>Ga0172375_10000135_pt1 | contig 111756 bp, 61 predicted proteins | sample LakKiv1m_FD_114537 | JGI IMG/M metagenome (GOLD analysis project Ga0172375, IMG submission 114537) | Freshwater microbial communities from Kabuno Bay, South-Kivu, Congo - kab_092012_11.1m | ecosystem: Environmental > Aquatic > Freshwater > Lake | place: Democratic Republic of the Congo...
ACCTGATCCAACTCAGTCGCTATACCTCTGCCATTACTTCTGTTCATCGATTGCCTCCTTTTCTTGGCAATCAATCTATCAGACAGCCGCCAAAGCTATCCCGCACTGTTGCCGAAAGGTCACAGTGATCCTGACCTGGCCATGAAAATGTATCAACATGGCTGCAGGCATTTTCTTGGAATCGGGACAAGCCTGATTTACCACTTTGCGAGGAAAACCATTTCGCGCTATGATGTTCTTACAACCATGGATTCAAAGAAACACTTCGAAAAGAAGTGGGACATTTCGCGCAAACGATTTCTGGAGAAGCTTCTGCATCGTGGTGAAGTAGTTACCCATGAACTGCAGGAAAAGATCGCGACGAAGTAAACAAGTTTCTACAGACTGGCAGACAATCCCGGGATGAAGCAGTTATCAAGCCGGGTGTGTTTCAGTGCTTAAGCTTTTTTGGCGCTCACAGACTTTGCGAGTTCAAATTCTTTGTGCAGTACCTTCACGGCTTTGTTTGCCTGCGCCTTGGGGATTACAACCGAGATCTTGATCTCAGAAGTTGAAATCATGTGAATGTCGATACCGTTTTCCGCCAGCGCCGAGAACATTCGAGCCGCAATACCGGAGTGACTTCTCATGCCCACGCCGACAATACTGACTTTAGCGATGTTCTTGTCATGCGTTACACCGCTGGATGCAACTTCAGGGACAACAGACTCAACAACCGAAAGGGACTGTTGAAGGTCGTTTATTGGCACTGTAAACGATATGTCGGCAAGCTGACCTTGACGGCTTACGTTCAGTACAATCATGTCAACATTGATATTCGCCTTTGCAAGTGCCTTGAAAATGCCTGCGGCAATCCCGGGTCTATCTGGAACCTTCAGGATTGTAACTTTCGCCTGTTTCTTGTCAGCCGCCACTCCACGTACCACGATGTTTTCCATGTCACGCACCTCTTCTTTAACCAATGTTCCCGGTTTATCTTCAAAACTTGAAAGCACTTCCATTCGGACATTGTGGTTCTTGGCAAATTCAACAGACCGCGACTGCAGTACCTCGGCACCCATGCTTGCGAGTTCAAGCATCTCGTCATAGGAAATCACGTCGAGTTTTCGCGCATCGGGTACAACACCAGGATCAGCCGTAAACACACCTGTGACATCCTTGTAAAACTGGCAACGGTCCGCCCTCAATGCCCATGCTAGGGCAACTGCTGTCATGTCCGATCCTCCCCGGCCAAGCGTTACGATATCCTCTTGAGGATTAAGCCCCTGGAAACCGGCAACAATAACAATCTTTCCCTCCTTGAGCGCTTTCACGATCCGGCGTGGTTTGACAGCAAGTATCTTGGCCTTGCGGTGAAATGGCTCTGCAAATATTCCTGCCTGCGGGCCGGTCATCGATACAGCCTTTGCACCCAGAACATGCAGTGCCATGGCCAGTAAAGCCACGGAAACCTGCTCCCCGGTGGCAAGCAGCATGTCCATTTCCCGGGCATCCGGATTTGGGTTAACTTCTTTTGCGAGACTGATCAGGTCATCGGTAGCATCACCCATTGCACTGACTACAACGACTACATTATGCCCGGCGTTACTGGTCTTAAAGACCCGGCGAGCAACATTCCTTATGCAGTCCGGATCTGCCACCGAACTGCCGCCATACTTCTGAACATATAACGCCATATATCCCTCTCAAATATCGGCCTGCACCTGCTATGCCGTAAAATTGTTTTCCAAATCCTCACACATGAATTCAGGTTCCGTCAACAGTAAATAGTCGTCGCAAGAAGTTTTACATTACCATCTTAACTCCCTGTATTGAGCGCAGTTCACGGTCTATCCTCTCCATGGATTTGCGCGATTCGACGATGGTGCTGATGTTATAACTGGTATATTTTCCTGCATGGGACACGTTTGATTTTTCAACCGGACTGTTTACGCCAAGTTCCATCATTACGGTCTCTATAACGAAATGCATATCTTCCTGGTTCTCTGCGATAACACGGAAATGACACATCACTGGAAATTGCAATTCCGGTTTATTCATTCTCTCCCTGTAACTTGCCGCAGTTTCTCGGTACCTTTAGGCAACAACGTTAAGCTGTTTTCCTTCAAACTCAACTGTCTGGCCAGTGCGTATCTTGCAGCGTTTGCGCGTCTCAACAGTGCCATCGACCTTAACCTTTCCCTCGCCAATAGCAGCCTTTGCAGATCCTCCGCTGCTGCATAATCCTTCGATCTTCAGCAGATTATGAAGTTCAACGTACGGCCTTCCGCCAAGACTAAAGTCGCTCATTGTCATTCCCACCCTCTATTTGTTATAATTTCAGATTACAGGAACCACGGCGAGTAAGTGATTATTCTGCATTTTACAAATCACGGATGGAGGCAGTACTGGTCCTTCCCTATCTATTCCGCGAGCAGTGCAAAGTCGATGAACTGTCCGCGTCCTCCCTCATGCGAATGTACTGCAATTGTATTCTCACCATTCTTTAAAACGTTTTTCAACTCATCAGTAACGATGATCATGTAATAGCCTTTGGATCCTTTTACGGCAATAATCTTCTGGCCGTTGACATAAATCTCCGTTCCGTCATTGTGACGTATCACCACCGCTGCTTTCTTAAGCACGCCGCCGTCATACTGAAAGGTTTTCCTGAAATATATTTCAGGCGTCTTCCATTCTGTCCGTTTCTCGCCACCACTCGCGAAGGGGGCAAGGCCGCTATTCCAGCCCTTGTCATCAAATCCTTCTTTTATCCAGTCGTCAGCAGGCTTTTCTGTGACATACTTGTAAGGCGTACTTAGATTTCCATCCCGAACTGCACCAATCAGGACTTTCCATTTTGCATCAATGATCTTTGCTGGAGGAGGCTGTGGTGCCATCGCTTCGCCCCTCTCGTAAGCTGCCTGGCGAGCCGTGATCTCGTAAAGCTTCTTGGGATCAAACTTCGGTCTGCGGTCATAGAAGTAGAGGCCATTGCGTTCCTGTTCGATGTCGGTCAATTGAGTGTAGCAAAAGCCGAACAGGTTTGGGTTGTCCAGCATTGCGTCTATTGTGCCTTTATATCGTGTGTAGAACTCGTCCAGTGTTTTTGGGCCATTCCCGTAACTCCAACCGCCCTCGGTCGCCCAGCCAATGCCGCCTATTTCGCTTATCATGAACGGAACGCCGCGGTCTGCATGCGATGACGAAGCGTTGTAATAGCGCGACGGAGGAAACGGTCCTTCTGCAGGAGTGGAGAAATAATCCATCCATTTCTTGCGCAGACGCTCAGGTTCACCCGTATAATCATGCGCGTCCCTTGCTTCAGGGTTCGGCAGGGTGTGCGTCCATCCGCTGGCTTCAAGGGCAGGTCTTGTAAGATCAACAGCCTTGGTGATCTTCCAGATCATCTGCTGGAGTTCCCCTGACTCAAAGTTCTCATTGAAGGCACACCATCCAACGATTGCAGGATGGTTCCTGTCACGAAGAAGCAGCTCGGTCCATTCGTTTACAACTCCCGAATAGCCGTCGTGACCATTATGAAAACCTGCATTAGGATACTCTCCCCAAACCATATATCCCAGCTTGTCGGCCCAGTACAGGAACCTCGGCTCAAAAACCTTCTGGTGCAGACGCGCACCGTTATAGCCGCATGCCATGCACATCTCGATGTCATGTTTTAGCGCCTCATCCGTGGGCGCTGTCCAAAGCCCATCGGGGTAAAAACCCTGGTCAAGGATCAGTCTCTGGAAGACCGGCTTTCCATTAATCAATATCCTGCGGCCATCGATTGTAATCTTGCGAAGGCCGAAATAGCTCTTCATCTCGTCAATCTTAGCCTTGCCGCTGTATAGCGTGAATTTCAAATCATACAGGAACGGCTTGCCGGGTTCCCACAGCTTCTTCTCCTTGAGACTTAACACCAGCTTGTTCTGCCACGAACCGGTGCTGGTATCAGACCCAACCAGCTTTCCATCGGCAAAGGCCTCAACCGTAAGCTTTAAATCCTTGTCTGAACCATTAATCTTTGCGGTGATCAGCACGCGTGAATTGTCAGGATCTGAGACCACGGAAATATTTTCGACGTAAGATGATCCTACAGCTTCCAGCCATACAGGCTGCCATATTCCGGTGGTCCTGGTATAGAAACAGCCTGCACTCTGATCACTTCCCGACTGCTTACCGCCAGGCTGGCGGCCTGACCACAGATCATCCAGCACCTTCACAACCACTTCGTTGGACCCTTCCTTCAGGAACCTGGTTATGTCAAAACTGAACTCAACGTTCTCTCCGATATGCGTCCCCGCAAACTGGCCATTGATGTAAACCCAGGCCTGGTAATCGACACCGCTAAAATGAATTTTAAGCCGCCTGCCTTTCATGGCCGATGGCAGATCAAATGTCCGGCGGTACCAGACATTCTTCATGTGCTGTGTCGTAGGTATCGCAAGACCTGACAACTTGCTTTCGGGGCAGAAAGGAACAATGATTTTAGAGTTAAGATCTTTTCCGGAAGTCAGGCCGCGCGATTCCCCGTCCGCTGCCTTATCGATCTCGAACTGCCACTCACCGTTAAGCGTCATCCAGTTTTCCCGGAACATATCAGGCCGCGGATGTTCGGGCCTCGGCGGCTCCGCAAGAGTGTTAGAAACCCCTGCTACCAGAACTGCAATGAATGCCCCCAGGCCTGCCATCGTTTGTTTGGGTCTCATGTTCATTTCCTTTGATTAGTTTCTTCTGCGTTATAGTAACTGATGCCTGTTGTGCCTCTACTTGATCTTCGAGAAGGTCACCGAATACGTTTTACCGGCCGGCCCAACTCCCGTGAAAACGACTTTATCTCCGCTAGTGATAGTGATTTTCTGCTGGCCGCCGTCGCGTTCGACCACCATATCCCAGGCCTGCCCGAAAGCACGCATATCGCGTAACGCCATCCGAGGCCAGTCTTTCGGCAGCCACGGTTTGCAGTCAAATGAGTTGAAGCCAGTTGGAACAATGCCGAACATGCCTTCGATAAACACACGTGGATACAACGATCCTGGACAGAGCATGTCAATGGCATCTTCATCGGGATATGGCCCCCTGCTCCCGAAAATCTGGGCCTTTACAACACGGCGGGTAATATCAATCGCCTCCTCTGTATAACCGGCTTTGAATAATGCCCTCAGCGCATAGTAGGTTTCGCGACCCCACTCTGTTGATCTTGTTGACTCTGCAAGAATATCTGCACCTTCCCTGCGGTTTGGCCACAATTTGTCGGAAATCAAGGCGGCAACCGTTGCATCCTGCCTGTTGGTTATACCCATGGTCAGTGGTAACAATATCCAGCCGCGGAGTGTAGTATTGGTGGAGTAATAGCGATATGTTTTAAAGCCTTCAATCTCCGCGCCAAAGTAGGACTCAATGGCTTTGCTCAATGCATATGCGCGCTTGTCGAATTCTGCTTCTACCGGTTTTCCCAGCGCATGCGCCAGCCGCGCTGCGTGGCGATAGCCGCCATAGGCGAGCGATGAAGTGCTCAAATTTGCCTTTCCCGTGGGATATCGATCCTCCATTTCGTCAGTCTCAGATGCGATGATTCCCTCTGCAGTTGTGTGCTTCAGCACCGATTCAGCGCTGAATTCTATCAGAGGCCACATTTCTTCTGCTGCGGCTCGGTCCCCCAGGAACAGCAGGAACTTGGACAAACCGTACAGAACCATGGCATCGTCGCCGCGCTCCCGCTGGCACAACTTTAATGCAGGCCCCTCAAACGAGCCTGGAAAAGGAACAATACCTTTCTCCTTACAGTAGTCCTGCCATATCCGGTACATATTCATGCCGGCACGATTAAGGCCGGTATCACCGAAAAATGGAAATACCGGACTTGAGTACTCAACCGGGTCATTGGCCCAGACCCCGGGTGAGTAAGTCAGGCTTCCATTATGGGTAATGACTCCTTTACATGTCTCGATCGGGCATTCCAGCACGTGGAACTTCTGCAGGGCAAACGCCGCATCGACGGCAGGTTCCGGGGTTTCAAGTCGTCCAGGACCCCGCCACGCCGCATCAGCAAGCGCAGCGCGCGCTTTGTGTTCCTCCTCACGGTGAAGGACATCATCAGGTTCAGAATCGAGCCTTGCCTGAATATAAACGGAAAAATTAACAACACCGCCTGGATTCATCTCTATCGATTCAACACCCTTACAATTCCATACCAGAGCAACATGTTCGTCATTTGTCCTTGCCCTGCTCACCTCCGCCACAGCCATCGTCATTTCCTTCTCTGTTACATTGCGTAACTGCCATTCTTCAATAATCAGAGCCCTGGTCATTGACGGGTAGACCGTACGGGTGACGGCTACCCCGCTGTTTGCCTGATACTTGAAGGTAAGCATGCCGTCGAATGTCACGGCGGCCGGAATTTCTGTCTTTAGAGACTGATTATTGATTTTTATATCAGGGTTTGTTTCAGGCCCTGCATCGAAAATGACCTTTTTCTTTTTTAAAAGGTCCTGCTGTACATTGTAGAACCTGGCCTTGTAGCACAAACCAGTAATGCTGTCCGACTGTACCTGCATTACAACTTTCCGTCCCTGCATGCACACTACCACGGGTTCTTTGTTCCTGCAATTGTGGGTAATCTTCCCTCCTTCATTCAGTACCCAGAAATCAGCCTCAGCCGCAAGGCAACCTGCCGCCGAAACTATCATTGTCGCAATATACGCAGTTCGTATTGTCTTCATTTAATTCCCCATTCGCATTCTTCTTCCAGGGTCTACCACCTGAACGTTTCACCCTTTTGAATCATCACTCTCTGAACTTTGTCCCCATACTTGACTTTGCAAGAATTGCCAATCAACGACTTGATGCAGGCGCTCACAAGACTGCCTTCTTTCCATTCCATGTCTACTTCAAATCCGCCGCGTGCCCTGAGTCCCTTCAAAGACCCGTGCGGCCAAGCTTTAGGCAAAGCAGGCAGAAGATGGATTATATGTTCGTTTCTTTCTCGCAGATGACTCTGTAACAGCATTTCTGCAATACCGGCGCACGCGCCGAAGTTGCCGTCAATCTGGAACGGCGGACACGAATCAAACAGGTTCTGGTATAGTCCTGAACCACCATTCCATGCAGGCTTAAGCAGATTGCACAAAACCACGTATGCATGGTCGCCGTCAAGAAACCGGGCCCACAGGTTGATCTTCCATCCCATTGACCATCCCTGCGCAGCATCGCCGCGGTAAACAAGAGACTTTTTCGCCGCATTGAAATAATTGGTTGTCGTCCAGTTGATCTCACAGCCAGGGTAAACTGCCCACATGTGTGAAACATGACGGTGAGTATTCTTTGGATCATCCCTGTCATCCAGCCACTCCTGCAGCTGGCCGTGCTTCCCAATCATGTTTGGGGCGATGCGTTTGTTCGTGTCATCCAGCTTATCCGCAAGGTCGGAATCAACCCCCAGCAGGCGTGCGGCCTCGGCAACTTCGCCGAACAGTGAACGAATGATCTGGTGGTCCATCGTCGGACCCATTACGAGACCGCCCTGTTCAGGCGAATTGGACGGACCGCTGATAAGGTATTTCGTTTTCGAATCTTCCGTCAGGAAATCCATGTAGAACAAGGCTGCTTCCTTCATGACTGGATATGCCCTGTTCTTCAGGAAATCCATGTCCCTCGTGAACAGGAAATGTTCCCATAAATGAGTAGCCATCCACCCGCTGCCTGAAACCCATATTCCGTGATCGGAGGCATTTATCGGGGCGGAGCCACGCCAAATGTCAAAGTTATGATGCACAACCCAGCCGCGTGCGCCATAGTGGACCTTGGCCGTTTTCCTGCCGGATATAACCAGGTCATCCAGCGCATCAAACAACGGGGTATGGCATTCCGATAGGTTGGCAACTTCCGCCGGCCAATAGTTCATTTCCGTGTTGATGTTGCAGGTCATCTTGCTCTCCCATGGCGGATTCAGCATGTCGTTCCATATTCCCTGCAAGTTTGCAGGCTGACTGCCCGGTCGGCTGCATGCAATCATCAGGTAACGACCATATTGGAACACAAGCGCCGCCAGCTGTGAATCATTACTTGTGGCAAACTGGAGAATTCGCTTGTCTGTTGATTCCTTCATTGCATCCGTTGTGCCAAGGTCAAGGGAAACACGCCTGAATAGAGCCTGATGATCGGTAATATGAGACGCCTTTATGGTGTCAAACGTTTTCCCTTCCGACATCTTGAGTATCTCATCGCACCGGGCCTTTGGATTAGCAGAGATGTCTCTGAAACTCTTTACATTTGTTGCGGCGACCAGCCTTATCGTCAGCGAATTGGCTTCGGTGACAACCAGTCCGTTCTCTCCTGCGGTAATCTTGCCGCCCTCAGTCATCAAACGTGCACGTGACTCGAAGCTCACGCCGCCCTGATGAACCTGTCCGGTAAGGATAATGCCTGTGGTTCCGTCGTTTTTAACCGCATTGTTCTTATGCGCACTGCCAATTCTGACCACGCAATTAATCTTGCCGGGCTTGTCTGCAGTCAGCCTGGCGAAAATCGCGTTATAGGGATTTGCGGCAAAGACTTCACGCTTGAAAGTGACCTCCCCTATCTTGTAAGTCACCTCTGCAACAGCGGTATCCAGGTTCAGTAGACGCCTGTAATCAGCTACTGCGGTGTGGTCCGGGAAATCAATATACAGGTCACCGCAGGGCTGATACGCCTTCTGCCTGAGCGGTATGCCCATGAATTCTTTTCCAGCCAGGGCTTGTGCTTCCATCTGCTTGCCTTCAAAAAGAAGCTTCCTGATTTCAGGCAGGAATTTCACGGCTCCCGCGTGGACATAAGAGTGGGGAGCCCCAGTCCACAAGGTCCCCTCGTTGAATTGTATATGCTCGGAATCGACGCCGCCAAAGACCATTGCCCCCATTTTGCCGTTTCCAACAGGAAGCGCCTCTGTCCACTTCGCAGATGGACGATTATACCATAAACACCACGGCTCTGCCGGCGCCTTCGCATCGCCTGCAAATTCCACCGCCGAAACCTCACCCAACAGCAAACCAGCAATAACTAACACCACTGCTATTACTTTCTTCATTTATTCTCTCGCTATTTATTCTACCGGTTCAACAACAGGCGGATACGTTCCTTGTTCTGATCCTCTGTTCTTAACTTATCTGCCAAACGAAACAAATATTGATCATTCCATGCTGTGCCTGCATGTAAAATCATCGGATAGAGAGACTCACCTTTGTAGCCCTTTATCTCCTGATATTCCCATTTATTTGAGGAATCAGAATACTGCGCAACAAATTCAAACGCTTTACGCAGGCTGCGGCCATCCTGGGTAGTAAACTTCCAGAGATTCACCCCGGCATGCTGTCCGGCCGTGGCAAGATCGAAAAAAGCATTCAGATTATATACGGAATAATGAAATGACTTCGTCCGCTTGAGTTCAAACGGCATACGGCCGTCCGGCTCGATCTGGCCGGCGATCTGAACTTTTCCGGTTTCTGCCATCTTCCGGCAAACTTCCACCCGGCCAGCAAACAACGCGTACACGGACGTCTGCGCAGCATACCAGACTCCATGATTATTTCGTGCACCGGCCTCCAGTTTACCTTTCTCGCTGGTAAGCAACCAGTCGACATACTTGCCAAACCAGTCCTTCAGGCCCATGAACAGCTCCGGGGAAAACGTCTTAGATCTGCTCAACAAGGTTATGGCATCGGGAACTTCAATCATTCCTACAGTATCAATAATGCCGGTACCGGTGACCTTCTTGTGGCCGGGATTCACCTGGGCATATTCGAGATTCGGGTTCATGCGGGTTTCAGGATCAACATACCAGGTTTTCAAAAGTACTGCAGCATGGCTGGCATACATTTCGTCACCGGAAAAGTAGTATGCCAACGCAAGCGTCTCCACAGCCTTGTATATCTTTCCGGCCCGGCCCGGATCGTATGCATCGGTTGAACGCTCTGGATTGGTTACTCCATCCTTGCTGATGTAAGGAAGCCCGTCTGGAGTGTTCGGGTTTGGCCACCAGTAAGGCCCGATTGAAAAATAATCGTGCTTGTCCCCGCTTGGCGGTATTGAGGTCTTTTCCATGACACTGGCCGGTTTAATATCAAGGGCCTTCTTCGCATCACGCAAAAGACGGTCATAGGCTGGTCTCAAGGGACTCTTCTTATCCGGGCAGGATTCTCTTGCCCGAGAAAGGATATCCTCGTTGAGAAGAATCAATTCTAACTTCTCGTCACCAGCCCCAAAAGCGGAGAGATTAATAAACGCTATCATCGTTATAATGGCTATTTTCATTTCCTACAGCCCAGATTGTTCAGATATGTTAATCCTTCATCTCGATATGCGGATTGCTGACAGAGAGTCCTCTCTGATCAGTGACATAAAAATAGCATACCAGCGGCCGTTCAGCCGGCAGATTAACAGATACTGTCCTGCCGCTTACCTCGGCGGGCAGGCTCTTCCAGACGCGATTCTGCCACGGTCCGGAACCGGTCGTGTAATCAAGCTGCGCCCTGGCAACCGTCCCGGTGCCGGCAATAGTTGCTGATGCCTTTCCACCTTCGACTTTCATGAGACCAATATTCAGCAACGGCTCACTCTTCTTAATGTGCGAGTCGATGAACGCGTCGACTTCCGGGAACGTCCAGACATGACCATGCGGCCGGTTAATCTTTACGGAAAGAGTTAAAGGCGATTTCACGAGATTGTAAGACTTCTGATAGCTGTCCAGCGGATATGCAAAATCGCATGTACCGTTCATAAATAACATCGGGCATTTAGCCTGTCCAAGGTAACGGGACGGTTCGAAGTTCTCGACCCAGCGCTTCCGCATCTCATCCGTCATTTTTGTGAAATTCTTATCAACCCAAGCACTGTGCTCGTTGATAAACCCGCAACCATAAACCGGGACCGCCGCCTTGAACCGGTGATCCAGCCCGGCCACGATACATGTCAGGTAGCCGCCCCAACTAATTCCTGTAAGCGCAGTACGGTCAGGGTCTACTTCCTTGAGCGACAGCAGCAGCGAATGCCCACGAATGACTGCAGCTACCGCCTGGTGGGTCCATATATCATTCGCCTCGCTTACTTCAAAATTCCTGAACTTCGTGTCATCACCCTGGTTCGGACCGCCATCAGGAAGACGCCCGCCCGGTCCATTTCCAGCCAGGTCCATCGCCAGGGCAGCGTACCCGTTCTTTACCCAGTGATTTACCCATTCACGGAATGCCTTTCCGCCACCGCCGTGAACAAGTATCATTCCTGGAAATGGTCCAGGACCGTCAGGCTTCCCGTAATACGCGAAAATACGGGTAGGTTTGCCCTTAAAAACTTCACCTTCGTAGTACACCTCTTGAATCTGATCCTTCGGCTCGCCCCATGTTGCGTGAGGCGCTTTTGATAACGCCGCCATGTCCCAGGGGCCGGTCTGCTCCGCTCTCGTAAAGGAAAGCAGAAGTAATAAAATGGCAAAGGGAAGGAATTGTTTCATATAAGTAATCTCACTTCACCCCGAAAATCGATACACGCTGAAGCAGCAATGCCCGCGGCGAATCTCCTTTCGTTTCTAGCCTGATGTACTTCAACTTCCGGCCGGGCACGCTCGCGCCCGCATCAAAATGCGTCAACGGCACAACCCATGTTGTAGCCCAATCCTTGGCTTTCCACACTTCTTCCCATTTCTGTCCATCTTCCGAGACCGACATAATAAGACCTTCTGTCCGGCGTTCATTTGGACGGTTGTCAATCACCACGGCATTCACAGTTTTTACGGAGCCAATGTCGATCTTCGCCCATGGATTCTTCTCGTTGTCGGTATGGAATGCGAAATCAACCTTGTCACCCGAAAACAGGCGCGGATGGTTCCCTTTATTATCCCATCCGCAGGTGGAGCTGGTTTCCAGCTTGGCATTGTCAGTGAGAAGCGCGCCCAGTTCGGAAACAAAGTTCTTAGGCGTATGGGCAGCACCGATTATACGACCCGATTCAACCGGCTTCTCCATGGTCAGCTCGATGACCGTCACCGGTGCGTCACGGTCCTTCTGGGCAACATCGATCGAAAGTTCCTCATCGGTCTGCTTGAACTTGGCCGGTGCGTCAGTCAACAAGCGGGCGGAAAGTACCTTGTTGGAAATCGGGTCAAGCGCAAGCCCTTCCCTGGGCCAGTCATAAACATGCACGTAAAGTTTGTTGCCCTTGTGACAGCTACCGCCCCACGAACCATTGCGATAGGGTCCGCCACGGGTCCCGTAGACCGCTTGTCCATATTTCTTAAGCCACTCGCCCATCGCCCTGGCTACCTTGGCTTCGCCTTCGGCGAACGTACCATCAGGACGCGGACCAAAGTTCAAAAGTAGATTACCACCACCAGTCGTGCAGCTGACAAGCATCTTGATACAGTCTTCCGGCCCCTTGAACCCATTCTCGCCGTGATACGACCAGCCCTGTCCAACATGGATGCAGGATTCCCAGTCACCGGAAATGTTCATACCGCCGATATGGCCCTCCGGGGTGTCGTAGTCGCCATTGGTCATCTTTACAATCTCAGGCGTGGCTGGTTTACGATCCTCGGGCGTTGATGGCCCGCAAAATCTGGCTGCGCGGTTATTGACAATCAGTCTCGGCTGGAGCGAATACATCATCTCAAACAGGTCATCAAACTTCCATTTACCCCAGTCTCGCCCGCCTACGTGATCAAACCACATCACGTCCACCTGCCCGTAGTTACCCAACAGTTCTTTAACTTGAGCACGATAGAATTCATCGTACTTCTTGTTGTCACCGACAAGGTAATCTGGGTGATGCCAATCTCGAGTGGAGTAATAAACACCCATTTTCATCCCGTGCTTATGGCAGGCTTCAGCATAAGCCTTGATAATATCTTTGCCATAGGGGCTGGCCATTATGTTGTAGTCACAAACCTTTGAATCAAACTGAGCAAAGCCGTCGTGGTGCTTGGCTATCAGCACCATGTACTTCATTCCCGATTCTTTGGCAAACTTCACCCAGGCCTCGGCGTTGTAGTTCGACGGGTTGAACTGCTTGTAGTAGTTGTCATAAACAGGATCTTCGGTACGCGGCGTCTGGACACCGTTGATATCCCACGGCCGGTTGGCATTGCGGCCCCAGCCGATTTCCTTCTGGCCAACCGAGCACGGTCCCCAGTGGATGAACATCCCGAACTTAGCGTCGCGGAACCACTGCATGCGTTCATCGCGCTGTTCCCTGGTTTCGTTAATCTGCGGCACTTTTGACAGATCAGCCCCCCTAGCCCAGGCTGCAAGCATAATCACCGACGCGAATAATAATATCTTTTTCCTCATTGTTCTTCCTTTCCTGTCTCGATCATTACCCTCACCGGTAAGCTTTGCCGACCTGCCTCGGCCCTAAAGGGAGAGGCATTATCGTCATCTTGTTTCTCGTACCTCTCCATTAAGGGGAGAGGTCGGTCCGATAATCGGGCCGGGTGAGAGTATCCATTTCCGCTTCCTCATCACTTCTCATTCATTTCGAATCCTATTCCCTACTGGCTTTTCACAGTCCCTTTTCCCTTGATGTAAGATGAAGCATTCTTTGCAGTATACTTGCCCGGTGGCTGAAGTTTCCAGCCAAAGAACAGTTTATTGACAGGAACTTCTCCGTCAAAGTTGACTTCAATCGCTGCCCCTTCAGAAATAAAGACGTCAGTCTTGTTGCCAAGGCTGCGGGCATTCTTCAAACACAATGTGCCTTTCTCAACCGTGGTCGGACCGGTGTAACTGTTCACTCCCGCGAGAATCAGCGAATTAGCTCCTGTCTTGAATAAGCCTCCGTTTCCGCTGATTGCGCCTGAGAGTGTAAGATCCCCGCCAGCAGTATTGAACTCAGTCGCTGCGGCATGGTTATTTACGACATCCCCGCGAATACCGGTAAAGGTAGGACAAGTCCCTCCAACAATTGCATCGGTAATACCAGCCAGTTCAATCGCATTCGCGACTGTCATTGCCGCCTGGTTACAAAGACTCATCGCATGTCTGGCATCGGAGGACTTACCGCCCAGCGTTACAGGTCCTGTCCCCAGCGAATTGGCATTATAAATCAGCAGGTTACCGGAAAAGAATCGCGTTCCACCACTGTAAGAATTATCCCCGCGCAATTTCAATTCACTCCCAGTATCTTTCGCATTAAATACCTTGACCAGGCTGCCGCGACCGGAGATGACGCCGGCCATGTCGATAGCCGAATTACCATTAAAGACTAGAGCGGACTCCAGAACCACCGCATTCGGAATTACATTCTTCTCGCCACCAAACCATGCCCTACCCATGCGTGTACCGACTTTTCCGGCAATCGTCAGCGTACCGGTTCCAAACGGCCTGGTGCCGCTGATCCCGAACATCAGGTCGTCGTGCCCCTGGCGGTCGTCCGGGTTCTGTCCGAACCACTCGTCCTGCGCAATCCGCGTGTTGCCGGTGTAGTCGCTGTCGGAACTTACGTGTCCGATCGGATGGAATCCGGTGTATGTCACACTTCCGCTGCCGGTCATCTTTGCAGTCATTACAGCCCGGCAGCTGTCCAGCGACTGTATTGTATTTGCCCCAACCAGCGTTACCGGGCCGGAGAAATCTTTCCACGTGTTCAACGGATCCTGGAGTTTCAGCGTGGCATTCTGCAATGTCAACGGTGCGCCATTGAGACCCTGCGGAGTAATCCTGAGCACACTGCCATGAACACTGATATCTTTCAGCGCATTCACCCCGGAGCGAGGCAGAAGCTCCAGTACATAAGGTGCGGAATGAACCAGGCTGACATTTCCATTAATAGTCCCATCAACCATGACACGGCCAGCGCCTGTTCCAGAAAATGTTATCTTATCTCCCTGCACGGTAACCTGGCAGACCACATTAGAGCTTTCAAATTTCCTGTTCCCGGAAAGTTGGGCCGTGTCGGTGATCGTAATGTCGGGATTAACGACAGGAACCGGCAGGAGTTTCATTGCCTTCCTGGCATCGACATACTTTGCGATATCCCGCATTGCAATGACGGTATAATTATTATCCTTAAGATACTTCATCATTTCTTCGAAACGGGCCGGCTCAACACCGACGCTCGGATGCTCAATATCAGGCACGCCGTGAAATGTATAAATAGGAATGCGACCGCGAACAGCCCTCTTTGCTGCATTGATAAATGTCTCTACCGGAGTCTTTAACAATATAGTGAAAGACGGGGTCTTGAAAGGATTCTCCACCGTCGGCATATATGGACGGTCGTTACTTCCGCCACTCCGGCCAAACAGGTATCCCGTCTCCGACAGTAATGAGGAGACTCCCCTGCTAGTGCTGTAGATAGGCCAGCAGAAGGTCACTGGCCTGGCTATCTTATTTGCCAGAAAGAGTTCCTCGATCTTAGTCACATCCCCAGGCATCACTTTTGGAATAGCGTCTCCGCCCATTTGTGAATGGCTCCAAGTGTGATTCCCGATTTCAAAGCCCATGTCTTCAAGCGCCTTGATCTCCTGCCAGCTCATGTAGTTATCCTGACTCAGGGCAGGATTGCCGAACCGCGTAATGTAAAACGTCGCGCCAAATCCGTATTTCTTCAACAGTGGACCCACAAACGTCGCATGACTCTTGCAGGCATCGTCAAATGTGAGGACAACAAGTCTGTCGGGAATGGGCTTCAGAAGCACACCCAGCGGATCATCGACCTTTGTCGATTCTGCCAGTCCATCGGTCATACCCATAACCAGCAAGGCACTTATCAACACCATTGTTATTATTATCTTATTCACATGATTACCTCATTCAGCGCTATTCTTTTCCTGTGAGTTTCCTGAACAGCGCTGTCTCGTCTGCATTAAACGGTGTGCCGTCCTTCTTCAATAAATCGTGAAACCAGATCTTCGGTTCCGGCGCGTCTTTCTGGGATCCCCACGGATAGATGGTCTGCGTTTTGCCGGAAACCAGCCCCCAATTGTAGCAGCCCATGTTTTCCTTCTTGAAGATTGGGAGATGGGTGGCAACATCACTGTTCCCGCGCCGCATCCATTCGGTGCAAATGACAGGACGCCTATGTTTCTTCAGGCTATTAATCTGGCCGGACAGACTTTCAGCATTATTGTAGTTGTGGAAAGTGATTACATCTGATGCTGCCTCCTGGAAATCGTTAAACTCCTTGTTCCCATGCCAGATTCCTGCAGTCAGAGGTTGCGCCGGATTGACTTCCCTTGCCCACTGGAAAGCCTTTTTTAAAAGAGGCAGCGACTTGATTCCCTGTCCTTCATTGCCGGGCTCATTATACAAATCCCACATGAGAACTCGTTTATCTTTTGCGAATGTACCTATAACGTCTTTCAGGTACCGTTCCAGCCGCGGCCAGGACTCCGGCCTATTAACAACATCCCTGCCCGGACTCTGCAGCCATCCAGAATTGTGAATGCCCGGCTTGGGTTCCGGTTGTTTCCCAATCTTTGGATTTGCGTTCCAGCAGTCATCAAACAGTACAAATATGGGTTTGATGCCGTGTCGGCCTGCAATGCCAAGGAACTGGTGCATACGCTTCTTGAAGCCTGCTGCGTCTGATTCCCATGCAAGGTCATGCAGATAAACCCGCACGGTGTTGAACCCGAGTTCAGATGCCCATTTGAGTTCCCTGTCAATTGTGGCCTCATCAAATGTGTCTGCCTGCCACATCTCGAGCTGGTTTATCGCAGTACTGGGGATAAAATTGCATCCAACCAGCCATGGCTGTGCGGCATACCATTCATTTGCCTTTTCAATGGACCAGCGTTTTGCCCCTGCCGTATCTCCTGGCTTCGACTCTTGCGCATGACAGGCCAATTGAAAGCCGGCACTTAAAAGCAATACCAGCAACGTGCGTCTTGTCATCTTATATTCCTCCTGTTTTTGTCCATCGCAGCTACTTACGTGCCTGCGGATTCTTTGACACGGAATGCAGTTTGTAGACCGCAGTCCGAATCGAAGAAAGATCCCCGACTATAAGGTAATAGCGGTAACTGAAGATTGTGTTAGTAACAAATGAATATTTGCCAACAGGCGCAATATACATGGTGGATGCATCAAAGCTATTCCAGGATGAGGATTGTCCTGACTTGCCCGCCAGGGAAGCGGTTGCAATCGGGGTATATACACCGGCCCCAAAGTTCGATGAATTGATACAGGCGGTCCAAGATTCTGTGGGGATATATCCCACCCAGGGAAATTTACCGCTCGAAGGAGAATTGGGAATAGTGGCAAGCGCCCCATTCTGCCACGGTAAATTATTAGTATATGCCTTGATCGTGTCCAGGGCAGAAACGAAATAGACTGCTGGCAGTTCCTGGTTATGTAGAACAGGACCACCCCACTGGTCATTGGGATCGCGAAAACAAGTGAACCGGTTATCCACAACCACCACGTTGGTCACGGTCGGATGAATGGATATCCACTGTTCCATATAGGACTGTGAGAGCTGGTTGTTACGATCCCAGAGAAATGGGTGCGTCTTGACGTATATCTGCCCGGCCTTGTTGCTTAAGACCAGGACCGGGGACGAATGGCCGGCACAGTCACCCACCATTATGGGATTCCACGACCAGGGCGACCAGGATTTCGACTGGTTTGTGGCCGTAATGCTTTTACCAGCGTAGTAGGATTGCTGGATCTGCCGCCCTTTATCATAGTTGTTGACCAGATTGGACCCGCAGCTGGTGGAAAGCCAGACAATCGCGCCTCCATAAGCCAAAGTGTTCACGCCCACTTTGACGGTCCCATTGTCGAGGGACGCATTCAGCACCTGCGCTTGAATCAGGCTGATCGCCGCATTCGAAAACAGCAATATACAAACCAAAACAATCTTCGCTGTCACTTTGTTCTTTGTCTTTTCCACGTTTGCCTTGTGTTTCTTACTTGGAACCGGAAGCTTCCGCTAGAATACCCACGTCAACATACTGGCCGCCCGTCGTCTGGTGACAATGTACGGCAAGCATATTCCTGCCTGGTTTCAAAGCCGCAATACCTTCAGGCGTCATAGACATCTCTTCGTATTCGGAGGAGAATTTACCTGCCTTGCATGCGAGTACACCGTTGATGTAAACCTCTACATCTTCGTCGTGATGAACGGACAGCACTGGCGACGTGACTTTATCAGTCGGCCAGTCGAAGTCACGGCGCAACCAGATGTCGCCGGTCTTCCATTCAGTGCGAACTACTGCACCTGGCGTGTCCTTCGTACCGAATCCGCCTGGTCCTTCTTTCCATGCCGTGTCGCTGAAACCGGGCTTGTTCCAGCCTTCTGCAGGCTGGTCGAAAGTGAAACGCCAGTTGACTTCTTTGAGCTGCGAAGTCGGTACCACTTCCTTCATTACAGACGCCGCCGGCAATTTGCCCGTATTTACAGCGTTGGCACGCTCCGGAACGATCTTGTTGATTTCGCGGTCGTACGTAAGCAATCCGTTGCACTCGGTCTCAAGATCCGTGAGCTGGGTGTATATAACGGCGGAGAGCCCTGCTTTGTCGTTCAGTTCCCAGGATTTGGCCAGCAGTTTTTCGTAACCACGGGTCAGTGCCTCGATACTTTCTGTGCCCTTGTAACCCCAGTGTTTCTCGGTCCACCGGTGGCCGTCTATTGCAAGGCCAAGCCCGCCGAATTCGCCCAGCACTGCCGCACGAATTTCTTCCGGCTTGGGCGAGTTGGGGCCGGGATAAGAATGCATGTCAATTACGTCACCGCACTTCCTGTCGGTCCCGCCGCTGGCGTTGTTGATCAGCCGTGAAGAATCAAGCGCCTTGACTGCTGCAACCAGTGACTCCGTGTCATGCTGGCCCTGAGACTCATTGAAAATCACCCACATGATGATCGAAGGATGGTTCCAGAGACCTGTAACCATGCGTTCCAGCTCTGTCTTAAACTGCGGCTTATCGATTGGCTGCTTGCCGCCGTATGAATTGACGCTTGGCATGTCCTGCCAGACCATCAGGCCAAGTTTATCGCACCAGTAATACCACCGGTCCGGCTCAACTTTGATATGCTTGCGGACACAGTTGAAGCCGAGCCTCTTCATTTCTGCTACGTCAAAACGCAGGGCATCGTCAGTCGGCGCGGTGTAAATACCGTCTGGCCAGAATCCCTGGTCAAGTGGACCGACCTGGAATACAAACTTGCCGTTTAACATCGGGCGGATGATTCCCTTATCATCCTTGCCCAGCGCAATCTTGCGCATGCCAAAGTAGCTGGTAACTTCGTCGTTTAGATATTTCACCTTCAAATCATACAAGAACGGCGTTTCAGGCGACCAGAGCTTGGCACTTGGAAGATGCAACTTAATCTTCTCATTCTGGCCTCCGTTACCTTCTGCAACCACAGTGCCTGAATCCAGCACAGTCACTTGCACAAGAACTTTCGAATTAGCGCCGGCCACATTTCCCGTTACTTCGACCACCCCTGCATCTATATCAGACACAATTTTCAGTGATGAGATATATGACGCCTCTACCGGTTCCAGCCACACGGTCTGCCAGATACCTGAAGTAGGTGTATACATTATGCCGTGTGGAGTCAGCGTCTGCTTGCCGCGTGGATAACCGCCATCATTCGTCGGGTCAAATACTTCCACCGTAATTTCCTGGGCGCCGTCTTTCTTCAAGACATCCGTAATATCGAAACTGAATGCATCATAGCCGCCGCGGTGAACATCAAACTGCTTACCGTTGACTGATACCTTGGTTTCCCAGTCCACAGCACCGAAGTGCAGTATAACGCGCCTGCCATTCCAGTCTTTTGGAACCTCAAAACTGCGGCGATAGGTCATCCCGTCCGAGTGCTTCATCACTCCTGACAGCGCCGATTCGATGGCGAACGGAACAAGGATCTTTGCTTCTGTACCGTCTTTAAGCTTGATGTCCCAAAGGCCATTCAGGTTCAGCCAGTGCTTGCGCACCATCTGCGGCCGCGGATATTCCGGCAGGGCGTTCTTCTCCGAGACATCTTTCGCCCAGCGTGTCTTCAAGGGCCCGGCCGCAGGCTTCCAGTCGTCGGCTCGCGAGTGTGACAGGAATAGAAGAGAGAACGAAGCGGCAATTACCATGACCAATCGATAATACATGAGAAACCCCTTCCTATATTTGCTGCTGATTAACGGCTTACTGCTGTTGATTATTTAGAACACCTTTTCCTTTAATAAATTTGGCTCCATTTTCCGCGCTGTATTTACCAGGCGACTGGACCTTTCCGTCAATATAGAGTTTGCCGACCCGGATTTCACCCTTGAAATCAAGATCAAGCACCGCGCCTTCAGCGATATAGACATCAGTCTTATCGCCAAGACTGCGCGCATTCGCAATCGTCAGTGTGCCTTGCTTTACCGTTGTCGGGCCGGTGTAAGTGTTGGTACCGGAAAGAACCCAGGTGCCCGCGCCTGATTTTGTGACGGAGGTTGTCGCTTTACCGGCGCGGTCATGGGGGTTAATGAGATTGCCCGCGATCTCACCTTTTCCGGGAGTATCACCTCTAAGAACGATGGTCTTGCTGGCGCCATAGCCCGAGATTATAAATGTGCTGGTGAGCTTCAACAATCCTTTACCGGATTGATCAAAGGTGACTGTTGAATTCTTTCCAGCGAGATTCATCACGCGGTCTGAAGTTTCCCCTGCCCCGGTATAAACCAAGGCGCACTCACTATCCTTCCACTCTTCGCCCATAACGAGCTCACCAGCCTCGATATCCATAGGTACACCAAGACTGCTGCTGGCCATACCCTTTCCTTTGGCGAAGCTGTTGAGCGAAGAAACACTCAGCGTGCCGCTCTCCAGTATCGTCTGGCCTGTATAGGTGTTCTTGCCTGAAAGCTGCATCGTACCGGTTCCGCATTTCTTCAGAAGAAACGCTCCGCCGCCAGAACCTTTTGAATCAGAAATGTCCGCCGCAACAGTAACCATGCCAGTGGTAACATCAAGGCACAGCACGGAGCCACCCATCAGGCCGTTGCTGTTGACCGATGTTGTAAGGTTCCTGAGGAATTTACCGATTTGTTCACCGGTGAATTCGCCATGGCCGCCGGCACTGAGCCGCAGCGTCGCCGCCTTATGTATGGTAATATTCGCCGGAGTCCATTTCGCTGGATCACCATTGTAAAGACCCGCGGCCTTTTTCACGATCAAGGCACCGGGAAATACCGTGACGGGCCCGGTAAAGGTGTTTTCTCCATTAAGCGTCACGCTACCGCCTGGAACTATATTAAGGTACGTCCCATTGTTGCCAAGCATGGTAAAGCCGCCGGAGCCACTCATTCCTCCAGAAATATTACAGCTGCCAATAAATTCGACAATTCCGTTCAATTTGACAGGACCGCTTAAAGAGCAGTGAAATAGTATCCCGTTATTGATAGTCAGCGGGTTGGCAAGAACTGCATCGGAGGATAATGTTCCGAAATTGTCCAGTGTCACCGGCCCTGTCCCCAGCCCGTCAGCTTTCCTCACGTTGATCTTACCGCCATTAATGACGGTTCCGCCACTGTAGGTGTTGCTACTGTTGATTTGCAGGATGCCGAAGTGCACATCATGAAAGTTGATCGCATGCGCATCGTACTCGCCGTAGCTGTTGAGAACCAGGGCGCCTTGACCGGAGATCATATCATGGAAACTGATGAAGCAATTGGGATCCCTGTCAGAAGCCGTATTCACACTGAGATCATCCTTCAGGCTTACCGGAACTTTGAAATCAACCCTGCCGCACTTACCCGCACTGATCAACGGCGCAACGCCGTTCGCCCGGTCCCTGGTGAAAGTTACACCGTTGCCGCTCAAGGTCGTCCCGCCGCAACCATCTCCCAAGATCAGCCGGTTAAGAAGAAATCCTGTGTTCAGGTCATTTTTTACTTCACCAGAGCCACGCTGGTTGAAAGTGAGAATGCAATCCGACTGGCCACCCGCAACCGGGGCAGACCCGCTGGCCAGATTGTTCGACCACTTTGAGGCATCACTCCAATTCCCGGCCTCCGCATTACGCCATGTGAAGATATTCGGCTTGCTGCTGTCTATCGGTGTCACAGCGCCAACCGGCGCAGGCAGCTTCTGTTTGGATTTCTCAGCAGGTGGTTTCCTTGCGTTTCCAGCCTCGGGTTTTACAGGCGGAACAGTGCCGCATGGCTTTTCCTCTGACGCAAGGACTACAGGGCCGGGATCTTTATAATCCCCGGCCGTCTTTGGTAGTTTAGCGGCCTTTACCGGATCGATATATTCAACCAGATCGCGGAGTGCAATGACCTTGTAATTGTTATCTTTCAGGTATTGCATCTGAACCTTGAAAACCTCCGGCTCAAGGGAAACGGGGGGATGCTCCATGTCTGGTACACCGTGGTAGCATATAGCCACAATCTTGCCGCCGGCGGCTTGCCGGACCATTTTGACAAACTCTTCAAGATTGTTGCACCACATGGAAGGAATTTCGAGGGGATTGTCTACAGTCGGCCTGTATGCGCGGTTATGGCCGCCCCGTGCAAAGATGTAGCCAGCCTTATAGAAGTCAGGCGTAACATTCGCATAATGAAGGGGCCAGGCAATGGTCGTAGGCTTGGGAACATTATTCGCCAGCAACTCATCTTCCATCTTCATCATCGCGTCAAATCCCTGGGAATGACCTACCGAGTGGTTGCCGATCTCGAAACCCTGGTCGGACATCTCCCTCATCTGCCTGAATGTCATATACCAGTCCTTGCGCGTCCTGAACGAATCAAAATCACAGACATAAAATGATCCATTGAATCCATGTGATTTCAGGATCGGCGCCACCACCGTATAGCTGCTGGCAGGTCCGTCATCAAACGTGACCACAACAATCTTATCCGGAATAGGTTTCTTAAGAACTCCTGCGGGATCATCAACCTTTGCCGGTTCCGCCCGCCCAGTTGTTACCCCTGCAATCATCAGAATCGACATCAGAATAACAGCGCTTCTATTCATTTCATTCCCTTAATTATGAGCGTTGAGTATTAGATGCTGGAAATTAAAGTTTCTCTTACTGATTCTTCAACTTCCCCTTTCCTCTTATGTACTTTGGTGAAGTTTCCGCGCTATAGATTCCAGCAGGTTGTGGTTTTCCGTCGAAATACAGCTTTTCGACAGTTACGGCTTCCTTGAAATCCAGCTCAAGCATCGCGTCTTCAGCGACATAGACATCAGTCTTATCGCCAAGACTGAGCGCACTCGCAATTGTCAGTGTGCCTTGCTTTATCGTCGTCGGTCCGGTGTAAGTGTTGGTACCGGAGAGAACCCAGGTGCCCGCGCCAGATTTTGTGACGGAGGTTGTCGCCTTACCTGCGCGGTCATAGGGATTGAATATGTTTCCGGCGATCTCGCCCGTACCGGCGGTGTCACCCTTTAACACAATGGCCTTGTCTGCTCCGTAGCCTGACATTGCGAATGTGCTGGTAAGTTTCAACAACCCGGCGCCGGATTGATATAGGGTTATTGTTGATTTCTTTCCTGCAAAATTTAGCACGCGGTCGGAAGTTTCGCCTGTGCCGGTATAAATCAGGGCGCAATCACTTTCCTTCTTTTCTTCACCAATGACTATCTCTCCGTTCTCAATGTCTTTTGGCGCACCCAGGCTGCTGGCTGGTTTGCCGCCGGCAATGCTGTTGAGCGAGGAAACGCTCAGCCCGCCGTCCTCCAAAATGATCTTGCTGGTGTAGGTGTTTTTCCCAGAGAGTTGCAATGTGCCTGCCCCGCATTTCCTGGTGACAAAAGCGCCGCCGCCAGGACCCTTCGAATCCGGGATGTCGGCCGAAACTATCACTGGTTCCTTTGCATTAGCAGTATCAATGCACAAAGTTGAACCGGCCATCAGGCCATTTTCGTTGATTGAGGCAGTAAGATTCCTGAGCAAAATGCCGACTTGTCCTCCGTTGAACTCGCCCTGGCCGCCGGCGCTGAGCACAATCGTGGCCCCCGGATGGATGCTGATTTTTGCAGGGGTCCATTGTGCGGTATCGGCGTTGTAAAGGGCCGCCGCTTTCTTTACAAACAGCGTCGCCTGATGGACCGTGGTCGGACCAGTATAGGTATTTACACCCCAGAGATACACCGTGCCAAAGTTGATCCTTCCAAATGCGCCGTGAATACCAATCTCCGTAAGACCACCTGGTCCGCTTATGCCGCCGCTGATGTTGTTCAGGTTCAAATTGAACCCGGCAATCTCAGCAACCCCGTTCACGGTAATGGGACCATTCCAGGTAAAGTTGCCTTCGATCGTGCCACCGTTTAAAATCAGGGCATTGGTACATATGCCGCCGCATGGCGTGAGGGTGGCTCCCTCATTCAGCGTCACCGGCCCGGTTCCCAGCGTCCCCGGTTTACCGTTCGACCAGCCATCCATGGCAAGCGTGCCGCCGTTGATGATGGTTCCGCCGCTGTAGGTGTTGGACGAATTGATGATATGAAGGGGACCGCCGTTGTTGACTATCAGCCCGCCGGTTCCAGAGATTAAGCCTCCGATTATCAGACGGGCGGCCGGCTGTGAGTAATTGAATCCATACGAATTCACTGTGACATCAGACGCCAGGTTGATGGGCATGGTAATCCTGTCATCTGTGAATATTGAATTCTGGTTGATGCTTGGCTTTGCGCCGGTGAACTTTATGCCTTTGCCGGTAAGAATCAGGGCATTACCCTGGCCCACTCGCAGGTTCAGCTGGTTAATCTCGAATCCTTCCTCAAGATCGTGTGTGACAGTGTATTTGCCTGACTTGTTGAAATTGAGAACATAGTCCGGCTGGCCTGCCGCAATCGGCGCGGAACCATTGGAGATATTGTTCGACCATTTTGAACCATCACTCCAGTTGCCAGCTTCAGCCTTGTTCCATGTGAACACGTTTGGCTTGTCGCTCTTGATTGCCTTCACGGCAGGGGCATTCGTGACCGATAAGTCTTTTACCCTGCTGGCAGTGGATTTCTTCTCCGGCGCGGGATTGGGCTTGGCAGTTGTCTTTAGAACCACACCACATGGCTTATCATCCTTGTTGGTCAAATAGGGCTCTTCGGCTTTGACATCTTTTGGCGGTGGCAATTTCGCGGCCTTTGCCGGATCGATATATTCGGCAAGGTCGCGCATGGCGATGCACTTGTAGTTATTATCCTTCAAATACTGCATCATCACCTTGAATGTTTCAGGCTCAACGCCTACCGGCGAATGCTCCATGTCAGGAACACCATGAAAACAATACACCACAACCCTGCCCTGGCAGGCCTGTTGTGCCTTTTTGACAAACTCCTCAATCGGCTGGCGCTCCGTGATCGTAAACGACGGAACGTCAAAAGGATTATCCACCGACGGCCTGTATGGACGCTCATGGCCGCCCCGGCCGAAAGTATAGCCGAGCTTTGTAAGGTCCGGACAAATATTCCAGGCAACTCCATAAAGTGGCCAGCAGACGGTCGTCATCTTCGGGCCGTTATTCGCAAACAACTCATCCTCCATGGCCATGAAATTCTCCAGGCTTCCGCCATGACCCACGGTATGGTTGCCGATTTCAAAGCCCTGCCGGTCCAGCTCGATCATCTGCCGCCAGGTCATGTACCAGTCCTTCCGCGTTTTGAAGGAATCAAAATCGCAGACATAAAAAGAAGCATTGAATCCCAAAGGCTTGAGGATCGGAGCAACAACCGTATACCCGCTGGCACAGCCATCGTCGAAAGTGAGGACAATCAGCTTATCCGGAATGGGCTTCTTTAGAACCCCGGAGGGATCATCAACCTTGGCAGGTTCCGCCCACCCGATCATCGCGCAAGTACCCATCAGGGCGCTAATTAGCGTTATTCTTGCTGCTTTATTCATTGTGACGTCCTCGTCTATTTCTTTTCTGAAACTGTCGCTTGCTTTTCCAGCCAGAGAACGACCTTCTCTGCCCATTTGGCACCGTGTTCGCGCAAACCCTTGCCGCTGAAGTGTACACCGTCGCGTAGGTCGCCTTTGAGCGCATCGCTGTCAGGTCCTTCCAGCGCAATGCCGTCATCCCACAATGATTTCTGGGCAGCGCGGATATCCGGCTCCTCATCGTTACCGCCATGGGAACTCACCAGCGCAACAATCCACGGAGCGTCCCAGCCGATCTCCTTGCGGGAATCCCTGATGAGCTGTTCAAGATATTGCCGGTACTGTTTGCCCGAAAGCGAGCGCTTGGGATCAGGCTGCCTTGCGTCTGACTCGCCCTGGTGCCACAAAACAGCACGAAATCCGTTTTTGCCAAGCTGTTTCATCCTGTTTACCAGCATATCAAAGGCCTCACCCTTGCTCTCCCATTCGCTGTCAGATATCTTTCGTACCCGTCCTTCAATCGTCGGTGGATTGGGAAACTTTGTACCCTTTGGAAGCCATTCACGAACGCTCGTCGCGCCAATACCGCAGGCTACGATTCCTACCGGCATCTTGAACTTTTCGGCGATCGCATCACCAAAAGGCGGCATAAAACTGCCGGACCCGCCGCTTGCACCTGGCTGTGGATCGTTTGCCAGCTGCCACTTCTTTCCATCAAAGGCAACAACTAGTCCTGTTTTCGTATTCTGCTTCTCCTGGCCATGATTCGACGAATTTGACTGTCCGGTAACAACAAAGACATCACCCACCCCGACATGTTCAACTGAAGCTTCGCCGAGGACTCCCTGTTCAGTGGCTGACTTCCGGAACAGCACTTTGAGTTTATACCAGCCGCCTGTTGCCAGCTTGATACTCCCGCTGAATTTGCCGTCCTTGATCTGGGCTCCCTGGGCCACAACGCTCCAGTCGGTCGCCTTGCCCCGCAACCCATCACCCAGCTCGGCTCTCGCCACTACAACGGTTGTATCTGCCGGGACATTTCCCTCAATCTTAACCTCTGCGCATTCCGCCGCGTTTCGCTGAAACACCTGCCTCTCAAGCGGCAGGTTGAGGTCGACAGCCTGCGTAACCATCACAGGAACAAAAAGCACTGCACAAAGAATCAATGTCCGGAATCTCATGGGTATCTCCATTCTACGTTTACAAGTTCGATTTTAGGATTTAAGGTTTGATTGCTGTTATCGGGATGGAGCATTGATCTTTACGTCTGCAAACGTCAACGCTTCCAATCCATTCTTGCCGATTATCAGCCTGTCCTGGCTCCAGTTGGTTTCTTTAACGTACTGGATCTTCGTTGCCGTTGAAGGCTCCTTCAGCTTAAGCGTAATCACATTCCCTGAGACTGAACCCGATGCAACTTTCCCTGGAATATCATCCAGGTAGAACTCACTTACCAGCGAATCCTTCCAGATAACAGGCTGGTCAAATTCCAGGGCAATTGCGTCTTTCGCCTGGCTGGAATAATAAGCCCGTTTGAGATTAGGTGCCGTAATGGATGTGGTCGGCTTCTTACCATAGAAGTCCCTTTCAATCAGCGGCTGCATCCGCTGCGCAAACACCGACCAGCCAGCCAGAGGATAATGGCACGGGCCAGGCGGGTTGATTCCGAGTGTCGGCATGCAATCCATATTCGAGTACAGACGCGGCAGGCTCCTCTGGACTTCGCGCAGCATGTCTCCATGCCCGCTACCCTGGCCGCAGCCATTGGGCCAGATCTGGAAGATATAGTAGTGCCTGATGTTGGGCATGTCCTGCTTCCATGCAGTCGACATGTTCGCGAAATACTGCTCGTAGAACTCCGACCCATAACCGCCATCAGGACCATCATTACCCTGGTCCGCACAACCCTGGTGCCACAGGACCCCGCGAATGCCGTGCGTCAGCCTGGCATTCTGCAGCCGCCACAGCATCTTCCCGTACATGGTGCTCAAGTCTAGGTGATTGGTCTCGCACCGCTTGTGCTCATCAATCCTGGTACCACCCACCGCGGCCTGAATTATGAAGATCGGCATCTTCTGGCTTTCCTGTAAACGTTTGGCGAGATCCATGCCCCACCATCCCAGCGCCGCCTCGGTCCTCCAGGACGGGCAGCACCAGAGGTTTGCTCTCCTGCCATTGCTGAATCGGTCGCGAACCCAGTCAGTTGAATCTCCCCGCCCTGTCGGACCGATGTAACTGCGAATCCATTCATTGGTGACATGCGGCGACTGTTCCCCCGTATCCAGCGCCAGCGCGTTGGACTGCCCATCGATAAGGTAGGCATCGCCGCAGACCAGGTTGCCTACTGCATGCAGCACGGCCTCCGTGCCGCCGGTTTTTGTCCCGAACTCCACCTTGTACTTGATCAAGCCCGCCTTGATCTTGACGGTGAATGCATATGCGTTCTCCGCCGTCAGCTTCTGGCTCTCGGTCTTGATGAGCTTGCCGTCCGCGTAGACTTTCAGGAACACGGATTCAGCAGCGTTGGACAATGCCCCGTTGTAATAAAGCGTCCCCTCGTTCTTGTCATCACGGGCATAGAACTGGCCATCCTCCGGCTTTTCATCCTTGGCTGGGGTTCTCTGTATCCAGACATCATTTTTCGGCTCAGTCACGACAATCGATTTCGTAACCACGGAATCTGAGCCGCCATTATTGACCGCTGCTTTCACTGTTATCGGGCCGGTGTATTGCGACAGCTTGAGGATAAGCCTGTCAGGAGCAATTTCCTTGTCTACAACTCCGCCGGACACGTCCCAAGAGTAATGCAGTGCTCCAAAACCTTTATCCTTCATCGCCTTGAGATTGCTTATCTCCGGGACAACTTCAACAGCATCGCGGCCATTCCATTTGGAAGGGGCATTCAGCGTAAATACCGGCTCCGGAATCGCATCCTTCACTGTCACAGGTATGTCCTTTGTCTTCACCCCGTCGGCGCATACTGCTTTGAACTGAAGCACATACGAGGTATCTGCCACCACTCGTCCTGCATCCAGAGTGTAGGAATACTGGTCTACCGCTGCGATTGACTCAATGCCGTCTTTCTTGATGATCCAGTAAATCTTCTGGGCGCCTCCGGCTTTCCCGGTGACGGTCACGCTTTTGCCCTCATCAATCTTTATTGAGCTTGTCGAAACCGAGAATGATTTTCCCGGTTGAACCAGCGGTCCAACCAGCGTCTGCGAGGGCTTCTGGTTTTCATACTGCAGTTTCACCCAGTCGGCGGAACGTGCCATGCTGGAAACGCGTACTTCATCCAGGTCCCCTTCAAAACCCGGGCCAATGCGCATTTGGACAGGAACCAGGACCTGCAGGGTAGACAACGCGGCCTTTGGAACATCGAGCCGGCCGTTCACGTAGATCAGTTCATCCTGGCCGTTGTATGTATAGACCACATGTACCCAGTCATTCTTCTGGAGCAATGTTGTCGAATGAATTCCCTGTCCGCCGCCGGAGACAATGATGTGGCCCGGCGCACATGACAGCCGCATCGTTACCCCGTCGTGCCTGGCCCAGCTGAGAATGGTCTTATTCAGCTTTTCAAATTTTACCCACGCTTCAGTGGTGTGTGGACTGGATGCAAATGGATAGGCCGTGATCCTATCACCGCAGTTAATCCCTTTGCCGCCGGAGAAATGCCTGCCGGCGCCGATCATTCCCGTGGAAGCCGCGGTATCAATGTCCCTTGATTCGAGCGTTCCGGCATCATCCTTTACCGTATCGTTCATATGCCAGACGCTGAGATACCTGTTGGATCTATTGAACACAGCCGGTCCGCTTGACTCGCCGACGGCATCTGTCATGCCCCAGTACATCTTTATTTCCTGCCTGGCGTTGCCCTTGATGCGGGGAACCCGCACCCAGACGAGAGCCGTCCCTGCCCCCGGATTCCACTCATCAATCTGGTATGCCATCGGTACGCCATCCGCCGTGGCAAAACGGATATCGTCACCATTGGCCTTCGCCTCGCTGAAGTTAAACCAGTCCTTGTTTAAACGAACCAGCACAGGAAAATGTTCCTCCGACGCTGTAGCAGGCAGGCTTGCGCCTTCCAGCGTGGTGAGCAGGTACATCGAACCGGAATGTTTCCAGCCGTTGTATTGCGCCTGGGCCGGCTTGGCTTTTCCTCTTTCAGCCGGCGGAAGCGGAGGATAATCCGTGCTTATCCCGTATTTCGCCGCGAGGTAACCGCCAACCAGTTCTTCTTCTGCGGGCGACAGCACGGACTTGTAACCAATAATCTCGGCAACATCAAAATCACAGCTGGTAAGTCCGTCATTATTGCCGATCGCGTAAGCTGCATCGGTCATATTGAAAGTGTTCACATCAATCTTCAGAATCATGAACTTATTGATGGGCGAACAGTCGAACGCCGGGCCGGGAAGAACAATCCCGTTCCTGGTAACGCCGGCCGGGAACTGGTCCTGCCAGAAACCGGTGTCATTTCCCCACGTATTGTAGCTTGAGGTGCGCCCCTTTAGACGACCCAGGAGTCCGCCGGCCCCAGTCCATTTAGGTGTCGGGGAACGCAGGACGATGTAATGTTCTTTCGCAAAGAATTCTCCGGCAATAGCAAGCCAGCTCTTCCTGAACTGAACGACCGGCTTCACGTTGAGCTGGTTGGAGGCAACAACAGTTGTCCCGCCGCCAGCTGTTGCGTGGTGTGCATTGCCAGACAAATCGTTCCAGGACAGTACCGCCCCGTTGCTGCCCGTGGTGATTCCGACTGACGCGTCATACCAGCAGACCAGTTCGTTGGTTGCCATAAGAACAGGCTTGGCGTTCGATACCGCAGGAGCTTTTACCGCAACCTGCGGCTTTACTGTTACTTCTGCAGGAACCGTGTTCGTTGGGGTGGTATATGCGGTGCTTATCCCATACTTGCCTGCAAGGTAAACGCCCACAGCCGCCTCTTCATTGGATGACAGCCGGCTTGCATAGGCAATTACCTCGGCAAGATCAAAGTCACACGAGGCGCCATCTCCCATTCCGATCTGGTAACTGTTCCTGCTCATGTCTTCATCGTTCCCGTCGATCTTCAGGATCATGAAGTCCGTAATGGTCTCAAGATCAAAAGGATGCTCACGAAGCTTCTTGCCGTTCTTTGAAACGGCAGCCGGGTAACGGTCTCCATCAAACTTTGTAGACTTCCCATGCACCCGGTGACTGGACAGCCGCCCCCACCGTCGGCCGAAGAAACAACCATCGTTGCTCCATGTGGCACTTGGAGAACGCATCACGAGATACACCTCCTCGGCGAAGAGCGGGCCATCTAGTGAGAATCCGCAATGCCCGTTAGCCGGCCTGAACTGGACCGCCGGTTTTGAATTGACCTGGTTGGCCGCAAGAGTCGGACTCCCTGCGAAAAGGGTTCCGTGATGTTCGTTGCCGGACAAATCATTCCAGCTCTGTATCACGCCGTTACTGTCTGTGTTTATGCCTTTGGCAGCATCAAACCAGCAGACCAGCCCGTCGGTTACCGGAAGATCTCCAGGAACAGCACGAACTGCTGTCAAAGCCATCAGATTTACAAATGCCACCAACCCAATCATGCGCAAACATTTCATATTAAACTCCCGTCCCAGTTACTGTGGCCACTCGTTGAAATCTAACCAGCATGGTCTATTCTAGCAGTAGTGCAAGATCGATGTACTGGCCGCCTGCCGTCTGGTGCGTGTGAGCCGAGATTGTGTTGGCACCCTTCTTTAGCGCTTTCTTCAGTTGTTCTGTAACAGGATGCAGCTGGTAGCTGCTGATAAACCCGCTAACACCGAAGATTTTCTGACCATTAACATATATCTCTGTGTCCTCATCATGGCATATAACAATTGCGGCTTTCTTCCAATCGGAGCCATCGTACTCAAATGTCTTTCTGAGATATATGTCCCCGGTCGTCCACTCCGTCTTGATAGTCCGGTTCGATTCGCGGCCGAACGGCGCAAGCCCTGTCTTCCAGGAACTGTCATCAAACCCTTCCTTTATCCAGTCATCGACCGGCTTTTCCATTACATACCTGTAAGGCGTGTTCAAAGCCCCGTCCTGCAAGGCTCCGACAAGCACCTTCCACTTGGGCTCAACGGCCTTTGCTGCAGGCTTGGCGGCAGCTTCAGGCTCAGTGCTTTCGTATGCCGCTTTACGTGAAGTAATCTCGTGGAGTTTCTTTACATCAAACTTCGGTTTGCGGTCGTAATAGTATAACCCGTTCTTCTCCTGCTCAATGTCAGTTAACTGCGTGTAGCAGAAGCCGAACAGGTGCGGGTTGTCGAGCATGGCATCTATTGTTCCCTTGTAACGGGCATAGAACTCTTCGAGTGTTTTCGGGCCCGAGCCGTATCCCCAACCGCCTTCAGTTGCCCACCCGATCCCGCCGATTTCGCTGACCATGAAGGGAATGCCGCGATCGCCGCCCGATCGAGACGCCCTGACATTTCCATAACGCGCAGGAATAGAGCGATTTTCAGAAGTGACAGGCAGATGCCCCATCCAGCGTTCACGCAGGCTTGTCGGATTGCCGTCATAATCATGCGCATCCAGGACCTCAGGGTGAGGCAGAGTGTGGGACCAGCCGCTGGTTTCAAGAGCCGGCCGTGTAGGATCGACCGCTTTTGTGACATTCCACATCATCTGCTGCAATTCAGCGACATTGCCACCTGTTTCATTAAAGGCACACCAGCCAACTACTGAGGGATGATTCCTGTCACGCAGAAGTATTTCGGTCCATTCGTTCAAATAGCCGGAGTAACCTTCAGGCTTGAAATTGAAACCCCAGTTCGGAGACTCACCCCAGACCATGTATCCAAGCTTATCTGCCCAGTAGAGGAACCTGGGTTCGAAAACCTTTTGGTGCAGGCGCGCGCCGTTGTAACCGCATGTCATGCACAGTTCGATGTCTTTCTTCAGAGCTTCATCTGTTGGTGCCGTCCATAGCCCCTCGGGATAAAACCCCTGGTCCAGGATCAGTCGTTGAAAGACCGGCTTGCCGTTGATGAGAATCTTGCGGCCGTCAATAGTAACCTTGCGAAGGCCAAAATAGCTTGTCAGCTCGTCTATCTTGTTTTTACCGCTGTATAGCGACAGTTTCAGGTCATAGAGGAACGGTGAACCAGGCTCCCACAATTTCTTCTTCTTGAGGTTCAGCGCGAGTGAACCCTGCCACGGACCGGCGGCTGTATCCGATCCTGTCAGCTTGCCGCTAGCAAATGCCTCCGCCTTGACACTTAGATCCTTGTCCATACCGTTAATCTTTACATCAATCAGTACCCGTGAATTATCAGGATCGGGAACAACGGAAATGCTTTCGATGAATGACGAACCTACGGCTTCCAGCCACACCGGCTGCCAGATACCAGTGGTACGGGTATAAATACATCCCCCGCTCTGATCTGGTGATTGTTTGCCGCAAGGCTGGTGGCCAGACCACATATCATCGAGCACCTTAACCACAACTTCATTTGATCCATCCTTAAGCAGCTTGGTTATATCAAAGGCAAATGCAGAGCTCTCACCTATATGCATTCCGGCAAGCTGGCCGTTAATATAAACCCAGGCCTTGAAGTCAACGGCACCGAAATGAATCCGCACCCGCTTGCCCTTCATGGCTGACGGCACTTCGAATGTCCGGCGGTACCAGACATCCTTCAGTTTCTGCGTGTTTCCCAACCCCAGCCCGGACAATTTGCTCTCGGGACAGAACGGAACGATGATCTTCGAATCGAGATCCTTTCCATATGTCAGCCCGCGCGACTCCCCGTCCGCCGCCTTGTCTATCTCAAACTGCCACTCGCCATTGAGCGTCATCCAGTTATCCCTGAACATATCAGGCCTGGGATGCTCAGAGCGTGGAATCTCCCCAAGCGAGTTGACTGCGCCAGCAACCAATACCGCCAAACCGATCAGCATGTTTCTAGTAATCATTATTATTCCTCCCGATGAACGTCTGTTAGATTTATCGAGGAACTTGTTTACCATTCGCCTTCCATGCAGGCAATCAGATAACTTTCACAAAGATAATCATATTATCATATATAGAATCTTACTATCTGACGATCTTAACGCTGGCGAGTTTGTCTGAAATGCGCCACGCATATTCTTTAACCTGCGCGCCTATGATCGAAAAACTGCTTGCCGGAATACGTGTTGATGGCCCGGTGACCCATATTGCGGCAACAGGATAGGAATACTGATCAAGTATGGGTGCGCCGATACACCGCATTTCTTCCATCCATTCCCCCCTGTCAAGTGCGTATCCTTTAAGGCGCGCCTCTGCAAGCTCTTCACGCAGGCGGTCTTTCGACGTAATTGTCTTCCTGGTGAAACGAGTCAAAGTGAGCCGGCCGATTATCCTCTCACGCTCTGCCTCCGGTAGGAATCCTAATAGGCACTTTCCCGGAGCACCGACATGCAGTATCAGGTCTGACCCGACATCCAATAGAAACTTGAAGGGATGTCTTCCTGGCACCTGTTCAATGGTTATTCCTTTGTTTTCTAATGGCAGAAGAGTCCCTAGTAAAACTGTTTCCTTCGTCAAATCTCTAAGCTCGCGCATTATATCGAGGGCAATTTCCGACAAATTGGCTTCGCTGATGGAGGCGCTGCCAAGAGAAAGTAGTTTCCTCGAAATCCTGAATATCTTCGTTCTGTCATCCCTGTCAAGGTATCCACCGTCAAGAAGGGTCATTGTTATCCGGTAGACACTGTTCATGCAAATCCCCAGTGCCCTCGACAATTCAGTCATGGTCAAGCCCGCTGGATTTGCACGCAAGAGATCAAATATAGAAAGTGCGCGATCCAAATTCGGGACGTTGTAAGGTGATTTACGTTGTTTAAAAACGAAATGCCGTCCGGGTTTCAAAGTCACATCACAATTCCTCCAGGCAACAACCTTACTCCACCAATATTGCCAGGTCGATATACTGACCGCCCCACGTCTGGTGCGTATGCACTGCTATTGTATTTGTTCCCTTCTTCAATGCCTTCTTCAACTGCTCAGTCACCATGTATAGCTTGTAGTAACCGATAAATCCGGTGACGCCAAGAATCTTCTGCCCGTTGATATAGACTTCCGTGTCCTCGTCATGACATATCACAACTCCGCCATTCTTCAGGTCGCCGCCGTCGTATTCAAATGTCTTTCTGAGGTATATGTCAGCGGTCTTCCATTCTGTCCTGACAACGCCGCCACCAGTGCCGAAGCCGGCAAGGCCGGTCTTCCACGAACTGTCGTCAAACACTTCCTTTTCCCAACCATCGGCTGGCTTGTCCGTAACATACTTATACGGCGTGCTCAAGGCCCCATCCTTTACGGCCCCAATCAGCACTCTCCATTTTGCAAAAACAACTTCCTCGACAGGTTGCGGCGCCACCGGTTCATTGCGCTCGTACGCCGCCTGGCGTGACGTGATTTCATGGAGCTTCCTGGGATCGAACTTCGGTTTGCGGTCATAGAAGTAGAGGCCGTTCCGCTCCTGCTCAATGTCGGTCAACTGCGTGTAGCAGAAACCAAAAAGATTCGGGTTGTCGAGCATAGCATCGATTGTTCCCTTGTATCGCGCATAAAACTCATCAAGCGTCTTGGGCCCATTCCCGTAACTCCAGCCGCCCTCGGTTGCCCAGCCAATGCCGCCGATTTCGCTGATCATGAACGGAACGCCGCGGTCCGACTGCAAGACCATCTGGCCGTTATAGCGTGCCGGCGCCGGCGGACCTTCCGGCGCGCCGGAAAAATAATCCATCCACTTCTTGCGCAGGCGGCCAGGATCACCAGTATAATCGTGCGCATCCCTGACTTCAGGTTGTGGCAGTGTGTGGGCCCAGCCGCTGGCTTCAAGCACTGGCCTTGTTGGGTCAACCGCCTTGGTGATCTTCCATATCATCTGCTGGAGCTCGCCGGACTCAAAGTTTTCATTGAAGGCACACCAGCCGACGATTGAAGGATGGTTCCTGTCGCGTATAAGTATCTCGGTCCACTCATTTACAACCCCCGAATAACCCTCGTGCCCGTTATGAAAACCGGCATTGGGATACTCGCCCCAGACGAGGTATCCAAGCTTGTCAGCCCAGTACAGGAACCTGGGCTCGAAGACCTTCTGGTGCAGGCGAGCACCGTTGTAACCGCATGCCATGCTCATTTCGATGTCATGCTTCAATGCCTCATCTGAAGGCGCCGTCCAGAGCCCGTCCGGATAAAACCCCTGGTCGAGGATCAGCCTCTGGAATACCGGCTTGCCGTTGACGAGGATCTTGCGACCATCAATCGCGATCTTGCGCAGGCCGAAATAACTCTTCAACTCGTCGATCTTATCCTTGCCGCTATAAAGTGTAAGCTTCAGGTCATACAGAAAAGGAGAACCCGGTTCCCAAAGCTTTTTCTCCTTCAGATTTAGAACCAGCTTGTTCTGCCACGAACCCGTGGCGGTATCCGATCCAACCAGCTTTCCATCGGCAAAAGCTTCCGCCGTGAGCTTCAAATCCTTATTCGAACCTTTGACACTTGCCGTAATGATAACCCGCGAATTGTCCGGATCAGGCACAACAGAAATATTCTCGACGAAGGACGACCCAACTGCCTCCAGCCAGACCGGCTGCCAGATGCCGGTGGTCCGGGTATAGAAACAGCTGTAGCTCTGATCGCCGCATTGCTTGCCGCATGGCTGAAGCCCAGACCACATGTTATCCAGCACCTTCACCACCACTTCATTTGCGCCATCCTTGAGTAATTTGGTGATATCGAAACTGAACTCAACATTCTCGCCGATGTGGGTTCCGGCAGGCTGGCCGTTGATATAAACCCATGACTTGTAATCAACCCCGCCGAAATGAATTCTAACCCGCTTACCCTTCATGGCCAACGGCACTTCGAATGTGCGACGATACCAGACATCCTTCAGCTTCTGGGTATTCCCCAACCCCAGCCCGGACAATTTGCTCTCGGGACAAAAAGGAACGATTATCTTTGAGTTGAGATCTTTTCCATATGTCAGGCCTCGCGAGTCTCCGTCCGCCGCCTTGTCGATCTCGAACTGCCACTCACCGTTTAGCGTCATCCAGTTCTCACGGAACATGTCCGGCCGCGGATGTTCCGCCCGCGGAACCTCCGCCAACGAACTTAATGCTCCCGCAACCAGGATCGCACACACCAAAACCGTCCCTGTTCTTGTTTTATTCATTGTATCATCCTTGTCTGATTTCACTTGAGAATAGCCGGAGGAAGTGTCGCGTTCCAACTATCCCAGGCCTTGTTCAGCTCTTCTACCATCTCAGGCTTATCGCCAGCGAGATTCTTCTTCTCTTCGATATCACGGTTCAAGTCATACAACTCCGGCTTGCCCGAACGTCCTTTGAAACTCACCGACTTGTATTTATCGCGGACAATGGCGCATTGGCCGTTGAGCTTCCAGAACATGTCGCCATGCGGCGCGCCCTTCTTTTCACCTCGAAGGAAAGGCAGCAGGTTCAGTCCGTCAACGTCTTTAGGCGGCAGTGTGCCGGCCATGGCCGCGAACGTCGGCATGAAGTCCAGCGTACTCACCGGCTCGGCATACTTCCTCCCTGCCGGCAGGCCGTCCGGCCAGCGCCAGATGAATGGTATGCGTTGTCCGCCTTCGTATATACCCCATTTGCCGCCACGCAGTTGCCCGTTGTTTCCGCCCTGACCAATCCACCCGCCGTTGTCAGAGACATAGATGACAAGCGTCTTCTTATCCAGTCCCTTTTCCTTCAGCTTGTTCATGATGCGCCCGATTTCCTCGTCCATTTCCGTGACAAGCGCACAGAAGTTGCGCCGCTTCACATCATTGACAGGGGAGTTGGGGAAATTAAGATCCGTAACTTTGGAGAATTTGGAAGCCACCAGATCCTTTCGGGCCCCTTCCAGCGGTGTGTGGGCTGCATTGAATGCAACTTCCAGAAAGAACGGCTTGTCGCTGTGCCGGTCAATAAAAGCACAGGCTTCTTCGGCAAATGCAACCGTGCTCCGCCGCTTTTCCGTTACCGGCTCCTCACCCCTGATGAGGCGGGGATTAGTATAGCTCGTTTCGTAACTGTAGAATCCAAAGAACTCCTGGAACCCGCGTCGGGTTGGCGTATATTCCTTATTCAAACCAACTCCAAGATGCCACTTACCCACAAGGCCGGTAACATAGCCCGCACCGCCAAGCACGTCCGCCAGTGTCTTCAGGTTAAGATCTAGTCCCTTGTCTTTCGTCTCGGCCACATGGTTATTTTCCAGTCTGTACCTCTGCTGATATCTCCCGGTCATCATTCCCGCCCGCGAGGGACTGCAAAGAGCAGCAGTGGCATACCCGCTTGTGAAGCGTATTCCTTCCTTCGCCAGGCGATCAATGTTAGGCGTCTGGATTTGCGTCGAACCATAACAGCCAATGTCTCCCCAGCCGATATCGTCACCCACCATGAGCAGAATGTTAGGCTTTTCGCCTTTCGGCGCCTGTACAGTTGACCTGCTCAAGCACCCGGGCAAAGCCATCGCAGCCATTCCTATCCCCGCAAATCTCAGAAAATCACGTCTATTCATTTATCTCGACTTCCTTCAGTATTATTACCCCTACTCGGCATAGCCGGAACCAAGATTCTTACAGAATTATCCGCCCCGGCGGATCCGCGCAGGCGGAACAGAATCCCGACTCTCCTGGAGGTCGATAGAATAATATAGTCTTCTCATTTCGCTATTCTCCCGCTTTCTTGTTCCCAGCGGGAACAGAGCCAATCCTCCGGGCCTGGATCGAGGCGCCGCCCTTGTGGGTAAACATCTCGACAGCACCCACATTCCCCTCGACAACCCAGTACTTGATATCAGCGATTCCGAGGTTGTCGGGGTCATTGATATTGTATGCCGTTGCCTGCCATTCATTCTTCTTGTCGGTCTGCCCCGGACCGGCAATCTCGATATCCAGCTGTTCGATTGAAAAGCCGTGCTTGCCCGTCACCGTGATGGCGTGGGTGCAACGTTGGGCACACACCCGGCCAAAGCGGGAGGCATGCGCGGCGTGCACAAATTCCAAGCCGTTGATGTTGGAACCAAGGATGATGTTGTCGCCGTCGGTGTGTTCGTTGACCACGATTCCGGTGTGGTAGCCGGTGACGGCCACGTTGTGCAGGATGGTCAGAGCCGCATTAGCGCAGGCCGGAGTGATCAGGCCCTTGGTGTCGTGGGTAGGCTTGGAGGACTGCACGTTATAGACGCCGGTATTGATGAAGACGTTCTCTAACTTGCATTGAAGGGCGTGCCGCAGGTCAATTCCGTCCCTGTCCGGGTTATCGCAGGTCCGCACATCGAGGTTGCGGAGGACCACATAGACGGCGGAAAATCCGCCATATAGGGAGTTGGGAGAACTACTGGCCGAGATGACCGCGGAGCCCGGGGTCGCCAGGCTTTTGATGATGGTGCCGTTCTGCTGAAGAGGAAAGGACCCGACCGTTCCCCAGACCGGTGTCGGCTCGCTTTCGCCGATGATCTCGATGGTGATCCAACTCGGGAGGGGTTTGGAAACCGGCGGGATGGTGAGCTGGCCTCGATAGACTCCGTCCGGCAGATACATTTTCCCACCGCCGGCCGCGATCACCGCCTTCAGGCATGCCGAAAACGCTTCGGTGTTGTCCGTTTTGTCATCACCAACCGCTCCGTAGTTAAGAACATTGAAAGTTCGCGATGTCACGGTGCCAGCACTTGAGCTATCTTTCCCGCCTCCATCAACTGCGAAGGCTGCGCCCAGAAAAAGCAAGGCCCCTATCGTCATCAAAACCATCGTCTTCCTTATAGAATCTCCTTTCTTGTCACCCAATATATTCTTCACACGTTTCATTGCCTGTTTCATTTGTTTCTTCCTTCTTCTGATGGCCAACTTCACTTTTCTGTTGTATTGGTCCACGCTTCAACTACATCAGTCGAACCGGATTCCAGAAACCGGGCCAGGCCCCAGACGGCCTGGTCGTAGCTGTGACCGTCGTCGCCGTTGAGCACGCGCAAGGTGATCTCCTTGGCTCCTGTCAGATTCACATCCAGCATCATAGATTCACCGGCGCGCAGCACCGTCGTCTCGGCCTTGACTTTACCGTCCACCAGCACTTGGAACTGGATGCTGCCTGACACGCCGAGTTCGTCCAAGCCGACCAGTGCGCGGAACGCGACGAACTTGTGGCCTTGAAGGTCGAACACCGTATCGGCCGGACTGCCATCCTGAAATGCATGGGTCCAGATGCCTTTCTGGATCTTCTGGCCGCCGATGCTCAGCGGTTGTTTCTTGTAGTTCTGATCGGCCAACACGGTCTCGGCGCCGGCGCTGGCCTTTGTCCATTTCAGGTCAGAGGCGTAGGTGGCGCCTTTACCCTCGCGGAGCTTGAGCATCCTGGCCCGACGCCTCTTCGGCAGTTCGATGCCGCCCGCCGCCCGCCAAGCCGTTGCGGTTACCGGGAACAGCGCGACCCGGTACTTGGTGCAGCCGTACGGCACGAGAGTAATCTCCGTCGCGCTGCCATCGTCCACCAGGCTCGGCAAGGCTCCGGGATCGCTGCCCGGCCAGTCAAACGCCTGCGCCTGCACTTTCAACCGCAACGGCGAGGCCAGAGGCCACTCCCACCGGGCGGGCATGGTGTCGCGTTCGACCTTGATGGTCGTGCCGGCCACGGCGAATTTCCACGGCACCGACGGATCGGCACCCTTGCCATCCTTGGTCTCGGCAATGGGCAGGACGAACAACAGCGGACCGTAACTGACTGACGTAAACGGCACCGGCGGTCCTTTCGGATTCCGATCCAAACCGGTCGCCACCGCCGCCCGCATTGGCAGATGGATCGTGACTTGGTCGCCAGCCTTCCACTTGCGCTGGATGCGGTGGAACCCCTGGGCCGGCGCGAGAGTGATGGCCGTGCCGTTCACCCGGATCTCCGGGGCCGCGCACCATCCTGGCACCCTTATCGACAACGGAAACGCGACGGGCCGTTCGGGTTCAACTTTCATCGTGATCGTCTCGGTGAACGGATAACCCGTCTCGCTGGTAATGCGGACCTTGACCCGATCGCCCACTGCCGCGTTGAGCACCGACGGCCCGTAACAGGCCGCGACCAGGCCGCCATCCTGACTCGCCAACCACATCCCGCCGACGTACTCGGGCAGGATCCGGTTCAACGCCGCCGAACAGCATAGCGGATAGTGCGACCGCCCGTAAATGCTCTGGCCGCTGCCATGGAGGTAGTTGGCGGGCTGCAGGTATAGATGGGTCTGACCGTTGCGGCCGAACACGCCGGGGGCGGCGTTGAAGAACGCCCGCTCGGTCTGGTCCGCCAACGCGCCATCGCCGCTGATCCACAGCAGCATGTTCTTGCTCCAGACGAACCCGGCAACGTCGCAGGTCTCGGTCATCCGTCCCGCACCAGTCGGCCCGTAAGACTCGTCGAACACCGGTACACCATGCGGCTGCATGCATTCCCGCTCGACCTGTCGGTGCCAAGCCAGACATGCCTCCAGAAACTCGCGCTTGCCTGTCCAGAGATAACCGAGCGCCCACGCGGTGGTGCTTTCGAGGAAATGCACGCCGTGATCGCTACCATCAGTCGGTGCCGGCATCCGCCGGTACCGGCTCCAAGAGGAGTTCTTCTTCTCGTCTCCTAACTCGTTGTAGAAGGCGGTCAACGCCTCGGCGATCTTCGGGTTACCGGTCCAACCGTAGGTCGCAAATGCCGGCCACGGGTTCGACCCCGCCCAACCGAGTTTGACCCATTCGCGGTTGCCGGCATAGGCGGTATCAAGCGCCTTGAGCACCCGCGCGTCGCCCGTCGCGGCGTACTGCCTGACCAGCGCCCGGCCGAGCAGACCCGCCGCCCACATCGGCCATTCCGGCTCCGACATGTAACGGCCTTCAGCGGCCTTCACGTCCTCAGCGTTGGTGCGATCAAGCCACCAGTAGAACAGAATGCTACGCTCATTCATGTTGGTCACGACGGCATCGAAGCGACGATTCGCCAGTGAGATTAAGCGTTCGTCCTTCAACTGAACCGCCATTCCGGCTAACCCCTCAAACCAGTACCCGCCACCCTCATACGGCCACCCGCTTTTGCCCCAGTATAAATTGGGACCAGTGATCCGGTAATCAGCGGCCCACGCCTGTTTGAAGGCCGGGTTGACATCCTCCATCCGCCCGGTGAACCCGTCGCGGACCTGTTCGCACCAGTCGCGCAACCAGCCCTGCGGTTCAACCGCGCCCGGCGGCAACGTCAGGTACGCCGATTTCGTCGCCGGCGCATGGGGCTGTTGATATGGCGACGGGGCGCCGTGGACGCTCTGCGCAATGACGGCAAACAACAGCACAATCAGCGGTTTCTTCATAATGGCTTCTAGTTACTTGTTTCCTGCGGGGACGGATCCAATCCTTCGGGCCTGGATCGATGCACCGCCGTTGCGGGTAAACTTCTCGACCGCACCCACATTCCCCTCGACCACCCAGTAGTTAATGTCGGCAATGCCGAGATTCTTCGGGTCGTTAATATCACTGACGAGCGTCTGCCAGGCGTTCTTGGTATCCGTTTGTCCAGGCCCAGGTTGCTCCGTGTTCATCTGTTTGATCGAAAACCCGTGCTTGCCCGAAACGGTGATGTGATGGGTGTTGCGGTATGTGCCAACCCGCCCAAAGCGGGAGGCATGATGGGCGAAAAGAAATTCCAGGCCGTTGATATTTGAGGCCACCACAATGTTGTCCCCGTCGGTGTGCTCGTTGACCACAATACCGGTGTGATACCCGGTCACGACCACATTGCGCAGGATGGTTAACGCGGCGTTATTGCACGCCGGAGTGATCAGGCCCCTGGTGTCATGGGTTGGTTTGGATGCCTGCACGTTATAGACGCCGGTGTTGACAAACACGTTCTCTACCTTGCATTGCATGGCATACTGCAGGTCGATGCCGCCAATGCCCGGATCGTCATAAGTTCGGACATCCAGATTCTTGATGACCACATAAACAGCCGAGAATCCACCGTACAGGGAATTGGCCGAACTGCTGGCCGATATGACAGCGTTGCCCGATTTAGCCAGGCTCTTAACGATCGTTCCGTTATCCTGCAACGGGAATGATCCAATCGTCCCGAAAACGGGTGTTGGTTCGCTTTCGCCGACGATCTCGATGGTGATCCAGCTCGGGAGGGGTTTGGAAACCGGAGGGATGGTGATCCGGCCGCGATAGACTCCGTCCGGCAGATACATTTTCCCGCCGCCGGCCTCGATCACTGCCTTCAGGCATGCCGAAAAGGCTTCGGTGTTGTCCGTCTTGTCGTCGCCCACGGCCCCGTAGTTAAGAACATTGAACGTGCGCGATTTCACAGCAGCAGCGGTTGAGCTCTTGTTCTCTCCCCCGTCAACCGAGACAACTGCGCCCGCAAAAAGCAAGCTACCCATCGTTATCAAAACCATTGTCTTCCACATAGAATCTCCTTTTTGCCACCCGACACATTCTTCACACTTTTCATTGCCTGTTTCCTGATGCTTTCAGCCTGGCTGTCTCTGCCAGGATCTTAAGCGCAGCCATCGCCTTGTCACGTTCCGGACCAGGGCTTCTGAACTGCTGGACTATCTTGACACAGGCCAGCTCAGCGTCACTAACGCCCGGGCTACACCTGCCACGGCACACGCATGGCTCTGGATAAGAGCCTGTTCGCTGTATCATCACCCGAAAATTTTTCGGTAACCGGATCCCATTTGACTTTTCGTCCCAGCCGCATGGCAATGTCGCAGAGCAGGCTGATGGTCGTTGACCGCTGGGCGACTTCCACCGGGCTGACGGTCTCGCGTCGCGTGCGGATACAATCCAGGAAATTATTGGCGTGGTTTCGTGATTCATACAGATGAATTTCCTTCGGCAGGATCACGGAATTCTTGAGCGAAACCGGCGTGGTCTCCAGCACGTTGCCGCGGCGGACGTACACGGATCCTTCCGTGCCCTCAAACAAAACCCCCTCCGAGGAACCACTCAAAGGAACCGGCGCCTTCCCATCGCTGTAATGGATCAGTTTCACGCCATTTGCAAACGTGCATTCCGCCCGCCACTCTTTGGCAATATTGCAGAATTCCCGGTCCAGGAAAACACCCTTTCCCTCTATCTCGACAGGCCCGCTCAGCTCTGTGCCGTTCCCCCACTGGGCAATATCGGCGTGGTGTACGCCCCACGTCGCCAGGAATCCCACCGCATAATCCGGCATGCTGCACCAGCGGGCGTCAAGGGCCTGCCCCATATAAGGCATTTGCGGGGCCGGTCCCAGCCACATGTCAAAGTTCAATTCCTTCGGCGGCGGTCCCGGCGGCAGCAGCCTGGTATCCCAGTAAGCCGGCACGCAGATTGTAATGGTCTTCAACCTGCCGATCCGGCCGTTACGCACCAGTTCACAGGCACGGCGAAAATTCTGTTCCGACCTTTGCTGTGTGCCAAATTGAAAGACCCGTCCGTATCGCTTGATGGTGTCGCAAAGGATTCGGCCCTCGGCCACGGTGGTCCCGAGTGATTTCTCGCAATATATATCCTTGCCTGCCTTGGCCGCCGCGATCGCAATCGGCACATGCCAGTGTTCCGGCGTGGCGATGACCACGGCGTCAATGTCGGCACGTGCCAGCAGTTCCCGGAAATCCGTATAGGCATGCACCGCGCCGAGTCGTTGCTTTGCAGCCTCAGCCCGGTCGGACCAGACATCGCACACGGCAATGGCTTTCTCACCAGCCCCGAGAAAACCTGGTGCAATTCCCTGCCCCCGCCCGCCCTGTCCGATAAACCCCAACCCGATCTTGTTACTTGGTGCAAGACCACCGTCAAGTCCCAGCACCGACGAAGGCACTATACTCGGCCCCACAGCCGCCGCACCGGCCAATAGCGAGGCCCGGCGGAGGAACGTTCTTCGCGAGATGACTTTACTCATTTTGGATTCTCCTTGTTGGCGATCCAGCGGATCGCATTCATGATCAACCGGCGGAAATCATCGTTCTGAAATGAATCGTGAAAGTGCGGTCCGGTGCAGCAGAATATACGACCGCCGCCCGTCCGTTCGAATGCCCAGGCAACCACTTGATCAGCAGGTTTGCCCACCAGGGGACTCGCTGTCAAAATCGGTGTGACTTTGCCGCCCGATCCGTCGAACAAGATTCGACGATAAAACTCTTCGCTCGCAAACCGTATCGTCTTGGCGCCCCGGCAAATAGGATGTTCCGGCGTGACAATGGACAACTCCAGATTGTTCGTCATCGGGTGAGTTGAATAACCGGTCTTCTTGTTGCCACCGCTCCATTTCAGAAATTCCTTCTCAGCGTCATCCTCAACAGCCGTGGTTGCATGGAGGCACATTAGACCAACGCCACGCTGCATCAGCTGGCTGAACTTGTTCGTCACGGCGACGTTCTTGGATTGAAACAGATGTTGCTCCCAACATTCCCACATGAGGACGATGGCGGCGGCATCATCAAGTTCCGCCAGGTCTTCCGGCAGCCGATCAAGATACAACACCGTTGAGATACCCTTGAAATCATCCGATGTATCGACCAACTGCTTGAGCAGCGTTGCTCCGGCCTTGTGCGCATGAGCACCCGGCCCATGGGTGTCAGCTCCGCCGATGAACACAATTTTCCGGCTGGATGATTTGTTGACCGCCGGCCTCGCGCTCGATTTGCCGGCGGTTGGAAAGTCCGCCGGAACGTTGGTCAGCGTGACCTTCCCTGTCGCCGCCCATTCTGTCCCACGCAGGAAGACAGTCTGGAATCCGATACAGGACATGGATACGGCACTGTGACCAAGCATGATCTGAAAAATCCGTCCCTTGCCGAATTGGTTGATGACCACGACCGGCTCATGTTCGCCGGTTCCGCCGGTCTCCTTGGCGCTGAACGCCGTGGCCAGCACCTTCAGATTCTTGATGTGTTCGGGTTTGCCGCGAAATCCGTGGTACAGTTCGTCCGTCGTGTGCATCCACGCCTGGGGCAGACCGGCAGTGATCGGGTGCTCCTGCTCACGGATCTTGACAACCCACTCGTGCTGGCTGCCATGCCCGTTATGCTTGACTCCTTCTCCGGACGGAATCTGAACCACCGTCTGCTTACTCTCATCAAACTTGAACCCGACTCCATCCTGCTGACTTCCCGCCCCGATTCCGATCATGGCCCGATACGCGCTCCATGTCGCGAACTGCCCGACGGCATTGTGAACCACCACCAGGTTACCGCCGCCGTTCAAATATTTCTCAAATTGCTCCTGAGTCGCTGAGGACCAGTCACGCCCATGCGCATACACGACAACAACGTTGTATTTCCCGAAATCGGGAGCAAAAGCTTGTGCCTCTTGCGGTGAGGACAATTTTACAATCTCGACATCAAACTTCCCGCTGTGCTGGAGCACACCTTCTATAATCGGCGTTGTCTCATCCCACTTGTGCCCGTGCGGATCGTAACCGGTCACAAGGAACGCCTTCAGCTCCGCACCACTCGCAATTGGCCCAATCAAAATGCAGTACCAAATAAGGCTCCTGAGGAAGCCTAAACGTAGACGTTTCGCAACAATTGTTCCCTGCCTCTCGTCAACACGCATTATTACAGAATACAGCGCAACCAGCGGCGCCAGCAGCATGGCGGCAAGGGCTATGGATATTCTTTTATTCATGGACATTACCCTGACATCTGCTTTTACTTCACTCCAAAAACCGTAACACGCTTGAGCACCAGCGGCCTGGGGGATTCGCCACGCGTTTCCAGCTTGATGAACCTCGCCTTACGCCCCGATTTCACGGAGCCGCCAGACGACTGCGTCACCCGCGCAATCCACGTCGTGACCCAGCTCTTCGCCTGCCAGACTTCCTCCCACTTCTGTCCGTCCTCGGAGATGGACATGATGAGACCTTTGGTCCGCTCTTGCTCGCCATCGCGGTTCTCTATCTCAACGGTGCGCACAGTCCTCACGGCTCCGAGATCAATTTTCGCCCATGGGTTCTTTTCATTGTCGGTATGGAACGCAAAGGGAACTTTATCGCCCGAGAAGAGCCGCGGATGGTTTGTCGGATTATCATGCCCACACGTTGAGCTGATCTCCAGCTTCGAATTCTCGCTTAGAAGCACACCCGGGTCAAATGCCGGCCCCACCTTCAACACGATCACGGTGTCTACCGGGTCCCATTTAACATCTTCCGGCAGCGACAACTCAAGAGCTTCTTCCGACTGTTTGACTTTTACTTCTTTGCCGCCGAGCAGGAGCGAAGCGGCAAGAAGCTTGCGGCTGTCATTCAACGGTGGCAGATGGATCGTCTGTTCAGCTGGAGGGATCATCACGTGTACGTAAACGGTCTTGCCATCGGCTGAATCGGTGGCAACGACTTCCCATGGGTTACTCTTCTGCTCGATCTGGAGTATCTTGCTGGGCCTGGTATTGAGAAGAGACCCCTTCCTATCGCGCCAGAGTTTACCGAAATCATCCATCATCTGCTTGACCGGTGGAGCATAAGCGTCGGCGTAGGGCGTCAGGGCAACGTGGACGCCGCCTTTCTGTCCGGGGGTGCCGGCGCAGCGGACAACGCCGCGGAAGACCTCCGGCGCAGGTATCTGCACTTTTCTACCCAGGAACCAGGCGTTGTCCGTCGGCAGGATGCAGCACTGGTCCTTTTCGCCGTGACTGGGATCCCCACCCTCGCACGCCGGCCACGCGCTTTCCAGCGACAGTCCGGCCGGGACATATGCGCCTGAGTTCTGCCAGATCACCGCATCCGGATTGCCGGCCCGCAACGCCACGGCCAGCCGTCCTGCATCAGGAAACACCTTGCCCGAATGCTGATCGATCCAGTAGCCGGCTACACGTTTCCCGTAGCGCAGGCTGATTTCCTTGAATAGCCCCAGCAGGAAATCATCCCATTTCGGATTCGGCCACTGCCCAAGCTTCGGGCCTGGCAAGCCGTTCACTTCGGGGCCCCAGCCGAACAGCGCCCTCTCCTCCCGCGACAGGTCGTGTTGGTCGGTGGGATGCACATAGAGGCACAGCGCGATACCGCGCTTGTTCAGTTCGTCAGCCACTTCGCCGAGCAGGTCGCGCTTGGACTGGTGTTTGGGCATACCGGCATCGACCATGACCTTGCTCGGCGCGAGCAGGTACATCGCCGCGTGGAAAGAGGTCAGCGTCACATACTGCGCGCCCATGCCCTCGACCGCGTCGGCAAAGGCCTTGACGTCGAAGGCGTCGGCCTTCGCATCCAGGTCCCAGACCGCCGGCCGGGGCTTCCCTCCCGGCGAAAGATGGGCATACTCCACGGTGTAGTGGACGAAAATACCGAACTTGGCGTTTGTGATGAATTCCTTCCCAAGTTCATTAGAACCCGCGGATGGTTTCCGTTCTTTCGCATCACAGATCACAGTTGAGGTTATGAACACTGCCAAAATCACCATCAGTAACTTATTCATATTCCTGTGATTCCCTTTTGTTTAAGCATGTTTACTTCTCATTTACAATGGCAACCGGCACGTCGCAGAACGTCAGAGCTGCGATGCCATTGGCACCCCGGATCAACTTGTCCTGGCTCCACTTCATTTCTTTAAGATACTGGATCTTCTTCGCCGTCGAGGGCTCCTTCAGCTTGAGCATCATCACATTCCCTGAAGCAGAGCCAGACGCGACTTCCCCCCCGACATCATCCAGATAAAACTCACTTACCAGCGAATCGTCCCAGACAACGGGCTGGTCAAACTCCAGCGCAATCGTATCCTTCGCCGGGCTCGAATAATAAGCCCGCTTGAGATCTGGTGCCGTAATGGATGCAGTCGGTTCTTTACCATAGAAATCCCTTTCGATCAGCGGCTGCATCAGGCGGGCAAATTCACCCCAGCCGGCCAGCGGATAATGGCATCCGCCGGGCGGTTTGATTCCCAGTGTCGTCATTACATCCATGTTCGAGTAGAGCCGCGGCAGGGTCCGCTGCTTCTCCCGCAGCATGTCGCCGTGCCCGCTTCCCTGGCTGCAGCCATTGGGCCAGATCTGGAAAACATAGTAGTGACGGATGTTGGGCATGTCCTGTTTCCATGCAGCCGTCATATCCACGAAATATCGCTGGTAAGTCACCCAACCATATCCGTTGTCCGGGCCATCCGAGCCCTGGTCGGCTTCACCCTGGTGCCACAGGACGGCACGAATACCATGGGTCAACCTCGCATTCTCAATACGCCACAACATTCGCCCGTATATCGTGTTCAAGGACATGTGATTGGTCGCACAGCACTGGTGCTGGTCGATTCTTGTGCCGCCGGCAGCGGCCTGGATAATGCAGATAGGAACCTTCTGGCTATCCAGAAGCCGCTTGGCAAGTTCCATACCCCACCAGCCCAGCTCTGCCTTCTCGTCTTTTTGCCTTTTCCATACCGCGTTGCACCACAGGTTCGGCCGCTGGCCTGTTGTATCCCTGACCTTATCAAACTGGTCACGAACCCAGTCAGTGGCATCACCCCACCCCGTCGGACCGCCATAACTGCGAATCCATTCACTGGTTTCTATCGGGGATTTGTCACCCGTATCCGTAGCCAGGGCGTTGGATTGTCCTTCAATCATATAGGCATCACCGCAGACCAGATTACCCACGGTCTGCACCACGGTCTCGGTGCCGCCAGTCTTTGTACCGAACTCCACCTTGTACTTGATCAAGCCAGCCTTGATCTTGACTGTGAACGCATAAGCTTTGTCGCCCGAAAGTTTCTGACTCTCAGTTTTAATCAATTTGTCATCCGCATAGAGTTTCAGGAAGACCGAGCCTGCCGAATTTGACAATGTCCCGTTGTAATAAAGCGTGCCTTCATTGTGATCGTCACGGGCATAGAACTGGCCGTCTTCCGGCTTTTCGTCCTTCCCCGGAACTCTCTGAACCCATGGATCACTCTTCGGTTCGGTTATCCGGATCGGCATCGTGGCGATCGTGGCCGCGCCGCCATTGTCGATTGCCGCCTTGACTGTGATCGGCCCGGTGTACTGGGAGCGCTTGAGAATCAATTTACCAGGAACCACTTCCTTGGTAACGGCACCGCCGGAAACAGTCCATTCGTAATGTAATTCGCCTGCACCCTTGTCAGTCATAGCCTTGAGATTGCGGATCTCTGACACCACTTCAATGGCGTCCCGGCCATTCCACTTCGACGGTGCTTTCAGTGTAAATACCGGTTCAGGTATCGTTTCCTTGACCGTCACCGGGATATCCCTGGTCTTGACCTCACCGGCATACACAGCCCGGCACTGAAGGATGAAGGACTGGTCGCCTGTCACCCGGCCGGCATTAAGTGTAAAATTAAACTGGTCGACATCCGCGATTGTTTCCAGCCCGTCTTTCTTGATAACCCAGTAAAGTTTCTGTGCACCGCCGGCCTTGACCGTCACTGTGGCACTCTTGCATTCCAGCAAGGTGATCTGCTCCGCTGAGACCGAGAAGCCGGAACCCGCCTGCACCAGAGGCCCTACCATGGTCTGCAGCGGCTTCTGGTTCTCGTACTGCATCTTCACCCAGTCTGCGGAACGCATGACCTTAGAAATACGCACCTCGTCGATGTCGCCGACGTACCTGAAATTATTATAAAAGCCGCCGATATACATCCGGCCTGGACTCTTGATCGCCAGCGGGGCACTGGTGGATGTCGAAACGGCATCAAGGACTCCGTTGACGTAGATCCGTGAATTCCCGTTTTCGAAGGTATGAACCACGTGAATCCATTGGGACAACGGAAGAATCCGCTTTCCGGCAACGTCCGCTCCTGAAAACCAGCACTCAATCTTGATGTGCGGCGGACTGAACAACTGCATAATAACTTTGCCTTGCGGATGATCATTTCCCCAGGCCAAGAGGGACGAATTTGCCTGTTCGGCTTTGAACCACACTTCCGACGAGTGCGGACTGGAGCCTGTCGGATAGGTGGTGATGTTCTCGCCGCAATTGATCCCCTTGCCCACGTCGAAGTGCCGGCTCTTTCCAATATTGCCTGAAGAAGACGTGGTACCAGTGTCTTTCGATTCAACCGTGCCGACATCATCCTTTACCGGGTCATTCATGTGCCACACGCTGAGATAGCCGTTGGACTCATTGAACACGGCCGGCCCTTTTGATTCCGCCGCCGCATCAGCCTTGCCCGCCTGCCCCCCGACCGAGTCGGACGGGGCGGGCAGGCCCCAGAACATTTTGATTTCCTGCCGCGCATTACCCTTTATGACCGGGATGCGCACCCAGATGCTGGCGGTCCCTTTGGCTGCATCCCATTCATCAATCTGGTACGCCAGAGGCTTTCCATCGGTACTGGCGAAACGAATGTCATCGCCATTGGATTTCGCCTGGTTGAAATCGAACCAGTCCTTGCTCAACCGAACCAGCACCGGGAAGTTCTCTTCCGATGCCGTGGCCGGAAGGTTGGCACCCTCTGGCGTGGTCAGGATGTAGAACGAGCCCGAGTGCTGCCACCCCTGATATTGGGCCGGAGCCGTCGAGAGCATTGCCAGGAACATTAACGCACTGATCATCATCTGCTTTGTCATATTGCACTTCCTTTACTTGTGTTGTTTTGTGCTACTGACTTCGAACTGCTGGGTAACAACCCTGTCTTCATCTATAGAAGCGTTGTTCGGAGATGCTGTCACCGAACAACGAGATCTCGTTTGCAGTTAATGCCGTAAGGCATGTTCTATTTAAAGCCAAACTACTTGGCGCTGGCGGCGGTAATCAGATTTGTCTTGTTGTCACCAGCTTCGCAGACAACGCGGAACCCGACATTGAAGACACGCTGCCAGTTCGGGTACGCGAGACGGAACGCTGAACGCGCCCTGACCGGCCGGTCATAGAACGAGCCGCCACGGATAACTTTAAAGCCGCTGTCAGATTTGTCTTCCACGTAAGGATACGGCCTGTAAGTTGACAGGGTCCATTCCGCAGCATTGCCGTGCATGGAGAAGAGTCCCCAGGCATTGGGCTGGTATTGGCCAACATGGCCCGTGAGAGTTGCTCCATCGTTGACGTTCGCGATAACAGGCAACCATTTCGGTGAATCACGTTGGCACAGCTCGAGGAGATGGGCATCAGCGAGGTTGGCAAACCTGCCGAAGTCGGTATCCACTGCCCCGTAACTCAGCGGCATAGCCGTTCCGGCCCGGCAGGCATATTCCCACTCTGCCTCGGTTGGCAGGGTAAACTTGAGTCCGGTTTTCTGCGACAACCAGGCACAGTATGCCATTGACTTATCCCACGATACGAGGACCACAGGCTGATTGATGTCGTTAAGCGTGAGTCCGGGTCCAGTATGATCCTTGTTGAAGTAATTGATAAAGCCACTGTTATGTTTCGGATCATAGAGACCAAACTGGCCGTTGCTAGTTTCAAACTTCGCCATGTAGAACGGCTTCTTGATCCGTACTTTGCTCAGCGGGCGTTCGTCAACATACCCGGCAAGGTCACCCATAATGAATTCGCCGGCAGGAACCAGAACAAGTTCCATAGTCTTGCCGTCGCCAAAATCAATTTTCAATTCAGGCGGCAAACCTGCCGCGGTCTGGCGGCGCTTGGCTTCGGTGGCGTCAAACGGCCAGCCGTCGCATTGAAGATTTGAGATTTGAGATTTAAGATCCTCCGGCGGCGGCTTCACGAAAGCGATCGCCTGGGTCGAGACATTCGGAATAAGTTCCGGATCAACTTCTTCATTTGCGGTCTGGATATTCATATCAAGCCGCATTTTGCGGATCTGGCCGACGTCGCCGCCGCGGTGTTCGCCCCATGTTCCGTGATCAGGCACGTTGAGATCAATCCACGTATAGAGCCGATCCCAGGCTTCGTCATCGAGCTTCACATTGTGATGGCCTTTCTTCAGCATCTGGATCAGCTCGCTCGTTGATGCATGCCACTCCAGCGGAACCTGCAGGTGGATGTCGCTTTCCGGGCCGGGCCGGCGGACATAGGGATGCAACGCGATATACGACTGGTCAAAATTCCCAGGGCCCCGCTCTTTCTTCGCCCTGAAGTCCAGCAATGTCTTCCCCCGTGCCTGCTGGGTGCCGTCGTGGCAGCCGACGCAGAACTTGTCGAGCACTGGCTGGACATCGCGGGGAAAGCTGAAGCCACGTGCGGGACCGCGCCACGGAGTGATTTCAGACGCAGTTTTGAAACTGGCCATTGCCCTCTTGAGGAATGGGGTTTTATTCTGCTCCTCGTGGCAACCCATGCAGGTGAGTTTCTCGCCCGGCATTGCCGTGTACCAGCTGCGCATGACCTGCACTGCGCGACCCTCGGCGTCAAGCGGCTGAAGGGCGATCGGCGTATTTGCCGGCACCTTGAACATTGCCGACCCGTCAGAACTGACCGGTACGGTCCCGAGTATGCGACGAGCATCCCACGGGCCATCAATGCCAATGTTGATATGGCCTCCCATACCGTTGTAGGCATAATGGAAAGCATACAAACGAAGGTTCTTAACCGTACCGCGCGGCACACCTTCAAGGCCGGGACCGGAGTATATGTCTGCAAGCACGAGTGTTGCGTCCTTGCTGGCCAGGTTCACCTTGTCAGTAATGACCGGCGGCTTTTGGGTTTTCCGGAACGGCACAGGTTCGAGCAACGCGTAGCCAGGCTGCTCGGCCAGCAGAACCATGTTATCAAAGATATCCACCAGGTAAATACCCCAGTTGGCATCATTCCTTGGCTTGGCGGAGACGAGAAAATATTTATCGCTCAACGGATAAGGATGGAGAAACTTCGGCCAGCTTCCATCAACCAGTCCATCGGCAATCGTCGCCGGCACCGGCTTGCCGTAGCCCGGAATACGCTGAATCGCCGGCTGTGACTCGTGCCGGCCCCTGCCCGGATCGAACAACACCAGCTCGCCCATCCGCGGTACGCCGTGATGGCCGGATATAATTGCAATGAATTTCGTCGTACTGCCGGGAATCGGTTTTGCGTAAAATGTCGAGTTTGGCCAGTACGAGTTGCTGTGCATATAAGCCTTCTGGTCGCTTCCGTCCGGATTCATGCGAAACAGGAGCCGCGAGTGATAGTGGCATGAATCACTGTATTCCCAGCGGGTATACATAATCTGTCCGCTGTTCAACATGGTCGGGCACCAGTTCTGGTCCTGGTCGAACGTCAAACGGCGCACTGTCTTGCCGTCCGCACTCAATTGATACAGGTTTCCTACGGGATCCCCGCCGCCAACACACGGTACGCCGTGGAAACATGCGGTTGATACAAAAACAATCCGGCCGTCAGGCAGATAGCACGCATCGAAGTTGTCAAATGTGTTCGTGTCAGACGTCACCTGCCGGAGGTTCTTGCCTGATCCATCAATCTCGAACACCTGGAAGCGTCCTTTCTTCCCGATGGACGAGAACAGCATCCTGTCGGCGTCAAAATGCAGCTTTAGATCGCCGACGAATTTGCCGCCATCCGGCTTGTAAAACGTAGTCAACTTTCCTGAAGGCCCGACCGGCGACAGGATTGCTATCTCGTTATCATAATCTCCGCGCCCCAGAGATGCATTTACCTGCCAGTTCGCCGGCAGGCCAAGGTTGTTTGCATTCCGTTTGACCAGCAGCAACCTGTCAAAGTCCAAAAGCGGGTTCTCCAATAATGCCTCGCGTTCCAATGCACGGAAAGCCGCCTCTTCCGGCTTCTCTTCCAGTACTTCCAGCCGTTTCAAAAGTTCCGCACCACGCTTATATTTTTCCGGGAAGTTCCGGCCGAGATCCTCAATTGCCAGCCGCAGGCCATCGGGATTCATGCCGGCCGGCAACGTTGGAGCGTCGTTGAATTTAAAAGAGAACCCGCAGCCGGCGGAAACGTTGTAAACTTTCACAAGCAAACGGTTTGCACCGGGCTGAATGTTTAACACTACGTTGGTCGGGCTACCCGAAGCATTTGAAACAATCTTCAGTCCGTTCAACCAAACTTCAATCCCGTCATCATACGTCATATGGACAGAAGCATTTGTTGCGAACCGGGACGATATTACGCGATAAAGATACGTTGAAGAAGAATCACCCGAGGGAACCCCAATACCTGTCCCATCTGCCCAGTCCCAGTGCCTGGTCCAGACAGGCTCTCCTTTTTCGTTCTTGGCATCGAGGTTCACACCCTGTTCTGGGAAGAGTGAATCGCTAAAACCTTTGACCTTCATCGGCTCCGTCATGTACCAGAGAGGAGCCGATTTATTGACAACGCTTCCAGAGCTGCTGGACGCCAAAAACACGGATAAGAGACTGATCAAGTAGAGACAATATTTCATTATGACCTTTCATTACAAATCATCCAGTGGCTCTCCGGCCAGAACATCAAGTTATTCCCAAGCAACAATTGTTTTTACGTGTTGCAGGAATTGTACCAACAGCGAAAAGACAGGCAGTATATGACGTATCACGCACGCAGCTAACGAGTTGCAGAGACTATCAATATTCAGATTCGGACATTCTATCGCCATTAACGAGTACTATTGTACCCGAATACTGAATCCGATGAGGACGCTTGTATGCAGTGGCAGACTTGTCATATTTACCAGCTCATTGAGGGCCGCGAGGCATCGCGGCGAAGATAAGTGAGAATGCCGCAGCTTTATTTTCAACCTTCTACCATCAAAAGCTACAGCACGGCCAGGCGAATGACTCCTGCCCCGGAAACGGCTGCAGGATATTACTCGGACTGTTTCCGCGACCCAATGGGTACTCCGTAAAAAGAAAGGGCGGCAATTCCGTTCGCGCCGTAGACCAGGTTAGTGTTGTCATGCCAATACTGATCCACAACGTAGGCGATCGTCTTGCTCGTCTCTGCGCCGGTAACTTTCAGGTTGATCACATTCCCATTCACGCTGCCTGAGGTAACTTTGCCAACCACACGATCAAGACAGAAATTCGTGGTTGCCGCATTATTCCAGGCCATGGGCTGATCGTAGACCAGAGCAATCTCATCATGTTTATTGCCTGTAAAGTACACCTCCTGCAAGTTAGGCGCCGAGACAGCCATGGGAGGCTTAAATCCGTAATTGTCCCTCGCTACCAATGGTGCCATTGCCAGGCCCATGCGGTTGTAATCGGCTACGTTAAAATGACACTCCTTACCGGATTGGAAAGCAAGCGTGGACATGATACTCATACCTGAATACAGGTGCGGCAGCGTCCGCTGCTCGTCACGAAGCATATCGCTGGTGAAAGTGCCGCTCGTCCCGCAGCCGGAACCAAAGACCTGGAAGATATAGTAATACTTCAGGTTGGGCATATCCCCTTTCCAGGCAGCCGACAGATCGATGAAGTTCTGCTGGTAGAACTTATAATTCCAGTCACCGGTCGGCCCCCAATTGGAACAGTCGGCTTCTCCCTGGTGCCACAAAACACCACGGATGCCATGCGTCAACCTGGCCGCAACCACACGCTTGAGCAGGTTCCTGTAGATCCTGTAGTTACTGTTAGTAGTATTGTAATGATCAGCCGGATCGGGCAGATGCTGGTTGATCATTGTTCCGCCAACGGCTCCGTTTAAGATGCAAACCGGAATCTTGTAATTCGTCACCAGATTACTGGCTAGAGCCATGCCCCAGCAGCCTATAAAGTTCACACCGCCGCGGCCGTTTACGGATCTGTTCGTAATCGTCGCATTACCCCATCCGCCGTTCGTCGTGTCATCTCCGGCCTCGCCTCCGCTCCCATAAGATCGAATCCAATCACTGCTGTACCTGACAAGAGAGTTACTAGTTTCGTTACGATAATTATACGCCACGGCATTGGACTGGCCTTGAATGATAAAAGCATCACCGCATACCAGGTTGGTTACCGTGTTCAGGACGCTCTCAACACCACCTGTCTTTGTTCCAAACTCCACCTTATACTTGATGAGCCCAGCCTTAAGCTTCACCGAGAAAGCATACGATTTATCGGCATTGAGTTTCTGGCTTTCTGTCTTGATAAGCTTGTCGTCGGCATACAACTTGAGGAACACAGCATCTGCTGCATTGCTGAGCGTTCCGTTGTAATAAAGACTACCTTCGTTCTTATCGTCACGGGCATAGAATTGGTTGTCAACCGGCTTCTCATCCTTGTCCGGTACACGCTCCACCCACGCATCGTGTTTCGGCTCAGCAATCTTAATCGACTTTGTCGCCAGGCATTCTACACCACCGTTATTTATGGCGACTTTTATTATGATGGAACCTGAACACTGCGACCGCTTCAGGATGAGCCTGTCAGGAGTAACTTCCCTGATTACTGCCCCTCCGGAAACCGTCCATTCGTAATGCAATTCTTCAGAGCCCTTGTCTTTCATCGCATTGAGATTGCTGATTTCCGGAACAATTTCTATCTTATCCCTGCCGTTCCATTTCGAAGGAGCCTTCAGCGTGAACACCGGCTCAGGAATATCCTCCCTGACCGTGACATGTATATCCTTCGTTTGCACTTCATTTGGATATACAGCCTTGAACTGCAGGACATACGACGTGTCAGCCACCACGCGCCCGGCAGACAGTTCGTAACTCAGCCGATCCACAGCTACAATGTTATCCACTCCATCCTTCCTGATAATCCAGTAAAGCTTCTGTGCGCCGCCGGCTTTTGCTGTAACTTTGATGCTTTTGCCTTCCTGTATGTCTATCTTCTTCTCTGAAACAGAGAATTCATTCCCAGGCCAGGCAAGCGTGCCAACTACAGTCTGAAGAGGCTTTTGGTTTTCGTATTGGAGTTTCCCCCAGTCGGCCGAACGGGCAACCCTGGAAATGCGTACCTCGTCCATATCACCTGCAAAACCGCGCCCGCCCATCTTCACCTCGGCAGGACTGCCGATTGTCAGCGTAACATTGTTGCCGGTCCGGGAACCGTCGAGGGTGCCGTTAATGTAGATCCGGGCATCACTGTTTTTGAAGACATAGAGCACATGAATCCATTGGGACAGAGGAAGCCTGGTCTCATTCTTTATTCCGGCTGCTGAATAGAAACAATCCAGCCTGATACACGTGGGGCGGCCAAGGAGAATCTGAATGATGCTGTTTGGCTTACACAGTCCCCACCTGAGGATCCCGCCCTCGTTCAGGGTATCTGCTTTGAGCCAGAATTCAGAAGAGTGCGAACTGTTACCTGTAGGATAGGTTGAGACATTCGTTCCACAGTCGATTGCTTTGTCTGCGAAAAAGTGCCGCGATTTGCCAATCATACCGGAAGAAGCAGTTGTACCTGTATCTTTTGATTCGACTGTGCCGACTTCATCCTTCACCGGATCGTCCATATGCCAGACACTGACATATCCGTTGGATTCATTGAACACAGCCTTGCCGTTAGACTCGCTGCTGGCATCGGCTTTACCCCAGAACATTTTTATTTCCTGCCTGCTGTTACCTTTGATCACTGGTATGCGAACCCATATGGCAGCTGTTCCGGCAGTCGCATCCCAGTCATCGATCTGATACACCAGCGGCTTTCCCTCTGCGGCAAACCGGACATCATCGCCATTCGCTTTTGCCTGTTTGAAGTCGAACCAGTCTTTATTCAGGCGCACCAGCAGAGGAAAGCCCTCTTCCGCTGCTGTCGCCGGCAGGTTAGCGCCCTCGGGCGTGGTCAGGATGAAAAGTGAGCCTGAATGCTGCCAGCCGTCAAACTGGGCCGAAGCCGTCGATAACATTGCCAGGAAACAAATTCCACTTATCATTAATTTAGTTATCATACGATTGTCCTATTTGCTTAACGAACCATTGTGTCTCAGCTCAACAGCCTATTGTGAGGGACGCGTTATAGCGCGCCCCTCAGGTTGCTAAACACAAGCTGGCTTTAACTTATCGGGCTGAAGTTTCAATCGGAACATCGCTGAAAGTCAGAGCGGCAACGCCGTTGGCTCCAAAGATGATACTTTCGGGTTTGCCGTCCCATTTACTTCCTGAAATGTGGCCAATCAGCTTTGCATTCGAAGGAGCGGACAACTTCAGAGTCAGGATATTCCCCGAAACCGAACCAGTGCTGATAGGCGCCACCACATTGTCGAGATAGATATCCTTTTTTATTTCGTCTTTCCAGACTACAGGCTGTCCGAAGTCGAGTGCGATTTCGTCCTTCGCCGCACTTGTGAACCAGGCACGCTTGAGGTCCGGTGCCGTCACTTCCTGTTTAGGAGAAAGACCATAGTTGTCCATTTCCACCAGAGGGCTCATAAAGTGAGCAAACCAGCCATAGACCTCCAGTTCAAAATGACACGAGCCGCGCCCGGCGTGTGGGCCCGCCGCACCAATCAGGGACATCACCCTGAGGTTTGAAAACAGCCTCGACAATGTTCTCTGCGCTTCACGGATGCCGTCATCCTTGGGCCCCATAGCGCATGGCGCCGGCCAGACCTGGTAGACGTAATAATGCTGGATGTTTGGATAATCCGTCTTCCAGGCAGCTGCCATATCGACAAAATACCGCTGGTACGATTTGTAGTTCCAATCACCAGTGGGTGCCCCGGCGCCACTGTCATTCTCACCCTGGAACCAAAAGGCACCACGGATTCCATGCGTCAGCCTTGCTCCTGTCACACGCGTCAGAAGGCTTCCGTATATCTTGTAAGGATTACGATAGAACTCTCCGCTTGAGTCAAAACGATTGGTGGGATTAACCTGGTGATGCCAGATCGGGGTACCTCCAATTGCACCATTTATCATGCAGATTGGCACTTGATACTTTGCCACGAGGTTTGTGGCCAGGACAATGCCCCACGCGCCGATCGAATGCTGCCCGCAATTGGGTCTTCCCCAGATATGCATCCTGACTGCGTTTCCCCACCCGCCATTTGTTGTCCCGCTGAGATAATGTCCATAACTCCTGACCCAATCGTTAAGCGGCGTGACTGGATCCTCGTTCGGACCATTATTCGGTCCGCAGGCTTCGGCATTTGACTGCCCGTCAATTATGTATGCATCGCCGCAGATCAGGTTCGTAACAGTCTGTACCACTGCCTCGTTGCCGCCGGTCTTTGTCCCGAACTCAACCTTGTATTTGATCAATCCGGATTTCAGTTTCATCGCAAACGCGTACGCCTTGTCCGTACCCGGCTTCTGGGTCTCGGTCTTAATTAATTTATCGTCGGCATATAGCTTCAGGAATACGGTGTCAACGGCATCGGATATTGTGCCGTTGTAATACAGCGTGCCCTGGTTCTTGTCATCCCGGGCGAAGAACTGGTTGTCCACTGGCTTCTCGTCCTTGGCCGGCGTCCACTGGACCCACGGATCACTCTTCGGTTCAGTCGTCTTGATAGTCGTTGTGGCCACGCTGTCAGCGCCGCCGTTATTTATCGCCGCTTTCACGGTGATTGGCCCCGTGTACTGTGAGCGCTTGAGGATCAGCCTGTCAGGCGCTATTTCCTTGATTACTGCGCCACCTGAAATGGTCCATTCGTACTGCAGCTTCCCGGCGCCCTTGCTTGTCATTGCCTTGAGATTATTTATCGAGGGAACAACTTCAATTGTATCCCTGCCATTCCATTTCGAGGGCGCCTTAAGAGTAAATACCGGCTCGGGAATCTCCTCTTTAACCGTAACGGGTATGTCTTTTATCTTTACTTCGTTAGCAAAAACCGCCTTCAACTGAAGCGCATACGATGTGTCGGCAACAACGCGTCCGGCATCCAGTTCAAAAGCGTACCGGTCTACGGCAACAATGGTATCCACGCCATCCTTCTTTATTATCCAGTAAAGTTTCTGAGCGCCCCCTACCTGAGCCGTGACTGTCACCTTCTTTCCCTCATCAATCTTTATAGAAGAAGGCGAAACTGAGAAAGAATTGCCAGCCTGAACGAGAACACCAACCAGAGTCTGCCCGGCTTTCTGGTTCTCGTACTCCATCTTCATCCAGTTATCCGAACGGGCAACCCTGGAAACGCGTACTTCGTCGATGTCTCCGGAATATGACTCGCGGCCGATGTTCATGTAGATATCATTCATCAGGGACATGGCTGCTTTATGGTAATTGGTTCCATCCAACAGTCCATTAACATAGATCCTGCTCGTCCCGTTCGAATACGTTGCAGCGATATGATACCATTGGTTCATGACTGGAATCGTCTTTGCGGCACAGCCTCCCGGTCCATCGCTAGCCCAGCCAAGACTCGCCGGGGACCTGAGGACAATGTCCACGAGATTGCCGTCACCGGTCTTGCCGTTGAACCTTGTGGCATACCTTCCCCAGCTGAACAGGGTGGCCCCTGCCATTTCGCCGCGGAACCAGAGTTCGGATGTGAACGGCATATCGCTGTAGGGAAAATTCTTGATGTGGTCGCCGCAGGGAATTCCCTTGCCGGGGACAAAATGACGTCCCTTGCCGATGATTCCACCGGCCACAGTCGTACCCCCCTCATCCTTCGGCGTAACTGACCCGACTTCATCCTTCAGTGCTTCATCCATATGCAGGACAGAGGCAAAGCCGTTGGACTCATTAAATACCGCTTCTCCCTTTGATTCGCTCGCCGCATCCGCCTTGCCCCAATGAAGTTTGATTTCCTGGCGCGCATTGCCCTTGATCACCGGGATTCGCACCCAGATGCTGGCCGTACCGTTAGCGGCATCCCATTCCTCTATCTGGTAAGCCAGGGGCTTTCCATCGACAGAAAAACGGATATCTTCGCCATTGGCCTTAGCCTGGCTGAAATCAAAGACACCCTTGACCAGTCTGACCAGTACCGGGAAGTTCTCTTCTGACGCTGTAGCCGGCAGGTCAGCACCTTCCGGCGTGGTTAGAATATACAACGAGCCCGAATGCTGCCAACCCTGATACTGGGCGGGAGCTGTTCCAATTAATGCCAGGAGAATTACCGCACATGCTATTATTCGTTTTATCATGTTGTTTGTCCTTGTTTTCTTGAATTCTCTAACTTTTCCTGCTGTTCTGCGCCTTTGCCTGCCCTGCGTAGCCTCTTGGCGAAGCACGGGTGCCTATTGCTTGCCTGCAAGAATGTCCACATCGCAGAACGTAAGAGCTGCTATGCCATTGGCGCCAAGAATCAGCTTGTCCTGGCTCCATTTTGTTTCTTTAAGATACATGATTTTCTTCGCCGTTGAAGGTTCTTTCAATTTCAGCGTTACAACATTCCCGGAAACTGAACCTGAAGCGACTTTCTCACCGTTACCATCAAGATAGAATTCGCTTACCAGTGAATCATTCCAGACGACCGGCTGGTCAAACTCGAGCGCAATAGCATCTTTTGCACTGCTGGTGAAAAACGCCTGCTTCAAATTAGGAGCCGTAATGGATGTTGTCGGCGCTTTTCCGTAGAAGTCCCTCTCGATAAGCGGCTGCATCAAGCGTGCAAACTCAGACCATCCGGTAAGCGGATAATGGCAAGTTCCCGGAGGCTTGATTCCCAGCGTCGACATGACGTCCATGTTCGAGAAAAGACGCGGCATGGTCCTCTGCTTTTCGCGGATCATATCACCGCAACCGCTGTTCCCGCCCATACTGCACGAGTTTGGCCAGATCTGGAAGATATAGTAGTGCTGGAGATTAGGAAAATCCTGTTTCCAGGCTGACGACATTTCCAGGAAATAATCCTGGTAAGACTTCCAGTCGAAGTCACCGGTCGGTGCCGCTGAACCCTGGTTGTTCTCCCCCTGGTGCCAGAGTATGCCCCGGATTCCGTGGGTCAGCTTTGCCTGCTCAACCCGCCATAACATCCGGCCGTAGATCGTAGACAGGTCGGTATGATTGGTCTCACACCGCTGGTGCTGATCGATCCTGGTCCCGCCAACCGCTCCGTTAACAATGAATATAGGAATCTTCTGGCTTTCAACCAGTCGCTTGGCGAGCTCCATGCCCCACCACCCGAGTTCAGCCTTTTCACCTTTCTGCGCTTTCCATACGGGGTTACACCAGAGGTTTGTCTGATCGCTCTTCTGGTTGTTACTGGGACGTCCATAACTGCGAATCCACGCACTGATCACCGGCTCAGACTTTTCCCCGGTGTCCGTCGCCAGCGCATTTGATTGACCATCAATCAGGTAGGCATCTCCACACACCAAGTTCGTAACTGTCTGCAGTACCGTCTCAGCGCCACCCGCCTTTTTTCCAAACTCCACCTTGTAATTGATCAATCCCGGTTTCATCTTGAGCGTAAACGCATAAGCATTGTCACCGGAAAGCTTCTGGCTCTCGGTCTTGACAAGCTTTTCGTCTGCATAGAGTTTCAGGAATACTGAATCTGCTGCTTCCGGCAACGTTCCATTGTAATAAAGAGTTCCCTCGTTCTTGTCATCACGGGCATAGAACTGATTGTCAACAGGCTTCTCGTCTTTGCCGGGAATCCTCTTGACCCACGGATCGCTCTTCGGCTCGGTAATCATTATCGGCTTCGTGACCACACTGCCGGCACCGCCGTTATTGATCACCGCTTTCACAGTTATCGGCCCCGTGTATTGTGACCTCTTGAGGATCAGCTTATCCGGAGTAATTTCCCTGATCACTGCTCCACCCAGGACGCTCCAGGCATAACGCAACTCTCCAGCTCCTTTGTCCTTCATCGCCTTAAGGTTGGTGATCTCCGGAACCACTTCAATTGTATCCCTGCCATTCCATTTCGACGGCGCCTTGAGTGTAAATAGCGGCTCGGGAATTTCCTCTTTAAGCGTTACTGGTATGTCTTTCGTCTTTACCTCATTCGGATACACAGCTTTGAACTGCAGAACATACGATGTATCGGCCACGACGCGTCCTGCATCCAATTTATAGGCATACTGGTCAACCGCAACGACGCTATCCGCGCCATCTTTCTTGAGAACCCAGTAAACCTTCTGTGCGCCGCCAGCCTTGGCAGTCACGATAGTACTCTTGCCTTCATCGACCTTGACAGTTGCAGGCGAAACCGAAAGGGCATTACCGGGCTGAACAAGTGTTCCAACCATTGTCTGCAACGGCTTCTGATTTTCATATTCCATCTTAACCCAGTCCGCCGACCGCGCGACCTTGGAAAGCCGCGCCTCATCGATATCACCTTCAAACTGAAAATTGCCATACCAGCCGCCAATATACATTCTTGCAGGAGTCCGTATATTCAATGGACCTCCTTTTGCCGTGTTTTCGCCCTCAAGCACACCGTTAACATAAATCCGCGCTTCACCTTCTTTGTAGGTGTAGACCAGATAAATCCACTCGTTCAATGGAAGTGTCCCGCTGCTGGAAACACCTCCATTCGAAAAGTAACAATCCATCCTGATATGCGGCGGACTGACAAACTGCATAACCACTTTGCCCTGCCCCTGTTCATTTCCCCAGGCAATGGGATTTACATTCGATTTATCCGGCTTGATCCACACTCCGGTAGTATGCGGATTTGAGCCTGTAGGCAGTGTTGTGAGCTTTTCCCCGCAATTGATTCCCTTGCCCATATCAAACCGTCTGGACTTGCCGATGATACCGGTCGAAGCCGAGGTTCCCGTATCTTTCGGTTCGACGGAACCCACTTCATCCTTGACCGGATCGCTCATATGCAAGACGCCGAGATACCCGTTTGACGCATTAAAAACAGCTTCTCCCTTTGATTCGTTCGCCGCATCCGTCTTGCCCCAATGGAGTTTGATTTCCTGGCGGGCATTACCTTTGATCACCGGGATTCGTACCCAAATGCTCGCTGTTCCTGCAACCGCGTCCCAGTCCTCGATCTGGTATGCCAGTGGCTTTCCATCTGCAGAAAAACGAATGTCATCACCGTTGCTTTTGGCCTGGCTGAAATCAAAAGTCCCCTTTGTCAGCCGCACCAGCAGCGGAAAGTTTTCTTCCGACGCTGTTGCAGGAAGGTCCGCCCCTTCCGGAGTTGTCAGGATGTAAAATGACCCTGAATGCTGCCAGCCCTGGTACTGAGCAGGAGCCGTTTGAAGAACTGCCAGAAACATTATCACGCCAATTATCAGTCTCTTCGTCATATTTAATTTCCTTCCTTTGCATCTAACTGTTGCTTTTCCGAAAAGGCTGTTTTACCACTGATTACTCTGATTACACGGATAAGAAAGAGCGAAGCTTCTTATATCCGTGCCATCCGTGGTGAGAAGTTTACTTAGCAACCAACAGCTTCTTCATCCCTTCGCCCAGTGCATCACCGATAAGAAAATAACTTTCTGCATTGCCGCACCAGTGATGTCCATGGCCGGTATTGGGCGACAGTTCCGGGGGGCGGGCAAATTCAGTTGTCTTTATAAAAATCGCATTCTTGATCTGCTTTGTTCCTTCTTCCTGGGCTTTTCTAAACTCAAACATGCCCCCTTTTTCCACAGGCCCGCCATTGCCAAGTTCCCCTACAACTACCGGCATATCCGGCACATTGAATTCTTTACGGATATCCTTTACCAGGTTGACGAGGTTCTGGGCGTATTCCGGAATGGCCGGTCCGGTACACATGTCATTCCAGCCATGCTGCCAGACAAACCCTGCGATCTCGTATTTCTGATCACCGAGTTCTTTCAGCGCGGCACGGACCTCTTCAACCATCTTCGTATAGTATGGGCCCACCTGGCCGCCGGAACTTGGTGGCCTGAAATCAACGTACAGGCTCTTGCCGCCCCAGGCAGTCTTGATCAGCAATACCGGCTCTTCAAAGTAGTCGCCCATTACAAAACCAAACCCCAGTTCAGGCCCGATATGACTGCTCCCGCCATAGCCGGTATAACCCACCGTCAGCCCGCCCTTACGGACTTTGTCGCCAGCCTTGAATGATATCTGGACATCATCGCGAACCACCCATTCCCCTTTGTCGTTCTTGAGCTTCTTCATCTTCTCCGCACTCTTGGAATTCTTCATGGACCAAACCAGGTTGCCCTTGCCGCCGTTGTAGTCCCTTTCGCCATCCATGGAAACCACGCCCTGGCCCTCCATATTGGACTGGCCGGCAAGTATAAACACCTTGATCGGACCCTTTGCTGCCTCCTTTGCCAGGATCGGACTTGCAACCAACGACATAAAAACCACCGCACCGGCGACTGCATCCAGGACATGTTTATTCATCATGACTCTATTCCTCTCAGCTCACTCGTTCAGTATTTACGATCCAGGTAGTAAGAACCTGCACTGTTTTATGACCTTCTTCCAATTTCGACCAGTAAGTGTGCCATCAATAGCATTTGGAGTGCCAAGGTGTATGAAGTCATCAGAATTGACAATTCTCAGCCGAAAAAGCATGATCGGTAGTCCTTACTCTAAAAGTCTGCATACTAGAGTACGCACTTGTCATGTCAATCAGTATCCGGCCTGTAGACCCTGTATTACCCCGGGCATGTTCCAGCTTAACTTAAAAATGGACGAGAGACCTAAAACCTATTTCTTGTCTTGCGATATAAATCAGGCTAACATCTGAACCGTTAAAGAAATCAGGCTTGGAAAATAATCATGAAAAAAGTTTTTGTTTCCGGATGCTACGATGTTCTTCACGGTGGCCATCTTGAATTCTTCAGGCAAGCTAAAGCGCTGGGAAATTATCTGATCGTATGCCTTCCAAGTGATGCCGCCCTGTTTATTCACAAGAAACGACAGCCGTGGATTCCAATTGAACATAAGGTGCAGGTAATCAGCGCTCTTGAGCCTGTAGACGAAGTAGTCATTGGCGACGACCTTGAACCCGGCCTGAACTTCAAATCCCAGTTTCTCAGGCTCAAGCCGCAGATACTTGCGGTTACCGAAGACGACAGGTTTGAATCACCCAAAAGGGAACTCTGCGAGAAAGTCGGCGCCCAATATGTCCGCCTTCCGAAGAACCTCACTTATGACCCGATATCGACATCCGAAATTCTCCAGCGGGCCCGGGCAATTACCCAGGCCCCCATGCGCATTGATTTTGCCGGGGGATGGCTTGACGTGCCTAGATTCTCAAGACCTGACGGTTACATCGTCAACTGCTCAATCTCCCCGCTGGTCAGCCTTTACGACTGGCCTTACGAAAAGTGCTCCGGCCTCGGCGGGTCAGGCGCATATGCTATTCTCCAGGGCAAAGATGCCATAATGTCCGAGTTGAAGAACGAGGTCGGCTGGCAGGATCCCGCTGTTATCATGGAAACCGGGCTCTGCATCTGGCGGTCCGGTGAACGGCCGGTACTGGAAGCAAAGGTGAATCCGTCTTTCCTGAAAGACAAGATGGCGTTGTATTGGACCGGAAAACAGCACGTGACAAATGTGCTTGCCGAGATGCCAAGGGATTATGAACTTCTAACCAAATCAGGTCACCTTGCCAGACAGGCTGCGCTTGCAATGGATTTCGACATGCTTTGCAAGGCTGTGCATGTCACATACAAGGTCCAGCTCAAGGAGGGCATGAAAAAACTGCCCGACCGGGGCCAGAAGGCCGTGAAATACTGTGGAAGCGGACACGGCGGGTATGCCGTTTATCTCTTTGATGAAATACCGCCTTCAAACGATCTTGTGCTTGTCGAACCGTTCATGAAGCAGTTCATGAAATAAAGCCCCGACTTGCCTTGTAACATCAAGCCATGTTCTCTGCCACTAACGTAGAGTCATCAGAAAACCAGCGAGCGGCTTTGTCGACGTAACAGTCCCTGTTCCTAGAAAATGGACGTCATCGATATTTGTCGCACCTGACCCGGTTGCCCCGTAAGTCCCCGGAGCTTTAAGAGAGCTGTTAATGTACAATCCGGACAGAACGCATGTGCCGATATAATTGAGGTCCAATCTCCCTGTTCCTGTGATGACAATATCAGATGTATTCCAGTTCGGTATGTTCGTAGTGCTGCCGCCCATGAAATTCACATTGTCCCAAGTGGCATAAATTGTTCCGTAATTTACGTCAAGGCCAAGATACATTGTCGGCCCCCAGACTGAATTGGTCGACATGCGCTGGATATACGAAATACCGTCACTGCTATTGTAGAGAGTAACTGTATTGCCGACTTTCTTGATCTCCATCCATGGCAGGTTCGGAATACTTTCGTCGTAAGTTGTAACCCCGGCAACACCAACTGCCTGGCAGCCATTGTCGGCACCCCAGATAGCAGCATAGTTGCCAGTATTCTGGCTCAATGAATCACGTGCCATAAGGCCAACCCTTCGCCAGCTTCCTCCACCTCCGGTATAGTGGGCCTTTATATCGAAGTCACCTGTTGGCATGGTTATGTAGCGCCAAGCGTGATTATCGCCTTGCGGACTGCCAACGCCGGTCCCCACCAATCCCCACACCCCTGTGCGCGGATTGAAGTAGGAAGAAACCGAAGATGCACCTCCAATAATGCCATCAGACATACCCGGTGTGATACGCAGCGTACCGGAGGACAGTGTCAGCACGCGCCGGTTGCTTGCAGACGGATTCAGGAGATCAGCTCCGCTGATGGTAAAAGACTCTCCGCTGCTCATTGACAGCATTACGCCGGCTATATTGGCCGCGTTTGTAACTGTCAACGGGTTGGTCGCATTGATCACGCTGCCGCTCCCTAAGTCGATCATGCCGGCGGTGGCCCCGCTGCCAATGGTCAGGGTACCTGTTCCGCGCTTGAACAAACAGCCCGTACCAGCACTGATGCCGCCAAGAGTGACTGCACTGGAACTTCCAACATTCAGTACACCTGCGCCCACACATGAAATACCGCCCGAAAATATTTGCGAAGCTGAACTGGAATAGATCAGCGTGCAACCAGTGCCGATTGAAACATTGTTTGTATAATTTCCAGACCCGAGCTGCCCTGATCCGCTGATAACAACGTACATGTTGCCGCCGTTCCCGGTGCTCATCGTAATGTTGAACGGGCCGGTAAAGGTGTTAACACCAGCAAGTGTAACCACGTTGGAACTCGGAGTCTGGGTGTTGCCGCCGATCTGAAGGGTTACCTGGCTTGCATCAGACATATCAGGGATAGACCCGGTAACAGTCATGGTGTCACGGTCTCCATTACTGCCGCCTGTACTTAACAATAATGTTCTTGCTCCCGTACCTGTTGCGGTGGCTCCTCCAAATGTTAGAAACGTATCGTTCCCCGTAACCTGTACCGTGCTGGTTCCACCTCCAGATCCTGCAAGATTGACAAGACGGTCAGTGATGAATGTGCCCTGCGCTCCTGGCCGCAGTGTTCCGCCCGGATAAATATCTATTGCCCCGTTAACTGCAGTCACCGGCTTTCCAAGGGAACATGCTGAACCTACATTGGCAATACTCTTAAACGACAGCGTGCAGTTAGCTTTGACTGCTGATTTTCCGCTGTATGAGTTAGTCGTCCCGCTGAGGTAGAGGTTGGCCGAACCGGTCCCGGTGTCGACGGTAATTCCGTAACCATTACCGCCATCACCAATTGCCCCGGAAATGATTAGACAATTCCAACCCCCTTGGCCATCTATCCTGCAGGTCTGGTTGCCGCGCAGAGTAATGGCACCGCTAAGCGTCGGACCAAACGCCCAGCCTCCGTGTGCTGTCATAATAATATCCAGGGCATTAAGACTTCCCGGGCCTGTGATTATTCCGCCCATGTTCACACTGTTGCCTATTGTCATCGCCAGTGAGGTATTGAGAGTAACCGCGCCTGTGCCAAAATCAATATCACCCGCTGTGAAGTCCGCGTTCAATACCAGGGGATTGTTATTCGCCAGTGTGGCCACTGCGCCGGGGCCCGGCCCGCCAATATACGTCCCGCTGTTGATAGTGATTGTGCCAGTACCGGAAGCAGCCGTCGTACTCGTACCTACGCCAAATGTCAGGCTGCCGCCGCTGAGGGTTATGCCTCCCGAGAACGTGTTCGCACTGGCCAGGTTCAGCGTGCCGCCCCCGCTCTTTGTGAGTGCGCCGGAACCGTCAATCAGCCCGCCGCTGAACACATAGGTTCCGCTGCCAGCCGCGACTGAAATGGACTTTGGGGTCATGTTGGCAGAGATTGTGATCGTGCCGCCGGAGGGGTTGTTGAAAATTACATCTACAGTTCCATTGTCCGTAAACGTCGAGGAATCCCCGATCCAGTTGGCCGTAGACGTATCCCAGTTGCCGCTTCCAGACACGTTCCACGTGATGGACGCCTGTGATAAACCAGTACACAAGACGATAACTGCAACAACAGGATAGAGAACTGCATAACGGCTCAAATAACGAATATTGTCACAATGAATCTTCATGACAGCCTCTCCTACCCATCACAACATATGTAGAATAGCATACTTATTGCCGTTTGTCCATCTTGTCTGACCAAGCGAACCCATAATCATTTTCGTTCTAATGCATAGGCCCCAACGTCAGCCTTTCCTTCAATCGGCCGCTCCACCGCTCTTTGCGGCGTTTTGTACTGCATTAGCTTGCCGCCTGTAATCTTAACCAGTTCGACCGGTAACTTGTTATCGGTTCCGGTTATGCCGGCGTCCGGCCTGGTCAGCTTGAAATCACCCTTGTCGGCGGCGGCAAACGGTGGATCACGATGAGGCGGAGCAATAGCCGATTTCGTTAACGGAAGTACTGCAAGTGAATTTCCACCAAAGCCTGACGAGAACCAGTTTCCGTTTCCCGTCACTGCTTTGCCAGCATCAATGCCTTTTTCGGCCTGGACAAACTGCATCCCTCCCTGCCCCGAGCCTGCATCCCACACAAGATTGTTAATAGCGACAACCCTTGCCTTGGACGCGGTAATGAAGGCAACAGGTGAAATAAATGGTGTGCTGATTGTGTTATGAACAAGATAAAGAACGCCGTCATGTTCTTTGCCGCCATCTTGCCCGAAATGGATAACCTGGCGGTTACCTTTGCACGAGGAAGATTTGGCAATCACGTTACCAGCAAGGACGGCGCTGCTGCCGGGCTGCGCCGTATCAACAGCATCAACCAGGTCAAATTCGCGGTTGGCAGAATCATGAATGTAACAGGCGACAACAGTTGTTTGATGGCAACGGCTTTTTACATTGTGCCCTGTAAGGCTGGAATGGACTTCGCAGCCAATCAACGTGGCGCTGGTGCCGCCGAGATACAGGTTATGGTTATAGCCGGGCTCGACAGGATCGCCGTTAGAGTAAATCAGGCAGTTCATGAACATCTGCCCAGCTGCCGTGTTCCTCGTGCCGTCGCCGTTAGACATTACACCCATGTCGTTGCCATGAATTGTGCAATTGCGAACGGTAACGCCGTTCGCCTGGTTAATCCTGATCCCCGCCCCGTTATGTGATTCATTGTGTGCGCCGGAAAGTTCGAAGCCTTCAATCACGCAATCATCGGCGCCCTTGTTGAACTGGATGACTGCCCTCGGTATACTGCCGCGCCCGCTATAGTCGAATCCTTTACCACCAAGTGGAATACGTGATCCGCCCGGCAGAATATCTGCACGGATGGTAATCCGCGCCTGGTTGATTCCAGCAGCAGTCTTCTCGTACGGCTTGTTGTCCGGTTTCGGATGAACGGTGATTACGTCGCCCGACCGGGCGGCGCGAACTGCAGCTGATATTGTCAGGAAAGGTTTTGCCGCCGAACCATCATTACCGTCATTTCCCTTTATGGAAACATGGAGTTCGGCGCTTGAGGAAATCTGGCTGAAAAATACCACCAGAAATAAAGCGGCATGAACTTTACGCTCAGTAAACATAAGCCATATGTCGAACAGATAACCGACAACTGGTTACTTATTCAGTCCGCCTGTCTTCCACGCTTCGAGCAGGAACTCGACTATTGGCGCCGGATCCTTCAGGCTGTGAGGATGATGGTCGCAGTTTGGTTTTGATATGACCTTCATGGTCCCGCCGAGTTCCTTGTAGCGTTTCTCGATAATGTCAGTATTCTCTGCCACCGGAACGACCTTGTCTACGGCACCGACCACATGAAGAAGCGGAATCTTTGCCTTTGCTATTGGTTCCAGGTTGTCTATTGGATTTCCCTTGTATGCCAATGCCTGCTCTTCGGTCATCGAGTAGCACTTGAGGCACTCTTTCCAGTCGCCGCCTGATCCAGTACCCTTCCCCTTTCCTCCCGGCCAGCTCTTAAAGTCACAGACTGGAGCATCGCCGTATATGGCGAGAACATTATCAGGATGCTTCGCGGCCCAGTTATAGGCTGTCAGTCCGCCGCGGCTGAAGCCTTCAAGCACAGTCTTTTTAGCCAGGCCGTGTTGTTCAGTTAGAAGCTTGTAAAACGAGTCACACCGCTCCAGCGACCACGGGTTTCCAAAAGTGTTCCCGACATCGAGGAATGCAACGTGCCACCCATTGCTCAGCATGGCGATATCTCCCTGCGGCTCATGCCCGAAAAACATTGTCCTCCATATCCAGGGCTTGCCTTTTGCCGGAGTCTTGGGAACAACAACCAGGCATGACCTTTCGTCACATTTGAAGTTGTAACAGTCGTACCCGTGCCAGTCAGTCTTGTTGCCGGGAAACAGCGCCTCCGTCGAACCAGCAGGTGTTGTTTTATCCGAAGCTTTGGGTTGCGCCTGAGCCATACAGCTGATTCCCGCCATTGCGAGAACGGCGGCAAATATTGCCTGTTTCATAATTTTACGGTTAATCATTATCGCTCTCCTTCATGTAAATACATCCAGGCTAGCAGTTCGTCTTGACTGGAATACTGTACAGCTGTCCGAAGACTTTAACGTGCTTTGCAAAATCACCGCAATACAATACCGGATGAGGTCCAGGGTATATGCTGCATATATCCTTTACGTCATCCATTTTGACCATCACGCGCGTGGCACAGCCTCCCGTAGGCGGACACTTGGGCGACGATACAACCGTGCCCTTCCACGCATCAATGACGTTCTTGCCGCTGTGATACTTGCACATTGTAGCTGCCTCGCCTACAGGCCATTCCGTGTCAATTGCAAGTGACTTGGGCATCTGGTGAAAGAACGGTCTGAGTTCGTAAGGCGACTGTTTCGTGCCCGGCCCGTGCAGTTGCGTCGTGCAGGTACAGTGCGACGCGTAGTAAAGATTCTTTTCCATATCAAAGTCAGGATTATGCTGGAATCCTCCCCGCCCGAACAGGCGCGCACCCAGCATCATCGTCAAGGTCGAATTGAGATCGTTCTCGCACCCGCACGGGACAAGATTGCCGTTGTTCAAGGCAAAGCTCAGACATGGCTTCCTGTGCTTGAGAAACAGGCACTCTATGGTAATCGCATCGGCGTTGTGTTTCTCAATTATCTTCATTACAGACATGTGGGCCCTTACGCCATCCAGGAAAGCTTCCTCCTTCAGGTCCGTCACACACCTCGCATTCCTGCGTACGGAGTTCGCAAACTTCCTCATTTCGGCCGTTACTTGCATTCCATCAAAGACAGCGTTGAAGTCGTCGGCAGGAACAGTATGAAGGGCCATTCCCAGAAAAGGCTCCAGACTGTCAGATTCTACCTTGGTTTGCCCTGAAACACGCAGCAGCCGGCTCTGCGACAGGCTGGTCCTGGCATATACCGCCCTTAACCCTCGTTCGAGGGCGTCCCAGTCTTCTACCGAATGAATGTACTGTAACCTTGGCGAAGCACGGAATAATTCGGGCGGCAGCTGATGATTCGCGCCGACCGGCTGGTACACAATGATCGGTCCCTTGTACGAGTCAATTATCGGCTTTAGCTTGGAACTGAAGCTGTTCCAGAAGTTGAAGAGAATAATCGCATCAGGCCTGGATGATTCAACTCCCTTGTTGAATACTTCTATCCCTGCATTTGTACTGATTGGCTTTTCATCTATATCCAGCTTTAACCCCAGCGGCTCAGCTATCTGGCGCAAACGAGCCATGAACCTGGCCTGCTGCTCCCCCGGCCTGAATTGATTTCCGGGCCAGGTAAACCACTTCTGCCCACTCCAGTGGTCTTCACATTTTCCATCCAGGACATCCTGCTCCGAAGGATAGAAGAATGCCCCGCGAATTGTGCCGGGCTTCTTACTTACAGCCGGGGGACGCAGATTCACCGGCATTTTAGAAACACATCCGGCTGGCAACATCGCCAGCGCAGCAACCGCGGCGGCAGACTTCAAAAAGCTCCTTCGATCCTGTTCCATGGTCATGACTTCTTCCTCCGTTTTCTCGGCTCTAGAACATGCACAAAGCCTGTTTATCTGTAAACATCAAACTCGTAAATTGACCAGTGATATGTGGCGTTTGTTCCCGTCTGTGTTACCCGGATGAAACGGGCATTCTGCTCCCTGAAGCTTATACTGGTAATTCCCAGGGTTCCCGAACCTGTTGCCACTGGCTTGCTCCATTCTGTACCGTCATTTGAAACGGAAATAGAATACTTGTTCGGCGAATCCCACAGGGCCCATGTATTATCCAGGACGATTCTGTGGAATTTCTCCTGCTTCTTCATGTCCACCTGGAACCACTGCCCCGGGTACTGGTTTGTCGTACTCAAGTCGCGCCAGCCGGTCCAGTGATCGTTATCAATAGCATTAACCGCCGAAACATCAAATGGATGGCGGTTAAAGACAAAGAAGCAGTTCGTCACAGATGCCGACGCAGTCCACGCTTTCTTGTCCAGGGCCGTGTCATTTGGAGGAGGTGGCGGCAAGGGCTTGGGCGATGTAATGTGCAACGAACCCAGGCCGGCAAATTTCCATGTGCCCGGCTCCGCGTTGAACTTAAGATAATCCGCATCTTCACCATTCCATGAAATACCTTTCACTCCCCCCTTGAAATCGCCTTTCCAGATGGTTGTATCGTTCACCGTAACTGACTTCAGCTTCTTGAACGAACCTTTCGGAATTCCAACAATGGCCGTAGTGTTTGGGGGTGAAACGAGGCACAACGAGTACTCCGACTTGGTCTTTTTGAGATCAACCGTCACGTTGCCCTTGATTGACGGCACAACAACTTTAATCGCCGTCAGGAAAGATTCCTTGGGAAGGACATGATACGTGGCCCAGCCCGCCGTCTCCGGAGAAACGCCCGCGATGGTCTGCGAAAGGAATATGGCCGGAGGGTTCCATCCGTGATTTAGCGATGACCCGGCGTCAAATGCGTCTATGCGCGATGCCCACCAGCGGTCGTAATGCTCCCACAGCGTTGTGAAACTGCATGGAATCATCGTCTTGTATCGATTGTACATTCTGAGCAGCGCATATTCCTGCTTGCCCATTTTGCAAAGGGCTTCAAACACCCAGCGGTCGAAGAAACAGCTGGAGTATGTTTTCTTGGTCAAAACATTGTCGTAGATCGCACTCCACTTTGAGCTGTCCGCAAGTCCGGCATTCACCGCCATGGCATTCGCCCGGTCATCCGGATCTTTCACCTGGGAAGACATGTAATAGCTTCCCTTCCAGAACTTGCTGTCGAACGTACTCTTTATGCTTTCGAGCTTTGCATCGATGGCAGGTATGTCAGATTCATGGCCCGTCACCTTTGCCATCTTCTTCAACGCCTGCAGGTCAATATAAAGAAAACAGGCTTCGATAACAGCCGTGTCCTTATTTTCCTTGCCCCAGTCAAACCAGGTCCGGGGGTTGTCGCATTTATAAGTCTCGAAAAGAAATATCTTTGTCGGCTCATAAACAGTACGGATGGATTCAATATCCCCGGTCTGCAAGTAATAAAACCACAGGCCATACTCGCCGAGAAACTCAAGGTGCTGACCCGGATAAAAGCCAGGCTCCAGCTTCCTCAAAACAAGATTTCTCGCCAACTGGTGGGAATTTGAGTCAAATACATAAAAGCAGTTGTTTAACTCAGGCGTTCCGTCACCCCAGAACCCGACCCGTTCCCGGTCAGGGCAATCAAAGAACCATTGCCTCATGCAGACATAAGCAGTCCTCGCCGCCTTCTTCCATAGAATGTTGTAATCATTGTCGTTGCACTCAAACGAACCTGCAAACGTGGTGTCAAATCCGGTCTCGCGATACTTTACGGCTTTAACTGTCACTCCCGCCGGAATTGTGTAGATGGCGCCTTCGCCGCTAATCCAGTTCTTCATTTCATATTCCTGGTCACCGGCCTTCGTCGTGTATTCTTCCGTTTTCGTAAGGTAAAGAACGAGCATATTGCTGGAATTGAACTTAATAACTTTGCCTTCAGGACTCTCTAACTGGATCCACTGCTGGAAATGACAGTTGTACGGCATCGTGCAGACAAGAGTCCATTCCCCATCTTCTTTATGCGGCAGGTCCTTCGATACATGGATATAGTCTTTCAATCCGTAATCCTTGATTACATTCCCCTTCAGGTTGGCAACGCTTTCAACATCCCCCTGCCTGGCACCCGCCGTTTGTACCGTCAACGCAAACATCGCGATAATAAATATATGCATCATTGTTTTTTGCATAGTTGTTCCTATTTGGCTTCTTCAATCGCCCTTATCACATCTTCCGCAACGCCGGATTTCGTTTCCTTTTTGTTGTCCTGTTTGCGGACCGACTCCTGCTCCATCCATATCTTATGTAATTCTTTGAGTTCTGGAAGTATTGGTTTGGCAGCTGCGCCATATTCCTTCAGTAAAGGAAGGATCTTTGTCGTCCGCTGTCCCCATCCGTTCTGCGTCTTGAAGTATTCTATGAAGGCAGGCAGACCATCCGTAATCTCGTTCTTTGCCATGAACCGGAAAGCATTCTCGCGTATTTCATGGGCAAACATCTCTCCGCTCGGAGCCGTATCGTGGGCCACTTTCACTATTGACGGTAACAGCGGCTTCAATTCCTCCGGACCCATGGTGTTGAAAATGGAACAAACAGTGAAGGTAGTCATACCGTCGTCTGTTGCAAGCAACCGTCTCAGTACCGGGTAAAGCAGTTCCTTATCGACGCCCTCAACCGAATGGGCAAGCAGGCCGGTCGGCCTGGGAACCTGGTCCACGAACGATGCCTTGAACAGGGCAAATGAGAGATACTTGCACTGCATCCCGCGGGGATCATCCTTGTCTACCACCGTGGCCAATTTCAACAGCTCCGGCACAGTCTTCCGCGCAGGCTCGCCAATGCACGAAAGCGCAAAAGCCGCCTGGGTTCTGAGCCACATATCCTTTTCGGAAAGCTGGCGGACGAGCGCATCCATGGACGGCTCTGCCCTTTTCTCCAGATGCTGCAGGCCAAGGCATGCTCCGTAACGCGCATTCAAGTCCTTGCTCCCAAGCATGCTGATGAGCTGAGGAACAACATCTTCCTTCCTGGTGGCCAGCTCCTTTGCAGCCCGCTTGCGCACAACCGGCGACCAGCTGCCCAGAGCCTTCAATAACTGCTCGTTACTCTTCGCCACATAGTAGTGATCAACCGCGCCATAGGTAAAACCTCTTCCACACTCCAGAACATCTTTCAATTCTTTGCCGGTCAGCCGGTTCTCTTTGCTGACGCCTTTTCCCGTAATGTAGAGCTTCTGCAATGGCAGGGAATAATGCAGGACAAACAGGCCTGTCATATCCCACCCGTAGTTGTCGCGGTGAGTTGTAAAGAAGCTTCCATCCCAGCGTCGAGCCAGATCATAATACCATCGCAATTCCTTAAGGTACGAGGACACCGCTTCCTGTCCGCCACGGTTAGCACCCAGTGCACCCCACAGGAACCCGAAGAAGTTGCCTGTATGCCCCAGCTCCTTCTCGGCATACGCTGCTGTGGCCAGATGCGAAAAGAACTGCGTAGATTTTGAATCACCCATCAGGTCAAAAGTAGTGGCGGCCGAACCGCTTTTTCCGTTGTCATCATGAAGCACCGAGTATGGCGGGTGATCTCCGTAAGGAACCGAGCCCTTGCCGACATAAAAGCCGAAGAACTTGTGAGACTTCGCAATTGCCATTTGCACTACAGGATCGTTGACTCCGCATTTCTGCGCCATAACCAGCGACATCCAGCAGGTCAACCCGGGCTGGTTGACTGCGCCATAACCGCCCAGGGTGCCATTATTTCCAGGAACACGGAATCCATGCCCCCAGTTGCCGACTTCGCCCTGCCCCTTTGACATTGTTATGGCTATCTCGCGAATCGCCGGCAGGACATAGTCGTCCTTTGTCGCGAGATAATATTCCGACAGGAAAAGATTGGCATAACTCCAGGTCCACGCGTACATGCCTTCCTTGAAGGGCAACTTCAGTTCGGCTGGCCCAAGCTTATGGGCATATTCCTTGATTGTATTTGCATATTCGGGATTGCCGCTGGCGAGAAGAGCCAAAGCATTGATGTTGTCCACTATGGACGGTGACCATTCTCCGCCAGGCTTGTACTCGCCCGCGTTCAAGCCGCGTTTCATGATCGCGCGGCACCCCTGCTCGACTATCAGCTTGGCCTTGGGACAGTCGTACGGAGATTTATCACTGTAACTTCCCATCACCTTGAGGGGAATTGTCAGGTCTTTTTTGGACCCATTGTTCCAGCACACCAGTTTGAGAAGCCCCTTGTTCTTCTTCTGTTCAGCCGCCGTGATCGCATTGCCCAGCATCATTCTTGCATCACTCTCGAACAATTTCCCGTTAACACCGAGAATCACGTCATTAGTTGTAAGCAAACCATCGGCAGGCGACCCCTTCTCAACTTCGGTGACCATGATTTGCCGTGACTCCGACGTGTCGAAGCCCCTGCAAAACACCCAGCCTTTTATTCCGGTCGGTCCCATATTCCATTCGGCCCCCTGGGTTTTTGCCTCTCCTTTCGTCAAGTCCGGCCCTGTCAGGTCAGCGGCTTTGGGCGATGCCACAACTTTCGAAATCAACAGAGCTGCACATACCGCACAAAGAATACCCCTCACTCCAATTTTTCGATCATTCATCATTAGACCTTTCTTTAAAGAAGAGCAGCTGCCGGTAACAAATGAAACATTTCGCAAATAGCCGCTAGAATTGTGCCAACAATCCGCTCAAGGCTCTAGTCACTGCAAGTCGCTGACATTCAACATATTATGGTTAGATAACCGATCGACTCTCTTGGAATTGGCCCAAATAAGTGGATACACTTGTACGCATAAAGTTCATTAACGGCATCCTGTCGCATTCTCCATTTTACGAGTCGGATCCGACAAGAGTCAGACATGTCACTTCGATATGCTGCGCAGTTCTGGCTGAGTCTTGGCTGCTTCAATTGATTTGATGGCCTCTTTGACCGCGTTGACTCTCCTATCGTTGAGCTCGCCGGCCGGATATTCGTTTCTCTCGCACTGGGCGTTGAAGGAAACGATCAACGCTTTCAGGTCCGGCACTACTTCACGGGCAGCCGCACCATAGCTGATCAGCTCCTTCATAATTTCACCGGTTCTTTCTTCACTGCCATGGCCGCCCTGCGTCTGAGCAAACTTCACACCTACACTGATGCCTTCCTTGAAGTGATACTTCGTCAGGGCTTTATACGCTCCCATCCGAATCTCATTGCTGAACATCGTATCAGCCGGTGACATCACATCAGCGGCGGCAAGAATATCCGGTCCAAGCGACTGCACATCCTCCACGGTCAGCTGGTTCTCAAAGGTGTTCCTGAGGTGCATCCTCGCCATTCCGTCAGCATTACTGGATACAGCGCGGATCGCGGGGTAGAGAAGGTTCCTGTCAACACCCTCAATCGAGCTTCTCAGTAGTCCATTGAACAGGGCCTCCGCCAGCTGGCCGTGCGTCAACTGAATCGGGTCCGCCCACACAACCGGCTGAAGCGGTTCTGCTGTATCGGCAACCGCCTTGAGCATACCAGGCAGAACCGGCCGGGTGGCATCGCCCATCTTCTTTAGTGCGTCAGCCGCCTTGACCCTTAACCAGCGGTCTTCATGCTTGAGAAGGCGGACCAGCACAGGCAAGGCGCTTGTATCCTTTATGTACCCAAGAGTCTCGCATGCTCCCTGTCGGGCATGAGCATCCTTGCCTTCCGCCATCTTGATCAACTCCGGAACCATAGCCACAGCTTCCGGACGTTTTGCCAACTCCTCGGCCGCCCAGCCGCGCACAATCGGCGACCAGTCACTGAACGCCGCAACAAGTTCCTTCACTGTCATCTTCCTGCAATCCACATCGAATCGGCCGGACGCGATAGCTTCCTTCACGTCTTTACTCTTCAGCCAGTTTGATTTCTTTGCGTCCTTTCCCGTGATGCAAAGTTTCTTGAGCGGCATTGAATACGTCAGGACATACGTCGCGGCTGGACTCAGGCCGTCATAGCTGCTGGCTCCGTAATAAGTATTGTCGTCTGTCTTGCCCGCACCGTACTGCTCATTCCCGTCATACGTAAAAGAACCGTCACAACGTCTTACCAGATCAAGGTGCCAGCTGGCTTCCTTGAAGAATGCCGCGGCGGCTTCAGGTCCGCCGACATTGGCCCCCAAGGCGCTCCACAGGTAGCTGAACCCCTGACCTGTATGCCCGTATTCCCGGTTTGCGTAGGCTGCAGTGCACATCTTCGCAAAGAACTGAGCTGCATCCGTCCTGCTGCCCTGGATTCCAAACATGAGCGCGGCAAGCGCGTTCTTCCCGTTGTTCTCGTGGTAAGGCCACGCAATGTGTTCGCCGTATGGAACCGCCCCTTTATCCACAAAATAGGCAAAGAACTGTGAGGCCCTCCATATTGCAGGATCAATCTCGGGATCCTTCACCCCGCATTTCTTGCCTATGACAATCCCGAGATTGGCGATAAGGCCAGCCTGATTGACCGGCCCGTAAGGAGGAATTGATCCATGGAGTTTCCCGTCAGGGGTCAACACTGAAAAACCGTGACCGAAAGTTCCGTACATACCCTGGCCTTTCGCAAGCCTGGTGGTCAGCGATTTGATCCCTGGCAAAACTTCTTTGTCGCCAGTAAGCAGATAGTATTCACTCAGAAATACGTTCTTGTAACCGCAGTCCCATGCACCTCCGCCTTTCTGGTTCGCTTCATTTGCCGCCATGGACCGGGCAAACGCCTGTACCTTCGGCACATAATCAGGATTGCCACACGCCAGCAAAGCCAGGCCATTGACTGCACCCCACTGATCATCATTCAAGGGCTCTTTCTCGAGGACTTTGCAGGCATCCGCGAGGATCTGTTTTGATTTCGGACAATTATAAGGCGCTGTTTCGCTATACGACCCCACAACCTTAAGCTTGAGCTGAACCGTCTCCGTTTTTCCGTTTCTGAACCTGGTAAGCTTCAGTATGCCCTTGTTTTCGTTCTTCTCGGCTTCTGTAATTGCCTTGCCGAAACTCTTACGGGCGTCGTCCGCAAACAGGCTATCGCCAACACCAAGAATCACATCGTTGATCTCCATCACCCCGGACGCAGGTGAATTGGTCCCGACATGAGTAACCAGGATCTGCCGGCTGGCAGCTGTGGTCCGCCCCTGCGCGCTGTCAAGGTAAGTTGCAGGATGGGTATAGATCCACCCGCGAAGTCCGGTAGGACCAAGATTGTATGTTTGCTCGCGGTTTACTCCCTTTACTTCATCTTTCGTGAGGTCTGGCGGAACATTTGCCCCTGAAACCTCAAAACTTATCAACGCAGCCAATGCAGCCGCAGAAAATCTTCTTGTCATCAGGATCGTCCTCCCTTTTGTTAACTGAATAGTATTCAGGTTTCAGCAGAAATAAATGCTGCGTCGCTTCTTCGTGCGTCCGAACTTTATTTCCCAATACTGCGCAACTCAGGTTGTGTCGTGGCAGATTCGATGGCCTTGATTGCGTCTTCAACCGCACCTACCCGCCTGGCATTCAGTTCGCCTCCGGGATATTTGTGATTCTTGACTTCGTCGTTAAACTGAACAATAAGCTCTTTCAAACCCGGAATCGCTTCACGTGCGGCTGTCCCGTAGGGAATGATTCTCTTCATGATCTCACCGGTCCTGCCCTCACTGCCATGGCCACCCTGGTTTTTTGCAAACAGCACGCCCATCTCGATCCCTTCCTTGAAGTTATATTTTGTCAACGCAATGAACGCGCCCATGCGGATTTCGTTGCCGAACATCGTATCGGCCGGAGCTTTGATTTTTGCGGCCTGATATATCTCCGGGCCAAGCGCCTGTACATCTTCAAGGGTCAACTGATGCTCGAAGATGCCTCTAAGCCGCATCCTCGCCATTCCATCAGCATTCCTGGAAACAGCCTTGATGGCCGGATATAGAAGACTCTTATCAACGTCTTTTATCGAGTTCCTCATCAGTCCGCCAAACAGTGCATCAGCCAGCTCTCCATGAGTAAGCTGGATCGGATCGTCCCAGACGATCGGAGAAAGCGGCTCGACAGTGTTAACAACGGTCTTGAGCATGTCGGGCAGAACCGGCCTTGCTGAATCGCCCATTTTCTTCAGGGCATTTGCGGCTTTTACTCTCAGCCAGCGGTCCTTGTGCTCGAGCAGGCGGACCAGAACTGGCAGCGCGTTTGTGTCACGGAGGCAACCAAGAGCCTCGCACGCACCCTGGCGAATATGCATATCCTTGCCTTCCGCCATCTTGATCAGCTCGGGCACCATAGCCTTCGCTTCGGGACGCCTTGCCAGCTCTTCGGCTGCCCAGCCGCGGACGACTGGAGACCAGTCACTGAAGGCTGCCACCAGCTGCTGTACGCTCATCTTCGGGCAATCCACGTCGAAGTGTCCGGATGCTATAGCTTCAGCAACGTCCTTCTTGGTCAGCAGGTTTGATTTCTTTACACCTTTCCCGGTGATGTAAATCTTCTTCAGCGGCACGGAATAAGTTAGGACATATGTGGCATTCGGGCTTAACCCGCTGTAACTGCTGTTGCCATAATAGGTGTCATTGTCGGTTCGACCCGCTCCGTACTGCTCGCCTCCGTCATACGTGAAAGATCCGTCACAGCGCCGCACAAGGTCAAAGTGCCATCGGGCCTCCTTAAAGAAAGCAGCCGCCGCATCCGGCCCGCCGATATTTGGACCGAGCGCGCTCCAGAGGTAACTGAATCCCTGTCCCGTATGGCCGTATTCCCGGTTGGGATATGCCGCGGTTGCCATCATCTCATAGAACTTTGCCGATTCAGGCTGGCTGCCCTGTATTGCAAACATGAGCGCAGCGAGTGAGTTCTTGCCGTTATTTTCATGGTACGGCCAGGCTATATGCTCGCCGTAAGGAACCGCCCCTTTATCCACGAAATAAGAAAAGAACTTGGACGCTCTCCATATTGCGGTATCTACTTCAGGATCAGAAATTCCGCATTTCTTTCCCATTACAATTCCAAGATTGGCAATCAGCCCGGCCTGGTTTACCGGTCCGTAAGGGGGAATCGATCCGTGAAGCTTACCATCCGGGGTCGGATCCGAAAAGCCGTGTCCAAAGGTACCGTACATTCCTTGCCCCCTGGCCATCTTCATTGTCAGAATCTTTATCGCGGGCAGAACTTCCTTGTCTTCCGTAAGCAGGTAATACTCGCTGAGGAATACATTCATGTAGCCGCAGTCCCATGCACCGCCACCTTCGCGTTTCATTTCTCCAGCCGCCATTGCCCGCGCAAACGCCTGTACCTTTGGCAGGTAATCAGGATTACCGCTTGCCATCAAAGCCAGGCCCCTTATGGCTCCGGTCCACCCTCCGCCCATGTCCTCCTTCTCAAGGGCCTTACAGGCATCAGCGAGTATCAAAGCTGATTTCTTACAGTCATATGGAGCACTGTCGCTGTAAGAGCCCATAACCCTCAGCTTAAGCTGGACTTCCTCGGTCTTTCCGCCGCGGAATCGCGTGAGTTGAATTATACCTTTGTTTTCCGCTTTCTCTGCCTCTGTAATTGCCCTTCCAAAACTTTTGCGTGCATCATCGGAAAAGAGTTTGCCGCCAACGCCCAGGATCACATCGTTCACTTCCATGATTCCAAACGCAGGTGAATTAGTGCCAACATGTGTAACAAGGATCTGGCGGCTCGCCGTTGTTGTCCGCCCCTGTGAAGCATCGAGGTTTGACGCGGCTCTCGTATAAATCCACCCGCGCAAACCGCTCGGACCAAGGTTATATGTCAGCTTGCGGTCCACCGAGTTGCTCTGGGTCAAATCAGGCGGCACATTCACTGCGGCCCCGCTTGCCTGAAATCCGGCAAGCAATGTAAGCGCCATAACAGCAGTCCCTGCATGAACATGACAGCGTTGTTTCATCTTTCGTTATTCCTCCTGCGTTTAACCAGTACCTGTACCTGATTTTGATTAAATACTCCTACCGCATCGCCGGATGCTTACAGGGAAGCACCTGCATGTCAAGGCATACAACCTGAATACGTCAACAATAGAAACCCGCAGGCAATCACAGTTCCATTGTTTTTCCTGTAATGGTGAGATTCCTGCTGATCGTGCCGGTGGTGTCGCCCTTCGCACGGCTTTTAACTTCAGGTTGCCGTCCCCCGGCTGAAATAAGAAATTTTCCTGGCTCAACGACTCTCTTGTTCACCTCGTTAATCAGCGACAGCTGGTAAGGAGTAATCTGGAACGTAACAGTCTGCTTCTCTCCGCTCTTCAGGAATAACCGCTTGAATCCCTGCAGCTGGCGGATTGGCTCCGGAACAGACGTTTTCAAGTCAGTCACGTAGAGCTGTACCACCTCTTCGCCGTCTCTTGATCCGGCATTACTTACATCAACGCTGACCGAAATATTCCTGTCAGCAGGAGTAGAGTCCGGTGTTATTTTTAAACCGGAGTACTTGAACTTCGTGTAGCTCAAGCCATAACCGAACGGATAGAGAACTTCCCCGCTGAAATACCGGTAGGTCCTGCCGGCCATGCTGTAATCGTCAAACGGAGGCAGATCGGACACATCCTTGTAGAACGTCACGGGCAGGCGGCCCGCAGGATTGTAGTCGCCGAACAGCACGTCTGCCAGGGCTGTACCAGCCTCTTCACCGCCGTACCACGTCTGAAGAATGGCTCCAACATTGTCATTGGCCCAGTTAACCGCAAGTGCACTTCCGCTCAACAGCACCAGCACGACCGGCTTGCCTGTAGCGTGTACCGCCTTGAGCAGTTCCTCCTGGCTGCCGGGCAGGTTAAGGCTGGTGCGGTCACCGCCTGAGAAACCGGGAAACGTCACATCCATCTCCTCTCCCTCAAGTCTGGGACTTATTCCCATGATCATGATCACGACGTCAGCGCTCCTGGCAAGGTCAACCGCTTTTGGGTCAATACCTGGCTTTGCATGCTCGCACCCGCGTATATATTCAACCTGTGTTCCAGGCCCGGCTTTCTTTTTAATTCCCTGAAGGGGCGTACATGAAACCGACGGAGTGCCGCTGTAATTGCCCAGAAGAACCTCCGGGTCGTCAGCATTGGGACCTATGACGGCAATTTTCTTAAGGTCCTTCCGGAGAGGCAGACTCTCCTTGTGATTCTTTAGAAGGACAATACTCGCCCTTGCCGCTTTCAATGCAAGTTCGCGGTGGGCAGCACAATCATTTACCGAGATTGGTATCGAGGCGTAAGGCACCTTTTCAGGAGGATCGAATATGCCGAGCTTCATTAGCAGTGTGAGGTTGCGTTTAACGGAGACATCAATCTCGTTCTCGGTAATAAGTCCATTCTTTGCCGCATCGGTCAGTGTATTGTAAGACGGCCCGCCGCTGAGATCGCAGCCGGATTTCACGGAAACAGCAGCGGCTTCCGCGTAGTTCCTGGCGTACTTATGACCGTCTGGAATATCCAGGATCGCATCCACGTCGCTGACCACCACGCCGTCAAATCCCCACTCCCTGCGGAGGATATCGCCGAGCAGGCGCTTACTGGCACAGGACGGAACGCCGTCAACCCTGTTATACGCTCCCATGATCGACGCAACTTTTCCGTCAACTACTGCCATTCGGAAAGCCGCAAGATAAGTTTCGCGCAGGTCACGTTCGCTGACCCTTGCATCGAAATTGTGCCTTGAAGGTTCAGGACCGCTGTGGACTGCAAAATGTTTAGCCGTGGCCGCAAGCTTCAGATATTTAGGGTTGTCACCCTGCAGGCCATTGATGAACGAAACAGCCATCCTTCCAGTGAGGTACGGATCCTCGCCGTACGTTTCCTGGCCGCGCCCCCACCGCGGGTCCCTGAAGATATTAATGTTCGGGGACCAGTATGTAAGGCCGTGATAACGGTATGGGCACGGACATTTGCCCCACCAGCCGCTGGTTACCGGCTCAAGTTTCCATAACGATTTTGGCCTGTCATAATCCTCCGGCTTGTTCTTATTCTTCTCGAGAAAGTCATTACGTTTTGCCCTGGCCTCGTCGGAAATTGCCGTGGCAACCCTGTTCATTAGTTCTTCGTCCCACATTGCCGCCAGCCCTATTGCCTGCGGGAAAACAGTTGCAACGCCGGCACGACCCACACCGTGTAGGCACTCATTCCACCAGTCGTAACTCTTAATGCCAAGGCGCTCAACAGGCCTGATTTCCATTACCATCTGGCCAACCTTTTCCTCCAGGGTCATCTGGCTGACCATCTTGTCAACCCTCTCACGGATTGAGGAATCATCAGCAGCAATGGCGGAAAATGCTGATCCAAAAGCAAGAAGTGTAAAATAACCTAACCGTGCTCTTATCATTACAGGATCCCCCCGCTGTTCTAATCATTGTTGTTCTATTTTGCAGCCTCGCTTGTGCTGGATTTCTCATTATCAGTCGGCCTGACGAGAGTCGGTTCACCCTTGAGCCAGCCCAGCGATGCAAGAAATTTATCAGCCTCAATCAGCGTCCGGGTGAAATACGGATCTTTATTGAAAAAACCGTGCCCTGCCCCTGGATAAACATAGGCATCGCACCGTACTCCGGCCTTCTTCATGCCGTCTTCAAAGTCACGCAGGGTTTTCACCGGGATCAGTTTGTCTGAATCACCCAGAAACACTATCGAGGGGGGTGCATTGGAAGTGATGTTGTGCGCCGGTGAGAACTCTTTATAGCGGGCGCCTACACGTTCATTACCCCACTGGCCTGGCCCGTTGTTGAACACCGGATTGAAGAGTACGAGTGCATTTGGGCGGCAGGAAACCTGGAGATTGTCATTCTGGTCGTCCAGGCCGCTTACCAGCCCTGTAAAGGCCGCGAGGTGTCCGCCCGCAGATCCGCCCGATGCCGCAATGCGGTTTGGGTCAATACCAAGCTCCCCGGAATGCGACCGCACGTAACGCATCGCCGACTTCGCATCGGCACAGCAGACTTCAGGTGTTTTGTCGCCTTTGGCAATAGTGCGATACTCAACCCGGATGCTCACCATGCCTCTTGACGCGAGGTACTGGCTTTGCTTCAGGAACTGTTCCGGGGTTCCGCCAACCCATCCGCCGCCGAAATAGAACACTATGGCAGGCCTGCTGTCATTCGACTTCCATGATGCCGGTTTCTCGACAAAGAGTTTCAGCTCTCGATTACCGGCTTTCTTGTAAACAACGCTTGTCGTTGCCGCATTCTCACCAGCAACACATGCGGAGCCGGCAACCATCATCGCAACAATAAATACGTAACACTTAGAACTCATTGCTTCTCCGTTCTTCAAGTCCGCTTGCTGACAATTCCAGCAGCATCTATTCCGATCACTTTACTTCAGAAACAGAAACCTTGACCGGCTTCTCTGTTTCGATCTTGATCCATACAATAAGATCCGTGCTCTCCAGCGTGCGCCTTAAGCCATACCTGAAGCCAGGCCCCCGTTTAACCTCTGCACCGTCAATCTTCAGCTTTGCCTCGGCATCGCCCCACCCAGTGATTACAAGAGCTACATTGACTATCGGCGAATCAGCGCTTCCTGCCAGCTCCAAGTCAAGATCACCGCCCTGCTGAACCCTCTTTAAGAGATAGGCGCGCTGGTCCTGGTTATATCCTTCGCTGGCAAAAGATGCGCCGTTGAGTTTAATCGCTGCAGGATTAATCCAGGATTTCGCAAGCGGAACCAGCTCCCCGGCTTTCTTTCCTGTCATTCCGTAAAGGAATCCATCCTTGGATTGTGTTACCCAGGTCAGCGAAGAATGCGCCGCCTGGTCTGGCGCCATTGCATAGCGGCCATCACTCGAAATCCGCGCAACCGGCCAATGGTTCCACCACGGGAAGTGGGAAAACTCCTTGCGGACCTCGCAGCTGAAAGGACCAATCCTGGACCCGGGTTTGACGATGATCAGCGGCCTGTATTTTGACTTCAGGTTGACCATCTGGACAACAGGATCTTTCATATCCATATTGGGGTAACCTTTCTCCCAGGAATAGGTTTTGGACTCCCCCTTGAGGTTGGCCAGGGTTATAGCTTCCAGTTCACAGTTATCTTCCGGGCGAGTTCCCGGCTCATTAAGGAAAATCGTCTCCTGGTCAACTCGGTGCACTGGCTCCGGCCACCACCCCGTAACATCCCTGGTCGTCACACCGTCGGGATAAACATAATAGAATTCATCACCATACTGACCCTGCCCGGCAACCTCATTGAAGGACGCAAACTGGTAAGCCGCGTCCACCATGGCATAGCGCCAGTGAATAACAACCCGTGCGTCAGTGTTCTCGATAATTTTCACATGGGAGAACCTGCACTGGGCATCTGACATATGTTCACAGCATCCTACCGCGCCTTTGCCGCCCCTTTTCTTCAACTCTTCAGGCCAGACTCCTGTTTCAAGGCTCTGGTCGGCCATCCACTTCCCGTTCTCCGAAACCCAGCATGGCGAAAAACGTGTCCCGTGCCAGAAGACCATCTGAACTGGCATTTCATCGAACCTTACAACAATGTCCTCCTCGCCGGCATACTGCCACAACGCGTCCCATTGTTCATAGAAAGCCAGCTTGGCCGGATAAGCACCAAAGCGATTCGGACCCTTTGCAACATCCGGAAACTTGCGCGGCGGAATAGTTGGACCAGTTGCCGGTCTTTCTGAAGCGAGCGCTGATTGGATCTCTTTCTCTGTCAGCGCGCGGTCATAAATCTTTACCTCATCCAGCAACCCGTCAAATGACCACCATGACGGGAATTTGGCCCAGTCCCGCACCAAATGCGCCGGAACCATCTTCTCGTGATTGCGGCCTATAAAAAGATCAATGTCCCTGGCAAGGCTGAGCCTCTTTTCCACCGGAAACTCACCCGCCGGCTTTCCATCAAGGAACAGGCGAACGCCGAATGCCGGATCGTACGCAGCCGCAAGGTTATACCAGGTCTTGAAACTGAGGACATTTGTGGAGATACAATTCGTCCAGCGGAAATCCGCCGCCAGTTGCAGGCCGAAATGACCCATGCTGTCTATTCCAAAAGAATATCCGCGTGTTTCACCATCCCTCTGGGCGATAATCGGCGTCCAATTCCACGAGTATGCAGCAAGCGCCACCCACCCCTGCAAAGTGAACCCCTTATTCAGCTGGGGAACTTGTGCCGCTTTTCGACGAATAACTGTTGTAAAACCGTCAAACCGCAGGCACCCTCCACCAACGCCTTCAGGCATGAGCTTGTAATTGCCTTCAATGGAATCCATCACACTGCTTGCCGAATCCACCGCCGTTGTTGCATCGAATTTCCACCAGGACACCGGACCATCAGCGGCGTTAACCTGGATTCCTGCGCCAAGAAGAATAAAAGTGGAGAATAATAAGACATTTACTTTCACGGCCTTCCCTCCCGGTAATACCTGCAATCGGCCAACTTCATGAACGCTATCAGGCACTGAAGCAAGGAACAAGAAATTGTTTGTGTTTCCCTAACAGGCTTTCAGAGTCTTTGAAGCGTTGAGTCTGAGGGTTGTCTGTGCGAGCCAGCAACGAAATGTAAGCGGCTTCAATCGGCATTCGGCAATCATAATTCGGAATTCCTGCATTCCTCACTTCCCTGCTGTAACCTGCATCTCCTCGAACGTCGTGTTCTGGCCGCCGATCTCGCCCATCGTGGGCGAACCCACCCAGACCAGCCAGCGATAACTGCCAACAGGCTTGCCGTCACTGCGCCGGATACTGGTTGCCTCATATTCTGTCCTGTCCCCGCGGGAATCTATCTTGATAACCGGCGTGAACACCGTGCGGTCGGTAACTTTCCAGCCTGGATCGGCTGTAGCGCTGCTGCCGTAAAGAGTGAACGACTGCCTGGCCCGCGTATTACCGGACGCATAGGTATTGATCTGTGAAATCTCCTTCACAGTCCCCATGTCAAACTTGATCAGGGCGTCATCAACGCCATTTTGGAATGTCAGGCCCTGCCCCCTCGTTATTTTTCCATCAACAAGAACATCAACGGATTCTTTGCCGGCACCTGAACCTCCGGTAAAGGCTTTCATCGGCAATATGGCGGAGGCCGGAGCTAGAGGAATTACCTTAAACTCTGCTGGCCATATGTTCTCTTGTACCACATACAGGTAATCGCTCAATTCGACCGCCGCCTGCTTCTGCTTCCGAATGACCGCAAGTGTCAGCTTGTTACCGGCCGCTTTGTTACCAACGGCCCGCAGGTCAGCAACTGTCTTTACTTCCGTCCCGTTGCAGCCGATTATCACGTCGTCGTTCTTCAAACCGGCCCTGGCAACATTACTGCCTGAAGGAACGTCGATCAGCAACACACCGCACTCCCCAGGCAGTCCGTACATTGAGCGATCTTCAGTACCAGAGACATCACGAACCAGCCCCTGCCAGAGTAGTGTCGACTCGGGCTTCAGCTTTGGAATCTTGTCCGAAAAAGTCAGCTTGAACGAATAGGCAGAACACTCGTAAGGCGCCTTGGCCGGCAGTGTAATCTGCAAAAACTCGGTGTCCTGTCTATAGCCCAGTTTCTCCTTAGTGCCAACCAGCGTCACACTCTTCAGGCTCTTAAGGTCGATTCGGGCTTTACCCATGGTCCTGATCGTCACAACCGCCCCATCACCCGGCCATCCCAGGGTCGTAACATAAAGAACGTTGTTTGCCTTGTTGCGGGTGAAACGTATGTCCGTCGCCGAGCCATGGCTGATGTTGTTGAAGTTTCTCTTACCCTCGCCGAAGGTCTCCCATGGCCGCGTCGAGAATATTGCTTCCCCGATAAGATCAAAGTCATGCCCCATATCCTTGAGCATGTTGATCGTCGCATCTTCCAGTTCGCCATCACCCGTTAGCGGCACATTCAACAGCAGGTTGCCGTTCTTGCTGACCACGTCTATCAGCGTATGAACTATCTCAAAACCTTTCCGGTAGTGATTCGTCTGATTGCGCAGCCAGTACCATTCGGGACTCATCGTCTTATCCGTCTGCCATGGGTGCGGCTGAGCCGTAGCCGGGAATTCAAACTCGAAATTCTCCGCTCCAATTGGACAACCGCCCTTAAAATTTGCCACTGCCTGCAACTTACCGCCATGCAGCTTCATGTTCTCATTGTAGAGATGGGCAACTATCTTGTAGCCCTTGTCTTTGAATGGCGGGCCGCCGTCGGTGTAGTAGAGATCAGGGTGATATTTATCGATCAGGTCATTCATCCGGTCCTCAAAGTTCTGCTCAAACGCCGGCGGACCGACATCCTGCGGGCCTTCGTACCCGGGATCGGTACTCTTCCACGGCACACCGTAGAGATCCGCATACGCCGGATCCTGCCCGTCATATGGAACGCCTGCCAACGGACCAGTCTTGTCTGCTCCATGCGAAGTCTGCAGCCAGCGGAAAGTTCTGGCAACATGCGAGGCCACGCCGAAATGCAGTCCATTCGCCACGGTGGCCTTCTGCCACATCCCGCAAACATCCTTGCCTGCTGTCGCCATCGAATTCCAGCGCGGCTGGAATTTCGAATCCCACATGTCGAAATTATCGTGATGTGACGCAACGGGAACCACGTAACAGGCGTGGGCCTGTTTGTAGAGTTTCACCAGCCGGTCCGCCTGTGCCTGGTCAAACTTCGGTGCCTTGAAGAGTTTGCAGATATCCTTGTAACCGAATTTCGAGGGATGCCCGTATGTGGCGCAATGAAATTTATATCCCTCGCTGCCTTCTTCATACATCCAACGCGCATACCAGGTCGATGCAGCGCCGGGAATACTTTCCGGCCCCCAGTGCATGAAAATGCCGAGTTTGCCGTCAATGAACCATTCTGGTACTTGAGCTTTCCGCAGAGACTCAACCGTCGGCTCGTATTTTACCGGCTCTGCCTTGTCCGCCGCCCGGAGAAACCATTGCGGCAGTAACAATATTTCGAGTATCAGGCATAACGTAAGGATTCTTTTGATCATCTTGCTCTTTCTTCTCTTCTGTTATTTGTTATTAACCGGCACAATTTCAACCTGATGAGACTGCATCACCAGCGCTTTCCGGATCGCATCAAACAGCTCGGACATCTTTAACATCCGTTCTTTGAAAACGGTCTCTCGTCTGGCTTCGACCTGTTCCGGAGATATTCCCATGAACTCAGGAACACCGCCTGCAAGCATGACACCGCGGAAGATTTTGTCATGGAAATACTGGTTCTTGGCGTGTATCGCTCCAATAACAGCCTTTACCTGGGCCGCAATCGGTCCATTGGTCAGAACCGCTGACGCCATATTGACGCCTGAAGCCAGCTCAGCCGCAGAGTATGCCGCTACATTGGTTCCGCCCAGCCTGACTTCATATCTGCCATCCTTAAGGCCTGTAACTTTCAACCTGTAGTCATTCATTTCTTCAAGGATCGGGACCCACTGCAGAATCTTCCAGGCATCACCTTCCGGGAAGAACGGCAACGCATTATCCTTCTGCTGGAACAAGATCTTCCCTTCTGCATCTACCTTTAACCCTTCAATCGAGCAGTTCCTGTTCTCAACCACCTTCCCGGATGCCGCGTTAATCTCAACCGAAGCCACAAGCCTGGGAAAATTCATGCCTTTCAGAATTGTCGAAGCCATGAGCGTCTGGCCTGGAGGACCGGGATGCACCACGTCGCCGCCGCCAATCCGGTTCTTTGGATTTACAGCGCGGGCTTTATCTATCGCCGCAACAAACGGGTGGAACTGATCAATGAACAGGGCATTGCCGTTTGCTGCCGCAATCTGCCCAACTCCTGCCGAAAACTTCTCAAGCTTAAGGACATAAGGCAGGACTGAAGGGCCTTCATCCATTACCTCAGCCGGAGTTGTCGTGCACCAGGCAACTCGGATATTAGCGGCTTTAGCCTGGTTGGCTATTCCCTGCAGGTGGTTAGTGAACGAGTGGAATGCGCCCTGGTTGATGTCATTGCCGGGTCCGCCGCAATCGTTCATTCCGAAATTCACAGTCATCACTGTTGCCCCGTATGGAAGTACATCGCGCTTGAACCGGTAGTTGCCGCCAGGCGCGCCATCACCTCCAATGCCAACATTTGTAAACTTAAGATCCCATGAAGGGAACCTGGTGAGCGCCCAGCCTTCTACATAACTGGCATAGAGATGCTGTTCAGTTATACTGTCACCCATCATCACGACCTTATCCCCATCCTTGAGAAAGAAATCGCCTGCAGCGCACGGAAGTGCAGCAAGAATCAAAACTATTGCGGCACCAGAGAATTTCATCCTATTCTTCATTCTATTTCCTTCCTATACCGGTTTTATTCTCTTCTTTTTGACCTACACTTGCAGAGCGCCTCTTGGATCAGTGGTCTCTGAAAGAATAGGCCCATCTTCTTTAGGAGTTTGCTTCTGTCCGGGCGATTTGTCCGACAACCGACCTCTAAGGCTTTTTACTTTCCCTCAATCGCCTGGAGTTCCTGGAAGGCTGTGTTTTCGGCATTGTCCTGTGTAACAGGGAAAGCCTCCCAGACGAGCCAGCGATAACTACCCAGGGGCTTACCATCGCGGAAACGTATACTGGTGGCCTCAAAGTCCGTCGGCATGCCCTCGCTGGTATCAACCGAAATAAGCGGCGTGAAAACCTTTGAATCAGCGACTTTCCACCCCGGATCAGCTTCGGCAGCACTACCGTAAAGCACAAAATTCTGGCGGGATCGTGCCCCAAGCGCCGAGAACGTATTAACCTGTGCAATGCTTTTAGCAGTTGCAAAATCCAGCTTGTACATGCCGCCTTTGACACCATTGGCAAAAATCGGACCGTAGCTGTTGACGACTTTACCATCGGTTAAAGAATCAATAGGATCGTTGTTCGTCGCGCCACCAGCCGATGCTTTCGCAGGCAACACGGCTGACACCGCTGCAAGTGGCACAGCATCGAACTTTGGATTCTTTGCCGTCTCCCTGACGACATACGCGTAATCGCTCAACTCTACTTTTAACTCAGCCTGTTTGCGTATGATCGAGAGCACAAGTTTCTTGCCGGCAGCCTTATCGCGGATCTTCTGCAAGTCTGCAACCGTCTTTGCCAGCTGATCATTGCAGGCGCGAATCACGTCCTCCTTCTGCAGTCCCGCCTTGGCTGCAGCACTGCCTGCAGGAACATCAAGGACCAGAACACCCGTCTCATCAGGCAAGCCATAAGCCGACCGGTCGCCAAGTCCGGAAATATCCCGAACTTTGGCCTGGAAAACGCAAGCAGCGCGCTTGGCAGCCGGCTCCTTCTTAGCGGGCTTGCTATTGTTGCCTATGTTCGGTATTTCAGGGGTACGGGCGATTGCCTTGAGTTCAGGCTTTTGAACGCCGAACTGGTCCATGGGGAAATTCACAAACCCCAGCTTAAGCGCCGGAGACCCTTCCTTTACACGGAAATCACCGTTGGCAGGATCGATAAACATAGCATCGGCGATGATCGAGTGTTCGTCACGCCTGGATTGTTCGGCCATCTTTGCCGCCGGTTCCGGCACCGTGACCCCCTCCCGATGAACAAGATTGAAGTCACACTCCTTACCCCACGGTGTTTCCGGCATTCCGCCGGCCGGCATGTAGTGATCGGTGAACATTATGTTGCGGCGGACAATGTCCTCGCTGTGCTTGTACCAGCAATGGGGATGGAAACCGGTGATGATTACATTGTTTTCCACCACCCGGTAGAAACCCTCCCGGTTCTTCAGTCCGCCGTTCAGGCAGAGATTGTTGTAAATGTGATAATTGCTGGAGCCGTCATCGAGGTCAACGTCCCAGCCGTGATCACAACGCCAGCGGTTGTTGCGCATGACAGTCTGCTTGACCGCGTCAAGAAGGACAATGTACTTGTTTGTCTCCCATGATTTGTCGTCGTTCAGGTTCAAACCGCCCAACCCCCAGAAACGATCTCGGCCCCAGGAATTAAATGAACCGTGGTCGCCGGTTTCCTTGACCGTGTCAAAAACATCACAGAATTCGATCACGTGGCCGCCCCAGCATCCATCGCCGATGTTGATACCGGCGCGCGGCACATCGTAGAGGGAACAGTGCCGGACGGTGATGCATTGCGCCAGCTCTATTTGAACCGGCGCAGTCTGCTTCTCAACGCGACCGGAGAGGTAAATCAGGCAGTCGTCCACAAGACAATCCGCCGGGTAGTTAGAGGTTTTCGGACCCGGCGTAAGGTCAACTTTATCCAGCGACTGATGATCTTTCCAGTCGCGAGGAACCTTGGCCGAGTCGCGATCGCCGACAAATGCAACCCCGTTTGCGCCGACATTCGCAATATGGCAACCTCGAACAGTGAACCTGCGGTTGTAGTTGTTCACGAAAACGGCGTTGCCGCCGACCTGGTCTATAAAACAATCTTCGATTGTGCAGTCCTCTGCCCCATTGATGAACAAGGCCCCGCCGCGGTATGTTGTCCAGTCACTTCGTACAAGGGGCTCCTTGTTTTCCATGAATGTCCGCATGGCGTGGCGGAATGTCAGGCCTTTGAAACTAACGAATTTCACGGGCGCCTGTTCCGTTCCACGGAACTCTACCAGGTGTTTAAGCCGCACAGCTTCAATGGTTGCCTTGGCCAGGTCTAGTCCTGCCGGCGGGCAGAAATAGAGGATGCTGTTCTTTGTATCGAGGAACCATTCACCCATTGCATCCAGTTCCTCGAATATGTTTTCAACGAAGCGGATATCATGCATGCCCATCGGCCTGTTATTCTGCCACCCGCCTTCGTAAGTGATCTTGTTATCGGGTCCCTTTCCGGTAATGACGTAATGCATACCGCCCCAGTGAGCTGCATGCAGCGCATGGATGAATCCGCCTGTTGGGTCCTTCCACTTTGCCGCCCGTTCCGGAGCGAATGCATCCTTTGCCCAGCCGTTGAAGTGGCGCTCCTTTGGGTCGAAGTTAGGATACCGCGCCAGTGGCTGGCGTTCGCCGTTGACGAAAAGCTGGTCCGTGGCAAATCCAGCAGGTACTTTTGCCTTCATAATACCGTCTTTATATGGCTCCCACTTGAGGTCTTTCAGTAAAATGCCGCCGCTTATAACCGCCTTTTCTTTTTCATATGACTGGTAGACGACAGGCGCATCTTTGCTTCCGGAGTCTTCGGCTGTTAAGACAAAGGTCTCCGGCAGGTAGTAAGTACCTTCGCGAAGATGAACGATGGCGCCTTTTGCCTTCTGCTTCCTCACTTCCTGCTGCGCCCGCTGAATTGTCGCAAAGGGCTTCTTAAGAGTGCCGGAATTCGAGTCTTTTCCGTTCGGTGCGACATAATACTCTTCAGCATTCCCTCGTGTACCGTTCGTAATAAATGAAAGAACTGCTGCCAATATGATCATATTCAAGCGTGTATTCTTCACCTGCTGCACCTCCCATAGTCTAATTCCGGCTTATTTCATACAGATGCAGCCAATGCGACTGCCTGTTGCGTAATCTTCCTGATCTCGTCGAATTTCTTTTCCTTTATCAGCTCCGGTTTGACCATCCATGAACCGCCACATGCCAGCACCTTCGGAAATTTAAGGTACTCAACCATGTTTACCGAATCTATTCCGCCAGTCGGAATAAACTTCATCATCGCAAATGGAGCGCTCATTGCCTTCAAGGCCTTCAACCCGCCAAAGGCATCAGCCGGAAAGAACTTTACCACGTCCAGTCCCATCTCAATGGCCCTGAATATTTCCGTGGGCGTTGCGGCGCCGGGAACAACAGGTATCCTCATGTCAATGCAGTAACCGACAACCTTCTCGCTGAGGCCGGGAGTGACAATATATTTTGCGCCGTTATCCATGGCCAGTTTAGCCTGGTCAACGGTAAGAACCGTTCCGGCCCCGACAAGCACATCGCCGCGTTTCGCCATTATGCGGATACTGTCGGCTGCTGCGTCAGTACGGAAGGTTATCTCGGCACACGGTAGTCCGCCATTCACCAGTGCATCTGCCAGCGGAGCAGCATCTTCAGACCTGTGAATAATCACTGCCGGCACAAGCTTCATCATCCCAATCTTTTCAAACACCGTGTTCATTTAACTTCTTCCCTTCAGGTCTCAGGTTTCTCTTAGCGCGCCAGCCAGCCGCCATCGACTGCAATCGTGCAGCCATTAACGTAATCAGATGCCGCTGACGCCAGGAAGACAACTGCACCATCCAAATCGCCGGGCACACCCCACCGTCCAGCCGGAATCCTTGCCAGTATATCCGCGTTGCGCTTTGCATCTTCCCTGAGCACCTTTGTGTTTTCCGTTGCCATGTAGCCGGGAGCTATTGCATTACAGTTAATTCCCTTTGAAGCAAGCTCACATGCCATAATCTTCGTCAACCCCATGACAGCACTTTTAGAAGCCGTGTACGAAGCAACGCGGATCCCACCCTGGAAGGAAAGCATCGACGCAGTACTGATGATCTTTCCGCCTTTACCCTGCTTCACCATCTGCCGGGCAGCTGCCTGGCTCAGCAGGAACACCGCCTTGATATTGACGCTCATGACATCGTCCCAGTCTTTCTCAGGGAAGTCCAGGAAGTCGGCCCGCCTGATTATCCCGGCGTTATTTACAAGGATATCCAGGCTGCCCAGCGTGGCGACGGTCTTCTCGACGATCTTCTTCGACGCTCCTGGAGAAGCAACGTCAACTTTGATGGACTCGGCTTTCCGGCCAAGTTTCTTTATCATCGTTACTGTCTCGGTACAGCCTGTTGAACTGACAGCAACAACATCCGCGCCTGCACCGGCCAGCGCTAACGCCATACCCTGCCCCAGCCCGCGCGATGCCCCGGTCACAACCGCAACCTTGCCGTCCAGCTTGAACATATCAAGAGTCCTGCTCATTGCCGCTCTCCTAATTCAAAGTGATTCATCCTTCAACCAGTATTCTCTTCCCTTTGTGCCTCTGTGCCTTTTTGCCTGCGTTCTATTTTATTCTTCCAGCATCAACCTTGTCCATGTCATCAAAAACCTGGTTCTCGCCTCCCATGCCCCAGACGAAACGGTACGCGCCTGAAGCAACCCCGGAATGGATCGACCACTCAGGCGAAAGCACTACCTGCTTCTCGCGCACCACCAGGTGCCTGGTCTCGTCAGGAGCACCCATCATGTGGAACACCAGTCCATCCTGTGGCAGATCAAAATAGCAGTAAACCTCTGTCCTGCGGTCATGGGTGTGAGGCGGATACGTGTTCCATACACTGCCCTCATGAAGCTCTGTAAAGCCCATAACGAGCTGGCAGCTCTTTATGCCTTCAAGGTGAATGTACTGGTAAATGGTCCTCTCGTTAGCGTCTTTCGTGGTGCCAAGCTGTATGCGCCGGGCTTTGTTTATGCTGGCATGCGTTGTCGGATATTCCGTGTGCGCCGGATATGAAACCAGGTAGAACTCTGCGGTTTTTTTTGCCGATTCACTTGCAAAAGAGATTTTCCTGCTGCCTCTTCCTATGTAGAGACATTCCCTCGATGCCAGGCTGTAGATCTTTCCGTCAACCGAAATAGACCCCTTTTCTCCAAGGTTGATTATGCCGGCTTCGCGCCGTTCACAGAAGAACTTGCACGCCATCTCCTTGCCGACCACCAGGTCCAGCGGCTTTGAGAGGGGTACAATGCCTCCAACTACAGCCCGGTCAACATTGGTATAAACCAGTTCGGCCTTGCCTGGCTGGAAAAGGTTATCAACAAGAAACTTCGAGCGCAGCTCATCAGACGTCATGCGCCTGTACGAATCACAATCGGCAGTCTGAATCTTTTTCATAATGCTGTTCTTTCCGGGAGGTCCGGCGGCCCCGCCCTACCTTAATATTGTCCAAGATTTACTTATTGTACTTCCACCCTCAATGGTGTTCTCAGCCTTTCAGAAAAATCCTTGACATAAGTTGTCCAGGACTGCTTGTCCTTGAAATCCAGTCCCTTGCTCCACCCGGCGCCGACATAGTAAACCAGCGGCTGACCAGGCTTCACCTTCGAGACCATAAGCATATGGTCACTTGTCTTCTTCAGTTCTCCTCCCGGCAACACCAGTCCAAGCCCAAGCATGCCATTGTCCTTGCCGTCGGTTTGTTCCCAGACAGTTGCCCAGCCATTGCCATCATTCGTCTCGCCGTCCTTGTGAATTATCAATCCGGCCGCAATCGACAGGTCTTCATCTCCATCGGCCTTGAAGGTGCTCTCGATCCGGTTGAGATTGGATCCGAGATCAATGGATACCTTTTTGACCTCCGATACTTTCCTGCCAGCGGCATCCCAATCCCCGTATGCCAATTCGAAAACGGCACGTATCGGACCAGGAGTCACTACCCTCCATTTATCGAAGCATTTTGCCGACCACATCTTATCCTGCGCCCACACCGCTACTCCGCCGCAGCCGCGTCCAGTGCCAACCTTGTAGCAGTCGACTCCGCGACCGTTGTCGGCATGGTAAGCGTTGCCCTTGTACATCTCGTCAACAAGCGGCTCACGCACATGTTTGCACCAGATGTCGATTCCACTCCCCATCTTGGTTGGCCCGTCCTGCTTCAATAGCGCCGGTCCGTAGATGCGGAAAGCAATCCGATCGTTCTCCCAGGCAAAATCATCGGCACGTTCCGGAACAAAGCGTGCAGTGGTTTTCAGTGTTGGAGCCGGAAGTTTCGAGCGGTCAATACCGGCATATACCACGAAACTCTTCTTCTGTTTCGGCAAGAAATCCGACTGGAATATCAACTTGTCACCCTGCCCGTCGCCGTTTTCGTCCAGCACCTGGGACAGTATCCAGCGTCCAGCACAGCTGTCCATGACCGCCACATTTTCTGCCGTCACCTTGGGCAGTTTCACCTTCAGCGTTTCCATTGAAATCTCAACAGTCTCTTGTGTCCGGTACTTGTCAGCGTCATTCATCACGCTTACCAGGGTATTCGGAACCTCCGCGAGCAACTGCATCCGGTACATCTCGCTTACGGCCAGGAGGAATGCGCCGACTCCGTATGTTTCAGTCGCCTGGGTATCGAATTTCCTTGGGTCAGCTCCTATCGGCTGGACATGGGTCAGCTTTCCGTCTTCTGCCACACACCCTGTCAGGCCTGCCCATGCTTTCTTAACAACAGGTTCAAACCTGGCGCGGTCAAGCACGCCCTGGTTGATGCCCCATGCAATCGCATAACAGAAAAAGCCGGAACCGCTGGTCTCGGGATTAGGATAACTCTCCGGATCAAGCAAGCTGGACCGCCACAGACCGTCCGCCTGCTGGCAGGTAACCAGTTTGTCCGCCATCTCCTTAAACTGTTCCGCAAATTTCGGACGGTCGGGATGATCCGAGGGAAGCACCTGCAGGACGCGGACCAGCCCGCCCATCACCCAGCCGTTGCCGCGGCTCCAGAATACTTTCTTTCCATTTATCTCTTTCTTCTGGAAATAACTATTGTCGCGGAAATAGAGATGCTCATCCTTGTCGTAAAGATAATCTGAAGTGGCCCACCACTCCTTTATCATGAAATCGAGGTATTTCCTGTCACCTGTCGCAGCATAGAAACGGATCAAGGCAGGCGGTCCCATGAACAGTGCGTCGCACCACCACCAGCGCATGATCCCGGCAGGAATACCTTCCGCCTTTATCCTGTCCTCCACCCTGCCTTTTGAAGGATTGGCCAGTATGTAGTCAAATCGCTCCTTTAACTGATCAAGCATCACTGGATCGCGGTAAAGTGAATACAGTTCGCAGTACATCTGGCCGACACAGTGATCATCAGCATGGTAAACCTTCGGCCCCGGCTTCCACTGGTTGGCTCTGCCGGTAGCGATCATTGCATCACGATACTTCGAAACTGCCGACAAATCACCCATCGCCATCATGCCGGCATATAAGGCACCCTGAGTCCAGTCGGTCTTTGGATGCTTCGATGGATTTGCCAGCTGCCAGTCCGCGACCTTCTGCATGATCTCAAGTGTTTCCTTCCTCGAAATCGATCCTTCAGCCGCATGTAAACAGGAAACACCGGACACCACCAAGACAGCCGCCAATGCAAGTCGCCTCATATATACCTCCCGATATGAATGTGCGTTCAGCACCATACATTAACATCAGCCGCTTGCCAATTGCTGATCGCATTGAATTAAGCTCACAAATGAGCTGTCATGGACAGCGATTTCTGCTATTATTCACTTCTCGCTAAGAAATAATCGAAGAAACGCTGATGAAGACAATACTTGTTTCAATAGTTCTTTTCTTTACTGCCAGCGGCTATGTCACGGCACAGGAAACGAACCAGGCTGTTTTCGAAAGTTCCACATGGACAACACCTGAAACAGCCATTGACAAAATCGTATTTCGTAAATTGGCGAAACTGGGCATCAAGCCTCTTCCCTGTTCTGATGCGGTTTTCGTCCGGCGCGCCTTCCTCGATGTCATTGGTACCCTGCCCACTTCCAGTGAGGCGAGACAGTTTATCGAGGATAAAGACCCGGAAAAGCGTACCGAACTGATCGACCGCCTGCTGGCTCGTGAGGAATTTCCTTACTACTGGGCGATGAAATGGAGTGATCTGCTCAGGGTAAAGGCGGAATTTCCGGTAAATCTCTGGCCTAACGCCGCACAGGCCTATCACCACTGGATCGTGACGTCCATCCGTGACAACAAGCCCTACGATCAGTTCGTCCGCGAGATGCTCACAGCCAACGGCAGTAATTTCCGGGTTGGTCCTGTAAACTTCTACCGGGCCATTCAGAACAGGACCCCGGAGGGTATCGCGACAACCGTGGCGCTGACCTTCATGGGAACCAGGACCGATTCCTGGTCAGACAGGAAGCTGCTGCCTGGCATGTCTGTATTCTTCTCACAGGTAAGTTACAAGCCAACCAGGGAGTGGAAAGAGGAAATCGTCTTCTGGGATGCCAACAAGGAGCCAGCGCCGCCTGCCGCCGTCAGCAACGCACCCGCGGCTACAAACAAGTTACCAGGACAGGTTACAAATTCGCCGCCGAAGCAGGCAACAAATGCGGCGCCTCCAGTTGCTTCTGAAAAGCCGGTCAGCAGGGTGCCGCAGGTTGCCATTTTCCCCAACGGGACAAAACTCAAAACACTTCCAGCCGACCGCGATCCCAGGGAAGTTTTCGCGGACTGGCTGATTACACCGGAAAATCCATGGTTCACAACCAGCATCGTCAACCGCATCTGGTCCTGGCTGATGGGACGCGGGATCATCCATGAACCCGATGACATCCGCCCCAGGAACCTGCCAAGCAACCCTGAGCTGCTGGCATATCTGCAAAAAGAGTTTGTTGCAGGAAAGTACAACATGAAGCAGATCTACCGGTTGATTCTGACATCACGGACATACCAGATTTCCTCCATTATTCCAAAATGCAACTTATCAAAGGCCGAACCCAGTTTTGCGTTTTATCCACTGCGCCGGCTTGATGCCGAGGTACTGATCGATGCCATTAACAGGATCACAGGTACATCGGACCTGTATACCAGTCCCATCCCTGAGCCGTTCACATTCATTCCCGACAACAAGCCGGCCATTGCCCTGCCAGACGGCAGCATCACCAGTCCCTTCCTGGAACTTTTCGGGCGGCCGGCGCGCGCCACGGGCATGGAAAACGAACGAATCAACCGCATCCTTCCCACACAGCGGATGCACCTGCTGAATTCGAGCCATATCCAGCGCAAACTGGAACAGAACCCGAACCTGAAAGCAATTGTGAAGGCCAATCCCAAACCCAGGGCCGTAATGGAGGAGATTTACCTGACAGTTCTTTCGCGTTATCCTTCTGCTGAAGAGATTAATAACGCTGAGGTATACGCCAAGTCAGGCGTGGTGAAAGGAAATGACGCGTGGATTGACCTTGTGTGGGCATTAATCAACAGTGATGAATTTCTTTTCCGGCATTGAATTGAGAGGAGACTGATATCATGAGTAATAAAGAATTTTCCATGGACCAGGCGCCCAAACGCGGCACCCCTGTCTCAAGACGCGAGGTACTTCGTCGTACCCTCCTTGGTACTGCCGGACTTTTTCTTGCCGACAAGCTGGGCCCAATGTCATTAGCCGCAGAAAAGAAACCAGCCGCTGCGCCTGCCAGGGCAAAGTCAGTCATCCAGGTATTCCTCTGGGGTGGCATGTCTCACACCGACACCTGGGACCCCAAGCCGGATGCCGGCTATGACTATACAGGCCAGCTCAAAACAGTAATCCCGACCAATGTTCCCGGAATCCAGCTTGGTGAAATGTTTCCCGAGTTGGCCAAACAGGCCGACAAATTCTCCATCATCCGCAGCATGACCCACCGCAACAACGGACATGAAACGGCGGCCTACATGATGCAGACTGGCCATATGTCCGGCGAGCGGCTTGCTTACCCGTCGATTGGCGCGGTCTTTGCATTGTTCAAGGGGTATAATGCTGGGTACAAGGGACTACTCCCCCCATATGTCGTGCTCACCCAGCCCCAGGGCCGTTTCTCCGAAGCTGGTTTTCTTGGTTCGAAGTACAAACCGTTCGCCACAGGCGGCGATCCGAACGCAACACGGTTTGAAGTTGAGGGTGTCATTGCAAGGGGAATAACCGATGAAAGACAGACCGCCCGGCGCGATTTTCTGCACAAAATGAACACTATGGGCAATGCAATGACCAATAATCCTCAGCTCGCAGTTTCGAAGGCAGCCGAGGACGAGGCATACAACCTGATCCTGGGCAAAGGCAAGGAAGTCTTCGACCTTTCGAAGGAAAAAACCGAACTTAGGGACAAATATGGACGCCACACTTTCGGCCAGGACTGCCTTGTTGCGCGACGCCTTGTTGAAGCAGGCGTTCCCTATGTCACCATTAACTACCCAGGCGGCTGGGACACCCACTCCAACCATTTTGCCACAATGCGCCGCCAATGTCCCCAGCTTGACCAGGGACTGGCAATGCTGTTGAAAGACCTTTCGGAACACGGTCTTCTGGATAGCACGATAGTCTGGTGCTGCGGGGAATTCGGCAGGACTCCCAAGGTTGACTGGCAGCCTCCGTGGAACGGCGGCCGAAATCATTTCGGCAACGTTTTCTCCGTTCTCGTGGCCGGCGGCGGATTCAAGGGCGGCCACATAGTAGGTTCCTCGAACGAGAAAGGTGAAGAAGTAAAAGAGCGGCCGGTCTATCCGATCGACCTCCTGGGCACCATATACGAGCTGGCCGGAATTGATCCCGATGCATCGTTGCCGCATCCAATGGGTCTTGAGGCCCGCGTTCTTGCACCGGGCGAAGCCGGTGCAAAACATACTTCTCGCCTGACAGAAATCATGTAGAAGAAAATGAATTTGCATGTTTACATACGTCTGACAGAAGATGGCTCGTCGGTAGCCTCGCCCTCCCGCATCGTAAACAACGGTTGTATTGCATCAGGGAGGGCGAACGTACTCGTGAGCCGTTTTCATCCGATCAGGAGATGCCTGTTTAGTTTTATGGCCATCCTGTTAGTCCTGACTGCGTTCGCCTATTGCGCGCAGGCACAGTCGTATATCGGTTATGTCTACCCGGCCGGGGGTCAGCAGGGCACGACAGTCAGGGTAACATTGGCCGGCCAGGGACTGGAAGGCGTCAACAGTGTTTTCGTATCCGGTCAGGGTATAAAGGCGCGGATGGTGGAATACAATAAGAGGATGGGCAATCAGGAAATATCACTGATCAGTGAACAGCTCAAGGAACTCAAGGCAATGCCGCCTTCGCAGCAGGTCGGTCCAATCTCAAACCTCATGGCAAGGATTGATAAGATTATCCAGGAAAACGTCGCCACGCCTGCCTGCGCATCGCTTGCCAACCGTGTAATTGCCGAAATAACCATAGCACCGGATGCAAAGCCTGGAATAAGGGAAATACGGATCGGCACCCAGCGCGGCATCTCCAACCCTCTTGTCTTTAACATCGGCCAGTTGCCTGAAGTTTCAAAAGAACCAAAGACAACCAGTCCGCTGGTCACGCTCGGCAAGGAGGAACAGAGCCTGCGCTTGAAAAAACGCGATCCCGCCAAGCAGCCTGCCAGCGCTGACATGATGACCACAACGATGATGATGGGCGGTCCCGGGGCGCAGAGCGATATGGATGACGACGAGGTGGCCATAAAGGTTCCATGCACCGTAAACGGCCAGATAACCCAGGGCGCCGTGGACAGGTATCGTTTCGAAGCGCGCAAGGGCCAGCGCCTTGTCATCAAGACACAGGCCCGGGAATTAATACCGTACATTGCGGATGCCGTTCCAGGCTGGTTCCAGGCTGTGATCCTTCTATGCGATGCAAAGGGCAGGGAATTGGCGTATAACGACGACTATCGTTTCAAGCCTGACCCCGTGATTCTTTTCGAGGTTCCAGAAGATGGCGAATACCTTCTCGCTATCCACGATGCCATATACCGCGGGCGCGAAGACTTTGTATATCGTATCACAATAGGCGAACTGCCCTTTGTTACCAGCATCTTCCCCCTTGGCGGACGGGTCGACACCGAAACAACTATTGAAATGAAAGGCTGGAATCTGACGGAAACCAGCATGACCGTGGATTCCGCGGAATGGTCGAGCGGAGTTTACCAGTTAACGGCCCGCGGCAAAGATGGCTTGCTCGCCGATCCGTTTCTGTTCGCCGAAGACAATTTACCCGACTGCACCGAGAAAGATCATAACGATCAGCAGCGCACAGCGCAGGTCGTGACCCTGCCAGTCATTGTAAACGGTCGTATTGAGCATCCCGGCGACCATGACTTGTTCAAGTTTGAGGGCAAGGCTGGCGATGAGGTGGTTGCCGAAGTTTATGCGCGCCGTCTTGATTCACCGCTGGATTCGCTTTTAAAGCTTACTGATTCAAACGGAAAGAAATTGGCGCTGAATGATGATCGTGAGGATTCAGGAACCGGGTTGAACACTCATCATGCTGATTCCTACATCAGGGCCACCCTTCCAACAAACGGAACTTTCTACATCCACCTGACCGATGCCCAGCACAAGGGCGGAGTGGAATATGGTTACCGTCTCCGCATTAGTCAGCCACAGCCGGATTTCGCACTGCGAATTGTACCGTCTTACGTCAACATTCGCAGTAACTCCAGCGGATCACTCAGCGTCTTTGCCATCCGGCAGGACGGCTTTACCAATAGCATCAAACTGGGGTTAAAAGATTATGTGCCGGGTTTTGATGTGACGGGTCTATTGCCTGCAGGCACTGCGCTTACAACGCGGGTAACGATAAAGACCAGGCTGGCAGAGACTGCTTCCCCGGTTAACCTCATCATCGAAGGTTGTGCATCGAACGGGTTGCAGAAGATCGAGCATGACGCAATACCAGCCGAGGACAGGATGCAGGCTTTTCTCTGGCGTCATCTCGTTCCCGTCCAGGAACTCAAGGCTTTTGTCTACAATCCGCCGCCTCCGCCGCCAAAGGCCGAGACACCAAAGCCCGAAGCGGTAAAAAAGTAAGCGGTGGTTTAAGGCAACACCTCCCTACCTCTTCATTACCGACGGCATGGCACATTTGCCAGTCCTGAGCTTGTCGAATGGCCCAACGCGCGTCTTAAGGACTCACTTCGCATTCCTTGACCTTCCGGTCATAGAATTCCTGCAGAATCAATCCCCTGTCCAGAAGCTCCTTGAGTTCAGCCACACGCCTGGCAACCTGTTCCTTGGTGAACTTCGGCTTTGTCGATGCAATGACAACCTTAACCTCTTCCTCAGACAGGCCGTGGTTGAAAATCATTAGTTCGTCGATCATTCCATTGAACGATATACCTTTTTCGTTTGGCGCAGGATTGGATCTGTTCAATCCGATAGTAAGGTCATTGGTATTTGAAGAGATAACTCCCCGCCAGGCAGCCGTCTGTTTCTGAAGGTTCCCATCCACAAACAGCTTAAGGTTTTCCCCGTCAAACGTCGCTGTTCCGTGATGCCACGTGCCATCAGCAACAGCAATGTCGCTGTAACAGGATTGTCCGGATGCCGAGAAACACAGTTTCCCCCTATTACCTGCGCCATCAGATTCCCCGGCAATTGCCAGCGCGTAGCCGTTTGTCATGTTCTTTTCCATGATATAACGTGGAACAGCATCAGCCGCCGGTATCCTGAACCACACAGCAAAAGTCGCCTGGGTTGAAAACAGTGACGGAGAATTAGTCACCTGGATGTAGTTGTTTGTTGAAGTAAACTCGTAGCCGCCTGACTGTTTTCCATATTGCGTCCATTTGGCCCCGGTAGCACGGCCGCTGTTTCCGCGGCCTGTTTTGTCGGTAACTACTCCGCCGCCTTCCCATTGGTCAAAATTGAAATGAAGCATCAGACCCTGCGGAAAATCGACGGCAAAAGAACCCGAAACTGACGCAAACAGGAGGAAGAACCCCGCCCCGGCATATAATCTTCTCGGTAATTTCATAAACGTTCTAAATACTGTGATCACAAACGTGATGCAAGAGTAAAGAGGAACTCTGAACCAGGGCATTTATTCTGCCGTTTTCCATGTTCCGTCAGGATTATATTCGTCTATCTTCCCGGCCAGTTCAGCAGTCTTTTCACCTAGATTCTTTTGATATACTTTTCCCTGCTGGTTAACTATGAAGGTCATGACACCTGAGTTACCCCACTGGGCTGGATAGGCAAGAAAAGCAAAACCGGCAACCATATGTCCGTTGATAACATATGCGAATTTACCCCCAGGCGCGTCGCTGCCCTGCTTTTTCAGAATCCTGAAGATGTAGCCATGGAAAGGATCGAACTTGCGCGGATTTGCCGTCAGGCTCTTCCGGCTGTAGCCTTCATCACACGCACGCGCCACCAGTGGACCGAAGGGACTTTCAGTCTCGCCGTTGGGCACTTCCCAGTACAATCCGTCTTTCTTTCCCTGCGAACTTTGCAGCCTCTGGGCATATTCCATAACGCCGTTGCCATCATAGTCTTTCTGTATATACCCGCGTTGAGCCTCCACATAGGCATGACAGACTTCAATGGCGCTGATCTCGTTGTGCCCGATACGCCGGTTGAGTATTTCTTCCTTCCCGGCTTCTGTATCGAAGAACCATTTCTCACCCTTACGTGCAAGGGGAATTGGGAAAGGCCAATGCGCTTCCCCCAAATTAATAGAAATAGTCCCGTTGTCCTTCTTTGTTAACTCTGTAAACTCCCCCAGTAGCTTGGCAAACTTGTCATGATGCTTCTTTTGCTGGACCGGATCTGAATTCGATATTTCGCTCATTAAAGGGCCAAATATCTTTCTTAATGCATTTGTGTCATCTGCCTGCACGGCGTCTTTCAATGCCGTAACTGCCTGCTCAGGAGTTGCAAAGAGGGATTGATCCTCAATATCCCCTGCACGCACAGCCAGCGGCACCAACAAGGTCATAAATGCAGTTTGCATTATAAGTTTCGCTGATCTCATCGTAAGCATTATCATTCTCCTTTCAGCCAGCTCTTAAGACTTTGCACTTAAAGGCTATCGGCTTCGTGTATTAGTCCCCCTGCTGACAGAACCCCGCTTGCTGTCCTCATTTATCATGGGACCTGTTCCATAGCCCTGGAAAATATTTTGCGCTGGTTGCTGCCGGGAATTCTGGCGCGCTGCCGTTTCTTCGGCCTGCCGTCGTGCTTGCAAAACCTTCTGCAGGTCCTGCTGCTGTCGAAGCTGTTCAACGGAGGACTGCCGCTGGACCTCCTGCTGCCGGGCCTGCTCCTGCGCCTTCCTCTGCTGCTCCTGCTGGCGCCTCATATCATCATCACGTTTCTTTTGCTCCTGAAGACGCGCCAGGTCCGCAGCACGCTGCTGCTGCTCGGCCTGTTTCCGCTTTAATTCATCAGAAAACCTTTTAATATCTTCCCGCTGTCTGGCGATCTCTTCATCTCTTCGCCGCTGCTCATTTTGCTGCCTGGCCAGTACTTCGGCATTCCGCTTCTTCTGCTGCAGGCTGATAAACGCATCAGCCCGCTGCTTTTCTTCTTCCCGCTGCCGTGCGGCCGTCTCTTCCGCCAGACGCTGGGCTTTCTGTACACTCAACTGTTCTTGCTGCTGCCGGAGCATATCCCGGGATTGCTGCTGCGGAACGTCTGCCGGGCCGCCTCGTATTTCCATCTTCCCGTGCACATCAACCTGCCCCTGATTAGATACCCCCGGCGGGACAGAGCGGGATTTTACTGACGGTGTTGAACCCGCACGGGCATCCCTCAGGCTGGCCTTTCCACGGACCTGTTCAGCCTGTATAAGTGACCCGCTCCTGTAAGTCTCTATCACCGCGACTTTGTGTTGATCTTCGTGCCTCACCTGGGCGCTGGCCTGCCGCCTGGCAACAGCAGCCTTGGGTGTTTCACGTGCCGTCGGCGCGACATGGGGGCGATAAACGGTCACAGTTTCTCCCGAAACTCTGCCTGGATGTATCGGCTGGCCCGGCTTGATGTTTTGATCCATAATTGCCACCCTCTTTATCTCCTGGTGAGTCACCGCCTGAATCTGCGAGACGGGTGGTCCGCGGTTAATAATACGATTGTTGCTATAACTGTAGTTGTCAGGAATGGCGCTGGTCCTGTTGTAGACATGGGTCATATCCTTCCGTGAGAACCGGCGCTGCGGAAGCATCCGGTCGCAAAAATGTCGAACAGGAACGAACGTGAAATGACTGGATTCAAGGCCAAACTCAAAATCTGCACCCGGTCTTTTCCCGTGGAATCTAAACCCAAACCCGGTTTCGTAATGAGCTGCCGGCGGCAGTGGTGCCCAGCCTATTGCCGAGTCAGAATGGCGCCAACATACCCATGCTGGTCCCCACACAGTATCAGGTTTCCAAATCCAGCCGTAAAAAGAATGGCGGCACCATCGGCCATAATGGAATGGCGCCCAGCCCCATGAATAGTTCGACTGCCACATCCATCCGTAATCAGTGTAAACCCAGTAACCGCGGTGACAATATGGACTCCAGCTGCTGTTAAGGACCATTGCAGTCGGCTGCCAATAACTATCGCCATCAACAGTGAGCCAGCTGCCATAAGGCGACAGTGATCCGTAGAAAGTGGAGATATCGACAGATTCAGGCTGCGGAGCCTCGATAACCGGGACGTCCGCCACAACTTCCTGGACTGCATCTTCCGCCAGCGGAAGGCTTGCCGGAAGGAGCGGTTCTTCAACCTGCATAGCAGGTTCAACAGCAGATTCAAACTGGTTCGTAGCAAGCCCCTGATCTTCCATCTCCTCTCCAAGGGCGCCTGCCGGCTGTGTGCCTGCATACGCATCCCCTGCCAGTTTCTTCCCGTGTTCAATCACGGCACGGATCATATCGCTGGAAAGGCCAAGGTCGCTGAGAAACAGGATTTCGTCCACTGTAAGAGCATATGCCACCGGAGATGAATCAATGTAGGCAATTAAAGCTTTTTCATCGGTCCCGGATTTGACTATTTTAACGAGATCTTCAAATCCCTCGGAAGCAAGCGTCCGGGGCACGGCGATTAGCATGACGAGAAACAGCGTGGCGGTAATAACGAGTAATCTTTTCATTAGACACTCCACCTGTAATATCTCATATTGACTGCAGGAAGTACATCAAAGAAAAGGATTCATATGATCACTATTAAGACAAGCATGGGCGAAATAAAAGCAGAACTCTTCGACAAACAGGCGCCGGAAACCGTTAAAAACTTCCTCCGCTACGTCGACAGCAGGCATTACGAAGGGACAATCTTCCATCGCGTCATTCCTGGTTTCATGATCCAGGGCGGCGGATTCACCCACGATTTCAAACAGAAGAAGACCTCAAAACCGGTCGTAAACGAGGCTGCCAATGGCTTAAAGAACCAGCGTGGCACCCTGGCAATGGCCCGCACTTCCGAAGTCGACAGCGCAACCTCCCAGTTCTTCGTCAACCTGGTTGATAACGACTTCCTCGACCACAAGGCCAAAACGCCGCAGGGTTTCGGTTACTGTGTCTTTGGGAAAGTAACAGAAGGAATGGACGTGGTTGACCGTATCGCTGGAGTATCAACTGGGCAACGCGGGCAGTTCCAAAACGTGCCTGAAGACAACGTGACCATCAATTCAATCGAGCGGACGATTTGACGCGTAAGCAATTACCCCTCTCACCTTGTAGGGTCGCTCCTGATCGGCTATTCTATCTTGCATGAACCAGGTGATTCTCCATGTTGATATGGATGCATTTTACGCGGCGGTCGAGCAGCACGACCACCCTGAATTGCGGGGTAAGCCTGTCGTAGTCGGCGCGCCACCCGACAGGCGCGGTGTCGTATCGGCCGTTTCATATGAAGCCAGGAAATTCGGCATTCACTCCGCGATGCCGTCGCGTGAAGCAGGGAAAAAGTGTCCACACGCAGTTTTTCTGCTGCCGCGCATGGACCGCTACGAGGAAGTTTCCCGCCAGGTCTTTGCCATATTTGAACGCTTTACGCCGCTGATTGAGCCGCTGTCACTCGACGAAGCATTTCTTGACGTCACCGGTGCCATGAAGATTTTCGGCGACGGGCCTTCAATGGCAAGGCAGATCAGGTCGGCCATTGCCGCCGAAACAGGGCTCACAGCGTCCGTGGGAGTCGCAAAAAATAAGTTCCTGGCCAAAATTGCAAGCGACATGAACAAGCCGGACGGAATTACAATCGTCCCTGAACCCCGTGAGGATATCATTGCATTCCTTGCCCCACTGCAGGTCGGCCGGCTCTGGGGTGTTGGCAAGGTAACGCGTGGCCGGCTTGAAAAGGCAGGCATAAAGACGATTGGCGACATACAGCACATGTCAGCCGCTGACCTTGCCGGACACGTCGGACGCAACAGTGCTGTCTTCTTCAAGGAACTGGCGCAGGGTGTGGACGAACGTAGTGTTGAAACCAGCCGGATAGATCAAAGCATATCGAGGGAACACACGTTTGACATTGATGTGCAGGACCGGGCCAAAGTGTACGAAGTACTTTTCGGACTGGTTGAAGATGTCGGGCGTCAATTAAGGGCGTCAGGCAGGTTTGCCGGGGGCGTGCAGATAAAACGTAAGCGTTACGCGTGGCACCTCATTGTGTCACCGTGCGGATCAAATTCACCCAGGGGCGGGCGGTTCAAAATCACCCACCTGGTTAATAATCTGACTACGAAACTTCCTTTTTGCAAGAGC
>Ga0172375_10000136_pt1 | contig 111721 bp, 134 predicted proteins | sample LakKiv1m_FD_114537 | JGI IMG/M metagenome (GOLD analysis project Ga0172375, IMG submission 114537) | Freshwater microbial communities from Kabuno Bay, South-Kivu, Congo - kab_092012_11.1m | ecosystem: Environmental > Aquatic > Freshwater > Lake | place: Democratic Republic of the Congo...
CAATGGCAAAATTGAAGCTTTTTTTAAGATTGTAAAGAGCGAATTCTTTTACCCGAACGAATTTACATCCCCCGAAGATTTAATTTTAAATTTGGGGAACTTCCTTTTCGAATATAACCACCTAAGAAGACATGGTGGCTTGAACTATGAAACACCTTTTGATAAACTACAAAGCGTTACCGAATTAGTGAGCTAGTACACCAGACACTTTTTAGGGACAGGCAACTAATTAATTCAAAGCTTCAAAATCAAAAGTCAAAATTAACTGCCATATTTTTGAGCTTTGACTTTTGAATCTTGAATTTTATTTCCTGCCAGCCACTCGTTGCCCTTAGTCTAATCCCCTAACCCGTTTTTGTCTACAATCCTGGGACACATCACTTAATTAGATTAGATAAAATTGAATCGTGTGTCTCCGGAATCCCTATGCTGTTAGAACCCAAGTTTGCCCTTAGGCTTTGGCGGCTCTTCAAACAGCTTTTTTAAAGCGTTAAACACGATTTGAAATTGCTTATCGTATTTTCTTTCCATCTCCTCAATTTTACGCCTGATGTTAACATTTGTTAAAAACATCCGGCGTAGCTGAGTAAATGCGCGCATGATTTGAATATTGACAGCAATCGCCCTGTCGCTATTTAACACCCCAGAAAGCATCGCAACGCCTTGTTCGGTAAATGCTAAAGGCAAATGGGGCGAAAATTTCAAGAATTTGAGGTGGTCGCAATTTGCGACCACCCCTTCTTTTTCTTTATTCGTTAACTGGAACATAAAATCTTCCGGGAACCGTTTTTTATTCCTTCTTACCTGTTCATTGAGCCGTTTTGTTTGAACGCCGTACAGCAAGGCCAGATCGCTATCCAGCATGACCTTCTTGCCTCGGATGAAAAAAATCTTGCTGGTTATTGCCTCAGTTGAAATTAAATTAGACATAGATGTCCTTCCTTTCCGCACGGATGCGTTTCTAAGTTGTAGAAGGTTGCAGGGCTTAAAAATCCCAAGGATATCACACTTAATTCTTATGCAAGCAAAAGCGGGCGAAGGTTACCCTTCGCCCGCTGTTTAGTTACTTATGTTTTGAATACAAGGTGTTTATCAATATTCACCTTTCGGTTGATTATCTCCGACACATTTCTTCGAAATGTGCGGAGGAAATTCGCACATGCGGCTTATGTTCGCGTTACCGCTCCATAAGCCGCGTGCTTATTTCTAATACATCCCTCCGCCCATGCCGCCCATGCCGCCTGGCATTTGAGGCATTGGTTTTTCAGGCTCTGGAATATCGGTCACGAGAACTTCTGTGGTCAAAAGTAACGACGCGATGCTGGATGCGTTCTGAAGCGCGGTGCGTGTGACCTTGGCCGGGTCCACAACACCGGATTCGAACATATCCACATAGCTATCGGTATTGATGTCATAACCGACATTTGCTTTTTCTTCTTTGAGTTTCTGGACGATGACAGAGCCGTCAAGGCCTGCGTTGGCGCAGAGCTGACGGATCGGTTCTTCAATGGCGCGCTTGACGATCATGACGCCGGTTTGTTCATCGCCTTCGATCTTGAGTTTTTCAAGGGCCGGAATGGCGCGTAACAGGGCCACACCGCCGCCTGGAACGATACCTTCTTGAAGAGCGGCGCGGGTTGCATGCAATGCGTCCTCAACGCGGGCCTTCTTTTCTTTCATTTCAGATTCAGTTGCGGCACCGACATTGATCACGGCAACGCCGCCAGCAAGCTTGGCCAAACGCTCTTGAAGTTTTTCTTTGTCATAATTTGAATCTGTCTTTTCGACCTGATTCTTGATCTGAGCGATACGGGCCTTTAGGGCGTCTTTCTTTCCGTTACCCTCAACGATCGTTGTATTTTCTTTATCGATCTTGACCTTCTTGGCTGAACCAAGGTCTGCCAAGGTCACGTTTTCCAACTTCAGCCCGAGGTCCTCGGTGATGGCCTTTGCGCCGGTCAAAATGGCAATGTCTTCCAACATGGCCTTTCTGCGGTCACCATAGCCCGGAGCCTTGACCGCGGCACAGCTGATGGTCTTTCGCAAATTGTTGACGACCAAGGTCGCCAAGGCTTCGCCTTCAACATCTTCGCAGATGATGAGGATCGAGCGGCCTGTTTTTGCGATTTGCTCTAATACAGGAACGAGATCCTTGATATTGGAGATCTTCTTCTCATAAACAAGGATAGCCGGATCTTCGAGTTCGCATTCCATTTTTTCCGCGTTGGTGCAGAAATACGGAGACAGGTATCCTTGATCAAATTGCATCCCTTCGACGACTTTAAGCTCGGTCTTCATGGTCTTTGATTCTTCGACCGTGATGACGCCGTCTTTGCCGACAACTTCGAAGGCATCGGCGAGGTTCTTGCCGATCGTAGTATCGCCGTTAGCGGCAATGGTACCGACCTGCTCGACCTCTTTTTTGTTCTTGCTGTCGACCTTTTTGGAGGCTTTTTCAATTTCCTTGATAACGGTATCAACGGCCTTCTCGATACCTCTTTTAAGTGCCATAGGATTAGCACCGGCAGTAACGTTCTTTAATCCTTCGCGATAAATGGATTCGGTTAACACTGTGGCTGTGGTGGTTCCGTCACCGGCCAAGTCAGAGGTCTTTTCAGCGACCTCTTTGACCATCTGGGCGCCCATGTTCTCGAAGGGGTCCTTCAAGTCGATCTCTTTCGCGACCGTGACACCGTCCTTGGTGATGGTCGGCGATCCGAATTTCTTGTCCAAAACGGCATTGCGCCCTTTAGGGCCTAATGTCGCCTTGACTGCTTTTGCCAATTGCTCAACGCCGGCCAAAACCGCGCGTCTTGCTTCTTCATTGAACATTAATTGTTTTGCCATCTGTACATCCTCCTTAAATGAGCACCTGACTTACGGAAGCCTTTGGGCGACGTCAAGTCAGAGGTGCGAATTTACTCAGATCTTGCGACTGACCAAAATCTGAGCCAGTATTAAATTACTTTTTGCCTTTTTCAACGGTCAAGATCGCGAGGACATCTTCTTCGCGCATGATCAAAAGGTCTTCGCCTTCCTTTGTCTTGATCTCGGTCCCGCTGTACTTGCCATACAAAACACGGTCGCCTTTTTTGACCTCTGGAGCCTGAACGTTCCCATTCTCGAGGACTTTTCCTTTGCCAACAGCCAAGACTTCGCCTTCTTGAGGCTTCTCTTTGGCAGTATCAGGAAGAATAATCCCTCCCTTTGTTTTTTCTTCTGCCTCCAAGGGTCTTACGATGATCCTGTCGCCTAATGGTTGAATATTCATCCTTCCACCTCCTTGATGTGTTGATGATTAATAGTGTTGCTTACGAACAAATGGTTAGCACTCTTGAATTACGAGTGCTAAATATACAAAAAAAATTTTTTCCTGTCAAGTATTTTGTTTTCAAAAAAATCTTTCCGGAAAATTAGTATCGGAAGGTCTATGATGAAAAATCAAACATGTTGCTTTTGCGCCGAGCGAAATGCCAAAAGCAATCCGTTAAAAACAAGGTCAGGGTCAAAATGATCAACGGAAGATCTTAAAAATTTGCCCATATAATGCCCGTAGCCCCCGGTCAACACGACGACGGGTTTGAGCGAAAGCTCTTTTTTGATCTTGGCAACGATCCCCTGGATGAGGCAAACGTAACCGTAAAATATTCCGCTTAAAATACTGTCTTGTGTATTGCGCCCGATGAGCGATGCAGGCTTTTGAACAACAACCTGCGGAAGAAGTGCGGTATGTTCAGCAAGTGCTTTTAAAGACAGGCTGATACCCGGAACGATCATCCCGCCTTGATAGGCGCCCTTCCCGGAGACAACATCCATGGTCAACGCCGTCCCAAAATCGATCACGATCAAGGGGCTTCCATACTGCATCTTGGCGGCATACGCGCATGCCAGGCGATCCTGACCGACTTGGGCAGGATGGTGATAACAGTTTTTGATAGGAATTTTGAAATCCTGCCCTGCCACAAAAAGACGTCCTGGGAAAAATTTCTTTAAAACTTTCTGATGTTTTTTGAGGGCCTGAGGCACAACGCTGCACACGATACATGTATCAATAGAAGGGCAGATTTTTCTAAAATGCTTTAATACAAAAGAAATATCATCCTTTGAGGAGCTTGACGTTTGAAAGGATCTTCTCGCAATGATACGATCGCCTTGAAATAAGGCAAATGACATCGTTGTGTTGCCGATATCGAGTGCGAGGATAAATTGATCTTTCGTATTGTCTATTTTCATGGTAAACGCGTGAGCGCCTCTTGAGCCATTTTAAAATCAGGTTCCAAGCTTAACGCCTTTACAAACATCGCCCGGGCCTCATCAAATTTCTTTTGTTTTTCAAGCACCAAGCCCATCCCATAATAAACCCAAAAGTAATCTTTGTCTACTTTCTGACCTTGCTGAAAATAGGCAAGCGCCTTTTCGTAGTCTCCTTTAAAAAAATACGTGATGCCCACATTATAATACCCGACGACAGATTGCGGGCCAAGCACTAAGGCACGCTCAAATTCTTTCAAGGCCAGATCATGCTCACTCTTTAGCCCGTATAATGTCCCAAGCGAATATCGTATTTTGATTTCTGGCGCCCCTGGCTTCTTCAACGCTTCCTGATAAGCCAGCAAGGCTTTATCATAATAACGGCTCCCGTGATAGACATAGGCATCGGCTAAATATTGGAATGGACGATAACTCTGTGGATTTTTTTTGGCCGCATCAGACCATAAAATAATATCATTACGCCAAATATAATTACGCGCGGAGACAGCCTGCGCGTACAACCCTAAAATAACAAGCAAGGCCATCATAACAATTAACCGCCGCTGGCGACGATCGCTCTCCCGGCAAGCATCAAACAGATGCACAAACCCATACGCTAAAAGAAAGCAATGCGCAAGCGACGGAAGATACATAAAGCGTTCGGCAAACAAGCCTCCTACCGGAATGATGTTGGACACAAGAAAACTGCTGACAAAAAAGAAGAAAATAAAGAACGAGACCATTTTATCTTTTCGGATGAAAAAGAACGCAGCAGCGATCAGGCTCGTCACAACCCAGATAAAAAGGAAAACATGAAAAGGTGCCAAGTCAGACGGTGCCGGGAGAAGATAATCGGCGGAGAGTCGAAACGGAAAGATCAAGAGCCAGACATAATTAAAATATATTTGAAACGTACTGATCGCAAGCTCTGTCAGCGACTGAACAGTGGCAATACTCGTTGCAAGTCCAAGGTTCCAAAATCCAAACACCGCCCCTTTTTGCATCACAATGACCCTTAGCTGAAGGTAGCAAAAAACAGGGATCAAAAACCAGGCGTACTTGAGCGCTCCTCGCCAGAAACTCTTAAAACGACAATTCGATGAAAAGAAAAATTCGTACAAAAGAAAGATCCCGGGCAAGACAATCGTCTCTTCCTTTGAAAACATCGCAAAGGCAAAAAGAATAACGGATAAAATAAAATATATCTTTTTGTCTTCTTGCCGGCTTTTGATCAAGGCCAAAAACGCCGCGAGCGAAAAAAACGATGCCAGAATTCCCATGTAATTAAAGATCGGTGTCACGGCTTCCACGTGAATGGGATGAAGCGCAAAGAGACAGCCTGTCAGAAATCCAAGGTCTCGACGGCCCGAGAGCCTTGTAATGATCAGAAAGACAAGGAACGTATTCGCCAGGTGGATCAACAGGCTCATCAGGTGAAGCCCAAAGGTATTGAGCCCCCAGAGCTTGTACATCCCCATCAAGAACAACATCGCGACAGGGCGATAATAACCGCTAGGCTTGGCAATCGGGGTCACCACCACAACATCGCTCGATAAAACTTCTTTAAGATGAGAAAAGCTTTTGATGTAGTCGTTATCTTTAATCAGATAGTGGTCGTCGTAAACGAACCCGTTAAAAAGGGCGTTGCCAAAAAGAACAAAAATAATCGCGGCAAAGATCACAAAACATACCCAATTATTTCTTAGATTTAAAAACGCCATGCGTTTTAAGCTCCTTGATTTTATCCCTTAAGGCCGCGGCCTTTTCAAACGCCAAATTTCTTGCCGCAAGCTCCATTTCCTTTTCCATATCAGCGATCAGGCCCAGGAAGGCCCCCTCTTCATCGCTTTGCCCGGTAACATCACGCACGAGCTCTTCGGCCTCACTAAACTGTTCGATGCCCTGGACGATCGCCCTTTTGATCGATTGAGGAGTAATATTGTGCTTTTGATTATAGGCAAGCTGGATCACCCGCCTGCGCTCGCACTCCTCGATAGCTGCCTTCATCGCCTTGGAAATCGTATCAGCATACATGATGACCATGCCGTTCATGTGCCGCGCCGCCCGCCCTGAAACCTGGATGAGCGATGTCTGAGAACGCAAAAATCCTTCCTTGTCCGCGTCCAGGATCGCCACGAGCGAAACTTCCGGCAAATCAAGCCCTTCGCGCAGGAGATTTACCCCGATCAAGCAGTCAAAATTCTTCATGCGCAAATTTTGCAAAATCTTTGTTCGCTCGATCGTTTCGATGTCACAGTGAACGTATTTGACTTTAACCTTTTGTTTCTCCAAATAGTTTGCCAAGTCTTCAGCCATGCGCTTGGTCATTGTTGTAACCAGAACGCGCTCGTTTTGCTTAGCGCGCTTTTTGACCTCGCGAACTAAATCGTCGATCTGTCCCTTACTTGGCCGAACAACGATCGGCGGATCAACGATTCCCGTGGGGCGAATGATTTGTTCGATGACATCTTTTCCACCATCTTTTTTCTCAAATGGCCCGGGCGTGGCCGAAACATAAATGCGCTGGCCGATAATGCTTTTGAATTCCTCAAACCGAAGCGGCCGGTTATCCAAGCACGACGGTAACCGAAAACCATGTTCGACAAGGGTATCCTTGCGCGACCGGTCGCCCTCATACATGCCATTGAGCTGAGGAATGGTGACATGCGATTCATCAATGATGGTTAAAAAATCTTTTGGAAAATAATCGATGAGTGTAAACGGACGGCTTCCCTGCGAACGCCCGGACAGAGGCCGTGAATAATTTTCAATGCCATGGCAATAACCGACTTCTCGAAGCATTTCCATATCATAACGCGTGCGTGAGCTTAGGCGCTGGGCCTCCAAAAGCTTTCCTTTGGACTGCAGGTACTTTAAGTGAATGGCGAGTTCTTTTTCGATCACTGCGATACCATCGGCAACGGCATCGGGGGACATAATAAAATGCTTCGCAGGATAAACCGCTATCTTTTCAAGGCGTAACAATTCTTTACCCGTCACGGGATCGATCTGCGTCAGGCGCTCGACCTTATCATCTAAAAATTCAACGCGAATCGCATCCTTGCGATATGCAGGAAAAATTTCCACCACATCCCCGCGCACCCTTACCTTCCCCCTTGTAAATTCATAATCATTTCGCTCGTACTGAATGCCCAAGAGTTGGGATAAGACATCGTCTCGGTCAATCACCTGACCTTTGTTCAAGCACAAAAGCCGTTCTTGATAATCACTGGGTGATCCCAAATTATAAATACATGAGACACTCGCGACAATGATCACATCGCGCCGGCTCATGAGGGATGCTGTCGCGGAAAGCCTCAGCTGGTCAAGCTGATCATTAATGGACGAATCTTTTTCAATATAAACATCGGTTTGCGGGATATAGGCTTCCGGCTGGTAATAATCATAATAGCTCACGAAATACTCAACCGCATTTTCAGGAAAGAATTCCTTAAATTCGCTGTAAAGCTGGGCCGCTAAAGTTTTATTGTGGGAAATGACAAGGGTGGGACGATTGACCGCCTGGACAACATTGGCGAGGGTAAATGTCTTTCCGCTTCCGGTCACGCCCAAGAGGACTTGCGAGGGGATCCCTTTGTTGATCTTGCCAACGATCGCCTGAATGGCTTTTTTCTGTTCCTCAACGGGCTGAAAATGACTTTTTAAAACAAAACGATTCATGGCAAGGCCCGCCTGATAGAGAACGCTTGTGCGCTACGGAGTTTTGACAATTTTCTCGATTTGGGCAAATATTTTATTAACAAGCGCATCGTTCTTGTAATCTTCGAAATTCTTGAACACCGTAGAAAAAACACCGTAATAACGAATCTCGACATCTGTTTTTTCTTTATTTTCTTTGACAAGGACATTCAACGTCCTGTAGCAGGAACCAAAGAGCATGGCATTCTGCCGAATATTTGTAAATAAAAGAACCTGGTTGGGGGCCGCTGGGGCGTTAGCCGCATCGCTTTCAAAAACCATAGGGTTAGTTTGCTTTGTCACTTTCCAGCCTGATTTTTCTAACGCCTGGATGGTCGCCTTGAGCGTCTTGTCATAGTTTACGTAAAATTCTTGATTGTAAGGATTTTTGTCCTTCAGATACTGCGGCATCTGCACCGTAACGCATCCTGACAGGATACAGATCACCCCGATTAAAAGAAAATAATATGCCTTGATTAGCTTGATCATAATTCCTCCTAGCAAATTTTTCCGTGTTTATAAGGACGTTTTTTATTCTTTTCCGACTTCTTGATAATTTCTTCCGTGATGTCAATCTTGAGCCCGCCGCAAAGATCAAAAAGCCGAATGAAGGTATCTGCGATCTCTTCTTTGAAATTGACATCCTCCTGGCGGCGATAAGATTCCATGGCTTCGGCAAGCTCGGTGACAACCAGCATCAAGGCTTCTCCCATATTGCGCTTCTCATCCCAAAACCCTTTTTCAACCGCGATGTCATGGCAAAACTTACTCCACTCGGCGAGCGTTAAATCTTTCATTTCTTTCATATATTTTCCTCATCCATGGGTGTTGATAAATAACTGCATATCGTCCGGCAACGGTGCTTGTGTTTCTATCATTTTCTTTGTAATGGGATGGCGCCACGTAATTGAAGCGGCGTGCAGTGCCGTCCTGCGAAATTTCAGCAAAAAATCTCTGGCAAAGGCATATTTGCGTTCGCCAAGCAGGGGATGTCCCATCTGGCTAAAATGAATACGGATCTGGTTTGTGCGTCCTGTTTCGATAAAAATCTCTGTTAAGCTATATCCGTTTCGTTGCTCAAGCACGTGGTATTCCGTCACAGCCCATTTAGGTTTTACAAAACGGCTAAATTTTTGTTCCTCAAAACTCTGAACAGGCCTTTTAATGACGCCGGCTCGCTCTCTCATCTTCCCGTGTACCAGGGCTAAATAACATTTTTTGATCAAGCGCTGATGAAACTCATCCATCAAACATTTTTGATTCTTTTTACCCCGTGCAAAGATAATAACACCCGTGGTATCTCTGTCAAGGCGATGGCAAGGATAAAGAAGCCCTTCATTATTCTTGCTTGGGCACTGCGCATTGACAACGTCGGTTAATGTTTTTTCTTCATTGGGGGTAGGAATGACCGGGAGGCCAGGAGGCTTATTGAAAACATAATATTCCTCATCTTGATATAATACTTGAACAGGCCTCACACAATTTATCCTGTCTTAAGGCATGTGCCTTGTGTTAATAGCTTACGCGTGTGTTTCTTTGTCGTCGTCTTCAAACTGAGCGTGTAAAAGTTCGATCAGGTAATTTAATTTTTTTAGAATAAGAATTGGAAAAATAATGATCCATGCCTGAAAGGCTACGGATAAAAGAACTTGCAGCGGACTGACAGAAAGCGTTATGGCGTTATCCATAAAACCCTACCTTATTCCTTTACGGCGTGTAAATGTTCATTTAAAAAATTTTCAATATGACGGGAAATGGCTTTTCGATCTTTGTCATGAATATCATTAAAATAAATGGCCACGTTAAAATTTTTGTTGTCCGGATAGGCTTGCGTACGGACAACAACCCCCTGGCAGGCAACTTTTTTCGCGATAACTTTATTTTTGTTTTTGAAAGGAAGCAGTATTTGAATTTTTAATTTGGTCATCGGCTCAAGATAATGACCCACTGTGCAATAGGCCCCAGAGCAGCTTAAATTCTTGCTTTCTGTGACAATATCGAAATCCTCACAGGATATCTTGAGCGGGATGCTGCTGTCAACACGAGGACTCTGTCGTCTTTCTTTTGCGGAAGCAATCAACTTTAAAACTCCTTTTATGCTGCGGCTTCGCCAGCGTCAGTTGCGGCAGTACCTTTTTTCGCATTCGCCCAGCAATTTTTATTGCAATAATAATCGCCTTCGCGATAATATTTCTTGGATCGCTTAAGTGCCTTCTTGCAGGCAGGACAATTTTTCTTTACTTCTTCTTGTGGGGCAGCCTCATTAGCCATGGGACAATTTTACTCCTTTCCGAAAGTAAAACAAATGACATTATTAAATAAATTATCTTAATTGATTTGATATGACGTATTTGCGGATACTCTTTTGATTATCTTCATTTTCTCCAATAAATTCAATTCCAAGCTGATAACGATCAGATGATGGAACCTGGTGGGCCCAAGCAACGCGTCCTTCGAGGGTCATAACCCCTTGTCCGGGAGCCAAACGAAACTCAACATTCATGATTGTGTCAGGTTTCACAAAATATTCAAAGTTGATACGCAAGCCTCCTTCACTCACATCGCGCCCCAAGCATCCACCCGCAACAGAAGAATTCGGCAGTTCAAAACTAATGGGCTTACGAAAATCAACCCTCGGAAACTTACGTCTTTCGGTGTTACTTTGCTCTTCGAAAAACATACCGCTCTCCTTGGTTTAGGACCCGTGGCTTAGTAAAAGTATATCATATTTTATTATCGTGACAACCCATTTTTTACCAATTGCTTAAGGTCTTTACCAAAAACTTATCCCATGTTATAATTCTCGCCATGTATAAACAGTTTTACGGCCTTAAAGAAAATCCGTTTAATGTCACCTCAGATCCATCATTTTTCTTTTCAAGCACATATCATGCGGAGGCCTTTTCCCATCTTCTTTACGGCATCCAGCAAAGAAAAGGCATCATCCTGATTACCGGCGAAGTGGGAACGGGGAAAACAACGCTCTGCCGAACACTTCTTAATCGGCTTGATCAAAAAACACGGACGGCCTTTATCCTCTACCCCAATTTCTCCGAAGTTCAGCTTTTACAAATGGTTATAAGAGATTTTGGCATTGAAATAAAATCTGGCAATAAATCTGTTATCATTAACGCCTTGAACGAATTTTTACTTAAAGAAACCGCTCAAGGCCACAATGTGGTTCTCATTATTGATGAAGCGCAAAATCTGAAAGCAAGCCAGCTTGAACAAATTCGCCTTTTGTCAAACCTTGAGACAGAAAAAGAAAAGCTTCTCCAAATTATCTTAGTGGGGCAGCCTGAGCTCTGCGAAAAGCTTAAGCTTCCATCCCTGCGTCAGTTAAATCAGCGCATCACCATCCGCAATCATATCAAGCCGCTTGAAAAGAAAGAGATCAAGAACTACATTGACCATCGGCTGAGCGTTGCCGGAGCAGAAAAACCAATCCTTTTTATGAACGAAGCCATTGAAGAAGTCTATCTTTATTCATCCGGGACGCCTCGATTGATCAACATTATCTGCGATCGCGCCCTCTTGGCCGGATTTGTGGCAGAAACTTTTACCATCGACTATGGCATCATTAAGAAATGTATCGAGGAAATTAATTAATCAATGAGCATCATTAACGACGCACTTAAAAAAGTCCAACAAAATCTTGATCGGCAACGAAAGTCCGTGGGAGCAAATCCTTCTGCTCCCGGATCCGCGCAAAAAGAAAAATTCTCTGATATTTTTGAAGCGTTCATCATTGCAAGCTTTCTTGGTTCAATCTTGGTTTTGGCAACTTTCTTTCTGTTTTCGCCAAAGAAAAAAGAATTAGCTCCCCCAACCGCGGCGGAAGAAGCGAAGCCAGTTCAAGAAATGAGCGCCGAGGCGCCTCTGCCTCCTGCGCCAACACCTCCTCCCCCTGCCCCTCAAAGGACAAGCGATGCAAAAAATCGTGTCTTTGGCCTGACCTTGAATGGGATTGTCAGGATGGGTGACGAATATGTTGCCCTGATCAATAATAAAATTGTGAAGGAAGGCGATGTCCTTGGCGAACGAAAAATTTTACGTATCGAAAAAGACCAGGTAAAAGTTTTTGATAGGGGCGAAACGATTATTTTAAAGCTTGGCGGGTTTTAACAGCTGTATCCTTCAAGAGTCTTTCTGACCAAATCTTCTGAAATGCCTTCAACGACTTTCGGTGAACCAATATTCTTCATTAAAACAAAACGATTCTTGCGCGAAAGATTCTTTTTGTCATGGGCGATCGAAGCTAGGACGGCCGAAACGGTCACTCCTTGGATCCTTTGCGGCAACCCTGCCTTTGTCAGCAAGCGCTCAAGGCGATCTCTTTGTATCGACGAACACAACTTTAGCTTCAAGGATATCGCCGCAGCCACGCGCATTCCCAAAGCAATCGCTTCCCCATGCTGATAATGGCCATAAACACTTGCGGCTTCAATCCCATGCCCAATGGTGTGCCCAAAATTGAGAATCGTCCTTAGGCCCAATGTTTCTCGTTCGTCTTTTTCAACGATGCGGGCCTTGATCGCACTACAGACATGAACGACATACGTCAAACTTTTCAAATCACAAGACAAAAGCCTGCCGCAGTGTTTTTCAAGATAAAAGAAAAGACCCTTATCTTTGATCGTCCCGTATTTGATCGCCTCGGCCAGACCATTACGAATTTGGCGGAGGCTTAAGGTTTTAAGCGTTGCAACGTCGCTTAAAACAAGCTTCGGCTGATGAAAAACACCGACTAAATTCTTTGCCATGGGCAAGTCAATCGCGGCCTTCCCTCCAATGGCAGAATCGATTTGCGACAGGAGCGTTGTCGGGACATGCACAAGCGGGACACCTCGCTTGTAAATCCCTGCGACGAACCCTGCCAAATCACCAATCACGCCGCCGCCCAAGGCAACAATAAAAATTTTCTTCTTGGTATCATAACGCGCTATTTTTTGGATCACATCAAACGCGGCTTTTTCTGATTTGCTTTTTTCACCGTCAGGGACTTCAAAGAATTTAACGGAAATCTTTCTTTGGGAAAAAGAACGCACCACCTGGGCACCGTAAAGTCTTTTCACAAGCGGATTTGTAATGACGATCGCATCGGCCCCAATTTTTAAAGACGCAACTCTGTCTCCTAGCTGCGGCAAAATATGATGCCCAACAATGATCGGGTAGCTTCGCTTTTCAATATTCAAAATAATTTTTTTCATCTGATGCCTTTGTTTAAATTCCAATATAGTGCGACAAAAGCCTCACAATGGGCCAAATAACGCCATCCAAGACTCCAAAATATAATAACAAAAAAATAATCACTATGCCATAGCGCTCTAATTTGGCATACCAGCGCGCTATTTTGTAAGGAAGAATGCCTAAAACAAGCCGTGAGCCATCCAAAGGCGGAATAGGGATAAGGTTAAAGACGGCCAGGATAAGATTGATAAGGATCCCGATCTTAAAAAAAGGTTGCGCACTTGCCAAAATATTCATTTGAACAAAAACGGATAATGCCAAGGCAAGGAAAATATTTACAAAGGGCCCGGCCAGCCCGACCCAAATCATATCGCGCTTCGGATGGCCCAGCAAGGCAAAATTAACCGGAACCGGTTTCGCCCAGCCAAAAACAATCGGGGATCTGCTGAACACAAGGATCATCGGCAATAAAACAGTTCCGATCAAATCAATATGGGGAAACGGATTTAATGTCAAGCGCCCTGCGTTTTTCGCTGTGGGATCGCCCAAGCGATAAGCAACCCACCCATGGGCGATTTCATGGAGGATGACAGAAAAGAAAAAGATAACAGCAACGATTATAAAATAATAAACGTTCATGCGAATCTCAGCAAGAAATGATTTATGGTGTCGTTAAAATAAAGAATCTTTAAGACTAGGCCTTTTTGGCTTTATCGGCCGGTGCTGCCTCTGGGGCTGCCGCACCTGGCGCTGCGTCAGCGGCTGCGGCTTTTGTTTTCTTTGTCTTAATTCTTACGATCTTGGTTTTTGGTAGGCCTGTGACATCTTGACCTTCCTGCCATTTTCCTTTTTTCATCAAGCTCTTGACGCGTTGAATGCGTGAATGGACGGTCTTCTGCTGAGCACCAGCAAGGTCAATTTTTAACGATGGATGAATCGACATATTACAATCTCCTTACTAAACAATCTTTGTATTTACCTTTTAATTTACCTAGAAAAATTTTGGCAGCCGCTTGATCCAGAAAACGCCCCGCACAAACAACCAAGTGCTGACCCTTGGGGACGATAAACGTTTCGTACCCTTTTGCTTTAAGTCCGTGCGCTTCTTCTTCCGCAAACTTACGCAATTTAAAAGACGCAATTTGAACGGTATAAAAATTTTCGCTACCGCTTGCGGGAACGGTCTGAATTGCTGACGTCGAGCCTGGCACCCCTTGCTTGGCAACGGTGACATTCCCGATATCCTTAACAGTTTCTTTTTTCAGCAACGGGGTAACGGTTTTAGGTTGCTCAATAGCGACCGGACGAATCGGAGTAGCCGCATTCGCTAAATTCAACCGTTTACCCTTTTCAACCCCAATCGAGAAAGACACGATGATACCGAGAAAAATAAGAACAGTCAAGATAATAATATTTTCAGCGCTCAAGGTCATGCTAGAAAAGATTAGACGATGCGGAGGTTGAGACCCTGCGTGGCCTTCCGATCTCCCGGGGAATAATTCAAACTGATCTTGCTTATAATTAATATCCATATTAAGTATTATAGGGTTATGTCCCCATCGTGCTCAAGTATTTTCTGAATTTTGTTTCTTTGCATAACTTGCAAAAGGCATCAACGACGACAGGATCGAACTGTGTTCCTTTTTTCTTTTTTATTTGTTCAACGGTTGAGGAGAAATGCATTCCTTTTTTATAAGGACGCCCCTCCACCATCGCCTCAAAGGCATCTACGACAGCCATGACCCGCGCTCCAAGAGGAATCTCTTCCCCTTTAAGCCCGCATGGATAGCCCTTGCCATCGTAACGTTCATGGTGATACAAAACGATCGGCAAGACGGGTTTCAAAAATGAAACAGGTTTGATGAGCTCCACGCTTTTTTGAGGATGTTCACGAAGAATTCTAAACTCCCGCGGCGTCAATCGCCCGCGCTTGACTAAAATATCATAGGGCACATCGACGGAACCTGCGTCATGCAAAATACTGGCATATTCCAGGGCTTCGACTTCCTTTTCCTTCATCCCCAATTGCTCGGCCAAGCGCCCAATAATTTTATAATACACAGGCGCGTGTTGATAAAACTCTAGCGGCCCCTGCTTTTCAAAAAACTTTCCCATGGACTTGATGCTGTCAAGAATAACTTTTTGCTGAAGTTCGTGCATCTGCAAATTCTTAACCGCCGTAACAACTTGCTCGGATAAAACCGCAAGAACCTCGCGATCAAAATCCTCAAAAGGACGATCATGGGGCTTTCGTCGCATAAAGATAGCTCCGATATTTTCATCGCTCACCAAGGGTAACCCAATGAACCGCTCCCGGATAATGGTATCCCCTTTGACCACACGTCGTTCATCCCGCGATGCCTTATCCAAATCTGTTTTCTTTTCATAAAGAATATTGATTTTTCCGTTAAAAACAGCGATCAGCTTAAGTTTTTTACCATGATTGTCCAAGACGTGCACGCAGGAAGAACTCGCCCCAACAAGTTGGCAAATAATGCGCGTCAAGCGGATCAAAAGCTCTTTGGTGCTATACGTCGAATTGACCAAACGATAGACCATATGAACCGCTGCGATGACACGCTTATACCGTTCTTTGGCAGATAAATTATATTTGATAGCAGAGGGCTTTTTCATCGCTTATAAAAGTTTTCGATACTCTTCGAGGGCTGATCGATCCGTCATGTCCGCAATAAAATTGCAAATGATCTCTTTTTCTTGTTCCTGCGTATATTTACTATTGGGATCATAAATCTCATAGGGCAGCTGACGAGGATTGCTGCTATAAATATCATAAAGCTTTTGAACAACCCTCTTGGCCTTCATGGTCATACGTTCAACCAGATAATGATGATAAAGTTTTTTATTAATCAAGCTTTGAAGTTCATCTCGTTCTTTAGCCATGGGGTCGCTAAACTTAATGATGAATTCTTTTGATTTTTTAACATCGTGAGATGACGAAAAATGGCGCTTTGCAATTTCCTTATCTGAATTCTCGAGAAGATCTTTGACCTGAACATCGATCAAGGTCTTGACAATAAAATTACGCTCAAGGATTTCGCTCATCGGTTTTGTCTTGCGCTGAATATCTTCCATGGTTCTCATCCATAAAACACTATTGTTTAGATCATCTTTGACGATATATCCGGACGCTAGCCCATCATCAATGTCATGGTTCAGATAAGCTAATTCATCAGCCACATTAACGATCTGCGCCTCTAACGTCGGCGCATCAACGAGCAAGACCCCATCGCATGACGGGTCATCATAAATGGTTTTGTGCTTTAGGATCCCAACAAGGACTTCTTTGGTAAGATTAAGACCTGAAAATTCCGGATAACGTTTTTCACGCGTGACGATCTCAAAACTTCGCTTGTTATGATTAAACCCACGCGCAGTCTTCGCCTGCGTCACAAAACGCCAAAATTCCTGAATTTTATTTCCGCCCATGATATCATCCAGGGCTTTTTCACCCGCATGCCCAAACGGCGGATGCCCCAAGTCATGCGCCAAGGCAATCGCCTCGATCAAATCTTCATTGAGCATCAAATTGCGTCCGATGGTACGTGCAATTTGGGCAACTTCGATGGTGTGGGTAAGGCGCGTGCGATAATAATCACCCTCAAAGATGGGAAAAACTTGCGTCTTGTATTCGAGATTACGAAACGCCTTCAGGTGGACAATGCGATCACGGTCCCGCTGATAACAAGTTCGCGTCGGATGGGCAGACTCCTCGTAAAACCGGCCCGCCGAATCTTTGCTGTGCATCGCATACGGGGCTAAAAAAACATCTTCAAGCTTTTCAAACTCTTCTCTTGTCCGCATGGCATAACCTTTCCAACAACACATCCATCGACTGGGAAATAACTTTTGTATCGGTGGTCACAGGCATGAAATTCACATCGCCTTTCCATCGCGGCACAATATGAATATGAAAATGACCCGGAAACCCTGCCCCAGCGGCACGACCGATGTTGATTCCAATATTGTATCCTTGCGGATGCAAAACCTTATCCAGCAGATCTTTCACGTGCTCTAAAAGAGCAAATAAATCTTCTTTTTCTTCCTTCCTCAGCTTCTTTAGATCATTGACGTGACGGTTGGGGATAATCATAACATGACCATTATTATAAGGAAAGATGTTTAAGACGGCAAAGCAATGCAGATGCCGTTTAAAAATATAATTTTTCTTATCCTTTTTATCTTTCTGGATACGGCAAAAAACGCATCCCTTGCTTTTCGTGGCAATTGAAGTCACGTACGCTGACCGCCATGGGGCCCATAAAAGCTTAGTTGTCATCTATGTTAACAATCCTTCCCTGAATGGTCGTGCTAACGCTCAAAACTCCATAAGAACGGTAAGGAGCAAAAGCTGTATCGGTTGCGCTCCCGGGATTAAAGAAAAGAATCCCGTTAATTTTTTCATTCATGGGCTGATGCGAGTGGCCGAAAACAATCACATCAACTTTCTTATTTTTAAATTCTTCTTTCACGCAATCGAGCAAATGATCCGGATGCCCAGCCCCATGAAAAATGCCAATCGAAAAAGACCCGCATGTAATGATTTGGCTTCTCGGAAGCAAAGACCTCAAAAATCCATCGTCCATGTTTCCATAAACAGCCTTGATATCATTAATTTTCTTCAGTTCATCAAAAAAGTTTTTTGATGCAATATCCCCCGCGTGAATAATAAAATCCATCTTTTGTAAATCGTCAACCACCTTTTTTTCTAGCGCTTTTGAATGGGTATCGGAAATAACGCCTATGTTCATGTCACAATATAGGATTGATCATACATGTTAAACAAAAAGTTCAATTCACCCTCGTTCCATATCCACATCTTCTCCTGCAAGGCTCGTAAGCGCACAGGACTTTCAAGGCTCTTCAGAGAAATAATGATTTGTTTCTGGGGTTTTTGCCCTGTCTTTTTAATTTCATTCACAAAAGCGCTCATGTCATTTTCTGATAAATTATTCTCATTTAAAATAATCGTCCAAGGGCCTTCGGCGGCGTAGGCCTTAATAATATCAAGCTGGCAATCAGGGCTAATACGCAGCTTTGTGGATTTAAACTTCTGGAATGGCGACAATCGATACCGTCGTCCGTGCAGGCTAAATGTTTCGTCATGAAAGCAGCTCAGCAGTTCAATGACGCGCAAAGAAAGATCTTTCTGGCACGAAAGATGAAAATCATCGATCGCATGGGCAAGCTCCTTGCGAAAAAGCTCCTTCTCCTGCCTTAAATCTAGCCCAATGAATGACAGGCGCTGTTTTAAAATATATTTAATCCAATAGCGAAAAAGACGATCTTTAAGATAGTAAAAATGACCATTGCGATCCGCCAGGTCGCACTCAATTAATTGCGCAATTTTTTGTTTGACCACAGCCTTTTTCAAACCCCTTGTAATCACAAGGTCTTCCATTTTATTCTTGGGATCTGCTAGCGCGATCAGCAAGCGAGATGTCTCGTGGCTATCCTTCAAGGATGTCAAGCTCTCGGTTAAGATCTCAAAATGACGACTCAGTGTTCCCCACCGGTTAAAGATCGTATTCTCAATGGCCTGAGATAACAAGGGTAAGAAAATTTCTGTCTGGCGGTGAACCTGGCATAGCTGAACAAGCTCGCCAATGAGAATATTTAAATAGAAAGGATGCCCCCCGGTAAAATCAACCAGAAAATTCTTTAAAGGATCTTTAATCTGAATATCTTTAAGAGAATGTGTAATAAAATCCTGGCTTGTTTTGAGCGCAAAAGGTTCAACGTCAATAACCTCAAAATGGCCAAACAATAATGAAAGCTTTTCTGATAATATCTTTCGCGCTAAATGCTGCCAGGAGCTCGCCATCACATAAAGGCAGCGTTTTTGCGTCATGATCCTTTTGCCCAGCTCTTGAAAGACGTCCGGAATATCAAAATCTTGCAAGAAGTGAAACTCATCAAAAACAACAAGACAGAACTTGTTGGATTCAATGCTAAAGGTTTCCAGCAATGAAATCAGCTCTTGATAGGCCTCTGCCATGCGTCTTTTTTCAAGCAGAGTCTGGATATGTTTGATAACGGCGACCGTTTGAGGAAGACGCCCCCTTGTTGACTCCATCAAAAGGTTGATGTCTTGATGCGGCTCGAGTCCTTGATTTTTTGAGAAATGATACAGGATGCTGCCGACAAAATTCGTGAAAAGATAATTGAGGTCTTTTCGCTCGAAATTGACATACACCGTTACGAGATCCTTGTCCTCTAGATCGCAGATGAACTTCTGCAAAATAGACGTCTTGCCGATAAATTGCGGCCCTAAAAAGGCAACATTTTGACGATAACCGTCCTTTAAATCAATGACGCGTTTTTTTAAAAGACTTAAAATATCGTGCCGGCCAAAAAAATTCTTTTCTATGTCTAACACAGTAGCCTCTTCATCGCTTAAGGTAAAAAATGTAACGGATTCCTGGAAACTGAATCCTTGCGTATTTCAAAATGTAAAAAAAAAGACGCTCCATCTCCTCCGACAACGGCAATCGGAGTTTGAAACGTTACGTATTCACCAACAGAAACTAAAAGACTTGCGTTTCTTGCATAAACGGTTTGATATCCATCCTCATGGGCAATGATCACTGTATGCCCATAACCATTTAAATAATCCGCAAAAATGATTTCTCCACCCCTTGACGGAAAAATCTTCTGGCCCGGTTCAGACTTGATATCAATACCATTATTAATCCAGGAGGACTTTGTATCGCCGAAATAAGATACGATCTTTCCCTTGATGGGCCATTTAAAATCATCATCTCCAAAAGCCTCGCTGCTGGAGACTGTCTGTTTTTGATCAACAGCCTGAGGAATAAAAATCAGTTGATTTTCCTGGATATGCGCAGCGTCGGGAATATTATTGGCGCGGACAAGCTCATCGACAGGAACATCATAGGCCTTGGCAATGCGCCAAAGGGTTTCCTTGGGTTTTACCTTATGGTAAATACCCGGCTTTCCATAGTTTTGATCGGCGCGCGTGGCTTGACGCGGCGCGGCGCAGCCATAGATCGCTAAACTTAGAATAAAAAATATATAAAAACAAAAACGTTTTAAATGCATAGTTAAAAATCCAAAGCGAGGGACGGGAATTGAACCCGCGACGTTCAGCTTGGGAAGCTGACATTCTACCACTGAATTACCCTCGCAGCGATCGTCCCATTTTTTCAAAAACTTTTCGCTCAAGTGCGTAAACCCGATAACGCATTTTCTTGCATGCAAGCGCCTGATGAGCATTGACAAGTTTGAAAAACTCTTCTAAAACGCGGATGGATTCTTTTACGCGCTGAGAATTTGCATAAAAAATATCCTTGGTCGTTCTTCGCTTTAATTCTGAGACGACCGTCTTCTTGCCAACATCTGCTTCAACAGCCCGTGCGCATACCAAAGAACCTTTGAACGTCAAAGAACAAATATTTGACAGCTGATGCCGAATCTTTTTATATCCCTGCGTACACTTTTTCTGATCTAAAACGAACCGTGCCACGTCTTCGCATACCCTTAATCCTTCTTTGGCTCGGTTAAAATTTGCATCGATAACACGAAAAACTTTCTTGTCTGCTAAGCCGTGCATTGGGTCAAAATCTTTTTGATAATATTCGTTGTTGAAAAATGATCCACATACGAGACCAACTTGACGCGCCCCCCTCTGGCCCTGACAATATCTTCGCCGACAACTGGTTTTCCTTTCCAGTCGGCACCCTTTACAAGAACATCCGGCTGTAAAACGCTAATCACGCGAAAAGGCGTCTCATCGGAGAAAATGGTGACATAATCGACGCACGCAAGCGCCGCCAAAACACGTGCCCGAGCCTCTTGAGGCTGAATCGGCCGGCCTTTGACTTTTATTCTCTTGATGGATGAATCACTGTTCAAGCCGACGATCAAGGCCGTGTTTTTTTCCTTGATCTCTTCAAGATAGCTGACGTGGCCAAAATGTAAAAGATCAAAACACCCGTTTGTAAAAACAATTTTCTTTCCAGATTTTCTTAACGCGGAAACCTTCGTTTGTAAGAAAGCCAGGCTAACAATTTTCTTTTTTGTATTCATTTCTTACCAAGATTATTTTCAACTAATTCACAAATCGCATGGGCTATACAAATATGAGACTCTTGGATACGCGCCGTATGCGTTGAAGGAACAATGAGGCTCACGTCTGTGAGCGTTGCTATTTTCCCACCACGATTGCCTGTCAGCGAAATTGTATTTAAACCCATTTTCTTAGCGGTCTTAAGTCCTACGATAACATTTTTTGAATTTCCACTCGTTGAAAAACCAATGGCCACATCGCGGGAACGCCCCAAACCTTCAATCTGCCGAGAAAACACAATATCAAAACAATAGTCATTGGCGAGGGCTGTCAAAATTGACGTATCGGTGGTCAAGGCAATCGCCGCAAGCGATTTTCGCTCTTTCTGAAATCGGCCGATAAATTCCGCTGCGATATGCTGGCTATCCGCCGCTGAACCGCCGTTTCCAAAAAGAATGACCTTGCCTCCTCTTTGGATACATTTCAAGATAAGCTTGGCCGCCTGGACAATCTGGCCACAGTTCACTTCAAGGGTTTTTTGCTTGACCGCAATGGACTGCGCAAAAATTTGTCGGACTCTCTGTTCCATAACCTTCCTTTTCTATTCGGCAAAAAAGACACAGGCCATATCATAGATGTCCATATCAATCGTCTTGCGCTTTTCAATCGCCGAAGCAATCGGTACGGATTGAATCATATTATTTTGAAGACTCACCATATAACCAAACTTTTCTTCTTTCACAAGATCAACAGCCCCGACACCAAAACGCGTCCCAATCAAACGGTCATAAGCAGAAGGAGTTCCTCCGCGTTGAATATAACCTAAAACACTCACACGCGTTTCATAACCTGTTTGCTGTTCAATTTCTTTAGCAATGAGCTCACCGATACCGCCAAAGCTGTGGCCTTGATCAATACTCTCTCGAAATTCAGGATGATCTTTGCAGTATACCCCTTCGGCCAAGACAATAATGCTATAGCTTTTCCCTCGTTTGTGACGATTATGGATCGCCTCACAAACTTTGGCAATATCCACGGGAATTTCTGGAACCAAAATGATATCCGCGCCTCCGGCAATACCTGACTCCAAGGCGACCCAACCGGTATGTCGGCCCATAACTTCAATAACCATCACGCGATGATGGCTTTCCGCGGTTGTATGAAGACGATCAATGCATTCTGTGGCAATATTGACCGCGGTGTCAAAACCAAACGCGTAATCAGTTCCTGAAAGCGCGTTGTCGATCGATTTTGGGACCCCGACAATCTTAATGATCTTTTTCTTGTATAATTCTAAAGCAACGCGCAAGGTTTCTTCGCCGCCAACGACAATCAGCGCATCAATGCCGCTGCGTTTATAATTTTCCGCAATTTTCTTCACTTGCTCAATGTCATCCAGAGGATTAATACGGCTGGTGCCAAGAATAGTTCCGCCGCGATCTAAGATGCCAGAAATCATTTTTGGATCAATGACTTTCATGTCGTTATCAACGAGCCCCAGCCATCCGTTTTTAATGCCCGTCACAACGTAACCTTCTTGAATGCTTTTACGGACAATCGCCCGAATGACCGAGTTAAGTCCGGGGCAATCAGCCCCGCCTGTCAAAACGCCAATCTTTCGCATACAATACCTCTCAAGCCTTATTTTCGATAACCTTTAAACGGAACTGACATCTCTGGAAAATCATGTGCCTCTTCACCCTTGTCGGTCTTTTCTTTTTCTGGCTGCGAAAAAATCTTTGCGATGTGAAGCTTGACCAAGACATTTTCTTCAATACCTAAAATATCCTGGATGCGGCTTTTAATGAGATCTTGAATACGCGACGTCGTATCGGGAATGCTTCCTTCAGCCTTTAAAACAAGGCGGCAATTGACATCAATCCCTTTTTTCGTCGCACGGATAATGGATCTGACTTCTTTTACGTCAGACACCCTTAAGACGTTTCGTTTGATCATATCTTCCAGCGCAATTAACGAAATGCTGACTCGTCCTGCTGGATTGTCAAACGCAATGGTGCGCTCTTTCTTTTGGACACCAATAATAATCCTTGAAAGAAAAAAGCTTAAGAGAACTGACCCAATGCTGCTTGCAATAATCAAAATACAAATATTTTTATTCTCGTAAGCAAGCGAAAGAAAATAACTGAGCTCCTCAAATCTAATCCAATGCGCGGCGAATGCTACCGCAATACCAGCGACAACGGTAATAAATGCCAAATAAAAAAACATCGCAATATGCGTGATAATTTTCATTCGGAGCCTCCTTTAATTCCTTGAATATTGATATGAATATCTTTCAGCTGAATGTCTGTTGTTTTTTCAACCGTATCCCGAATAATCTCTTGCAATTGTCGTGACACCTCAGGAATATTGAGCCCCAGGCGCACACAAATACGAGCTTCTACGCTGACATCGTTATCACGGTCAATAAAAACGCTAATAGCAAAATGCCGCTCTGGGATAAAAATCTTCAAAAAACGTTGTCCCGCATTATCCGGGGCAAGAAACATCCCGTCCGTCTCCTGAATGACAGAGGCAACAATATCTGCTAACGCTTTTTTGTGGATATGAACGGAGCCGTAATCGATTCGTTGTTCTTCACGCATCAGAATGTCTCCTTGTAGAAGGGTCGTTATTTAACGAGCTCGTGCTCGCTTTTTGCCATATGTTCAAGAAAATGCGTATTAACCGCACCTTTCAGAAATAACGGATGTTGCAAAATCTGCTGTTGAAAATGGATCGTTGTCTTGATCGGAGCGATATAAAATTCTTCCAAAGCGCGCGCCATGATTCGAATCGCTTCTTCCCGATTTTTGCCATGAACAATGAGCTTCGCCACCATGGAGTCATAAAAAGGGCTGATCACGTAATTCGGATAAATGTGAGTATCCACCCGAACACCGGGCCCTCCGGGGAGATTGAGCTCTTCGATCTTTCCAGGGCATGGCATAAAATTATTCGCAGGGTCCTCTGCGTTAACACGACACTCGATCGCAGCGCCGTTAATCTTCACGTCTTCTTGCTTGATCTTTAGTTTTTCGCCAGCGGCCACGCGAATCTGTTCCTTGATAATATCAATGCCGGTCACCATTTCTGTCACAGGATGCTCCACTTGCACGCGGGTATTCATTTCCATGAAATAAAAAGAACCGTCCGCGTCTAGCAGAAACTCGATCGTCCCTACCCCGTGATAATTAACCGCCTTAGCCCCGCGAACAGCCATCTCACCCATCTTCTTTCGGATGTTTGCATTAAGCCCAGGCGATGGTGCCTCCTCAAGAAGTTTCTGGTGGCGTCGTTGAATACTGCAATCACGCTCTCCCAAGTGAATCACATTGCCATGATGATCCGCTAAAATCTGAATTTCAATGTGGCGCGGATCCGTAATATATTTTTCCATATAAACATCTGGGTTGCCAAAGCTGGCTTCAGCTTCCGTTTGCGCCATGGTGAGCGAACTCGCTAGCGTAACATCATTGTGGCAAATGCGCATCCCCTTACCGCCACCGCCTGCCGTTGCTTTAATAATCACAGGATATTTAATTTTCTTGGCGAGCTTAAGGGCTTCTTCCTTGTTCTTGATGATTGAATTTCCACCAGGAGTGACAGGCAATCCTGCCTTTGTCATAACGCCGCGTGCCGTCACTTTATCCCCCATCAAACGCATCGCCTCCGGTGTAGGCCCGATAAAAGCAATATGGCAGGACTCACAAATTTCAGCAAAATGGGGATTCTCGGCTAAAAATCCATAACCGGGATGAATGGCTTCGACGTTCGTGATTTCCGCAGCAGAAATAATGGCAGGAATATTGAGATAACTTTCTTTGCTAGAGGCATGGCCAATGCAAATTGCTTCATCGGCAAACTGGACGTGCAAGGACGCGCGATCTGCTTCCGAATAAACGGCAACGGTGCGGACCCCTAATTCTTTACAGGCGCGAATAATGCGGAGAGCGATCTCTCCTCGATTAGCAATCAGAATTTTTGAGAACATAGATTAGACCGGATCAATCACAAACAAAACGGTTCCAAACTCAACAGGCTCAGCGTTCCCAACCTTAATCTCAACAATCTTCCCTCGGACATCGGACTTAATTTCATTCATGAGTTTCATGGCTTCCAAGATACAGACAACCTGGCCAACTTCAATGACCTGCCCCACATCGACAAACGGCGGGGCATCAGGTGACGGCGAGCGATAAAATGTGCCTACCATCGGTGCCTTGATTTCTTTAGCACCCTTGCCCGATGGGGCTTCGGGTTTTAAAATCTCAGGAGCTGCGCTCGGTGCGGCTGCAGCAGGACGATATTCAACAGATGGCGAAGACATCACAACCGGAGTGCCTTGATAGCCCTTCTTAATCTTGATCTTTGATCCTTCCCGTTCGATTTCAATCTCGGTAAGATCATTCTCGTTCATCAACGTGATGACTTCTTTTATTTCTTTTAGATTCATTTTCTTACCCTTTCAACATAAACACCTGTTCGCGTGTCCACTCTTATCCACTCTCCGGACTGGATAAACAAGGGGACCTGAATATCAGCGCCTGAATCAATGCGTGCGGTCTTTGTTCCTGATCGCGCTGAATCCCCTTTAAGCCCTGGGTCAGCTTCCACCACTTGCGCCTCGATAAAATTCGGCAACTCGATCTTCTGGATACGTCCTTCCAGAATAAACCCTTTCACGATTAAATTATCATGAAGATATTTGATATCCGACCCTAAAAGGCTTTCCGGGACAGAGGCTTCTTCATACGTTGTTTGATCCATAAAATGAAGATCCGTTCCTGTCTTGTAGAGATACTGAAGAAATTTTTCTTCAACGTAAACATCTTCTAATCGTTCTGAACTTTTGAACGTCCGCTCCAGGCCAAGGCCGGTTTTAAGATTTTTGAGCTTAACGCGAACAAAGGCGCTGCCCTTGCCAGGCTTCACGTGACTATATTCGGTCACGACATAAATATTCCCATCAATACGAAGGCCAAGTCCACCCGTGATTTCATTAATGCTAACTGTCATTGAACCCCTTTATAAGAGTATGTATATTAAAAATTACTTAACATCTTGTGACCACTAGAGGTCACTTGAATCATGTCTTCAATACGTATACCAAACTGGCCGGGGATATAAACTCCAGGCTCGATAGTGAAAACCATTCCCTCTTTAATAACGGCAGAGCTTTTAGGAGATATTCCTGGAGCTTCATGGATCTCTAAGCCTATACCATGCCCTAAAGAATGGTTAAAAAAAACATCTAACTTCTTTTGCTTAAGGAAGTTTCGCGCCTGCGCATCAACATCTTTGGTTAGAACACCTGGCTTAATTTTCGCAATCGCAAAACGCTGCGCCTGAACAACCATATCAAAAACTTCCCTCACGCGATGCGGTATTTTACCCAAAAAGAACATGCGTGTCAAGTCAGACTTATAGCCTTCCACGTCAATTCCCATATCCACAAGCACGGGCTCTCCTCGTCGGATTTTGCGATCTGTGATGCGCGCATGAGGAAAACAGGAATTTGATCCCGAGGCGATAATTGTTGGAAAAGAAAATTGATGGTGATGCATGCGGACATAGCGTTCCAAGCGTTCAAAAACCTGATTTTCGCTGCGGCCAGGCTGGATAATCTCTTTTAGATAACGCAGGCATTTCTGGTGAAAGCCTAGCGCCTTTCGAATCTTGGCAAGCTCCTCTTTTGTCTTGATGACCCTAATATCTTCAACGATACCCTGACAGCCAAGAAGCCTTGCCTGTCCCCTCACGGCTTGCCGTAGCTTGTTAAATGATAAAACCGTCATATGGCGCTCATCAAACCCCAAACGGCGGGCTTTTTGCTGGAAAACTTTCTGAGCGATCTCATCAAAAATCGATCTTTGGCACTCAACAACATCAATACCTTTTAAGAAGCGCTTGGCATCCAAACTGTGCCGGCCATCGGTCAAAAAGAAGGCTTTCTTTTTGCAAACCAAGAGCCAAGACTCTGCACTTGGATACCCTGTTAAATAAAATATATTTTCGTCTTTGGTAACAAGAAAGGCGTCAATTTGATGCCCTGGGAAGGCACCAAGAAGATTGTGAAACGGAGTTTTCAATTTTTTTAATTCTTTATTGTCTTTAATATGGCTTGAAGACCAAGGACATAGCTATAGGGACCAAACCCGCAAACTTGCCCTCGGCACACAGCAGAAACAAGCGATGTCTGACGAAATTCTTCGCGCCCATAAATATTAGATAAATGAATTTCAACCGTTGGTATGTCGATGGCCGCAATCGCATCCCGAATAGCAACGCTCGTATGCGTATATGCCGCCGGATTGATCAAAATAGCTGCAAACCCATTAACCGGAGCCTGGCCAATGGCATCAACGATTTCTCCTTCATGATTTGTCTGGATCGTTTCAATCGCAATATTGTTTTCCCTGGCTAGTTCCGAGAGCATCCGGTCAATCTCCGCAAGCGTCATTTTTCCATAAACATTTGTTTCTCGCGTACCAAGAAGATCAAGATTTGGGCCATGAATCACTAAAACCTTTTTCACGCCAACCTCCCTTTTAATGAACCACCAACATAAGTCAGTAGCTTTCATTGTTTGCAGATCTTTATCATCGGCCTAACGTTTCTAGGCGCTTTTTGTTACCCCGGGAACCTGTTCAACATACTTAATCTGAAGCTCGTAAATCGATGTCTCAAGCAGCCGGCTTTCCGGCTCGCTCAAATTGCCCTTTGTTTTATCTCGCAAAATGCTCAAGGTGTCAATCAAAAGCTTTGCCTGTGCAAGGTTTTTTTCAACTCTTTGGGTCACGGGGCTTGGAATTTCACCCAAAAAAACCATGGCCTGAAAAGCGAGGCTCGCAATATAGCCTAAAAAGTCAATATCTTTTGAAGGCAAAGAGTCTTCTTTTTGTTTTTCTAAGGCCTCATCCATAGTCTGTAGAATAACATTGGTTATCTTTTCTGTCAATAAAACCTAAACACTAAAATCTATTCGACCTCATAAGAAATAATGACATTAAAAGAAAGTTCAGGATATTGAAGTTCTGGAGGAAAAGCGGGGAAAGGATTTGATTCTTCAACACTGCGCATACTGATCTGGCGCAAATATTGATTTGCCCGGGTGCGTTCTTCAATGACTTTGATCCTCTTCAAGGCTCCCGCGGAATCAAGAATAAATGTTAAATAAACCTCTCCGGCATCAAATTTTCCGTAATTTGCATACGCGCGATCCTTAATACGATTTCTGACGATTTGATAATACTGAATGTATTGAGGATTTTTGATTTCATGTGCTTCAAGGGCTGGAACCGTGACTCTTCGCTTGCTCTTCTTGCGTTCAGCAATTCTTGGCTTTTGGGTTTGTTGAATAAATTCATCTTTCATTTTGGAAAGATCTTTCATGAATGAAGAAATATCTTTCTGCTGCTCTGCGGCTTTGGCTTGCTGCCTTAAATCGACCTTCATCCCCTTCTGCGGAGCTGTTTTAGGAGGATCTATTTTTTTCTGGATAGCAAACTTGGGATAAACAACTTCGATTGTCTTCATCGTTGTTGCTTTAAAATGAAGATTGGAGTAGGACAACTTCCACAACGCAAGGATATGAATCAGAAGAGAAGCAATAAGCGCGTATCGAAAAATTCTATTTTCCATAAGCAACAACGACCTTACTTCGTTGAACGCGGCGAAAGAAGTTCTTTAAGAATATACTTAAAAAAACGAATGGTATCAATCAAGGGATTTATTTTACTTAATTCATCACCATAGATCGTTTGAACGGGAACAGAATAAATTTTAAAACCTTGACGGCTTGACTTGATCAAAACTTCTGTTTCGATCTCAAAATCCGACGATGTTAATGTGATTGATTTCAAAACAGTAGTGCTTATAAAACGAAATCCGCACTGGGAATCGGGAATCGGCTGATGACAAATGAAAGAAATCATCCAGGACATCAAACGATTGACAAGACGACGGACAAAAGGCATGTTCGGACAGTCAATCATGCGGTTGCCGCTAATCACGGAATGAGGATGTTGTTTGGCTTTGATGATAAAATTTTCTATGTCGTCAACATGATGCTGGCCATCCCCATCCATCGCAATAACCCCGTCAAATCCTTGGGCCAAGGCATAAATAAATCCATCACGCAAAGAAATACCCTTGCCTTGCTTTCCCGCATGATTGATAACAACAGCCCCTTTATCTTTTGCAATCGCTGCAGAATAATCCGTTGAACCATCATTAACAACCACCACATCCCATTGCCGCGCTTTAATTTTCTCCACAATCTCGCCAATGCGACGGGCCTCATTATAAACAGGAATAACAATGCAGATCTTCATTAGAGCCAGAACCTCTGAAACATATACCACTGGGTTGGATGACAATGAATGGTTTTTTCAATGATCGCAATATATTTTCTCATCATTCTTTTTAAGGCGTGGCTATCCTCAGGATTCTCAGGAGGAAAAATGGGTTCTTCAAAAGTCAGCGTAAAGTGATTGTCCATATCACGCGTTAAAAAGGCTGGAATGATAGGAGCGCCTGTCTTTAACGAAAAAGCGGCAGGGCCTTTTGGCATGCGCGCTTTTTTTCCTAAAAAATCCATCATTTCTCCTGTCGCGTTAAAATCCCTGTCGCCCAAGAGCGCAATCATGCGATTTTGCCTAAGCCCCTTAATACATTCCCGGATCGCCACATTGTTAGCAACGATGGTAATGCCCTGAGACTGACGCTGGCTGTTAAAAAGATTATTAATGGATCGTTCCTTGTGAGGTAAGGCAACGGCGATTAAAGGATACCCTAACCGGCTCACAACAAATCCTCCCAGTTCCCAGTTTCCAATATGGGCCGTCAGAATAATCCCGCCTTTTCCTTTTTTCAAGGCCTCAGGAATATAATGCAAATTTTTAACGGTCACATGTTCACGAATATAATCATCGTTCAGCTTCCCAGGAAGGTAAAAGAAATCCACGAGGTATCTTGCAAAATTGCGGAAAACTTCTCGCGATAAATGGGCAATGTTATCTGAGGATGCTAAAATAACCTTAAGATTATTTTTAACGTTCCGCCGGTCTCGGAAGGAAAGGTAATAATGAATATCTGATAAAAAAGTAGCCAGCTTATAGCTAAACGACAACGGAAGATGCTGAACGAAAAATTGCCCGATTTTATAAAAATAGTATTGAATCATTTATTCTAGCACTAACCTTGCCACGTCGATGGCGGCTTGAGGCCGGCCGTAACTTTTAGCCGCCTGCCTCATCGCGGCTAATCGCTCTGGTGACTCAAGCAGGCCCTTGATTTGGATCCCAATTGTTTCTAAGTCGTCCACTTTAACCCCAATCCCTTTTTCCAGCAGAAGCTCGGTGTTTCTTGCTTCTTGGCCCGGAATCGGGCTCACGGTGACAATCGGTAGCCCCTTCACCAAAGACTCCGCTGTTGTCATACCGCCAGGCTTTGTCACAATGAAACTCGCGATCTCCATCAGCTCATGAACATTTTCAACAAAGGGAAGAATGATCACCTTTTGCCCGTGAGGAAACTTGATCTTTTTAACACTACGAAAAGTCTTTTTGTTCGTGCCAGCTAAAACAATGAGCTGAAAATCATTTTTCAGCTGAGCCAGGGCCTTCACGATGATTTTGATGGGGCCAAGCCCTTGGCCGCCACCCATAATAAGAATCGTTGGAATATCCAAATTAATACCGAGTGTTTTCGCTACGTTCTCCCGATCCACAGAAGCAGAGAATTTAGGATCCACCGGAATGCCGTAAAGCTTGATGCGCTCCCTTTTAATCCCCTCTTTGACCAGCCGGCTTGCCGCCTCTTCTGTCGGAACAATATAAAAATCAACCGCCTCATGAACCCAGTAATGATGAGGCGCAAAATCCGTCAAGACGCCGATAAGCTTAACCGGATAATTATATCGTTTCTTAAAGTCACCAACCATCCCGCAAGGAAATGCCTGAGAACAAACAACAGCCGTTGGATTGAATTGGCGAAAAAGCTTGGCAAGCTTGCCATGACGAGAGTTATTAAGAATCCTTTTAATGATGCTCGTGTTCTTGATCACCTTAGGATTATCGTAAAGGTATTCCCAGATTTGCGGCCTGCGCTTGATGATGTTCATGTAAATACTATTGGCGATCTTTTCTAAGATCGGATAGGCGTAGGCCAAACCATTAATGTTCATGATCTCCGTCTGCGGATGAAGAAGCCTCAAGGCACTTTCAACCGCCAGGCTCGCGCGATGATGTCCCGAAGTTTTTGTAATGTGCATTAAAAGAATGCGGGGATGTTCGTTCATAAGCTCTCAATAATGGCTATGGTTTGGCCAATGGCGGCGTCTTGTCCCTCTCGGGTAAGAATTTCTTTGAGTCGCCCTTTATGCTCGCATGTAATATTAAAGACGGCTTTATCGGCCTCGACTTCAACAATATCATCGCCCTTGGCAATATCATCGCCGGACTTACAATGCCAAGAGCAAACCCTCACCTTATCAATACCATCTCCCAGAAAAGGAACTTCAATCTTATATGTCATAGCTTAATTTAAAATCTCAAGTTTAAATTCTTTGATAAATGCTTCGATAAGTTTTGCCTTGACCGTTGTATAATCCACAATATGCCCGCGTTCCTGCGCCATCGATGTCATTGTCACATTGAGGCCGCAAGGCTTGATCATCGAAAAAAAACTCAAATCCGTATTAACGTTTAGCCCAATGCCGTGATAACTAATCCACTTTTTAACCCCGATACCAACCGAGGCGATCTTTTTCTCTTTGACCCATACACCGGTATAGCCATTTTGTCTATTAGCCACTATACCAAAATATTTTAATAAATCAATAACGACCTCTTCGAGTTTTCGTAGAAATATTTTCAGGTCTTTTGTCGAGTCGCTGAGGTTAAAAATTGGATACGCAATCATTTGCCCCGGGCCGTGGAAGGTCACCTCACCGCCGCGGTCTGTGCGAATCACATCAATCCCTTTTGTGGAAAAAGCTTTTGGATCAACAAGAAAGAATTTCTCGTCGGCAATGCGCCCCATTGTAAAAACAGCCGGGTGCTCGCAAATAAGCAACCTGCTGTTGGCGTCATGAAGAACATCCTGAATTATTTGTTTTTGAACCTGATAAGCTTCGGAAAAGTCGATAAGGCCTAAATCTTTGATGTGGCATTTCATAAGAATTGCAGATGGCTTAGCGTGTTGGACAATGACGATGAAAACCCTTAAGAACGAAAATAAAAACCCTTAAAGACTTTTCACTTTTTTACAGATAGCCTCGGCCATTTCTTTTGTTCCAACAGCGCTAGGATCATCTCGATGAGGCTTCAGATCATAGGTGACAAATTTACCTTCTTTGATTACCTGGTAAACCGCTTGCTCAAGGCGTTGCGCGGCCTTGTTTTCGCCTAAATGTTGAAGCATGAGGACGCCAGAAAAAATCGTTGCCGTTGGATTGACCTTATTTTTTCCTGCATACTTTGGTGCTGAGCCGTGAACGGGTTCAAAAAGTGCGATGCCATCGCCAATATTCGCTCCCGGCGCTATCCCTAAGCCCCCCATCAGCCCTGCACAAAGATCTGAAATAATATCACCGTACAAATTAGGCAAAACGAGGACGTCATAATTCGCTGGCCGCTGAACAAGCTGCATGCACATATTATCGACAATCACATCTTCGAAACTCACGCGCCCTTCATATTCCTTGGCGATGTCACGTCCTATTTGCAAAAAAAGACCATCAGTGAACTTCATGATATTCGCTTTATGCACGAGCGAAACCTTTTTGCGATTATGCGATACGGCATACTCAAAGGCAAACCGAATAATACGTTTAGAGGCAAAAATCGAAATTGGCTTTATCGAAATAGCAGAATCGTCACGAATTTTCTTAGGCTGCAGACTATTAATGCTGCGGATCAACGACAATGCGTCTTTACTTCCTTGTTCAAATTCAATACCCGCATACAAGTCCTCCGTGTTTTCACGGAAGATCATTAAATCAAGCCCTTTGTGTTTGCAAGATGTCCCTTCAATATACTTGGCTGGACGCACACAGGCAAAAAGGTCAAGCTCTTGCCGAAGCTGAACATTGACCGAACGAAATCCTTTTCCAACGGGGGTCACGATCGGCCCTTTGATCGCCACTTTATTGCGGCGGACAGATTCCACGGCTTGCGCAGGAAGTGGCGTCCCATATTTTTTAATGGCGTATTCGCCAACAATTTGTTCTTCCCAATCAATAGCAACACCGGTCGCATCAATACATTGCTTCATCGCCAGAGAAACTTCTGGCCCAATGCCATCACCCGGAAGTAGTGTCACGCGATAACTCATATTGTTCCTTTACTGTGTGAGCCGTTGAAATTCTTCAGGATTTTTTGCGTGGCTAATCGCTTCTTCAAAGCTCACCACGCCAGTTTGATATAATTCTTGAAGGGACTTGTCCATCGTCTTCATACCATATCGATGGCCCGTCTGAATGGCCGTCGGAATCTGTTCAATCGCTTGTTCGCGGATCAGATGCCGAATACCAGGAGTGACAACCATAACCTCTGAAGCCAGAATGCGGCCGGATCCATCTTTGCGCGGGAGCAAACGCTGAGAAATAACGCCCGCCAAACATGACGAAAGCTGAATTTTAATTTGTTCTTGCTGATGCGCTGGAAAGACATCAATAATACGTTCAATTGTTTGAGGAGCGTCGGGTGTATGAAGAGTGGCTAAAACCAAATGTCCTGTTTCCGCGGCGGTTAACGCCGTCGAAATTGTTTCCAGGTCTCTCATTTCGCCAACAACAATAACATCGGGGTCTTGTCGCAAACAACGCTTCAAGGCTTCGGCAAATGAATGGGTATCGCTAAAAACTTCACGCTGTTTAATAATCGACTTTTTATTATAATGCATGTACTCGATGGGGTCTTCAATACAAATAATAAGATTTTCTTTCTGATTATTAATCAGATCGATCATCACCGACAGTGTCGTTGTTTTTCCTGTTCCCGTCGGGCCGGTAACAAGAACTAACCCCTCTTTTTTCAATCCAAATTCACGAACCGCATCGGGGAGGCCAAGTTCCTCAAGGGAAGGAAGAAACAAAGGAATACGGCGAAGCGCGATCTCGACCGATCCTCTTTGCATGTGGACATTCGCGCGAAAACGATCAAGCCCGGGAAGCGCGATGGAGAAATCAAGCTCAAGTTTCTTTTCAAATTGCTCCTTTTGATCATCATTTAAAAGACCGTAGATCATCCGCTTCAAGGTATCACGGTCTAATGGATCATGCTTTAAAAGAACGAGATTGCCATTGATGCGTAAAACAGGAGGCGTGTCATCGGTCAAGTGTAGATCAGAAGCATTACGTTCACTCGCTAAAATCATCAAATCCCGGATATCGCTTACTTTTGTCATGCTGCTCCTTTGCGATTCTTGCTAAACCATTGGGCCAAACGCGTTGTTCCTTCTTGAATGCGCTCAATCGAGGTTGCAAAACTTAACCGGATATATTGATCGGCACCAAATCCTGAACCCGGAATACACGCGACGTTTTCTTCATTCAAAACTTGTTTCGCGATGGTGTCAGAATCAAGGCCGACCTTGCTAATATCGCAAAAGACATAAAAAGCGCCTTCGGGATAAATATAGCTAATTTCAGGAATTTTGTCCAAACATTTGATAATGAAATCTCGTCTTTTCTTAAACTCGTTCTTCATCTCCGCCAAGGTGCTATCATCAGCATTCAATGCTGCTAGCGCAGCAGCCTGGCTAATGGATGAGGGATTGGATGTCGAATGGTCCTGAATCTTCCCTACATTCTGCGCGATCTCTTTGGATGCACCAAAATATCCAATACGCCATCCCGTCATCGCATAAGACTTTGAAACCCCGTTAACCGTTACCGTGAGATCATAGATCGCTTTATTCAGAGAACCGATCGATGTGAACGGCTCTTTGGTATAACAAAGCTTTTCATAAATTTCGTCGCTAATGACAACAATGTTGCGTTTTACGCAAACATCAGCAATCGATTCAAGCTCTTTGCGTGAATAAACAGTCCCTGTTGGGTTTGACGGCGAATTAAGAATAAGAACCTTTGTATTCGGGGATATATTTTCCTCAAGTTGACGCGCCGTAATCTTGAAATTTGTATCTTCAAATGTTTCGAGAAACTTGGGTGTTGCTCCGGCGAGCTTGATCATTTCAGGGTAGCTTACCCAATATGGTGCTGGGATCAGAGCCTCATCCCCGGGATCAACCAAGGCTTGTACTAAATTATAAAGGCAGTGTTTGGCTCCGCAGGAAACAACAATCTGATCTTTTGGATGGTATGATAAATTATTATCTTTGGCAAATTTTCTTGAAATAGCTTCTCGAAGCTCAATGGTGCCACTACTGGGTGTATATTTGGTAAGACCTTTTTGGATGGCTTCAATCGCAGCTTGCTTGATAAAATCAGGCGTGTCAAAATCAGGCTCTCCGGCGGCAAAACTAACAACATCGCGACCTTGCGCCTTGAGTTCCTTAGCCCGCGCCGTGATCGCTAATGTCGACGAACCGACAACATTCTTCGCCCTGAAAGAAACAGGCATCAAATACCTCTTGGGTTATTCAGGCTTCTTGTTTCGAAAGATCTTATGTATTCCACCTGCGGTGAACTTTGAAACTTTTTCTTTAACCTTGGAGACTTTTTTGTCTTCTTTCTTATGAGCTTCTTTCTTTTTCACATCAGCAACATGAGCTTCTTGAGCTTCGACCTTTGAAGTCTCTGCCACGGCAGGCGTAGAATCTTTCTTGTCTTTTGTTGAACCCTTTTCAACCGCAGAACCTTTTGCAGATGGCTTAACACTTTTTTCTGTCAGCTCAAGAAAAACAAGACGAGCATTATCTCCTCTGCGATTCTCCCCTAAAGGAATAATACGCGTGTAACCTCCCGCTCGGCTCTTAAACCGTTGGGCAATATCATTAAAAAGGCTGCTCACGACTTTGTGATCGCAAAGAATCATAAAAACGCGTCTTTTCGCTGCCAATGTTCCTTCTTTGCCTAAAGTCACAAGCCGATCGACAAGCTTACGTGCTTCTTTCGCGCGAGACTCGGTGGTCCGTATTCGCTGCCAAATCAAAGTCGCCTTAGCGATATCGCGAACTGTCGCTTTACGCCAACCTGATTTTCGTCCAAACCGTTTTCCAGATTTTCCGTGTCTCATAGAAGCCTCTTGTTATTCCTTTTGTCGAAGTTTTTTCAAATCAATTTTCATGCCTAACTCAAGACCCATGGTCTTAAGAATATCATCAATTTCTGTTAATGACTTTTTACCAAAATTCCTAAAACTGAGTAACTCTGCCTCACTCTTGCGGACAAGATCAGAAATCGTCTTAATGTTCGATTCCCGCAGACAGTTTGAGCTTCGGACAGAAAGTTCAAGTTCAGAAATCGGTAGTCGAAGTTTTTCATAAAGAGCTTTTTCTTCAGCCGATACTTCTTCTTCCTCTTCTTCCTCTTCAGGAAGCTGGCCATAACTTACGAAAACATCCAAATGGCGCTGTAAAATATTCGCGCCATAAAGAAGAGCTTCTTTAGGATTGACACCGCCGTTTGTCCAGATTTCTAAAATTAATTTATCATAATCTGTCTGTTGCCCAACGCGTGTGTTTTCAACAGAAAAATTGACCTTAATAATCGGGGTAAAGACCGAATCCACCGCAATTGTATGAACCGGTACGCCTTCTTTCTTATTCGCTTCAGAAGGAACGTATCCTCGTCCACGAACCACTTCAAGTTCCACATAAAACTTCACATCTTGTGTCAGGGTGGCAATCAACAAATCCGGATTGAGCACTTCAACCGTTTCATCGCAAATAATATCTTTTGCGCGAACTTCTCCTTTTTTATCAGCTTTGATGTAAACAGTTTTGGCTACTTTTGAGTGTGAACGCAAAATAAGCTGCTTGATATTAAGCACAATATCCGTCACGGATTCCATAACGCCAGTCATCGTCGAGAATTCGTGCTGAACACCCTCAATGCGTATCGCGGTGACCGCGCTTCCTTCTAGCGAAGAAAGCAAAATACGTCTCAAGGAATTCCCCAGGGTTACACCGTACCCTCTTTCAAATGGCTCGGCAATAAATTTGCCATATGTCTCTGTATAAGTCGACTCGTCGCATTCGAGTCGTTTTGGCATCTGAAAATCTCTCCACTTAACACCCATGTGTATTCCTCCTGCCGTTAATTAATATCAAATATTTCTCTTTATCGAGAATAAAGTTCAACGATCAGTTGCTCGTTGACCGGAGCCTGTATATCATCACGAACTGGTAGACGTGTCACTTTTGCCTTGTATTGAGTGGCATCCACGCTTAGCCAAGCTGGAACATTACGTGATTTTGTTGCTTCAATATTTTCCTTAACAAGTTTCTCACCTTTTTTCACAAAACGCAGCTGGACTTCATCATCCCTTTTGACCAAGAAGGAGGCGATGTTCACGCGACGACCGTTCACCCAAACATATCCATGACTTACGAGTTGCCGCCCTTGTCCACGAGAAGACGCAAAACCCATTTGATAAACAACATTATCAAGCCGTCGTTCAAGTGTTTGCAGCAAGGTATGTCCGGTGACCCCCTTGGCGCTTGCAGCCTTGGCAAAATAATTACGGAATTGTTTTTCAAGAACACCGTAAATTCTTTTTAACTTTTGCTTTTCCCTCATCTGAAGACCAAAGTTCGAAAGCTTTGTTCGTTTGGCCCCATGCTGGCCAGGAGCATATTCTCGTCTTGTAAGAGAACATTTATGTGTATAACAACGCGCTCCCTTTAAAAAAAGCTTTTGGCCTTCGCGTCGACATTTTCGACAATATGCTTGAAGATCTTTCGCCATGAATTTCTCCCTTTACCTTAAACTCTTCGCTTTTTACGTGGTCGGCATCCGTTATGAGGCACAGGCGTTACGTCTCGAATAGACATAACTTTTAAACCAGCTGCGGAAACGGCACGAATCGCTGATTCACGACCAGCGCCTGGACCCTTAACATAGACATCCACAGTTTGCACTCCTAAATCTTTAGCTTTTTTCGCGGCATCGCTTGCAGTAATTTGAGCGGCAAACGGTGTTGACTTCTTTGACCCCTTAAAACCCATATGTCCCGGGCTTGACCAGACAAGGACATGTCCTTGCGTGTCTGTTACGGAGACAATGGTATTGTTAAAACTTGCTTGAATATGAATTTCGCCAACAGTAACGCCGCGGAGAACTTTCTTCTTTGCCTTAGGCTTGTTATCCTTGGCGACCGGTTGTTGTGAGGGTTGATCCGTCATTTGCTCTCCTTAGCTGGCTGTTTCATTGGGGCTATCGTTAAGTTTTTCTTTTTTCCTTTACGTGTCCTGGCATTGGTCTTTGTACGCTGACCACGTGCCGGAAGGCCTTTCTTGTGTCGCATGCCACGATAAGAACCAATATCAATAAGACGCTTGATGTTTTGGGCAACTTCTCGACGCAAATCGCCTTCTGTGCGATAATCTTTCTGAATGATCGCAGTAATCTTCGAAACTTCCTCTTCGGTCAGGTCTTTCGCGCGCTTATTCTTGTCCACCTGAGCTTGTTCTAAAATTTTTAAACCGTTCTTGCGGCCAATTCCATAAAGATATGGCAGCGCGGCTTCAATTCGTTTTTCTTTTGGAAGGTCAATACCTAATATTCTTGGCATACGTTATCCCTGTCTTTGCTTATGTTTTGGATTTGTACAAATCACGCGAACAACCCTCTTGCGTCGTACAATCTTGCAATGGCTACAAATACGTTTGACTGAAGATTTGACTTTCATATTATTTTTCCCTGTACGTAATACGTCCTCTGGTTAAATCATACGGCGAAAGTTCAACTTTAACTTTATCGCCAGGTAAAAGCCGGATAAAATGAACACGCATCTTTCCTGCAATATGCGCCAAGACGCGGTGCCCGTTTTCAATTTCAACCTGAAACATCGCATTGGGCAATGCTTCTTTAATCACTCCTTCAACTTCGATAAGGTCTTCTTTTGCCATATTTTTATCGTGTCAAGATCTCAGGGCCGCTTGCTGTAATCGCCACTGTATGCTCAAAATGAGCTGACGGCTTTCCGTCAAAAGTAACCACGGTCCACTGATCTTCTAAGATCTTCGTCCTTGCGTCTCCTATGTTCACCATCGGTTCAATCGCAAAAACCATTCCTTCTTTTAATATAGGCCCAGACTTCGGAAGTCCAAAATTAGGAACTTCCGGCTCTTCATGAAGAGCCCGCCCAATACCGTGACCAACAAAATCCCGAACAATCGAAAACCCAAACGGCTCAACAAAACTTTGAATCGCAAACCCGACATCAGAGAGATGCCTTCCGTCAACCATCTGCTCAATCCCTTGATAAAGGGAGCTTTCCGTAACTTCGATGAGCTTTCGTCCTTTGGGGCTAACATCGCCGAATCCTTTTGTAAACGCCATGTCCGCGAACCATCCATCCAGCACAAGTCCAACATCAATGCTCAAAATATCGCCGTCTTTGATCTTGCGGTTGCCAGGAATGCCGTGAACAATTTCTTCATTGAGCGATGTACAAACAGCAGCAGGATATCCGCGATAGCCCTTAAACGCTGGCTTCGCACCCTGCTTCTCGATTAATCCTTGCCCGATTTTATCTACCTCGAGCGTTGTCATGCCTATTTTCAAAGAACTTCGTAATCTATCAACAACCTGCGCAAGAACCTTCCCGGCCCTTCGCATGGACTCAATTTCTTTTTTTGTTCTGACAGGTATCAATTTTACCGTCTTTTTTAAAGGTCTCGAGCAACTGATCTCTTAATTTTTCTGCATCCTGGTTACCGTCAACTGTAAGAAGCTTGCCTTGGGCGCGATAATAATTAATGACCGGCGCCGTGCTTTCAAGGTATACGCCAATGCGTTTGCGGATCGTCTCTTCGTTGTCATCCGGACGCTGATAAAGCTCACCTTGGCAAATGTCGCAAACGCCTTCTTTTTTAGAAGGCATATTTTTCACATGATAAAGAGCCGCACAATTTCGGCAAACCCGACGCCCCGTAAGGCGCTGAATCACAATTTCGGAATCCACTTCCATGTAAACAACATAATCAACTGGCTGGTTGATACGCTTTAAAATAAGATCTAAATCTTCGGCTTGCTTTGCTGTTCTTGGAAAACCATCCAAAAGATAACCGGCACTGGCGATCTCTTTGCCTTTAAGTTTATTTTCAATGATCTTTGTAACAACCTCATCAGGAACAAGGCCACCGCTTTCCACATATCGCTTCACTTCTTGACCAAGGGCTGTATTATTCTTCATTTCCTCGCGCAAAATATCGCCCATCGAGATATGTTTAATATTAAGACGCTTTTCAAGAAGCTTTGCTTGTGTTCCTTTGCCCGCTCCCGGAGCCCCTAATAAAATCAATCTCATCGTCGACCTCGCATATGCCCTGTTTTCATAAAGCCATCATAATGACGCATCAAAAGCTGAGATTCCATTTGCTTCATAGTATCCAGCATGACGCCGACGGCAATCAAAACACTGGTACCTCCAAAGAACGATGCCACAAGATAAGGCACTTTAAATGCCGACATGATCGCATCAGGCATAACCGCAATCACGCACATAAACACAGCTCCCGCAAGCGTAATACGCGTCATAACAAAATCAAGGAATTCCGCTGTCGGGACTCCGGGCCGAACGCCGGGAATAAACCCGCCATGCTTTTTCATGTTTTCTGCAACATCAACCGGATTAAACACGATTGCGGTGTAAAAATAACAAAAGAAAATGATCAACATCCCGTAGAGCATATAATAAGCGTAATGGCCCCGCAAAAAGAAATTTGCAAAACTTTGCAATCCCTGCTGCGGAATAAAGCTTGCCAATGTTGCCGGAAATAAAAGAATCGACTGCGCAAAGATGATCGCAATGATCCCTGCCGTATCAACTTTGAGTGGAATATAGGTGCTTTGTCCGCCGTAAACTTTTCGCCCCACAATACGCCGTGCATATTGCACCGGAATCCGACGCTGACCCTGCGTAATCATGGTAATGGAAAGAATGACACCAACAAGAAAGACCACCATGATGAGCAAGGTAAAGGGTTGTATCTGGCGCATCGACGCGGTCTTGGGTGAAAGCAAAACCATCAATGCCCGAACAGCATCTGGAGCACGGGACAAAATACCTGCGGTAATAATAAGCGAGATCCCCTGCCCAATACCTTTTTCTTGAATTTGTTCCCCTAGCCACATCAGCAAAACTGTTCCGCACGACAGCGTAAACACAGTTGTAAAGCGGAACATGAGCCCTGGGTTATTGACTACTTGCAAACCTTGAAATGCCTGGGGACTCTCAAGCCAAAGAGCAATGAAAAAGGATTGAACCATACATAAACCAACTGTCCCATAACGCGTGTATTGATTAATCTTTTGATACCCTGCCTGTCCTTCCTTGGAAAGTTTTTCTAAGGCTGGAATAACAGCGGTCAAAAGCTGCATAATAATGGAGCTCGAGATATAGGGCATAATCCCTAATGCAAAAACCGTCATGTTCTCCATGGCACCACCGGAAAACATATTCATCATGCCAAAGATCGTACCGCCGCCTGAATTTTCATTAATGCGGCGAAAAAACTCAGATAAAACAGCTCCGTTAACACCCGGAGTCGGGATATGACACCCGACACGATAAAGAACAATGATCCCCAAAGTAAAAAGGATCTTCTTTTTTAATTCTGGTATTCTAAAGCAATTGGCAAATGCCTGCAGCATCGTCGCTTTTCTAAGGTTATTTCGTTAAAATTTCGGTTTTTCCGCCAGCCTGTTTGATTTTTTCTTCAGCGGATTTTGAGAAGCTATGTGCTTGCACCGTTAATGCTTTTTTGATGTCACCCGTGCCTAAGATCTTGACCGCTTTATTGACATTTTTGATAAGACCCTTCGCCTTCAGGACATCAAGAGTCACAACATCATTATCTTTAAAACGTGCCAAATCATCAATGTTCACAACCTGATAAGAAAATGGATTTCTTCGGCGGAAACCAAATTTCGGTAATCGTCGAATGAGCGGCATCTGCCCGCCTTCAAGGCCATGTAAAATCGCGCGTCCTGCACGAGACTTTTGCCCCTTGGCTCCGCGGCCTGACGTTTTTCCGCTCCCTGACCCCTGGCCTCGGCCAACAGGTTTCTTATATTTTCGTGATCCTTTGGGAGATTTTAGTTCATGCAGAAACATCTTTTTGCTCTCCAGTCGTCGCAGCTGATTTTAAATGTGTCAATCCGTCAATGGTCGCTTTTATCACATTAATGGGATTATTTGAACGATGAGATTTGCTTAAAATATTATGGATCCCGCAGGCATCGCAAACCGCACGCACAGGGCCTGCGGCAATAACACCGGTTCCGTCAAAGGCTGGCTTCAAAAGAACCTCAGCCCCGCCGCATCGGCCAATAATTTCGTGAGGAATTGTCCCCTTCACAACAGGAATACGGATCATTTGTCTTTTCGCAATACGTAATGATTTCTGAATGGCCACGGAAACCTCTTTGGCTTTTTCATTCGCAAATCCAACTTTTCCCTTGCCATCGCCAGTCACAACCAACGCGCTAAAAGATAACTTCTTTCCCCCCTTGGTCACCTTGGTCACGCGATTAATCGAAATAACTTTCTCAACAAACTCAGAATCTTCTTTTTTACGAATAGGAGCGGCTTTTAGTGCCCATCTTTTTTTCTTTTGATCCGGAGCAGAATGAAACTCCTCGTCCTCAACATGCGCTTTTAATGGTTGGCCTGTCTTGGGATCAATAGCCGCAGCCAATAGGGGATCAGCAGCAATGATTACTTCCTCAGGTTTGACTAAATTTTTTTCTTCTGACTGTTCTGTTTTTTTATCTTCGCTCATTAAAACTCTACTCCACCTTTGCGAGCCGCATCGGCAAATGCCTTTATACGTCCATGATAAAGGTAGCCTCCTCGGTCAAAACTCACCCTTTTAATGCCTTTCTCCAAAGCCTTAGCAGCAAATGCTTCTCCCAAGGCTGAAGCCGCTTGCACATTGCCGCCGCTCTTTAATTTTGCCTTCAAAGTCTTATCCAGCGTTGACATGGCAAATAAAGTCTTGTGCGCATCATCATCAATTAATGATGCAGAAATATTATTGAGGCTTCGATGGATGCACAAACGCAAACGATCGGCTGTGCCATGAAGCTTTTTACGAATACGAGTATGACGATAAATACGTTTTTGATCTTTAGTGTTTAGCATACTTATTTGGTAACCGTCTTTCCTTGTTTACGCTTAACGATCTCGCCTGCATAACGGATTCCTTTTCCTTTGTAGGGTTCAGGCGGTTTAATCTTTCGAATGGACGCGACAATGTTGCCTAAAATAACGTTGTCAAAACTTTCGAATTCAAGCTCAGTGGGTGTCGCTGATTTTACCTTAACTTCTTTGGGAACATCAATAACAACCGGATGGCTAAACCCTAGATTTAATGTAATTTTTTGCCCCACAACCTGAGCACGGAACCCAACGCCTTGAATCTCGAGTCTCTTTTTATGACCGTCAGTAACGCCAACGATCATATTAACCAAACGGGCACGAATCGTTCCATGATTCGCTAACGTTTGCTTATCATTACCCTGCCGGGTCACAAAAATCTTATCCCCTTTACCTTCAACAACAATTTTTGCAGGGATCGCAAGGTCTAGCTTACCCCTCGTTCCTTCAATAACGGCAATACCGTTCTGAAGCGAAAATTTTGCACCCTTAGCAACCTGAATTGGTTTTTTTCCGATTCTTGACATATGTATTTACCAGATATAGCAGAGGACTTCACCGCCCACCTTTAACTCCCGGGCTTCTTTGTCGTCAATAACGCCCTTTGAAGTTGACAGAATGGATGTTCCTAGTCCATTTAAAACTTTTGGAAGACGATCACGGGTTGCATAAACGCGTAAACCCGGTTTCGAAATCCTCTTCAGCCCCATGATAACCGACTTCTTACCCGATTCATATTTTAAGTAGACCTTAATTGTCCCCTGGGTATTATCTTTAAGGAGTCGGAAATCTTCGATATAACCATATTTCTTAAAAATGGCTAAAATCTTTTCAGCCAATTTTGAAGCAGGGACATCAACCGTTTGCTTGGCGGTTGAAGCGGCATTGCGAATGCTTGTTAACATATCAGCAATAGGATCTGTGAGCGACATCTCTTTTTTCTACCCTTTCTTCTTACCAGCTTGCTTTCTTCACTCCAGGGATCTCACCTTTCCAGGCGAGTTCTCGGAAACAAATACGACAGACACCAAATCGTCTCAAATACCCTTTGGGCCGACCGCATAAACGACAACGATTATGCTGACGGACGGCAAATTTTGGTTTTTGTGCTGCTTTATTAATTAATGCTTTTCGTGCCATAGATTTTATCTCTTCCTGAACGGCATCCCGAGCAGTGTAAGCAGTTCTTGTGTCTGCTCTGCGGGGCCATGATTAAAAACAAGCGTAATATCCATCCCTTGTGTACGCTGCACCTGATCAAACTGATTTTCGGGAAAAATAGTCTGATCCGTAATGCCAAGGGTATAATTACCATCTTTATCAAATGATTTTCTTGAAACGCCATTGAAGTCACGAATACGCGGAAGCGCAATGCTGACCAGGCGATCAAGAAATTCATACATTTTATTTCCACGCAGCGTCACCTTGCATCCCACGGGAGCATTCTCGCGAAGCTTAAAATTTGAAATGGCTTTTTTCGATCGTCGGATGATCGGTTTTTGTCCTGTGATCGCGGCGAGATCTTTGACCGCCGTTTCCAATATATTAATATCCGTCATGGCTTCGCCAACGCCCATATTAATGACGATCTTCGTCAGGCGCGGGACCGCCATAATATTTTTAATGCCAAACTTCGCTTGCATCGCTGGCACAATTTCTTTGTTATGTCGTTCTAATAATCTGGATTTCATGTTAATTCGTTGCTCCACACTGTTTGCAGTCACGATTCTTTGTTCCATCCTTGAGAACAGAGATCTTAGTCCGCACGCGCTTGTTGCATTGTTTACAGACAAGCATCAAATTGCTTAAAGAGATCATCGCTTCGACCTCGATAATGCCCCCTTTTTGATTATCTTGTGTCTTGCGTTGCGCCTTTTTAATAATATTAATGTTCTCGACAAGCGCACGGCCAAGCTTGGGGAAGACATGCAAAACTTTCCCTTTTTTTCCTTTGTCTTTTCCGGCGATGACTTCTACATTATCATTTTTTCGAATTTTCATCATATTAAACAACCTCAGGGGCTAACGAAATAATTTTCATGTAATCCAAATTGCGAAGTTCGCGGGCCACAGGACCAAAAACACGAGTTCCTCGAGGGTTACCGGCATCATCGACAAGCACAACCGCATTTGTATCAAATCGAACATACGTTCCATCACTACGGCGCAAAGGAAACTTTTGGCGGACAATAATTCCTTTGACAACTTGTCCTTTTTTTACAGCGGCATTCGGGGCTGATTCCTTAATATTGACACGAATAAGCTCGCCAACCTGGGCAAAACTACGTCCTCTCGCCTTTAACACACCGATAAAAGAAGCCTTGCGAGCTCCGGTATTATCAGCAACGTCTAAAATTGTTTTTAAGAAAATCATTGCTCAACATTCTTTTTAATAATTTTTATGATAACCCAGCGCTTGTCTTTTGAAAGCGGTCTGGACTCCATCAATTCAACCGTATCGCCCGTTTTGGCTTCATTGTTTTCATCATGGGCCTTATATTTAACAAAATGGCGAATTTGTTTTTCGTACTTGGCATGCTTTGATTGCCAAGCAACCTGAACAACGCGCGTCTTGTTCATCTTGTCGCTTACGACGGTTCCTATGAGAGTTCTTCGCGGATTCGTACGTTCTGTCATTTACTTTTTCTTTCCGTTAAAATCGTTTTAATACGTGCAATATCTCGTCTTAAATGACCAAAACGTGAAGGTTTTTCAACCTTGCCAAATTTCTTCTGGTAATTTAAATCATAAAGTTCTTTTTTAAATGTTTTTTCTTTTTGAAGTAAATCTGTTGTATCGCTCGATCTAAAATCTTTTGCTTTCATCATATACCTCTTATTGGGATGCCCCGGAACGCGTAATAAATTTTGTACGAATCGGCATTTTAAAGGCAATCAAACGAAAAATTGTTTTTGCAAAATCCTCAGGGATGCCGCCAATCTCAAAAAGAACGCGTCCTCGTTTAATGGGACAAACCCAATGATCCAAATCGCCTTTTCCTTTTCCCATGCGTGTTTCTGCCGGCTTTTTTGTCACAGGCTTTGACGGGAAAACATTAATCCATAATCGCCCTGCCCCTTTCATCTTTCGAGCCGCTGTAATACGCGCCGCTTCAATATGATTCGACCGTAGCAAACCATTGCCTAACGCCTTTAAGCCAAACTCGCCAAAGCACAACATAGATCCCCGCATTGCAATCCCGCGCGTCTTGCCTTTTTGTACTTTTCGATATTTTACCTTTCGAGGCATCAGCATATTATTCAGCTTCCTTCTTGACGGGTTCTTGCTTTATCTCTGCTTCAGGTGCCTTGACTTCTTGATCTTTAGGTTCATCGAGAATGGCATCGCCATGATAAATCCATGCCTTGACGCCAATAACGCCATAGGTTGTATGCGCTTCCGCGAATCCATAATCGATATCCGCACGAAACGTCTGCAACGGTAATTTTCCTTCTCGATATGTCTCCCGTCTTGACATTTCCGCGCCGCCCAAGCGACCTGAACAACTAATCTTAATTCCCTTGGCTCCAGAGCCTAAGGCCTGCTCAATAGAACGCTTCATCGCACGACGAAACGCAATACGTTTTTCTAGCTGCAACGCAACGCTCTGTGCCACAAGATTCGCATTGACAGAAGGATTTTTAATCTCCTGAATATCGATCGCTAATTCTCGTGCGGTCAATTTCCCAAGTTCTTCTTTCAAACGGTCAATATCTGCGCCACGACGACCGATAATAACACCCGGCCTGGCAGAGGCAATCTTGACCCTGACTTGATTGGCTAGGCGCTCAATGTCAACATGCGAAACGGCGGCATGCGCAAATTTCTTTTTGATAAATGTACGGATCTTGCTATCTTCGATAATGTTTTGCGCAAAATCTTTCTTATCGGCAAACCAACGGCTTTTCCAATCCTTGATATACCCTATTCTTAATGCTAATGGACTTACCTTCTGCCCCACGGACTCCCTCGCTATTTCGTTTTGACGTCTAATTCGACGGTTAAGTGTGTTGTTCGTTTCAGAATGGGCGTTGCTCGGCCAAACGCTGCGGCACGAAAACGACTCCATGATGGACCTAGGTCTGCTGTAATCTTTGAAACAAAAAGCTGGTCTTCACTGACCCCTTTTTGCTTGGCATTACTAATCGCAGAATTTAAAACTTTGACAACTCTCTCACGTGACCCTTTATGAACTTGCTGTAAAAGAACGAGCGCGGTCTTGACATCCTTGCCGCGGATCACATTAATGACCTGACGGACTTTGGCCGGGGCAACGCGAATAAATCTTCCTTTTGCTGATGCAATCATTATTTTATCCTTTAAGTCTTATCTGGGGCTTTTTTCGCCTTAACACCGCCGTGCTTTTTAAATGTACGCGTCGGTGCAAAATAACCTAATTTGTATCCCACCATGTTTTCCGTAATAAAAACAGGGACGTGCTTACGCCCGTCATGAACGGCAATGGTGCTACCGACAAATTCAGGCGTAATGGTCGATCGTCGTGACCAGGTCTTGATAATAATCTTTTGTCCAGTCCTTTGCATCTTTTGAAATTTCTCAAGAAGATGATCAGCAACATAGGGACCTTTAGTAATCGAACGTGGCATATCTTATTGATTTCCTTTTTTACGTCGTCGAAGAATATTCCCATCCGAATATTTTCGCTTACGTCTTGTTTGATATCCTTTGGTCGGTTTGCCCCAAGGGGTGACCGGATGCGGATTTCCTTGCGGCGCTTTTCCTTCACCGCCACCGTGGGGATGATCGACAGGATTCATCGCAACGCCGCGCACTTTTCCTCGTCGGCCAAGCCATCGTGATCGTCCGGCTTTTCCAAGCGACATCGAATCATGCTCCACATTGCCAATTTGGCCAATCGTGGCACGACAATTTGTCTTGATCTTTCTTACCTCGCTTGAAGGAAGTCGGATATGCGCTTCGCCACCTTCTTTGGCCATGATCTGCGCGGAAGCCCCAGCGGAGCGAACAATTTGTCCTCCCTGACCAGGCCGTAATTCAATATTGTGCACTGCGGTGCCTAACGGAATATTCTCAATGGGCATACAATTACCTGGATTAATATCAACATCAGGATTAAAGGTACTGATGACTTCGCTTCCCACTTTAAGATCAAGGGGAGCAATAATATAAGAACGTTCTTTGTTCGGATATTCAATCAATGCAATGCGTGCGGATCGATTCGGGTCATATTCAATTGCCAAAACCTTCGCCGCTTCATCAATACGATTTCTTTTAAAATCGATAATACGGTACATTCTTTTGTGGCCGCCACCGCGGAAACGTAACGTAATGCGTCCGTTATTATTTCTTCCGCCGGAACTCTTTAATGGTTCTAATAAATTCTTTTCCGGCTTTGATTTTGTCACTTCTGCAAAATCAGAAATAATCGTATGTCTTAGCGCACTTGTTGTGGGGCGAAATTTATGCAGTCCCATTAAGTTACCTCAATCTTATGGCCATCTTGTAATGTCACCACCGCTTTTTTCCAATCTGGAACACGCCCGAGAATCTGACGGACGCGCTTTTTCTTTCCAGGGACAACGCATGTATTGACACCTTGAACCTTCACTTTATAAATTTCCTCAATCGCCTTACGGATATCGACCTTCGTTGCTCGACGGTCAACCTGAAAAAGGTATTTGCGATCATCTTGCAAGACCGTTCCTTTTTCGGTGCGAATGAGTGTCTTAACGATATCGTATTGATTAGCCATTTTTATATAAAACTTTCTTTTCTATTTTCTACCAATTCTATCAATAGAAAATTCTATTGAACTCTTTTTAACAAATCTTTAAAAGCAGATTTTGTAATGAGCAGTTTTTTATACTTTAAGATATCATATCCTGTCACATCGGCAGATCGCATCATGCAAAACGAAGAAATATTGCGGGAAACTTTTGAAATCTTTTCTTCAGCAGAATCAACCACAGCCAGAATCTTTCCTTCAAGTTTTAATCCCTTCAGGGCCTTCAAAAAATCTTTTGTTTTGTCTGAACTCGCCATAAGCCGATCCACGCATAACAAATCATTTTCATTTAACTTGGAATTCAAGCTTGCCTTTAATGCCACCGCTTTGACTTTTCTAGGAACCTGATATGTAAAATCTCTTGGTTCAGGGCCAAAGGTCACGCCGCCGCCCTTCCACAAAGGGGATCGAGACGATCCTGAACGTGCACGGCCTGTTCCTTTTTGTCTCCAAGGTTTTTTTCCGCCTCCGGAAACTTCAGCGCGTCCTTTGGTTGACGCATTGCCCTGTCGCTGATTGGCTTGATACATCACAACAGCTTGATGCAATGCCATTTTGTTGACCTTCCCGTCAAAAACTGCCTCAGGAAGCTTCAGTTCATCAACCTTTTTTCCGCTCATATCATGGATAGCGCAAATTGGCATAAATTTTACCTTACTTACCGCCCTTGGACTTAGCTTTGCTTTGCTTCATCGGATTAATTTTTTTAGCAACGGTTACTTTCACTTCATCAAATGACTTAAAGGCCTTCTTCTTGGATTTATTGATAAGTAAATAATTTCTTTTGCATCCAGGAACGGCACCCTTGATCAATAATAAATTCTTTTCAACATCAACATCCATCACGCGCAATCCTTGTGTGGTAATCCGATCGTCGCCCATGTGCCCTGGCATGGTTTTGCCCTTAAAAACACGTGAGGGTTCGGTGCTTGAGGCAACCGATCCAATACGACGGTGATGCATGGAACCATGGCCGCCAGGACCGCCTGACCATCCCCAGCGCTTCATACCACCCTGGAATCCTTTACCGATGGATGTTCCCGTAACGTCAACAAAATCCCCCGCACGGAATAAGTCCGCCTTGATCAGCTGGCCGACTTGATAATCTTTTGTGTCTTCCGCTTCAAACTCCGAAATCATCTTAAGAGGCTTGAGATTATTCTTCTTGAAAAAACCTAATCGCGCTTTATTGACACGTGACTCTTTAACCTCTTCAAAGCCAAGTGCGACTTTCACAGGAGAATTTTTGAGCTCCACAATATAGCATGGGCCTGCCTCGACAACAGTCACTGGAACAACGTTCCCGTCCTTGTCAAAGATTTGCGTCATGCCAACTTTTTTTCCTAACAACCCACGAATCATGTATAGCTCACCTATTGTTTAATTTCAACATCAACGCCCGCCGGAAGGTTCAGCTTCCGCAAGGCTTCTACGGTTTTTGCCGTAGGATCTAGAAGGTCAATCAAACGCTTGTGTGTGGCAAGCCCAAACTGTTCCCGTGATTTTTTATCAACCATGGGTGAACGCAGAACAGTATACAATTCTTTCTTTGTTGGTAAGGGAACCGGACCGGCGACCCTTGCCCCTGTTCGCTTGGCTGTCTCAACAATTTCTTGCGTTGATTGATCAATCAGACGATGATCGTATGCTTTAAGTTTTATTCTTATTTTTTGCATAGTTCCAACTATTTTATAATCTCAGAAATAACACCTGCGCCAACGGTTCTTCCCCCTTCGCGAATCGCGAAGCGAAGTTCTTTTTCCATGGCAACGGGTGTAATCAGCTCAATTTCAACCATGACATTATCACCTGGCATCGCCATTTCAACCCCTTGAGGAAGATTAGCGGTCCCGGTCACGTCTGTTGTTCTAAAGTAAAACTGAGGACGATATCCATTAAAGAATGGTGTATGTCGTCCACCCTCTTCTTTGGTTAAAATGTAGATTTGAGCCTTAAATTTTGTATGAGGCGTAATCGATCCTGGCTTAGCCAAAACCATACCGCGCTCAATATTGCTCTTGTCAACACCACGCAATAAAAGACCAACATTATCGCCAGCTTGGCCTTGATCAAGCTCTTTGCGGAACATTTCAACACCAGTGACAACGGTTTTCTGAACATCCTTGCGAAGACCGACAACATCAACATCATCGTTAACTTTCACAATACCACGTTCAATACGGCCGGTTGCAACAGTACCTCGACCTGAGATTGAAAAGACGTCTTCCACGGCCATGGAGAATGGTTTATCCAATTCACGCACGGGCTCTGGAATAAAATCATCAACGGCTTTCATCAAATCAAGAATCGGTTGGGTCTTGGCGGCATCATCCGGATGATTCAATGCTTCCAAAGCGCTTCCTTTGATGATCGGTGTTTTATCGCCATCAAATTTATATTTGGTTAAAAGATCTCGAAGCTCTAATTCAACCAAGTCAAGAAGTTCTTTATCTTCAACTTGATCGCACTTGTTCATGAAAATAACAAGGCGAGGAACGTTGACCTGGCGCGCTAAAAGGATATGCTCGCGCGTCTGAGGCATGGCCCCATCCGCAGCAGAAACAACAAGGATCGCACCATCCATCTGGGCCGCACCGGTAATCATATTTTTAATATAATCAGCGTGTCCGGGGCAGTCAATGTGTGCATAATGACGTTTCTCGGTTTCATACTCAAGATGAGCAATGTTAATGGTAACGCCGCGCTCTTTTTCTTCCGGAGCATTATCAATCGAGTCATAGCTGCGAGCTTCCGCAAACCCTTTCTTTGCTAAAACGGTTGTAATAGCAGAGCTCAAAGTCGTTTTACCATGATCAACATGACCAATGGTCCCGATGTTCAAGTGCGGTTTGTTTCTTATAAATTTTCCTTTAGCCATATTCTTTTCCCTCCCGTTAGAATTTTCTAAACAATTGCTTTTTTACCTGCGTTTCGTCCCTGTATTTTCTCGGCTACAAAGGCTGGAACCTCTGCGTAATATGCAGGTTCCATAGAAAATGTAGCACGTCCTTGAGATAAAGAGCGAATAGCGCCGGCATAATTAAACATTTCCGCTAAGGGGACATCGCAACGCGCTGTTTTTAATAAACCGCGATTGCCCATTTCATTGATTTTCGCTCTTCGCGTATTAAGGTCACCAACGACTGTTCCCATATTTTGCTCGGGAACAACAACCTCCACATCCATGATCGGCTCTAAAAATACAGACTTTCCTTTTCGCAAAGCATCGTAAAGCGCGTTTTTGGCAGCCAAATGGAAAGCAAGTTCGCTGGAATCAACATCGTGATAGGATCCATCCACTAACGTGACTTGAATATCGTCAACCGGATAGCCGCCTAAAATGCCTGTCAAGGCTGCTGCACGAATACCTTCTTCCACGGGTTTAATAAATTCACGGGGAATCGCCCCACCTTTAATTTTATCAATAAACGTCACGCCCTTGCCTTTTTCTTCTTGAGGCTCAACGTCAATAATAACATGTCCGTATTGTCCACGACCGCCCGACTGAGAAATATGTTTTCCAGTCACACCCATAACTTTTTCTTTAATCGTTTCTTTGTAGGCAACCTGCGGGCGTCCGACTCTTGTTTCAAGGCCAAATTCGCGCTTCATACGGTCAACAATAATTTCCAAATGCAACTCACCCATTCCGGAAATAACTGTTTCACCGGTTTCTCTATCGTAACGGGCTCTAAACGAGGGGTCTTCATCTAAAAACTTCCTTAAGGTCATCCCCATTTTATCTTGATCAGCCTTGGACATCGGTTCAAGCGACATCGAAACAACAGGCTCAGGGATTCTCATGTTTTCAAGCAAAATTGGATCTGATTCCTGGCACAAAGTATCTCCAGATTTTGTTTCTTTGAGTCCTACCAAAGCCACGATTTCTCCAGCACCCGCTTGATCAATAATTTCTTGCTTGTTGGCGTGCATCAAAACGATCTTGGAAACTTTTTCTTTGACTTGACGTGTTGAATTATAAATTTGTGTACCGGAAACGATTTTTCCAGAATAAATACGTGTAAAAAAAATCTTTCCGACATATTGATCCATGGCAATCTTGAAAGTCAACGCGGCTAGTTTTTCATCATCAGACGCTTTACGCGTAACTTCAGTCCCCTTTTTAGGAATAATCCCTTTGACTTCAGGAACATCGAGTGGTGATGGAAGAAAATCACAAACAGCGTCCAAAACCGCCTGAACGCCTTTGTTGCGCAAGGACGTTCCGCAAAGGACAGGAACAAAGGCCCCTTTTACAACAGCGCGGCGGATCGCGAGACGCAATTCTTCGGTGGTTGGGAGCTTTTCATCAAGAAATTTTTGCATTAAAATGTCATCGACTTCGGAAATTTTTTCAATCAAGGTATGATAGTATTTGGCGAGTTGATCTTTAAGCTCAGCTGGAACATCTTGACGTTTAATCATCATCCCTTCAACATCTTCATAAGTCACAAGTTGCCCTTCGATAACATCAACAATACCGCTAAAATTATCTTCAGAACCTACAGGAAAAAAAATCGCTGCGGCCACAGCTCCAAGGCGGTCATGCATTTGCTGTAAAACGCTGTCAAAATTGGCTCCCATCCGATCCATCTTGTTAATAAACGCAATGCGCGGAACATGATAACGATCGGCCTGACGCCAAACAGTTTCCGTTTGAGGCTGAACGCCGCTTGTGGCACACAAGACAACAACAGCACCGTCAAGAACCTTAAGCGATCGCTCGACTTCAACCGTAAAATCAACGTGTCCGGGGGTATCAATAATATTGATCTTGCAATCACGCCAAAAACAAGTTGTGTTAGCAGAGGTAATGGTAATGCCACGCTCCTGCTCTTGTTCCATCCAATCCATTGCGGTGTTGCCTTCGTCAACAGTTCCCATCTTATGAAGAACACCGGTATAAAAAAGGATACGCTCTGTCGTCGTTGTCTTTCCAGCGTCGATGTGAGCGATAATACCGATATTGCGTACTTTATTTAAAGGAATATTTGCCATATTTTATTACCATTTCAAATGGGCAAAGGCTTGATTAGCTTCTGCCATCTTATGTGTTTCATCTCTCTTTTTAATTGCTTGACCTTCACCTTTGAATGCCGCAAAAAGCTCATCGGCAATTTTCACTTCCATGGGCTTACCCTTTTTAGCATGAGCCAAATCACGAATCCATCGAAGCGCAATCGTGTTACCCTTTAAGGGTGGAACTTCCATAGGGATCTGATATGTCGAACCTCCCACGCGGCGAGACTTGACTTGCATGCGGGGACGGATATTTTCAATCGCTTTGGCAAAAACCTTCACAACATCTTCATCGGCAGATTTCTTCTTTAAAATATCAAAGGCATTATAAACAATGCTCTCGGCTAATGTTTTCTTGCCTTCATACATAATAATACCAATAAATTTACCTATTAATTGGTCATTATATTTCGGATCAGGCTGAGCCTGACGGATTTGCGCTGTTCTTCTTCTCATTATTTATCTCGTTTGGCTCCGTACTTAGAGCGTGATTTCTTGCGGTCTTTAACGCCTGTGGTGTCTAGTGTGCCGCGGACAATATGATAACGAACTCCTGGTAAATCTTTCACACGACCGCCTCTCACTAGAACAATGGAGTGTTCCTGAAGATTATGCCCTTCTCCGGGGATATAGGAGGTAACTTCCATTTTATTCGACAAGCGGACTCTGGCAATTTTGCGTAGCGCAGAGTTCGGCTTTTTCGGTGTCATTGTTTTCACCTGCAAGCAAACACCACGTCTTTGCGGACAATTCGTCAAGGCAGGGGACTTACCCTTCTTGATTTTTTGGTTCCGGCTCTTTCTGATTAACTGTGAGATCGTCGGCATACTTTACCATTTCAATATTTTTATAAGTTTTAAAACCAGTTCCTGCGGGGATTAAATGACCCACAATAACGTTCTCTTTCAAGCCACGTAAGTAGTCAACTTTACCAGAAGTTGCCGCATCTGTCAAGACTCTTGTCGTTTCCTGGAAGCTTGCAGCAGAAATGAAACTCTCCGTCGACAAAGAGACCTTTGTGATGCCTAACAACAGCGGTGTTGCGGATGCGGGCTTCCCTTTTTTCTTGAGGACGGCTTCGTTAGCCTTTTTAAACACAACCTTATCCACTTGCTGCCCAACGAGAAACTCGGTATCTCCCGATTCTTCAATTTTAACTTTTTTCAACATCTGCCCAACAATAAGCTCAATGTGTTTATCGCTAATGCGCACACCCTGCAAACGATAAACTTCTTGAACTTCATTGAGCAAATACTCTTGCAAAACTTTATCCCCTGAAACTCTTAAAATATCATGCGGAACAACGGGCCCTTCGGTCAATTGCTGGCCAGCAAAAACACGGTCCCCTTTATAAACATTGGGGTGTTTGCCGTGCGGAATTACATATTCTGAACTCATGCCGGTTTGACTGCGGACAATAATCTTGCGCGATCCTTTCCGGTCTTCACCGAATTCAACAAACCCGTCAATTTCGCTGACGATCGCAGGATCTTTAGGACGTCGTGCTTCAAAGAGTTCGGCCACGCGAGGCAAACCACCGGTAATATCACGGGTCTTTCCAGAGGCTCGCGGAATCTTCGCTAAAAGTTCACCTGCGCCCACATCTCGCTTGTCCGTCACCAATATGTGCGCGCCGACAGGAATCGAATAAATCCCAAGCACTTCTTTGCGCTCATCGGTCACGATAATTTGAGGATGGAATTCCTGCTTATGTTCCACCACGACGCGCTCAGTCACACCGGTAATCGAATTTTGCTCTTCCTGAATGGTGACACCGTCTTTAATATCTTCAAAATTAACAACACCTTTAACTTCTGTAATAATCGGAATGGTATAGGGATCCCAGCTAACAAAAATAGTCCCCTTTTTAATAGAAACTCCATCGGGAATTTTAATAACAGCACCTTGAACAAGCGGATAGCGTTCGTACTCACGGCCAAACTCATCGTTGATGCTGATCGAGCCATTACGATTTAGGACAATGTATTCTTTTCCTTTTTCAACAACACGTAATCCGTGATACTTAAGGACTCCTTCATTCTTGGAACGAATAAAAGATTGCTCAACGGAACGGCTTGCGGTTCCTCCAATGTGAAACGTACGCATGGTCAGCTGAGTTCCCGGCTCGCCGATGCTTTGCGCAGCGATACAACCGACCGCTTCGCCCACTTCCACAAGACGCTGAGTTGCGAGATTTCGACCGTAACACTTCACGCAAACGCCGCGCTCGGATTCGCAGGTCAAGACACTGCGAATACGGACCTTTTCAATGCCAAGTTGCTCGATGATCTCGGCTTTTTCGTCTGTAATTTCTTGCCCGGCTTCAACCACTAATTGATCGGTCACAATATCCACGATATTGTCCAAAGCAACGCGACCAATAATACGTTCCTTAAGGCTAACAACCACTTCATCACCTTCGATAATGGCTGAAACAGTAATGCCGTTGACTGTTCCGCAATCAAGTTCATTGACAACAATTTCTTGGGCAACGTCAACTAAACGACGTGTCAAGTATCCAGCGTCAGCGGTTTTCAGCGCGGTATCCGCAAGACCTTTACGAGCACCGTGCGTTGAAATAAAATATTCCAAAACCGTCAATCCTTCGCGGAAGCTTGCCGTAATAGGGTTCTCGATGATTTCTCCGGAAGGTTTGGCCATCAACCCGCGCATACCGGAAAGCTGGCGAATCTGCAAACGAGATCCACGAGCACCGGAATCCGCCATGATAAAGACAGGGTTAAAAGGATCCATGCCCTTGAAAACGAGATCGGAAATGGCCTCGGTTGTGTGTGTCCAAACGTCGATGATTTTATTGTAACGCTCGCGCGCCGTAATAATACCTTTGCGATATTGGTCTTCAACTTTGGCGACTTCTTGACGAGAATTCTTAACCAAAACCTGTTTTTCAGCAGGAACGGTCAGATCCGCGATGCTAATTGAAATACCCGCCGATGTGGCCGATCGAAAACCTAGCGCCTTTAAGTCATCAAGAAGAATCGTTGTTGCATGCTGGCCAAAACGTTTATAACAATCAGAAATAACAGCGCCGATTTTTTTCTTGTTTAAAACATCATTAACATACCCGAAGTTTTGCGGTAAAAGACTATTTAAAAAAATCTTTCCGACGGTTGTTTCAACAATAGTTGTTTTCTTCTCGCTTTTAACATGTGCATCGCCGCCCTCAAGCGCTTTTTTCTGCGAAATAATAAATGAGGGTTTTTCTTCGCCCCAAACTATCTGATTTTCAAGCCGAAGCTTAATACGGCTGTGCAAATCAATAAGTCCATCACTAAAAGCAATCTTCGCCTCATTAGTGGTAGCAAAAAGTCTTCCCTCGCCCTTACCACTTGCCTTATCCTTCGTGAGATAATAAAGACCTAAAACAATGTCTTGTGTCGGAGAAAGTAAAGGTCGACCATCGGCCGGTGAAAAAATATTATTGATAGACAAAAGTTCAAGGCGGCATTCCAGCTGCGCTTCCAAAGATAACGGAACGTGCACAGCCATCTGGTCACCGTCGAAGTCCGCGTTAAATGCGGCGCAAACTAACGGGTGCAGTTGAATCGCTTTGCCTTCAACCAAGATCGGCTGAAATGCTTGAATGCTCAAGCGGTGAAGCGTTGGAGCGCGGTTCAGCATAACAGGATGATCTTGGATAACTTCGTCTAAGATATCCCAAACTTCATTTTTGGCTCGCTCAACCATGCGCTTGGCCCCTTTGATGGTGTGAACAAAGCCGCGTTCGCGAAGCTTCCGAATGATAAACGGTTCAAACAACTCAAGGGCCATCCTTTTCGGCAATCCGCATTGATGCAATTTTAATTCAGGCCCAACGACGATAACCGATCGTCCAGAATAATCAACGCGCTTACCCAAAAGGTTCATGCGGAAACGCCCCTGCTTTCCTTTGAGCATGTCGGACAACGATTTTAAAGGACGATTATTGGATCCTAAAACAGGGCGACCGTGGCGGCCATTATCAAAAAGGGCATCCACAGCTTCCTGCAGCATACGTTTTTCATTACGAATAATAATTTCAGGCGCATTGAGATTAATGAGTTTCTTCAAACGATTGTTACGATTAATAACGCGTCGATAAAGGTCATTGAGGTCTGATGTGGCAAATCGGCCACCTTCAAGCGGAACTAATGGTCGCAAATCCGGCGGAATGACGGGCAAAGATTCCAAAACCATCCATTCGATGGAATTGCCAGACTTCTTGAAATCTTCAGCAATTTTCAATGTCTTTGCAATCTTTTTGGCATTGGCACCGGCCGGCGTTGCCTTCTCCAGAGCTTCACGTAATTCCACACAAAGCTTGTCAAGATTGACCTGCTTTAACAAATCCTTAACCGCTTCAGCGCCGATCTTGGCCTTGAAAGAATCGCCGTACTTCGAAAGGCACTCTTGATATTTATCTTCATTCAAGAACTGCTTATATTTTAATTGGGTATCCCCGGGATCGACGACAATATATTCTTCGTAGTAAATAATTTTTTCCAAATCCTTTAGCCCGATTTGGAGCAGTGACGACAAACGGCTGGGGACCGCCTTGTAAAACCAGATGTGCGTGACAGGACATGCTAATTCAATATGACCCATGCGCTCACGTCGGACAGCAGAACGCGTGACCAGAACGCCGCAACGATCGCAAACGATTCCCTTGAACTTAATACCTTTATATTTTCCGCAATTACATTCCCAATCGCGAACAGGCCCAAAAATCTTTTCGCAAAACAAACCATCTTTTTCTGGTTTGAGCGTTCGATAATTAAGCGTTTCTGCTTTCTTAACTTCGCCAGTTGACCAAGAGCGAATAATATCCGGAGAAGCAAGTTTAATAGTAATGCTATCGTAATATTTTTCTTGGTTCATACGTTTTTATTTTTCCTTTTTCTTGTCTTCAGGAGCCGGTTCAGAGCTTTCCATACGGATGTCTAAACACAAGCCTTGCAATTCTTTGATCAAAACGTTAAAAGATTCCGGTGTTCCAGGAGCGAGCTTTTGCTCTCCTTTGACAATCGCTTCGTAAATACGGCTGCGGCCATTAACGTCGTCGCTCTTAACGGTTAACATTTCTTGTAAGGTATAGGCAGCGCCATACGCTTCAAGCGCCCAGACTTCCATTTCTCCAAAACGCTGGCCGCCAAAATGCGCTTTTCCGCCTAAGGGTTGTTGAGTAACTAACGAATACGGACCGATGGAACGCGCATGGATCTTTTCATCAACCAAGTGGATGAGCTTCATCATATAGATGTAGCCCACTGTCACTTTTTGATCAAAAGGAATACCACTATGGCCATCATAAACAGTCGTCTTGCCATTTTCAGGAAGGCCTGCCTCTTTAAGAAGGGCACGAATTTCTGCTTCGGTGGCGCCGTTAAAAACAGGCGTTTCGCATTCAAGACCTAGAGCATGAGCTGCCCAGCCTAGATGTGTTTCAAGAAGCTGGCCGACATTCATACGCGAAGGAACGCCTAGCGGATTTAAAACAATATCCACCGGAGTGCCATCGGCTAAAAACGGCATATCTTCTTCGGGGAGAATACGCGCCACCACACCCTTGTTTCCATGACGGCCTGCCATCTTGTCACCTTCGGATACCTTACGCTTTGTGGCCACATAAACAATGACACGCTTTAAGACGCCAGCGGGGAGCTCATCGCCACACTTGACCTTTTCAATCTCATGCTCTTGCTCTTCAACAAGCTCTTGCATGCGATCATCAAAAAGGCTTAGCACGGTTGCTGCTTCGTCGTCTTGCTTGATTTGGCGGTCTGTCATTTTTTCTAGTGTTGATTTATCAACCTTAAGAAGTTTACACAGACGCTTATCTTTTTCTTCTCTTAAAAATTCAATTTCTTGCTTATAATATTTCTTAATCTTGTCAATTTCGACAAGTTCTTTTTTCTTATCTTCTTTGGACTTTCGTCCGCGTTCGCTGCGCTGAAAAATTTCAACGTTCACGATCACGCCCTCTTCTCCGGGAGGAAGGGTCAACGATGTGTCACGAATATCAGCGGCCTTTTCACCAAAAATGGCGCGCAATAACCGTTCCTCAGGAGAAAGCTCTTTTTCACTTTTCGGAGTGACTTTACCAACAAGAATGTCTCCTGCCTTGACCTCGGCACCAACGCGGACAATGCCTTCCTCGGTCAAATCTTTAAGCGCATCTTCGCCGACATTGGGAATATCACGCGTAATTTCTTCATTGCCTAAACGTGTTTCTCGCGCCTCGACTTCAAATCGTTCAATATGAATAGAGGTAAATGTATCTTCTTTGGCAAGACGCTGATTTAAAATAATCGCGTCTTCAAAGTTGTACCCTCGCCAAGACATAAAGGCAACCAGGATATTACGCCCAAGTGCCAGTTTGCCTCGTTCCGTCGCCACACCATCGGCAATAACTTGACCCTGCTGAACATAATCCCCTAGCTTAACAATCGGTTTTTGATGAACACAGGTATTGGCATTTGATCTTAAAAAATTCTTTAACGGATAAATGACTTTGCCAACAACGATTTCCCGTGCATCAACTTTTGTGACTTTGCCGGATTCTGTTGCAATCACAACAGATCCCGAATCACGTGCCACGGCCCCCTCCATGCCGGTGCCCACATACGGAGCTTCCGTATCCATTAAAGGAACGGCCTGGCGTTGCATGTTTGATCCCATCAAGGCACGGTTCGCGTCGTCATGCTCCAAAAAAGGAATGAGTGCCGTCGCCGGAGAAACAAGCTGCTTGGGAGAAACGTCCATATAGTCAACCTTGTTCGGGCCGACGTACGGAAAATCTTCACGATAACGGCAAGAAATATCTTTTTCCAAGAAATTTCCGCCTTTATCGATTGGCGTGTTCGCTTGAGCAATATATTTATTTTGATCAATATCGGCGGTTAAATATTCAACCTTGTTCGTGACTCGGCCTTCAATGACTTTACGATAAGGTGTCTCAACAAATCCAAGTTCATTAACGCGAGCGCAATTGGTCAGTGATGCAATCAACCCGATATTTGGACCTTCAGGCGTTTCAATAGGACAAACACGGCCATAATGTGTGGGATGAACGTCGCGGACTTCAAATCCAGCTCTCTCGCGAGATAACCCGCCAGGACCCAAAGCACTCACTCTGCGTTTGTGGGTTGTTTCAGCTAAAGGATTACCCTGATCCAAAAATTGCGATAACTGGCTTCGGGCAAAGAAATCTTGAATTTGACTTGAAAAAAGACGGGAATTAATTAAATGATGAGCGGTTAAATTTTCAAATGTGTTCATGACAACCAAACGCTCTTTAATGGAGCGCTCAATACGCGCCAAACCAATGCGCACTTGGTTTTGAACAAGTTCACCAACGGTTTTGATACGTCGGTTGCCAAGGTGATCAATATCGTCGATATCACCATGTCCGTCTCTTAACTTAAAGAGATAGCGAATCACTTCGACAACCGTGGCCAGATCAAGGATACGATTGTCAATATCGACATTCATCCCCAATTTACGGTTGATGATATAACGTCCGACCTTGCTAAGCTCATATCGTTTGGCATCAAAAAATAAACGGAAGAACAAGGCCTCAGCAACCTCAATGGTGGCTGGTTCCGTGGGCCTCATTTTTCGATAAAAATCTAAAAGGGCTTCTTCTTTTGTTTTGGTGTGATCTTTTTCAAGGGTATTTTTTAATTTAGGAAAATCTTCGCCAAAAAGTTTTTGCATTTCTTCTTCGCTCGACAATCCCATAATACGTAAAATCTGCGTCGCCGGAAAACTTCGGCGACGATCAACATAGGCCAACAAAACATCGTTCAAGTCATATTTGATTTCGAACCAAGCGCCGCGAGACGGAATAATGCGTCCCTGGTAAATACTCTTTCCGGTTGGATGAAGCTCTTGCTCAAATGAGGCACCTGGGGGCCGTTGAATCTGAGAAACAACAACGCGTTCATCTCCATTAATAATGAAAGTCCCTGTTTCCGTCATTAAAGGAAAATCGCCGAAATAAACTTCTTGTTCTTTGATCTCAACAGGCGTCACAAGCCTTAGGCCCACTTTAAGCGGAGCCGAATAGGTCATACTGCGTCGTTGACACTCCCTTGAAGAATATTTTTCTTTTCCTAATTGATAGCCGATGTACTCCATACGCACTTGGCCGTCATAGCTCTCAAAAGGAAATGTTTCACGAAAGACTTCTTCAAGCCCTTGGTTCTTTCGTTCTTCGGACTTGACAAATCGCTGCAAAAACGCTTCATAGGAGACAACTTGGACGTCGAGCAAATTTGGCAGGACATATGTATCCTTAAATTTGCTAAAGTCTCTAATTTCTCTTTTTCTCATAATTTGGTCTTAGAGTTATCCAGGATTTTATTATTTTATCTCAACTTCAGCGCCAGCAGCGGTGAGTTTCTTCTTGAGATCTTCGGCTTCGTCTTTAGCGATGGACTCTTTAACAGTCTTTGGAGCCCCTTCAACCAAATCTTTAGCCTCTTTAAGGCCTAGATTTGTTGCAGCACGAACCTCTTTAATAACGGCAATCTTGTTAGCACCAGCTGCTTTAAGGACAACATCAAATGTTGTCTTTTCTTCCGCTGGAGCAGCAGCGCCTGCAGCACCACCGGCCATCATCGGAGCAGCCATCATGGGAGCCGCAGCCGTAATCCCGAACTTCTTCTCGAGACCTTTCACAAGGTCGGAAAGCTCAAGGGCTGTTAGACCTTCGATGGTCTTGACAACTTCTTCAAGCTTTGGTGAAAGGGCTTTGGTTTCGACTTTTTCTTGAACTGTTTCTGACATTTTATTTTCCTCCTGCTTTCTCGCTTAATTGCTTTAAGATATATATTAAATCCCTCGTTTTAGCGTTTAAGGCCCCTGCCAAGCGCACGAGCGGAGACTGAATCGTTTGCGCTAACATCGTCAACAAAACTTCCCTGGAAGGAAGATCTGAGAGACGTTTGACATCCGCCTGTTGAACAGCCTTTCCGTCGAGGACACCCCCCTGAATATTAAGCCCTTCAAGATCCTTCGTGAGCTTAACGAGAGCTTTAGCAACTTCCACTGAATCACTATCGCTCCACACAAATGCAATCTGTTGCGTAATCTTACTGCTCATCTCATCAAACTTCATAGCGGTAAGAGTTTTCTTCGCAATACGATTCTTAGAAACATAAACCTTGGCGCCAGCGGCCTTCAAGGTTTTACGAAAATTGTTCATCTTCGGCGAAGACATTTTTGAATAACTCACCAAAAATGTCGTTGAATGCTCTGCGACATTATGACGAATTTTTTCGGCGATGCTTTCGCGAATGAGTTGTCCGACTTTCTTCATAACGCAATCCTTAATCCAGGCCCCATCGTTGTTGACAAAAATAACGTCTTCACAAAATCCCCTTTAATCGCCACGGGCTTGGAATGAACAACTGCCTCGATGACTTGTTTGGCATTATCATGAAGCTGATCGCTCGAAAATGAACGCTTGCCAATCCCAACGTGAATACCGCCTTGCTTATCTGATTTAAACTCAACACGACCTGCCTTGACTTCCCGAATGGCTTTGCCAATATCCGCTGCGACTGTTCCCGCCTTGGGTGAGGGCATCAGCCCTTTGGGCCCTAAAACTCTTCCGAGCTTGCTTAATTCACGCATAATATCCGGAGTCGCCACAACGCAATCAAAATCAAGAAAACCATTCATCACTTTTTCAATTAAATCTTCCGCGCCCACATAATCGGCCCCGGCTTCTTTCGCCTGAAGTGTATGCTCGCCTTTACAAAATGCAATCACGCGAATCTTTTTTCCTGTTCCGTGGGACAGCAACACGGTCCCTCGAACCGCCTGATCAGAGCTCTTCAAATCCACATTTAAATTAAAATGTAATTCGACGCTTTCATCAAATTTTACTTTTGGAAATGTAGAAAGTGTGGAGATACCTTCCTCTAAAGAATAGATCTTAGCCCTCTCAACCTTTTCATAAGCCTGTTTCATGCGCTTTGATACTTTAGTCATTACTCAATCACCTCAACGCCCATGCTTCGAGCCGTTCCCTTAATCGTGATAATAGCTTTTTTCATGTCAGCGGTATTTAAATCTTCCATTTTTTGCTTAGCAATTTCTTCCACTTGTTTGACCGTAATTGTTCCGATCTTCTCCTTCCCTGCTTGACCGGATGCCTTAGCAAGATTAGCAGCCTTTTTAACGAGAACAGAAGTTGGCGGAGTTTTGATAATAAAATCAAAAGACTTGTCTTTGTAAACTTTGATAACCGCTGGGAGAATCAGACCTTCTCTGCCCTTGGTCTTTTCATTAAATTGTTTACAAAACATCATAATATTGATGCCATGCTGACCCAGTGCAGGGCCGACGGGTGGCGCAGGATTTGCTTGTCCTGCAGGAACATATAATTTGATTTGCGCGACGACTTCTTTTGCCATATTAAACCTTCTCGACTTGCCAATATTCTAATTCTACGAGTGTGGAACGTCCAAAAATAGAAACGCTCACCTTAAGCTTCCCGCGATCGGGATGAATTTCCATCACAGATCCATTAAAACTTGCAAAGGGTCCTTCGATAATCTGAACAGGTTCACCAACATCATAAATAGTCTTGGGACTTGGCTTGGCCTCTGTTTCTTCTCTTCGCTTTAAAATATTCTCAACTTCTTTGTCAGACAGCGCTGATGGCTTATGTCCCGGGCCAATAAAACCCGCAACCCCTGGAGTTGTCTTCACAAGATACCAGCTCTCGTTGTTCATCTCCATGTTGAGCAAAAGGTATCCGGGGAAAAATTTCCTCGTTGAGATACACTTTTTGCCTGCACGCACCTCAGACACCTGCTCGGTCGGAACAACGATCTCGCCAATATACTTTTTGAGCTCCGTTGTCACCATCCTCTTTTCGAGGCCAACTCGTGCTCGATCTTCACAGCCTGTTTGTGTGTGGACAACGTACCATTTCATCATAATTAGCGAATTATTAATCCCAATAGCCGTGAAAGAACGAAATCCGTTGCCCCGATGAACAAACCCAAAAAAAATGTACTCGCAATCACAATCCATGTGGCTTCGTACAGTTCAGCCCGTGTGGGCCAGCTGACCTTTTTGAGTTCCACCGCAACTTCAGTAATAAAACCTTGTATCTTTCCCAGCATTGTTGTTACCTTCCACAGGCCTGGTAGGAGTCGAACCTACAACACACGGTTTTGGAGACCGTCGCTCTAGCCATTGGAGCTACAGGCCTAAATTTTAATTACTTCTTAGTTTCCTTGTGCAGAGTGTGTCGACGACAAAATCGACAATATTTCTTGATTTCGATTCGTTCAGGCTTTTTCTTCTTATCTTTTGTGCTGCAATAGTTTGATCTATCGCATTCTTTACATTGAAATTGGATATTTTCGCGCATTATAATTAAAGAGTTTGTCAGATTAAGCCCTCGACCAGAATTGAACTGGTGACCCCGTCCTTACCAAGGACGTGCTCTACCAACTGAGCTACAAGGGCAAATATGTAAGCCAAAAGTATACGGTTCAAACCTTATTTTGTCAAGTGCTTTATTCAAGAATTATTATTAATACGGCAAAAAATAAAAAAAAGAAAAAGACTAGAGATTCTCGGCGAGCTTTAAAAAGCGGCGTTTGCCAACTTTGAGGATCCCGGGCTGAAGCGGCCAGTTTTCATCAACAATTTTCTGCCCATCAACACTTACCGCGCCTTGTTTTATCAAACGCCGGGCCTCATTTTTTGAATCGGCTAGCCTTTTTAAAACTAAAACATCTATCAGGACTTTAGCCTCCCCCGAAGATAGGACAAATATTTCCATATCGTCCGGAGTCTCTTTCTTTGAAAAAACTTTTTCAAAATCCAACCGCGCATCATGCGCTTCTTGAAAAGAATAAAACTGTCGAACAATTTCTTCGGCAAGCCGAAGTTTTGCTTCTTTGGGATGGAGCTCTTTAATTTCGCTCACATCGATATCGGTCAACAATTCATAATAACGCATCATGAGCTCATCGCTAATCGACATGGTCTTTCCAAAGATGTCCTTTGGCGATTCGTCGATTCCGATATAATTTCCCAAGGATTTGCTCATCTTTTGAATGCCGTCTGTCCCCTCTAGAAGCGGCATCATCATCACCGCTTGCGGTGCTTGATGAAAAGCCTCCTGAAGCTGACGGCCCATCAAAAGATTAAATTTCTGATCTGATCCTCCAAGCTCAACATCCGCCTTTAAATAAACCGAATCATAACCTTGCAAAAGCGGATAAATAAATTCTAAAATACTGACTTCTTTTTGATCTTCAAAACGTTTTTTAAAATCAGCGCGCGCGAGCATCTGCGCAACCGTACAGCATGATGAAAGCTCTAAAATATTTTGTGCATTAAGCTTCTTAAGCCATCGACTATTAAAAACAACTTTTGTTTTCTTTTGATCTAAAATTTTAAAAACTTGACGCTGATACGATTTAGCATTTTTAGCGACCTGCGGTGGCGTCATGCGTACACGAGTCTGATCTTTTCCAGAAGGGTCTCCAATTTGTGCCGTAAAATCACCAATAATAAAAAAAACAATGTGCCCTAAGTCCTGAAATTGGCGAAGCTTGCGAAGAAGAACAACGTGGCCCAGATGAAGGTCCGGCGCCGTTGGGTCAAAACCTGCTTTAACATGAAGTGGTTTGCCCGTTGTTTGCGAAGAAAGGAGTTTTTTTCTTAAAATTTCTTCGCTAATAATTTCTGTCGATCCGGAAGCAATTTTCTTAAAGACATAATCAGCCGAGCTCATCGTCGCACCGTAAAATTTAACTTTTGAACAATTTTATCGTGGTCTTCACTTGAGACGCGGAAACAGAATTGAACAAGACGTTTAAGTCGCTATCGAGACTTTTCTGGGAAACGCTTCTTTATTGCTGCGGCTTTTCTTCAGAAATCTTTGCGCTCAAGCCAATCTTCATCTGATCGACGTCGACCTTGATAACCTTAACGGAAACCTTATCGCCCGTTTTAAAACTATCGGCTCTCGGCTTTTCAATCTCTGAAGCATAAATTAAACCCTCAATCTCTTCTTCAAGCTTAACAAAGACACCAAAATCCGTATTGAGGACAACTTCCGCATCCATGGTGTAACCAATCGGATAGCGCTTGGCAATTTCTGGCCAAGGATTTTCTTTGAGCTGTTTATACCCGAGATTTATTTTTCTTTGTTCAGGATCAACGGCAAGAACAACAACCTCAACCGTTTGTCCTTTCTTAAAAATTTCTTGAGGATGATTGACTTTACGCGTCCAGGACATATCGGAAACATGAATCATGCCTTCAATGCTGCCTTCGATCTCAACAAAAGCGCCATAATCGGTAAATCCACGAACCTTCCCAGAAATCTTTGTGCCAACCGGAAATTTTCCTTCCACTTCAAGCCAAGGATTCTTTTCAAGTTGCTTAAGACTTAATGATATGCGCTTGGTATCTTTATCAATACTGATGATCTGAACCTCGACCATATCTCCGATGGCAAACACTTCTTGAGGATTGACCATCTTTTTTTGCCAAGAAATTTCAGAAGAATGCAATAATCCTTCAATGCCTTTACCGATTTCGATAAACAATCCATAAGGCATGATATTAACAATTTTTCCTTTGACCTTGCTACCAACGGGATGCTTGTCTTCCACGCCTTCCCAAGGGTTTGCACTAATTTGTTTTAGGCCTAAAGAAACTTTGGAATTTTCACGATCAAAATCTAAAATAAGGACTTCGATCTTATCTCCTACCGCTACAAGTTCTGAGGGATGATTAATCCGTGACCAGCTCATATCGGTGATGTGCAAAAGTCCATCGATACCGCCTAAGTCAATGAAGGCACCGAAATCCGTAATGCCCTTGACGGTTCCGGTACGTCTCTGACCTTTTTCAAGCTTATCCCAAAGCTTTGTTTTAACTTCATCACGCTCTTTTTGAATGACTTCGCGGCGGGAAAGAATGATATTGCGGCGAGGCTTGTTCATTTTTGTGATGAAGAATTTATATTTTGTACCGATGGTGTCCTTGACAGGAATGCCCTTAAATGCCGACAAGGATCTCGGCAAAAAGGCATCGACGCCTTCGATGTCAACGATATACCCCCCATTGACTTGTTTGATTACTCTTCCGTCGACAAATGATCCTTCATCGAGTTGATCAGCAATCTTTTGCCAGCCTTGAAGCCGTTGGGCTTTGGCATGCGACAAAATAAGACGCCCGTGTTCATCCTCCACAGACTCCACGAGGACTTCAACAAAATTACCAATTTTTACTTTTTCCGGGTCACGAAACTCATCTACGGAGATAAACCCTTCGGACTTATACCCCACGTCGACAATAATGTCTTGAGCGGTAATCCCAATGATCTCCCCCTGGATGATCTCCCCTTCTTTAAGCTCACGTAAAGACTTTTCGTACAGCTCAGCCATTGAAACTTGTTCGTTACTTGCCATATCCTTTTATACCTCTTTTCAAGAAATTCTTTTGTCGTGAAGAATGTGTAAAAATTCCTTTAACAAAAGTATCAAATTATCTTCGAAATGATTACATTTGTCAACTAAAATCTTTTATTATGATTAAAAAAACTCCCAAATCAATTTACAGATTTTTTTATTTCTTGATGTGAGAGATGGCCATTGCCTTGATGGAATCGCGCACGCGATTAGCAATGTCTTGATAGGACGTCTTCTCAGTGACTTGAATAGGGTCCCCAAAAACAACCGTAACCTTGGCTCTGCGAATCCCTTTGACACCAGGTGGCATCGCCTTGTCAGATCCGATAATCAAGGCTGGGATAATAGGAACCTGGGCCTTGACCGCTAAAAAACCAACACCAGCCTTGACTTCTGAGGCATCAAGATCTTCTGTACGTCGGCCGCCTTGCGGGAACATCACAAGCCCACGATTTCCCTTCAACCGCTTGAGGGCTTCTTTGATCGCCTGGGCATCAAAGGTCCCGCGCTTGACAGGAAATGCGCCAAACTGATAAAGAAAGAAATTAACAAAGGGATTCTTAAAAAGAGAGCTCTTTGCAATGAAGCTAAGATGCCGACCAGATGCCACGCCCACCAGCATCGGATCCAAATTACTTAAATGATTGCTGGCAATAATATAGCCGCCTCGCGTCGGAATCTTATCGCGATGGCATGCCTCAAGCGATAGATACGTGTCATAAAAAATTTTCTGTAAATAAAACGCGATCCAGTAGATCATCCTAATTTTTTTTGAGCATCATTTTGGCAAATTCAATCATGGCCTTGGCCTTGCTAACAGACTTAGCCTCCACATACGCACGGACCAGCGGTTCTGTACCTGAGGGACGAAACATAACCCAGCTTTCATCTTCGCAAATCAGCTTAATGCCATCAAAGGTCTTAATATCAACAACCTTCTTCCCTAATATACGCTTCAGGGACTTTAGCTTGTTGATATCGAGCGCTTTTTTACCTAAAGGAAGCGCCGCGCGTTCATAATAATAATGGCCAAACTCCTTTTCCATATCCGCGATAAGCTTCTTGATGCTTTTCCTTTGATAAACCATCATTTCAAGAAGCAAAAGCCCTGCCAGCGTACCATCGCGTTCCGGGATATAATTCTGAACACCAATACCGCCAGCCTCTTCGCCACCGGCTAAAATATCCTCCGATATCATTAAGTCCGAGATGTACTTAAATCCAACTGGTGTTTCATAAAGCTTGAGGCCAAACTTGTCAGTAATTCTGTCTAACATCGTTGTCCCGCAAATCGTTTTCACAACGCCACCTGTTTTTCCACGGTTACGGACAAAGTGCAAAATAATCAAAGCTAAAATTTTCTGCGGATTGATATATTCCCCATCGGATGTGACACCAGCAATGCGGTCAGCATCGCCATCCAAGATAAGTCCGAGGTCAAATTTTTCTTTTTTGACCCGATGCATAATTTTGCCAACATATTTTTCCACAGGCTCGGGTTTCCCGCCCTCAAAAGATGGGTTGACATCATCACGCATCACTTCAGCGCGAATATTTGTCCCTTGCAAAACACGAAGCGATAAGGCATCCCCGCTTCCGTGCATGGCATCCACCAAAATCTTATAACGTGCCTTCTTGATTGTTTTTAGATCAAGATAGCTGCGAAGAAAATTCACATAATCTTCTTTGAAATCATGTATGACAAGATCTTTACGTTCTTGGGCAAGCGCAAAATCAACGGTTTCGACTTCTGTCTTGGCAATATATTCTTCAACAATATCGGTAATTTCACGCGACGCAGCGCCTCCTTGTGCTGTCTTGATCTTGACACCGTTAAATTGCCCAGGATTATGGCTGGCTGTAATCATAAGGCCAGCAACACAATGCAATCGCTTCACGCCAAAGCTTAAGGTTGGCGTCGGAATAGCAGAATCTGAAAGAAAAACCTCGATGTTATTTGCAGCTAAAACACAGGCCATAATCTTGGCATATTCATCGGAGAGCATTCGCGTGTCATATCCAATAGAAACACGCTTTCTCAAGCCTGTTGGCTTGCGCAAATCGCGGTTGATCCATTCGCTAATGGCCTGGGCTAAAATCTCAACATTCTTAAAGGTAAACTCTTTGGAAATGACAGCACGCCAGCCATCCGTTCCAAAACGGATTTCATTTCTTGCTTCTTCATTGATGATCATAAGACGCTCCCTTGTTAATAATTTTATAATGCTTGGTAAAGACAATGTTGACTAATATAGCCAAGCACGTTATCCGGAACAAAATATTTAATCGTCCTGTTTTGGAAAAGCCGCATCCTCACATAAGACGAGGAAATGTCAATCCCTGGCATAATGACGCTATGATGCTTGACATCGCCACCTTTTTTAACATATCCGGGACGATTCACGACAATAAATTCTGAAATCTTTAAAATATCATCGATATACCGCCAATTTCGTAAATCACCCAGTGCATCTCCCCCAATAATAAAATACAACTTTGCATCCTGCCCATAAAGCTTGTAAAAATGCTGCATCGTATCCACTGTATACGATTTGCCTTTTTTATTAATCTCAAAATCCGAGATCTCAAAAGAGGCATTGCCATCAATGGCAAGCTTGACCATTTGATAGCGATGCTGCGCACTCGCGACAATTCCCGGATTTTTATGCGGTGGGATATGTGCCGGTACAAAAATAACCTTGGTCAAGTGCATTCGCTCTAGCGCCATTTGCGCGATTGCCAAATGGCCAACATGAATCGGATTAAACGTTCCACCCAAAACCCCTATGCGTTCCACGCTATTCCTTTCGGAAATCTATTGCCGAACCTGCCCACGACCAATAACACAATATTTATAAATCGTGAGTTCCTCAAGGCCCATCGGACCTCTCACATGAAGTTTATCGGTGCTGATGCCGATCTCGGCTCCCATTCCGAATTCATAACCATCCGTAAAGCGCGTTGACGCATTGACATAAACACAAGCTGAATCAACAGCTTTTAAGAATCCTTGCGCTTCGCGCTTGTTGTTCGTGATAATGGCATCCGAATGCCTCGTCCCGTATTTATTAATATGGTCGATGGCTTCTTGAGTGCTCTTAACAACCTTAACGGCCAGAATCAAATCCAGATACTCTTCAAGCCAATCTTTTTCCGTAGCCTTTTTAACTTTGGCACCGCAAATTTTACGCGTTTGCGCGCATCCTCGGATTTCTACGCCTTTCTGCATCATCGCATCAACAATGATTGGCAAGAAACGTTTTGCAACGCGCTGATTAACGAGCATCGTTTCCATGGCATTGCAAACTCCCGGACGCTGAATTTTCGCATTCAAACAAATTGTCTTTGCCATTTCTAAATTCGCATGTGCACTGACATAGGTATGACAAACGCCCTTGTAATGTTTCACAACAGGAATGGATGAGTTTTCTGCCACAAAACGGATCAATCCTTCTCCCCCTCGCGGGACAATCACATCAACATATTGATCTTGGCGCAGAAGGATCGACACCGCTTGACGATCTGTTGAATCAATGAAATGAATCACATCTTTTGAAACTTTCGTCTTGGATAAGGCTTGCTGTAAAACTTTAAAAATGGCGCGATTCGAATAAAAGGCTTCTTTCCCGCCTTTTAAAATCGTCACGTTGCCTGACTTGAGGCATAGTCCCACGCAGTCGCTCGTCACATTCGGCCGAGATTCATAAATGATCCCAACAACGCCAATCGGAACACGCACTTTCTTTATCAAAAGTCCATTAGGACGTTTGAATGATTTAATCACTTCGTTAACCGGATCTTTCAGGCGTGCTATATCAAAAAGACCTTTGGCCATCGCATTGATACGCTTTTCATTTAACACCAAACGATCTACCAAGGCGCTCGGATACTTATTCTCCCTGGCAAGCTTCAAATCTTTCTGGTTCTCTTTGATCAGATAAACTTTCTTCGCAATCAAGGCTTTCGCCATTAAACAAAGTGCCCTGTTCTTCTCTTTTGTTGAGATCAAAGAAAGATCGATAGCAGATTTTTTTGCTGTCTGAACAATATTAAGGATATATTTTTCAAGATTCATAATGTTCCTGTTTATCGCTTTGCAAGAACCATATCGTCGCGATGAATAACTTCAATCTTTTGTTTCTTGTCCTTTGTCTGAAATAAATCACTCACCGAATAATTAGTAATTCCTCTTCCGATTTCCTGGCCATCATTACTTAAAATCACAATAACGTCATCCTTTTTAAACGATCCTTCCCAGCTCACCACGCCAGGCAAAAGGAGGCTCTTGCCAGACTGGAGCAAGGCTTGTTTGGCGCCCACGTCAATAACAACTTTTCCCTTAGGTTTAGCGACGAATGAAATCCAATGACGTCGCGCAAGCAGTTTCTCCTCTTTTTCAGCAAACAGCGTTCCGACATGTTCACCCTTTAAAACACTTTGAATAACATTTTTCGCTTCGGCATTAGCAATGACGCAAGGAATCTTGGCATGGGTCACAATCTTGACAGCCTCAAGTTTTGCAACCATGCCTCCCTTAGAAACATTTTTCTTTGATGTTCCAAGAGCTAGATTCTCGATTTCTTTGGTAACTTCTTTGACCTCGCGAAAAACTTCTTTTTGGGCACTTTGCGTATCATAAAGCCCATCAACATCAGAAAGAATCAGCAACAAATCCGCATTGATCAGCGTGGCTACAAGCGCTGAAAGTTTGTCATTATCGCCGAATTTGATCTCATCGGTCGAGATAGTGTCGTTTTCATTAATAATCGGAATCATGCCATATGCTAAAATTTTCGCAATGGTGTTACGCGCATTGTTATAACGCAGGCGATCACTAAAATCATCCCAAGTAAGCAAAATTTGCGCGCAACATAACTTATTTTTCTTTAATAATTGCGTATACAAATTCATTAGAACATTTTGGCCAATCGCGGCCAACGCCTGCAGAGAAGATACTTCTGACGGCCGAACTTCTTGCTTAATTTCCCCTAAGCCTAAAACAATAGAACCAGAGCTCACCAAGACAACCTCAACACCCTGTTTTTGAATAAGGCTGATTTCTTCAAGCAAAGAAACAAGGCTTGAGCCTTCAGGATGCGTATAGTATTTGGCAATGGTTCCTGAACCTAGTTTGATGACAAGACGTTTTATTTTCTTGGAGAACGCTCTCGACATAAAATTTTCTTTATTTCTTTAATCAGGGTTTCTAAACCTTTTTTTTCTAACGCAGAAACCGGGATAATCTTGCCCTTGACCTCTTTTTTAAACCGCTTTAGATTTTTCTTGGCTTGCGGCAAATCCATTTTGTTCGCCACAAGAATTTGCTTCTTTAAAAAAAGATCATGGCCGTGCTCGGCAAGCTCATGATTAATCTTTGCATAATCCTCAAGCGGATCACGCCCATCAACGCCCGCCATATCAACGACATGAACCAAAATCCGCGTGCGTTCCGCATGACGTAAAAAACGATCACCTAGTCCTTTGCCTTGATGCGCCCCCTCGATAAGTCCCGGGAGATCAGCCACCACACATTCAAAATCATCATCCTGCACAAAGCCTAAAATCGGCTGTCGTGTGGTAAAAGGATAGCTGGCAATCTTTGATTTAACTTTTGAAATGTTTGAAATGAGTGTTGATTTACCAGCGTTTGGAAATCCAATAAGCCCAACATCGGCAACAGTCTTCAGCTCAAAATGAATTGTTCTTTGCTCCCCCAGACCAGCAGGCTTGGGGATGCGATTCTTGTTGTTACCAATGCCTCCACGGCCGCCCCTAGCGACAATAACGCTTTGCCCGTCTTCACTGAGGTCACGAATGATCAATCCCGTATCATGATCACGGACAATGGTTCCAATCGGAACTTTCAAATAACAATCTTGGCCAGTCTTGCCTTTTTTAGCATTGCTGCTGGCATGTCCTCCACGCTGTCCCTCATGATGCTGACGAAACTTATAATCAAGAAGGGTTTGGACAGACCGGTTGGCGATAATGACGACATCGCCACCGTGGCCGCCGTCACCGCCGTCAGGCTTGGGGTATCGCATAAACTTATCGCGAAAAAAGCTTTCGCAGCCCTTTCCTCCGTCTCCTGCTTTCACATAAATTCTTGCTTCGTCAACGAAGGCCCCCATAAGATATTCCTTCTCAAAAGAACTCTTTTATCCCTTAGCTTCTATTTTAGAAATCTTGAGCGTCGTCAACTTTTGTCGATGCCCTTTTTTCCAAGAAGTATTTTTTCTTTTTGAATATTTAAAAGAAACAACCTTATCATCTTTTTCCTGATCAACAATCTGCGCCGTGACCTTCACATCCGTCAAGAAAGGCTGACCTACTTTAATGGTTGCCCCGTCTTCCAAAAGCAAAACTTTTTCAAGTCTCACAGAAGGCCCTTCGTCATCAAGCTTTTGAACGCTTACAATATCCCCCTCTGAGATTTTATATTGCTGTGATCCTACTTGAACAATTGCGTACATGACTCCTCCTTTAATGTTTCTTGAATACCCTATGACCCAATCTTGACTTGACCTCGTCCGCTACAATAAGGACAAGTATCAAAAGACATCGATTGAATTGTTTTTCCTGTTCGAGCCCGCGTCATTTCCAGCAAGCCAAGCTGGGAAATCTTCGTAAGCTCAGTTTTCGCATGATCCTTTTCCAAGGCCTTTTCAAGCGTCTGAAGAACTTGCCGCTTATGTCCTTCTCGATTCATATCGATAAAATCGATGACAATAATACCACCTAAATCTCTCAAGCGCAACTGCCGGGCAATTTCCGAGGCAGCTTCCATATTAACCATAAAGGCCGCATCTTCCGGAGACGCGTTGACCTTGAAACGGCCGCTATTAACATCCACAACGATAAGCCCTTCAGTTGGCTCAATGACAATATAGGCCCCAGACTTCAAATAAACCTTGGGTTCGTAAATCTTATTAAGTTGTTTCGTCACATTCTTGGAATCAAAAAGAGGAGCCTCGCCTTTATAATACTGAATACGATTAATCATTTCAGGGCCAATAATCATAAAAACAAACTTTCGCATACGCTCATAGGCTTCCTTGGAATCAACGATCACGCTCGCAACATCTTCTCTTAGAAAATCCCTGACAATCCTCCAAACAAGATCATATTCTTTGTACAAAAGCGTGGGGGCTTGTTTTTCCTCGCCCTGCTTCTTGATTTTCTGCCAAACGTCAAAAAGAAATTTGGCATCACGAACGATCTCTTTTTTTCCTTTTTGAAGGGCAACCGTACGAATAATAAAACCGCTGTTTTTTGCAAAATCCAAATCTTTAAGAATTTCTCGCAGTCTCTGCCGATCAGGTGCCGTCTCAATTCTTTTCGAAACGCCAAGATGTTTGTCGTAGGGCATAAAGACAATAAACCGACCCGGAAGGCTCACATGGCTTGTTAACCGCGCGCCCTTGGTTCCAAAGGGTTCTTTCACGACCTGGACAATCACTTCGTCGCCTTTAGACAAGGGCTTGGCCTCTTGCTGCTTTTTCTTCTGTTCTTTTTTAAGATTCAGAAGATTATTAAGAATCTTTCGGGCACCAGAGAGCTCTTCTTCAACCAGCGGGCTCACAATGTCTGTTAAATAAAGGAAGCCGTTTTTCTCCTGCCCAATATTGACAAACGCAGCGTTGATCGACGGCAAGATCGATTCCACGCGACCTTTATAAATATTTCCTAAAAGCGTATCTTCTGTATCCCTCTCAATATAAAAATCGTCCAAAATACCGTTTTCTGTAATTGAGACACGCGTCTCGCCTTCTTTAATATTAACTAAAATCTCTTTTGACATAGTAATGTTATCTTTTCTCTTCGAAACGCTTCATCGCGTCTGTTAGCTCGCCACTCGCATCATGTTTTTCCGGTTCAATGATATGGGGCGTAATAAAAATGATTAATTCTGTTTTCATTAAGGATTTCTCTGATTTCTGGAAGAGGAGTCCCATCAAAGGAACATCTCCCAGGAGAGGCACTTTCTTCTTTATATCAACCCATTCATTCTTTATGAGGCCGGCAATAATGAGCGTCTGCCCATCCTTGATGATGACCCTTGTTGAAGCTGATTCGGTGCTAAGCTGCGGAACCTTGGTGGATTCAACCTCCACATAATCGACAATCGCCGTGATCCTCGGCTCGACATCCAAGGTCACATAACCGGCCTTGTTCACATGAGGTGTTACCTCAAAGATGATGCCAATGTCTTTGTAATCCCACCCTGAGACTTGCAACTTGCCTTGTTCTTCATTGTAAGTATATTCAGGCAGCGGGTATTGGCTGCCCACGACAATGTTTGCTTTCTGATTATCAAGTGTCACAATGCGTGGATTTGACAGGATATCAGTTCCAGATCGTGATTTCAAGAGTTCTAAAACAGCTTGCATCTGTGAGAAATCCAGAGTCCCAAAGGTAAAAAGATCCGTTGTTGCCGACGGGAAATTTAACCCTTTGACATATTTATTTGACGAACTTGCCGTAAATGGAAAATATGTCGGCCTTGCCGCACCCGTGGCAGTCGCTTCGACAACCCAATCAATGCCCATCTTTTCCGTGTTACTTAGCGTGGTTTCAATAATTTTTGCCTCAATCAAAACCTGAGGCGTCGTGGCGTCAAGGCGATCAACAATTTTGCTAATAAGCTCCAAATTGCTGGGTGTATCACGCACAATCAAAACATTGGTACGCTTGTCGAAGTTAACCGTCCCTCGGGTTGTCAACATTTTTTCAATTGATCCGACAACTTCCGCCGCATCCGCATAATCCAAAAGAAATGTTTTTGTGCCAACTGATTCTTGTTCCGCAAGAAAAAGATCATCTTCCCTGAGTTTTTTTAAATTCTGAACATTTGTCACAACAATAACATTGCCGCGCTGATCATATCCATAGCCGTAGCTTTTTAAAATAACATTAAGGGCGTCTTGCCAGGTGACGTTTTTGAGCTTAATCGTCACCAAGCCCTGGACATCGGGGCTTGGAACAATATTGACCCCCGCCTTATACGAAAGGATCTCTAAAACGTTTCGGATGTCGGCATCTTCAAAGTCAAGCGTGACACACCCCTTGCAGGTTTCTTCATCAGCACCTATTGAGGCATTAACCTCTGTTGACGCCGAGGCTGTCTTTGACACAGCGCTCTCTTGCTGAGCCAAAAGCTGCTGGATCATGATCGCGACGCAAACAAAGCTAAAAACAAGTATCCCATATCTCTTCATGCTATTTCTCCTTTTTCGATCGAAGGATAAATTCTTGACCGTCTTTACGCAAAACAACGCGGTCTTCTTCAATTAACACAACAAAAAAACCCCCAATAGTTTCTGATGATTTAACAACCTTGCTATTAATAAGAGCGAATTGTTCACCATTGGGGTCATAAATAATTCCCTCGAGAACAACATCCGCAATGTCTAAATTTGCATCATAAACCAGAACTGCTCCGCTTGACGAAATTAAAGGCCAAAAGGGATCCCGCCGACCATGATCGCCATAGACAACAGGTTCCTCCTGCGCTGACAAAGCCTCAGATCCTATCACAAAGAAGATAATAAATAAAAAAATATATTTTTTCATTTCTGATCTTTCTTGAGAACAAAAACCATCACCGTCATCGTCAAAAGATGCTTCTTGATCGTTCGCGGATTATGGGCTATCTGAAAACTTTGAATACTCATGAACGTTTCATCGTTTTCAATATGATCAAAAAAAAGTCCGATGTTATGATAACCGCCCTCGGCATCGATTACAATCGGTAGCCCCAAATATTCCCCCTGATCACTCTTCAAAACTATTGCTTCAGATTCCTTGGCGGGGGTCATTTGATTAACCTGAACCTCATACTGCTCTGCAAGCTGCAAAAGATGCTGCGTAATCACAGCTGTATCCGCTGTGGGTAAAATACTTCTTTCAGCTTTCCCAAGCTTTTCTTGCGATGTGAGGATCTCTGCTTTGAGTGAGTCAATACGATTAAGATTCAGACGAGTTTCTTTAATATCTTTTGTAAATCCCGACGCCTTGGCCCCCAGGGAAGAAAAGGCCCTTAGCTGTGGCCGTAGAACAAGAAAATAATCAATAAAGAAAATAATCGCAACCGCTAGTCCTAAAATCAAATAGCCAAATTTCTTTATTAAGTCAGGATGAGAAGCTAATATTTTATTCATTAATTTCCTGCCTCTAGCGTTGCCCTCATTGCAAAGATGCCAAGATCAACGGCATTGACTTTCTTGCGCTCCGTCAAGGTGACTTCAAGACCTTTGATCCCCCTCATGAACACAGGATTGCTTTCTAGATTCTTATAAAAAATGTTAACCGCAAAGAGTGAGTCGCCTTTTTTAGGAACCACTTTTCCTTCTATAAACAAAAACTCTTTATCAACGGCGAGCCGATCAAGCCAGGCACCCGAGGAAATGACATCACTGATGGCATTTAGTTTCTGAGCCCATGAAATTCGATGGCCTGTTTTAATTTTATCGATCACCGCAATTTTTTGGCGCAACGCATTAAGATTGTTCAGCACGCCGTCCACCTGACGTTTTTCAGGAGTAATCCTGTCCCATGACATCTGCAGCCTTTGCACATTAGCTAATTGCACAAAAATAACAAATTGTAACAAAATATTTAAAACAATAAGCAGCGCCAGAAATCCTCCAACGGCACCAATGACAAGCTCCTGAGGAATGCCTTTAACGGCGTGACGAATAAATTGATATTTCTTTTTCTTAATAAGGTCTTCAGGAACAAGATTAATATTAATCATGGCGCATCACCGATAATCCCAAGGCAATGGGAAATTGGTTGATCTGTGCAAAAAATTTCTCCGAGGATGCTTGCTCAGAAAATTCTAGTTCGACGGAAGGCTTCCATATTTCCGCATCCATCTCAAGCTCTTGCGCAAAAAAATCTTTCATCTTTACAAAGTGTACCGTGTTCCCTGCCAAAAATATCTTGGAAACCTGGGCACCATCTTCAGAGCTAAAATAATCAAATGAAAGACGAATCTCTGATATGAGGCTTGAAAAGACAGGTTGACATGCCAAAAAAATCTCTTCGCTGCGATCGCGGGGATCACTTTTAAGCCCTTCTGCTTCTTGGGCATTGCCCCCCAACAACCCCATAATCTTTTGCGTTAAATCCTTGCCGCCAATGGCAATCTCCCGCGTAAAACGCGGATCACGATCTCGAAAAATAATCACGGTTGTTTTTGTTTCACCGATATCAATGAACGCAAAAGCTTGTTTTTGCTCTCCCAGTTTCGCTTCTTGCTTGGCCTCTTTCTGGAATTCTGTCACAGCATTAGCAAGTGCCACCGCGTTCAACCCAACAAAATTCCCTTGTAACCCTAACGTTGAAATAAGCTGAAGGCGCTCTTTGATGATTTCTTTTTTTGCCACAGCAACCATAATAGCCATCTTATTATCCTTGACTTTGTCATCGTCAAGAATCTGGCAATCCATATAAATATCATTCACCGGAAAAGGAAAATACTTGTCCGCCTCCAAATGAAGAGATTCCTTGAGTTGAGTAATGGGCATGCGCGGCATCTTAATAAACCGGATCAACGTCCCTTGGCCTGAGACGGCTGTGTAGACCTCCTTGGGATCGTTTCCAATCTTCTCAAGAACCTTCTTCACGCAAGAAAGAGTATCCGTATTCTGAATAGGCTCAATAACCCAATTAAGGATTTTAAAACCATTTTTTGTCCGTACCAATTCAACGGCTTTACAGGAACGCACGCCAATATCAAGTCCCACACATGATTCCGCTGAAGGAGAAGGGAGATGTTGCCGAATCACTGAAAAATACTGGTCAGTGAATTTCTTGATCATTTGCATGAAATCATTTATCTGCATACCAATAAACCTTAAGGATTTAAAATTCCTCCTGTTGTCATTGTAAACGTGGTTGTTCCTGTTGTACTCATCGTCACAGGATCGGCCTTTAAGGTATAACCCGTTGAAGCAAATGTACATGAATAAATATACCCTGCTATGGTTGTCCCGCAGTAGCTGTTATTAACATACGCAGGAGTTACAGCGCGCAACGAAGTAATGTTTAAGGGGTAACTTCCTACCGTCATCGAATATGTCTCAGATGCATGTGATAAAGCTTTTAAAGTGCTACGGGCTACAGCATCATTGGCCGCTGCTCTTGCCCGTAAAATGGAAGGAATGGCAATCGTAGCCAATAAGGCAATGATCGCAACTGTAATCATAATCTCAATCAATGTAAAAGCTTTTCGATGGGCTGGTGTTCTCATAGTAAATAGTATTATTATTTATTATAAAGGGTTTTCTGATTCAATCAAATATTAAGTAAAATTTCTTTTCCGATTTTAAGACTCATAAACACTAAAAAGGGGAGCTTTTTCAAGCTCCCCTTACCAACATAGCTCAAATAAAAACCTTACTTAGCTGTTAAAACACCGCCAGTCGTGAGCGTATAGGTTGATGTACCCGTTACGTTCTTTTCAACAGGCGCGGCTTGTAATGTATATCCTGTAGTTGAAAATGTACAGGTATAGCTAAAGCCAGACAACGTAGAACCGCAATAAAACGTATTAAGATAAGGCGGTGTAGCGTTGATCAAAGAAGACACCTGTGCTGGATAATTACCAGAATTTGCTGTCCCATATGTTTCAGCAGCAGTGGACAACGCACGTAAAGTGCTTTGGGCTAAACTATCATTAGCTGAAACTCTTGCTCTAAGCAAGTTAGGAATAGCAATCGCAGCTAATAATGCGATGATCGCAACAACGATCATGATTTCGACCAATGTGAAACCTTTTCTATTCATTCTTCTCTCCTCCTTTCAGGACTCAGATTAAGCATGCATCCTGAAAGACTTCTTGAAGAGAAAGAAATAAGAACAAATGATGCCGTTAGAGGGTTGTCCTTCTCGCTCAATTTTTCTTTCAGAACTTTAGCTCAAATCCTATCTGTAGGTATATTCTATCTTCACCTCCTCTCTATGTCAAAGGTTGTTTTTAAAATAAGTCCAACCCTTAACTCCCTCTAAAATAAGTATATCATCAAAAAAACAAACTTTTCCAAAAAGCATTGATACAAAATAAGTTACCTTAAAGTTGAAAATAAGATTATTGTTTTTGCAGCGTCTTTTTAATATCTGCTTTTTGCTTATTAAGACGACGAATTGATTGGGAGAGACGAGATAGTTCGCTCTTGAAAGACTTGTTTTCTGCGCGCTGGACTTTAAGGATAGCCGTCAACGATTCAATGCGGGAATTTGTGATCAATCTTTTTGGAACAGGGATGGCATTTCGTTGCAAGACAAGAGCATTTTTAAGATCTTCGTTTTCGACCTGAAGAATAACGAGCTTCGCGACCAATCCATCTCTGCCCTCTCCTGCTTCATCTGCGTTCTCCAGCACTGCTTTTTGATCAGCCAAATCTTTTTTCAATTTTTTTTGATCCATGCTCAGCATGCTGAGCCGTTCATACGCGTCAATGATAAAAAAATTCACCTTTTCTAAAAAACAATCTATCTTTTTTTGGTCATTGATTTCGAGATCAAAAAAAGATTGCGCAGAAGAATACGCATCTTTAAAACGATTAAAGAATTCTCGTTCTAGACGTTGTTGTGAAAAATTATCTTGCTCAAGACGCCTGATATCTTCATGCAATTGTATACCTTTTGAGCGCAAGGAATCTTGTTTTTTCAACTCACTTGCAATTTCACCACGAATATTCTCCTGCTCTTCACTAACATTATCAATGCGCTGGTCATTTCCTGTTGCTGACCCAAGACTAAAGAGAACAGGTTCTTTTTTTGAAACGAGAAAGCGCGAGGGCTTCTTTTGCTGAGAATTAAAATCCTCAAGATCTTTTGACAAAAGACGGACTTTTTCTTCGAGCAATAAAATTTGACCACTCAAATTTTTATTTTCTTCTGCCAACAATGCGTTTGCCGCATAAAGATTTTTTGTTGCTTGCTCAAGTTCCGCCGTGTTCTGTGCTAAGCGATCCGCCAAGGAAGGGTAAAGAACTTCTGGCTGTGCACTCGAGAGTGGCAATCCAGAAAAAATAAAAACAATCAAACAAGAAATGATAATATGCCTGAAAGAAAAATGCAATGAAGGCTCCTTTAATTTTAACGAATCACCGTCGTTAAATTAATGATCGGTAAAAATAAAGCAATCACAATAAAACCGACAACAATACCTAAAAAACCAATAATCAAAGGCTCTATCATGCTTGTAAGGCCCGCTACGGCGGTATCGACTTGATCTTCATAAAATTCAGCAACCTTCGTAAGCATAATATCCAATTTACCTGTCTTCTCGCCAACGGAAATCATTCGCGTGACCATCTGCGGAAAAACACCGCTCTGGATTAACGGATCGGAAAGGCTTTCACCTTCCTGAATATGCGTGGCCGCATCTTTGACAGTGACTTCGATCACGCGGTTACCAGAACTCTTACCAACAATATCCAGGGCAATCAAGATTGGAACACCGCTTTGAATAAGGGTTGCGAGGGTACGGCTAAAACGGCTTAGGGCAACTTTTTGAATAAGCGGGCCAAAAATAGGAAGATGAAGTGCGATCCGATCGATGCGTAGGCTTCCCGATTCCGTTTTTCTATAATTAATAAAACCAACAAAAAGTAAAAATCCTGCCATGGCAATCCATAAAAAACTTGAGCGTAAATTATTGCTAATAAAAATCAAAAATTCTGTCATTGCGGGTAACTTCTGTCCCAAGGAATCGTAGATTCCTTTGAACGTTGGAACTACTTTAATCAAAAGAACAAGTGTAATTAAAAACGCCATTGTAATAACAACGATAGGGTACACCATGGCGGATTGAACTTTCCGTTTAAGCTTCAAGGCCTTTTCCATATAACCTGCGATACGATCTAAAAGGACATTAAGTGCGCCACCCGTTTCACCCGCCTTAATCATGCTGATAAATAAATTATTAAAAACCTTTGCGTGTTTACCAAAGGCCACCGAAAGGCTGTTACCAATGGAAACATCTTCTCGAATGGCAGCAATAACGCTCTTGAAATGTTTCTGTGTAATTTGCTCTTCGAGCGCCTCTAAACTTTGCAAAATCGGGATCCCTGCCTCGATCATGGTCGATAATTGTCGCGTAAAAATAACCAAATCATCACCCTTGACCCGCTCTTCGCCGATGGAAATGTCTTTAAAGCTAAAACCTTTGACCTCTTTTACGGATATCACAATCAAGTTGCGTTTTCGCAATTCCTTGATAACAGTTTCTTTATCTTCGGCAACAACGTTGCCGGTAACGCTCGCCGCATTTTCATCTTTCGCTAAATATCGATAATTTGCCATTTCGGCCTTCTCCTTGTTTTAAAGACCTTCTCTCAATCCTCGCTCGTAATGCGCAATACTTCTTCAACGGTTGTTTTTCCTGAAACCAATTTCTCAATCGCATCATCCCAGAGCGTGGTCATTCCTTTCTTCATGGCGTAATCTTTAATGGCCGAAGATGATGTTCCCTTGATCAACATTTCACGAATAGGCTCATCAACCTCAAGAACTTCTAGCACGCCTTGACGCCCGTAATAACCGGTATGGCGGCAAAAGTCGCATCCCTTGCCGACAAAAAACGTCGCGTCTGATTTTATTTTATTCTTAAAATCTTTTAAAACTTTATCAGGAACTTCTATGGATGTTTTGCATTTAGGACAGATCGTTCGACAAAGGCGTTGTGCGCAAATCGCGATAACGCTGGATGCAACTAAAAAAGATTCAACGCCCATATCTACAAGCCGTGTCAAAGCCCCTGCCGCATCATTGGTATGCAACGTCGACAAAACAAGCTGCCCTGTCAACGATGCCTTAATGGCAATATCAGCAGTTTCAGAATCTCGAATTTCACCGAGCATAACAACATCCGGACTCTGACGCAAAATAGCGCGCAAGCCAGATGCAAAGGTCAGGCCGATATCGGCCTTCACTTGAATCTGCGTAAGCCCATCTACCAAATATTCCACAGGATCTTCCACCGTGATAATATTTTTATCAGCGGTATTTAACTGGTTCACGATCGAATACAACGTTGTTGATTTTCCGCTACCTGTCGGACCCGTCACCAAAATCATCCCAAAAGGCCTGGCAATGGCATCTTTTAGCTTCTGTGCCGGTCCTTGAGAAAAGGTAAGCCCGTCCAATCCCATGGCAAGATTTGTCTTGTCAAGAACGCGAATAACCACCTTTTGACCAAATGTTGTCGGTAAAAGTGAAACACGAAAATCAACTTCCCGTGAGGCCATGCGCATTTTGAAACGCCCATCTTGCGGCGACTGCGTTTCGGTAATATCTGCACCCGACATGATCTTAATACGCACCACAACAGCATTTTGATTGACCTTAGGGATACTTAAGACCTCACGCAAAACACCATCGACGCGATATCGAACACGCGCATCGGATTCAGCGGGCTCGATATGAATGTCCGAAGCGCGCTGCTTTAACGCTTCACGTATAATCAAGTCCACCATACGGACAATCGGCGCGCGATCGCTTTCCTCGACGTTAACCTCGGTAAATTCTTGCGGCGCCTTGTCATCAACAACTTGAAAATCTTCCATGTCAATATCCCGGCTCACCTCCGCAACGCTTTGGACATCATCAGAGCCGTAATAATCATCCAAGGCTTGAGCGATTTTGGCATTTTCGCTTAAGACAACATCAATATTTTTGTTTGTTAGAACACGTAAATCATCGATAGCAAAAATATTAAAAGGGTCAGAAAGGGCCACAGTTACCGTATTCCCCAGGCTTGACAAAGGAATCATATGGTATTGACGGGCAATCCGCTCAGAAACAATTTCTTTAAGGTTTGGGTCAATTTTATATTTCGCAAGATTAATCGTTGGAATATTAAGTTCTTTAACCAGCAGGCTTAATAAATCCTGCTCGGAGATTAATCCCTTTTCAATAAAGGCTTTCTCAAGGCTAATCCCTTTGCGTTTATGAATCATAACCGCATCTTCAATGTCTTTTTCTTTGATCTGGTGAAGCTGGGCAAGGGCCTCGAAAACTTTTTCTTTAATTGATTTTGCCATGATTATGTTGTCTCTTCGTCAGAGGCTGTGACTCGAACAACCTCTTCAATTGATGTTAATCCCGTCGCTGCTTTTTTTAAGGCATCCTCCCGCATGGTATTCATGCCTTCCTTGCGTGCGGCCTCTTTGATCCTAAATTCACCCGCATGATCTAATATAAGTTTTTTAACTTGCGGAGATAAAACCATAATTTCTGTAATCCCGACACGCCCTCGATAGCCCAAATCAAAACAATGCCGGCAACCCTTTGGTTTAAAAAAAGTTGCCTTTTTTTCAAGATGAAGATTTGTTAATCCAATCTTTTTTGCCACATATTCCGGAACCTCATAAGGCTCTTTACACTTATCACAAAGTTTACGCAATAATCGTTGTGCCACAACCGCCAGCACCGACGAACACATAAGAAAAGGTTCTACGCCCATATTCATCATACGCACAATCGACCCTGCGGCGGTCGTTGTATGCAAAGAGCTCAAAACTAGATGACCGGTCAACGCCGCCTTGACGGCAACATCGAGCGTTTCATAGTCACGAATTTCACCAACCATAATGACATCGGGATCTTGTCGTAAAATCGCACGCAATGCGGACGCAAAGCTAAGGTTGACTTGCGGCCGAATATTAACCTGATTGATCCCTTTCATCTGGTACTCCACCGGGTCTTCAACTGTAATAATATTTTTTTCCGGCGAATCAATAAATTTCAGCATTGAATACAGTGTCGTTGTCTTTCCGCTTCCTGTTGGCCCGCACGTTAAAATCATCCCGTGAGGCTTCAAAGCACAATCTTTTAAAACCTCCAAGGACTTCGAATCAAAACCAAGTCGAGACAAATCAAGCATGGCCGCGTTTTTGTCAAGAATGCGCAAAACAATTTTCTCTCCAAATGCCGTCGGCAAAACACTGACACGAAAATCCACCTCACGCTTTTTATCTGTCACGACCTTAAAACGTCCATCTTGGGGAAGACGATGCTCGGCGATATCAAGATTTGACATGATTTTGATACGCGAGACAACCGGAAAATGCAAAGACTTCGACATGCGATCCACTTCGCGAATAATCCCGTCGACGCGGTAACGGATACGCAATGCCTTGTGCAAGGGTTCAATAAAAATATCGCTCGCCTTGGCGGCAACCCCTTGTTTAATGATCGCATCGGTCAGTCGAATCGTCGGGGCATCCTGAAGCAAATTCTCAACACGATCTTTATCGCCTTGCTTCTGACTTTCTTTAATAAGCTCTATTTCTTCAAGGTCGGAAATATCTTTCATAATTTCTTCAAACGCCAAATTGGCATCTTCAGAATAAAAAGCGCTGATAGCTTTTTCAATGTCTTTGAGGGACGACGGAACCGGATGGACACGAAATCCTGTCAATGCATTAATGTGATCAATGGTTAAAACATCGGAAGGATTGATCATGGCTAAAATCAAGGTATGCCCTAAGCGAGCAATGGGCATCACTTGATAATTGGTCACAATCGGTTTGGGAATTGTTTCAAGGACCTTCTTTTCAATCTTAATATCAGAAACATCAACGAGCTGAGTGCCCAATTTTTCAGCCAAGATGGAGACAAGCTTGTCTTCACCGACCACACCTTCTTCAATAAGGCGATCCGTTAAAAGTTCATCGTCAGCCTCCACCTGAGTCATCATCTGACCCAAGCTTGCCTGATCGACAATCTTTTCGTGGACAAGAACTTCTTTTAAATAATCAAGAGGAGAAAACATGTCTATCCGTAATGTTTTTTAATTGCGTTACGTATATCGGTTGCGGTACTGACAAAGGTTTGCACGGAGCAATGGCTTACGGCTTCAATTTTTTCGATAGCATCCGTACTTAAAGGATTGGCCATGGCTAAGGTGAGGCTTGCGCCAATTTTATCAATGGGAATCAAGCAAAACTCACGACAGGCCTCGGCAGAAACAGCAGCAATGACTTCTTGTTCAATCTCATAATTGGCAAGCGGCAAATACGGAAACCCGTACTGAGAAGTTAATGCTTGAGCAATGTCTTCTTCCGAAGCATATTTAAGCTGCATCAAGGCTTCCCCAAGAAGTCCGCCTTTTTGTTTTTGACAAACAATCGCTTCGTCAAGCTGCTGCTTATTGATGACGCCGCGCTCAATCAGGAGATCTCCAATAAACTTTTTATTAATACGTTTGTATCCTGTCATAATAAATATATGTGTATTTATATTATATTACGAAAAACATTAAAAAAATCAAATTAAAGAATCTTATTCTTTTTGGCTAGATTAATTAAGAAACCAAACATTAAAATAAAAACTAAAAAGGACGATCGCCCATAACTTATGAAAGGCAGCGTAATGCCAACGATAGGGCAAAGTCCAAGAACCATGCCAATGTTAATAATGACCTGTAAGGCAAAAATAGATACAAAGCCGATTCCTGCAAGGTACCCAAATGTTTCCTTAGTCTGTGCAACAACTCTCAAGCTTGAAATGATTAAAATATAAAAACAGATCAATAGCGCAACTCCGCCGAGGAAACCCCATTCTTCTCCGACAACTGAGAAAATGAAATCCGTATGCCGCTCAGGCAAAAAATTAAGTTGGTTTTGGGTTCCGGCAAGCCATCCTTTACCAAAAAACTGACCTGACCCAATAGCGATCTTGGATTGGATAATTGTATAACCGGCGCCTAAGGGATCAATATTGGGATTTAAAAAAACCATCAGCCGGTCTTTTTGATATGATTTCATTAAATTCCATAAGACGGGTGTTGCCAAGACACAAAGCCCGAAAAAGCATGCTAAATACCTTGCGGAAACCCCAGCTGCAAAAACAACAACAAAGAAAATAACAAGAACCAGAATGGCCGTGCCTAGATCCGGCTGTTTAAAAATGAGAAGCATTGGAAATGCTGTCATCATAAATGGAATAATAAATTCTGAAATCAAGGCAGGTTTGGCCCAAGGATTATAAAATGATACTTTCGGCTTATGATCGGAAAAGTACCGGGCTAAAGCGAGGATGAGTGAAAATTTCATAAACTCTGATGGCTGGAAATTAAACCCAAGGATTTCAATCCATCGCTTAGCGCCTAGGGCATAATAACCAAAAAGAAAAATCCCAATCAAGAGCAAGACATTGATTCCATAAAATAAATAGGCAAAATCATAGTATTGTCGATAATCAACACGACTTAAGAAAAAAATCGCCAGAAGACCTAAGGCAGAAAAAAGTAACTGATTATAAAAAACCTGCTGGGTCACACGCGTGCTCTGCGAGGACGCACTATAAAGGATAATCAGACCAAACACAATAATGCAAATAATCGTAATCCAAATCGCTTTTCTTAAGTTGTAAATCATCATTATAAAATTTCCTGTTTCTTCATTTCCCGCAGAAGTTCTGACGCAATGCGGCACGCATTATAGCTTGAGCCTCCATTTTCTAAAAAAACACAGAAAGCAATTCTCGTCTTTGTTTGTGGACAGAAACCAACAAACCAGGCATGATTAGACTTTCCGCCTGAGGTCTGCGCTGTCCCTGTTTTTCCTAAAACAATCATGTCGTTCATTAGCAAAAGAGAAGCCGTTCCTGCTTCATCCGCGACAGCACCGCGCATCCCCCGTTTTATCTTTTCAAAATAAACTTTGGAAATATTAATATCATGCATCAAGGCTTCTCTGCGGACGGGATTGCTGCCAATGGATTTTATGACAGAAGGCAAAAGGTCTTTTCCATCACGCGCAACCACAGCCATCATTCTTAAAAGCTGAATCGGCGTCACTAAAAGGTCGCCTTGTCCTATAGAAAAATTTAAGGTATCTCCCTTGCTCCATCGTCTTTTTGCTAAAGCATCCGGACGAGGAACGCTGCCTTTCTCTTCATACGGCAAGTCAATATTGGTCAGCCTCCCAAGTCCAACAAGATGCGCATATTCTTCCATGGTCTTAGGCCCCAAGATAAGCCCCGTATGAAAAAAATAAACGTTGCATGAATGCGCGATGGCCTGAATGAAATCCTGCACTCCATGCGCGTGAGAACAACGAAAAACCCGGTTACCCAAGGTATAAAAACCATTGCATATAAACGAGGTATGCTCGTTTAATTTCTTTGTGTTAAGCGCTGCTATAGCAATAGGTATCTTGAAAACAGACCCTGGAGGATACTGCCCTTGAATAGCACGGTTAAGAAGTGCAGCATGAGGATCTGTAAAATAAGATGCCCGTCTCTGAGAGGCCGCATTATCCAAAAAATCATTCGGGTCAAAGCTGGGGGAACTCACCAGGCCTAAGATCTCTCCGGTGTCCAAATCCATCACCGCTATAACGCCTCGCTCCCCTGCCAGAAAACTTTGCGAAAGTTGCTGAATACGCGCATCAAGTGTTGTCCCGATATCTTGCCCGGGCGCAGCAACTTTCATGCCTAATAAGCGCACCTGCTGACCACGATTATTCACCTCAATCTGAACGCCGCCTTCACCTCCCCGCAAGAAATTGTCATAATATTCTTCTAAGCCAGAATATCCTGTCATCCCCTCTATCGTGTATCCATAACTCTTAAACTTTTCCATGCGTTCGGGGCTCACCCTCCCGACGTATCCTAACACATGAGCGCCAGCCTCTCGAAAAGGATAAGTGCGTTTAGAGCGAACTTCCACTAAAAGCCCTGAAAAACGAAACTTATTCTCTTCCAAAATAATGGCCTGATCCCGCGAAATATTCTCAGCAAGGGTAACTGGAGCAAACGAGGCAAGCTTTCTTCGCTGGTATAAATTTAGCAATGTTTTTGTCTTTGCTTGTAATACCTCGCTTAAAAAAGAAAAAAGAGCATCCTTGTCTTTGATTTCCTGAGGGACAACCATCACATCAAAAGACACCTGTGTATCGGCTAAAATAATTCCATTGCGGTCAAGGATGCGCCCTCGGCTAGGTTCAACGGGAACAACACGGATACAATTATGGACCCCCAAAGACTGGTAATACGATCCACGGATGATTTGGATATATCCAAGCCCCAAGACAAGGCAGCCAAAAAGACATGTAATAATTATTTTAAGAATTTTAAGGCGCATTTTTTAAAACTTGCCAGGCAATACGGCCCGACAGCGGTTGTTGTGACAACTTCGGGGATGGCGATCATCCACAAAACATCACGAAAATTGACTTCCGTAAAAAGAGCTTGAATGAAATATAAGATAAAGACATTGAGCAAACTAAGGATAAAAGCCAAGGCGAACTTTAAAGCCAAGGCCTCAATATGAAGAAAATATCGCTTAATTAAGATCACAAGATAAGACGATAAAATAAAGGCAAAGATATGCGCGCCAAAAATACCAACGGCGAAACTGTCCTTCAAAAGTCCAGCAACAACACTGGCGAAAATTCCCTGACGAACCCCAAAATACAAATTAACAAAAACAATAAAAAGGATAAGCAGGTTTGGCTTAAGCCAAGGCCCAAAAACATTGCAAATAATTGTTTCAAAAAGAAATAATAGAATACAGCCTAAAAAAATCCAAATAATTTTTGTCATAATAAAATTCAGTAACGGATAAATATTATTGACGGCTTAAAATAACAAGCACTTCTTCAATCCGTGAAAGAGGAACGGCTGGTTTGACAAGGCACTCAAATGTAGGACTTGTAAAGCTTTCTTGAACGCTAACAATCCTTCCAATCAGCAACCCTTCCGGGAAAAAAGAACTCAACTTGGATGTAATGATGCTATCACCGACTTCGACATCCGCAGTCACGGGAAGATATTGCATTCGACAACTTCCGCGTAATGTTCCCGAGACGAGGCCTTGCTCACGCGTACGTTCAACCACCACTGCCGCACTAAATCGTGGATCGGTCAACAATGTTACCTTGGAAATCCTTTCCCCGACTTCGGCAATTTTCCCAACGACTCCCGAAGGCGTGATCACGGGCATCCCCTGCTTGATGCCAGATTTCCGTCCTTTATCAATAATGATCGCAGCCGCCCAATTGGTTGGGTCGCGCATCATGACATTCGCGGCAATCGCAGTAAAGGTTGAAGCTCTCTTAAAATCAAGAAGTTCCGTCAGGCGAATATTTTCTTTAACAATTTGTTCATAATTCAAGAGCTGCTGTTTTAGAGGATCGACCTCTTTCTTAAGTTGCTCATAGTCTGCATATGTCTTATGGTAAAGAATGATTTTTTTGATTTCGCGAAAAGGAAAAAGAACGACTTGAATTGGCCAAACGCTTGATGAAACGATTTCTGTCTTAAAATTGACGAACAGATTTTGGTTAAAGAATAAAAAGATAAAGGGGAGGATAACAACCAGCAGATAAATTAAAGTTTTCTTCGGTTTTCTAAACACATCAACTCACTCTCGCGATTAATACTCAAAGCGGACAGGGATGACAAGACCTCGTCGTAACCGCGCGGGCATGTCGAGTGTCTGGCCTGTCCCTAAGACAACCGCCGTCAGAGGGTCATCGGCAATGTGCACAGGAAGTCCTGTTTCTTCTGAAATTAATTTATCAAGGCCTCTAAGCATGGCTCCGCCTCCGGCCATCACAATACCGCGATCAATCAAGTCTGAGGCCAGCTCTGGAGGGGTATGCTCTAACGTTGTCTTTGATGCTTCGACAATAGCGCGCACAGGTCCCTGGAGGGCTTCACGAATTTCTACCGACGTGATCGTAATTGTCTTTGGTAATCCGGAAATCAGATCTCGGCCTCGGACATCCATGGTGAGCTCTTCTTCCAAAGGATAGGCTGAACCAATGCGAATTTTAATTTCTTCAGACGTACGTTCACCGATCATCAAATTATAATTTTTTCCAAGATAATCAACAATCGCTTCATCCATTTCATCTCCAGCAATACGAATGGATTGAGCGTAAACAATGCCTCCCAGAGACAAAACAGCAAACTCCGTTGTCCCGCCTCCGATATCAACGATCATATTTCCTGCTGGATCTTCAACCGGAAGCCCTGCGCCAACCGCAGCTGCCTTAGGCTCTTCGATCAAATCCACCGAACGCGCCCCAGCCCGTTCTGCAGAATCTTTAACAGCTCTCTTCTCGACTTCGGTAATCCCGGAAGGAATGGCCACAACCATGGCCGGTCGCACGAGAACGCGGCGGCGATGGACCTTCTTAATAAAATAACGAAGCATAGCCTCGGTAATTTCAAAATCAGAAATAACACCATCTTTCATTGGACGCACCGCAACAATGTTTCCCGGGGTTCGACCCAACATCCGTTTGGCCTCTTCACCAACGGCAATGACCTGTCCTGTTTCTTTATTGATCGCCACAACAGATGGCTCACAAAGAACGACTCCCTCCCCTTTAATATAGACTAACGTGGTGGCGGTCCCAAGGTCAATGCCCATATCATTTGAAAAAAGACCTAAGATATAATTAAAAAATTTCTTGGCTGTCTTCCAGAATTTTTCCCACATATTTGGCTCCTATGTAATAATAATATTTATAGAAATCATATCGAAAAACGAAAAGACTGTCAATCTTAAAGGTTTTTTATCGTTTTTTGAGCTTTCCGCCAATGTGCTGAAGATCTGATACAAAACCTGGGTAAGATTTCGTAACACATTCTATATCTTTAACTTGAGCGCCTATCTTCAGCCCTAAAACACTCAAGGCCATGGCCAAGCGATGATCATGATGAGGATCAAAATACACATTACCCTTATAGATCGGCTGCGGATAAATAATCAGTTCACCTTTCTTTTCTTCAATTTTGGCCCCGGTTTTCAAAAGCTCCTGGCGTAAATCACTAATACGGTCTGATTCTTTTGCCCTTGCATGAGCAATATCACAAAGGCGGGTCTTACCCTTTGCAAACAGTCCCAAGACTGCCATGATCGGTACAAGATCCGGGCAATTTTTTAAAGAAAACCTTCCCCCTTTTAAAACAAAGGGCCCTTTGATTTCTAATGATTGCTTTTTCTTCTTTATGACAACGCCCATCTTTTTTAGGAAATTAAAAATATGGCTGTCGGCTTGAATAAGCGTATTGTCAAAAAATCCTTTTAAAAGAACATGCGAAGAGGTCAAGGCAGCCGCAGCCAATAAAAAAGCAGCCAACCCATCATCCGATGGAACTGTAAAATTCCTCAAACCTTTAAAAATCTGATGTCCTTTGATGATGTACCGAGAATTTGAATCTTTAACAATTTTTATCCCGGCCCTTCTCAGTACGCACGTCGTCATTTCAATGTAAGGCACGGAAACAATTGTTTTTCCGGAAATCTTTAATCGGGTATCTTCGTCAAGCAAAGGACAGGCAATAAGCAATGCTGAAATAAACTGGGAGCTCAATGACCCATCGATACAAACGTCGCCGCCTTTTAAAATTCCTTTACCTAACTGGATTGGAACAGTTTCTTTTGCGCCATGCCCATAAACTTCTTTGCCCATCTTGCGCAAGGCGCTCGTCAAAAATTTATTTGGACGAGTCTTTAGCGTTCCTTCGCCTGTTACCACGCTAAATGATTTTCTAAGCGCTAAGAGAGGCAGAAGAAAACGTAACACCGTTCCGGATTCTCCTGCATCGACTTTGATAAACTTTATATCTTGAATATGACACGAACGAATGATCAATTTCTTGGAGCTAGCAGAAAGCTGTATTTTCGACCCTAACGATCTTGAAGCCTTGAGCGCTTGCTTAACATCATCACAAGAAGAAAGATTGGAAATCTTTGACCGTCCGCCACAAGCGGCAATAATAACAGTCCGGATAGAATAAGATTTGGAGGAAGGAAGCGTTATACTCCCTTTGAGTGACAGCGTAGGCTGGACAACGAGCATCATTTCTTTATGGTCACCCTGTCGCTAACACGCAAATCGCTTGCGGTTAACGGCGGCAACAGATCAGCGACAGACATGATGTTTTGAACACGCGTGATTTTTCCTTCTCCTAAAAGCGTTTCGCCGCGATAAAATTCAACAATCATATTCTCGGTCATGCCGTTTGCTGATCCTAAATCGGTAATAGCAAAATTATTTGCTTCATTGAGTTTTAAAATTTGTCCGACACTATTTTGAACATCATTGGCAAGATCCTGGGGACCAACAACAATGGTATCTAAATTAATGGTGCTCGCCGATGACAGCTTAGCTTCTAAATCTTTGACTTTGGTTTCCGCCTCTTGCAACTTTGTCGCCATTTGCTCTCGTAAATCTTTGGCCGATGATAACTCATTTTCTAAGAATGTATTCTTTTCTCGAAGGCCGATGACTTCATCTTGAAAACTTTTTCGCTCCGCGGCAATCGAATCCACCTGAGTTTTTAACGTTGTGTTTTCTTTCTTGATTTCTTCGCGCAACCCCTTCTCAAGTTCAATATCATCTAAAAGCCCGCTAATTTTATCATCTTGTTCTTTGAACTTGTTGGTTAAAACATTGATTTCTTCCTGGGCCGCCTTATACTGACCTTCTATCTTGCGGCGGCTATCTTCAGAAACAACAAGTTTTTGCTCTACCGCTTGACGAATTTCACGCTCTTTCATCAAGAAAAAAGTCACAATGGCTGTCAGCGATAAAAGCAAAAGAAAGAAAACAGTAATAAATATCGTCAAGGTTTTTCCTGATCGGCTCATACACAGCTCCTTATTAGAAATTTGTTCATTAGTAACAATAGTATTATAAAATAAAGTATTCTGAAGTAAAGAGGATATTTGAAGAAAATCGCCGCCGGGTCAATTTTGAGCCAAAAATTCAGCAGGGGTCGGAGATGAAAATTCAACGCGCTGTTGTGTTTTCGGATGTTCAAAGGACAACGTTTTTGCATGAAGAGCGAGGCGCGCAAACGAACGGCTCTTTCCATATTTATCATCACCTAAAATCGGATGTCCCAAATGCGCCATATGAACACGCAGTTGATGTGTCCTGCCAGTCTTTGGCATCAACAAAATAAGTGTTGCCCCATTGAGCCTTTTGAGAACTTTATAAAATGTTTGCGCCGTCTTTGTCCCATAGGCAAGAACGGAACGTTTCTCGCGATGATAAGGGTCAGGGCCTAAGGGGGCATCAATCACGCCTTCATCAAATTGAACATCTCCTTCGACCAGCGCAACATAACATTTCTGAATCGTCCGCTCTTCAAACTGTTTCGCCAGCAAGGCGTGTGCTTTATTATTTTTTGCAACAACCATAAGCCCCGAGGTGTCTCGATCAAGGCGATGCACAATCCCTGGCCGCGATTTATCATTTAAATTGGAAAGCTCCTTGCAATGATACAAAAGCGCATTGGCGAGTGTTCCGCTCGGGCATCCTGCGCCGGGATGAACCGTCATGCCAGTTGGCTTGTTAATAACAACGATGTCCTCATCTTCATAAAAAATATCAAGGGGAATCTTTTCTGCTTGGATATCATCCAAAGGCGGGAACTTGACGCTAGCCTGAATTTCATCACCAAGAACAACGATGTAATGACTTTTTTCTTTTTTACCATTGACCAAAACGACCCCCTCTTTGATCAATTTCTGAACAAAGGCTCGGGATGGACAATCCGGCAAGATTTTCGCCAAAGCAACATCTAGGCGCTCATCAACATTGCTTTGATCGACGGTAAAGGTATATGTCTCCATAAAGAGCCAACAAAATCATGATGAGATTAATAATTTGAAAAATGCCAAGACCTAAAAAGAAAGGGGCGTAATCCGCACGTAAAAATTGGACACAAAAACGTTCTAGCGAAGCCAAAATAAAATACCAGGTAAAAACTCGTCCATTGATTGTGTTGTGTGATTGAAAAAATTTCAAAATAAAGAAAATAATCAACAAATTAAACGCAGAATAAAGTTGCGTCGGATGTAACCGTGCTTGATAAACCGGAAAATAAATTCCATGCACCCATTCTTTTCCCTGGCAGCAGCCATTTAAAAAACAACCCACTCGTCCCAGCGCCTGCCCCAAAGCGGCATAAGGAATCACAAGGTCTAATGTCTTTAGAAGCGGCATTTTTTTATGCCAAATGAAACCTACCCCGGCGAGCGTAGCCAAGATAAGCCCTCCCTGCCACGCCAAACCGCCCTGGTTAAGAAAAATAATTTCTAAAGGATTTTTTGCAAAATAGGCAAAGTTTAGAATAACGAAGAACACGCGGCTCCCTACGATACCGGCGATGGTAACCCAAAAAATAAGATCAAACAAAAGATTGGGGTCGAGATGATTCTTTTTCGCGGTTCGCTGTAACAATAGCGAACAAGCAATCACGGCCAAAGCCATCATAGCGCCGTAAGAATAAACGGTAAAAGAACCTATTTTGCAGATAATGGGATGCATACAATAATTAATATAAAAGCGCCGATGGTAATTGCGCTGTCTGCGATATTAAAAACCGGCCAAATACGAAAATCAATAAAATCAATGACAAACCCAAATTGCAGACGATCAATGAAATTGCCTACCGCTCCGCCAATAATAAGTGAAAAAGCAATTTGTGACGCTCGTGAAAGTGTCTGGTTCTTTGATTGGCTATATAAAAGCCAGCCAAAAACAAAGATCGCGATGAGCGATACAACAAGAAAAAATACTCCCTGATCCTTAAAAAGACCAAAGGCAATACCCGTATTGTGAACAAACGTAAAATGGAAAACATTTCGTATGACGGGAATGGATTCTCCTGGAGAAAGGATATTCAAAAAGAATAATTTTGATAATCGGTCAAGGACAACAATGAAAAAAATTGAGGCACCTGAAATTAAAACAGTCTTTTGGGATCTTGTCATGATGTCGTCCTGGCGTTGTTGTCGCTTAAGATGAAAGGGGTTATCGCGTCTCTAGCTTTTCTTGACACTTTAAACAGCTGGCAACATAAGGAAGTGCTTGAAGACGTGCCGCTGAAATTTCACATCCACACTCTTCGCAAAGTCCAAATTGGCCACTCTCAATACGTTTCAGAGCTTTTTCAATCTTCTCTAAAAGCTCACGATTATTTGACGCAAGCCCTAGCGAAAACTCTCTGTCATACATATCGGTCGCAACATCGGCAAGATGCATCACATGGCCGGAGACATCTCCGGAGTCGCTACGTTCAGAAGGAGAAGCATGATCGGCAATCTGCTTGATATCATTAACGATTTTTTCTTTCAATGCAACAAGGACAGCCTGATATTTTTCAATCTTTTTCTTATCCATTTTGCCTTTTGTCATTTTCAACTCCTTTAAATGATTAATATGCCACAACCTTGAAATGTTTCAACAAAAAACTAATTATTTGTTTTTAGATTAGTAACGACCTTGGCGCACGAATCACAAAGATCGGGATAATCACTATTTTGGCCAAGCGACACGCGATAATTCCAACAGCGCGGACACTTTGTTCCATCCGCCTTTTCCACGCGGATAGCTGTCTTGGGAAAATCACCGCTCACGCCTTGATCGACATTGGGAACTTTGTTCAATGTCACTTGCGAGACGATGAACGCAGCTCGCAGCATAGCCTCGTCAAACTCACTCAAACGTTTAAAGTCCTGATCGCTTGCCGTCTCAATAATAACTTTAGCCGCAAGAGAGCTTCCGATCAGGGCGGCTTGTCTTTTTTCTTCCAAAGCCTTTAACACGTGCGGACGAAACGCAACTAATAAAAATTGATATTGCTTTGCTAGCGTCGCGTTAGACCACGCGCTCGACGTCGATCGCCATTCTAGGAGATGAACATTGGATATTTTCTTTAATTCCTGCGATTTTGGCATGGCCTCAAAAACTTCCTGAGACGTAAATGTCAAAATGGGGGCCGTGAGCCGCACCATCACATCAAGGACATCACAAAGAACAGTTTGCGCGCTGAGGCGCTCGAATGATTTCGGCGCGGAAGTATACAATCTATCTTTTAAGATGTCAAGATAAATACCCGATAAGGTCTCGTTGCAAAAGGCATACAGCGTCTTATAAACTTCAAGAAAATTGTATTCTTGATAATAGCGCTCAACGGATGCTTTCATCGTCGCCAATTCATACAAGGCCCATTGATCAATAGTGCAAAGTTTGTCGTAAGCAACCGCATCCTGGTCTGGATTAAAATCCGAAACATTGCTGAGCATAAATCGAAACGTATTACGGATTTTACGATAGGCATCAACCAGACGGTCAAGAATTTCTTTAGAAATGCGGATATCATCACTATAGTTGCTTGCGGCAACCCACAATCGTAAAAAGTCCGCACCATAATTTTTTATAATATCTTGAGGCGAAACAACATTTCCCAAGGACTTTGACATCTTGCGGCCTTGGCCATCGACAACAAAGCCATGTGTCAACACAGCGGAAAACGGGGCCTTGCCTTCCATGGCAACCGCAGGAATCAACGACGACTGAAACCACCCTCGATGCTGATCAGACCCTTCAAGGTATAAATCAACAGGGATGTCTTTTTCCATCATCCCCTTCACAACCGCTTGGTGGCTCACCCCGGAATCAAACCAGACATCTAAAATATCATCTGCTTTTTCAAAATTGTTTTTTTTGCAATCTGGACAAACAAATCCTGGCGGGATCAATTCATGAAGGTCTTTTTTAAACCACGCATCTGTCCCCTCTTTCTGAACGATCTTGGCAAAATGCTCAATGACCTCGGTAAAAAGTTTTTGTTCCCCGCCGCATCCATGACAAATAAATGCGGGAATCGGAACGCCCCAATAACGTTGACGAGATAAACACCAATCAGGCCGCGTCTTGATCATGCCCGCAATGCGTTCTCGTCCGGCGTCAGGGATCCAGCGCACCTTATTTTCAATCGTATTTAACAATTCACGACGTAGTCCACGATGATCAATCTTCGCAAACCATTGCTTTGTGGCGCGAAAAATAACAGGCTTTTTACAACGCCAGCAATGCGGATAAGAATGTTCCAAATTTTCCTGACAAAAAAGAATGCCTTTGTCTTTAAGCGCTAAAATAATTTTTTCGTTTGCGTCGAAAACCTTAAGGCCTGCAAACTCTCCGGCCTCTTCGGTAAAAATCCCTCGATGGTCCACAGGGACCACAACATCAAGTTTAAATTTCAAACCTGTTTCAAAGTCTTCTTGCCCATGGCCCGGCGCTGTGTGCACAAGCCCTGTTCCGTCTTCCTTCGTAACATAGTCAACGCTGACAACAGGACAATGTCGACGTGTTCCAAAAGGATGGCTGTAAACTAATTTCGTTAAATCACTTCCCACGCATTCCTTTAGAATCTTAAAATGACGAATGCCGTTTTTCAGCAATACAGCCTGAGATAATGTTTTTTCAAGGATAAGAATTTCATCCCCGCTCTCGATAAAAAGATATGTGTAGCTGGGATGCACCGCAACCGCCACATTGGCTAAAAGCGTCCAGGGAGTTGTTGTCCAGACAAGCAGGGAAAGTTTTTTATGGCCAAGATTCTTTTCAGCAACCTCAGGATTTTCTACGGCGAACTTCACATAGACCGACGGTGAAACATGATTTTCGTATTCGACCTCGGCTTCGGCCAAAGCGGTTTCGCAACTCGCACACCAATTCACAGGCTTAAGCCCGCGATAGATGTAATCTTTTTTATTTAAATCAGCAAGTGATTTCAAAATCCAGTATTCGTAAGAAGAAGTAAGCGTTAAATAGGGATGGTCCCATTCTCCAAAAACTCCTAAACGCTTAAACTGTTCACGCTGAAGATCAACATATTTCAACGCATAGTCATGCGCCTGCTGTCTAAAGCTGACACGTTCAACTTTAGATTTATGGGTCTTGAGTTCTTTTAAAAGTTGATGCTCAATCGGAAGCCCATGGCAATCCCACCCAGGAAGATAAAGGCTGTCAAAGCCCTGCATTGTCTTAAACTTAACGATCATGTCTTTAAGGATTTTGTTTAAGGCATGCCCGATATGGATATTGCCGTTAGCGTACGGCGGACCGTCGTGAAGAGTGAATGCTTTCTTACCCTTTGATTTTTGACGAATAGCATCGTAAAGGCCGCTCTGCTCCCAAAGCGAAAGCATCTTCGGCTCTTTTTGAGCCAAATCCGCTTTCATGGAAAATGTCGTTTTGGGAAGATTAAGGGTATCTTGATAATTCATATTATGAAATATATTTTCCGATAATGATGTTTAAGTCTTTTTTTATTTTTGCCGAAATTTTATCCTTGTGCGTTGCGATGGCGCATTGAAGGGCCTGCTCCGCCGAAAATGAATCAATCACTGCGATTTGAGGAATAGATTTTCTAAGGATCTTTTTGGCATTTTCAACATTTTTTGTTAGATACTCAATGATCATCTCGATGGTCACGCTCTCATGAACCTCATGCCAACAATCATAATCCGTGACAGCGGCAAGCGTCGCATACGCAATCTCTGCTTCGCGGGCGAGTTTTGCCTCGGTGGCGTTCGTCATGCCGATCACATCAAGTTTCCAACTTCGATAAAGAAATGACTCTGCCTTTGTGGAAAATTGCGGGCCTTCCATATTCAAATAAATTCCGCCCTTGTGGACTGGAATGCTTAACGCTTGAGCGCTTTTATAAAGAATATCACAGATCTTCGGACACACAGGTTCTGCAAATCCAACATGCGCGACAATCCCGTTAGAAAAAAATGTTGATTGGCGCTTAAACGATCGATCAATGAACTGATTTGGAATAACGAAATCCATTGGTTTGAGTTCTTCTTTTAAACTCCCGCATGCCGACACAGCCACGATGGCGCTCACGCCCAATTTTTTCATTCCGTAGATATTGGCGCGATAATTGATTTCACTCGGGGACACCCGATGTCCTCGGCCATGACGAGGAAGGAAAACAACTTCAACCCCCTCGAGGGTACCACAAATATATGCATCCGAGGGCTTACCAAACGGTGTCTTGACGTTGACTTCTTTTAAATTCTCGATCCCTTCAATATTATAAAGACCGCTTCCGCCAATAATGCCGACTTTTCTCATCAATTACCTCCTGGATAATTTTTCCGCGCGCACAACAGCGGCTTTTAATGCTCTGTCAAAAATAAGGCCTGTTTTATGCCCGGCGAAAACTTCCAAGGCCGCATGCGTGGTCCCTCCTTTGGAGGTAACCTTTTCGCGTAACAAGCTGGGGCTGACGCCGTGTGTTTTTAAAAGATGGACGCTGCCAGAAAAAGTTTCGATAACTAATTCTGTCGCCATTTTTTCACTAAGCCCGATCTTTTGAGCCGCCGCGATCATCTGTTCCATTAAGAAATAAACATATCCCGGGCCGCTTCCTGACGTGGCGGTAATCGCATTAATCAAACTTTCCTTCACCATGATCGTCTTTCCCAGGCGATCAAAAACCTTACATGCTATCGCTAGATCACTTTTGCGCGCATATCGTCCCATTGTCGCCGCTGTGACCGAATGACCAACAAGCGCAGGAAGATTTGGCATAACGCGGACAACTCTTGCACGGCCGTCCATTTTTCCTTCAATATATTTTGTAGTGATCCCCGCCGCGATCGAAATCACAAGATGCCGCGTGCTGACCAATGTTTTTAGTAATGTAAGAATACCGTCAAAATCCTGCGGCTTGACGGCTAGCACCAAAACAGAACATTCGCGCACCACAGACGATAAATCTTTTGTTTTAATTTTATATTGATGCCGCAGATAATTTTGGCGCTTGATGTTTGATTCCACAACCTCAAATTTAAAATGACCACGGCAATTGGAGAGAATCGCTTCTCCCATATTCCCGCACCCAATCATTCCAATCTTTGTTGCCATCACAATCTCCTGTTATTTACGTAAAAAGATGTCGCGACCAATGCGCAACATGTTCGCGCCTTCTTCCAAAGCAATTGCATAATCATCGCTCATGCCCATGGAAAGAAACTTCATCTGAACGTTTTGGGCCTGAGCAAAATTCTCCTGCGCCTGCCAATGCAAATCTTTGAGCTTCTTAAAACAATCCCGAACAACCAAATGCTTCTCGGTGAGCGGCGCAATGGTCATTAAGCCAATGACGCGGACATTTTTAAGCTCGCTCACTTGCTTTAAAAGATCAAAGGTGTCGCCAGACGAACATCCAAATTTTTGTTTTTCTTGCGCGGTATTCACCTGCACAAGAATTTGCATCTGCCGGCCTTGTTTGACGCACTGCTCATCAATCGCTTTCGCAAGCCGATAAGAATCTACCGACTGAATAACATCAAAAAGTTCAACCGCCGTCTTGACCTTATTAGTCTGAAGATGGCCGACCATATGCTTTGTAACATTTGCAAGGTGCGGATATTTTTCAAATGCCTGCTGGACTTTGCTTTCTCCGATGTGAGTTAATCCGCACTTAAGAGATTCCTGAATGTCTTTAAGACCGCTATACTTTGTGATCCCGACAATAACAATATCTTCAAGCTTGCGGTTTGTCTTTTGGCAGATGTGAGCGATATTGTCTTTAAGGCGCAAAATATTGCCGCTAATCATTGCCATAAATTATCACAAAAGGCAAAAAAGGTCAACGACTAACGTCTTATATAAATATACTTAGTTATATTATTAGATTTTAGACAACAGCAGGAACGGCAGGGCGGATTTCGATGCGAAGCGAATGACAAAAATCCACTTTTAAAAAACTTCCTTCTTTCATAAGGTAAGAAGTCCCCTTCACGCGGAGAGAAAATTTCTCGATTTTTTCTTTAGAATCATAGCTCTTGCAAATATGGTATTCCGGCTTAGAGAGTTCCCGTATCTGCGAGGTGGCTGCGCTGATGATATAAACAATGGATTTCTGCGAAGAAATCAAATAGCCTTCACGCTGTGTCTTTTCAATAAGCGAAATGACTTTGCGTCGTTTGGCGGTCGAGGTTAAATTTTTAAAGGCTATTTCTCGCATCTTTTTTTCCTTTTTGAGCCAAGTCGCCAAGGGTGTTCATGGCACCCTTAGCGGCTTTGGCTTATGTCCTCCATGGCTGGTGGGGACTATCAAAAAACAGTTTAGTTCTTCTACTTCTTCCCGTGGCTTAAAACCTAATGAGAGTATATCATCGTCGATTGTTGAAACAAGGCGTGTCAAGGCCTTTGCGGGAAACGTTTTCAGGAAAAAGGTAATTTTGTGTTTTGTCGACGAGGAAAGTAAAAAACATTGAAATGGAATGAAAAAATAATCAAAAAATGGTCAAAAAACAACGCAAGAGATTTCTGCTAAAGAAGGAAGATTGTCAAGGTCTGTGAAGAAAGCGTTTTCTTTTAAGCCTTGCGGAAAGGAAAGCGGAAACGAGATTCTCGGCCCTGCAGAAGCCTTTGAATGTTCGGGCGATGACGCCAAACAACTAACAGGCAAAAGATAACACCGAGAAAAATAAGCTCAATCGATTGAGAAAAAATCACCATAAACAGCGGAAGGCAAAGAACCGCAATGATCGATGCCAGGGAAACATAACCAAAAGCAACAAAGACACCCGCCCATATCAAAACGCACAAGGCAACAATGAGGCGCATAGAAACCACGTTGATCGTCAATCCGATCAATACTCCCAAGCTTGTGGCAACACCCTTACCCCCTTTGAATCGTAAAAAGATTGTCCAATTGTGGCCACAAACAGCCACAAGACCGAAGAGAATAAAATATCCGATCTGGTGGAGCCCTAAAAGAAAAGGGATCAAAACAACAGCTAAAACACCTTTAAGAATATCACAAACAAGAACGACAATCCCCGGCACCTTGCCTAGCACGCGGAAGACATTTGTGGCCCCAACATTTTTCGATCCATGCTGGCGGATATCAATTCCCTTAAGCAGTTTGCCTGTAATATAAGCGGTCGGAATTGAACCCAAGAAATACGCTAAAATAAGCCCAGCAATCGTTTTAATGAGAAGAAGCATTCAATACCTTGATCCCCTGCCGAAGATAATCTAAGCCTGAAACAATGGATAACAACCCCACGATAAACCAAAGAGATGGAAAAATAGACAAATGCAACAAAACAGCCATTATTGAAACAACTTGGAAAAAAGCTGTCATCCGTCCAAGCCTCGATGGAACAACATCGATTCCCCCGCAGGTTAAATAAATTGCAGCGCCCCCGATCACTAAAATAGCATCCCGGCTCAGCACAATCAAAAGGATCCACAAAGGAATATCGATCGGCCCTGCGATCTCTTTAACCTTGTATAAACAAATAAAAGCGCTCATCAAAAGAAGCTTATCCGCCAAGGGATCAAGAATGGCGCCAATCTTGGTGTTTTGATGATATGCGCGCGCTACATACCCATCAATGACATCGGTTAAGATCGCAAGAGAAAAAATAGCCAACGCCACATAACGCAGATAATCCGCTTCCGGATGATAATAAACAATCGATGAAATAAAGAAAGGGACAGCGAGCATCCTGACAAGGGTCATGATATTGGCGATATTAAAAGGCATATATTACTCCAATTCCTTAAGGGCTGTGCCATCCGCCGGACACTGTGTGACGCTGGGACTAAAACGCCGGCCACACACAGGGCAATATTTAACACGTGCAGGGGTCTTTGAAACAGCACCCGCCACAGATTCAACGGCAGAACGAACATCCTGCGGGGTTTCTGTTGTCGCAGGAACATTCCCCATATCTTTTTTATAAGCCGCTGTGGACTGACACCCTAACATCGTAAAGATTAAAAAAATAAAAATAACTTTCATTTATTGTATCATTCGAATACGGTTAAGAGGCCAATAAATAATCTCGGCCTTACCAATAAGATAATATTCAGGAACAAACCCCCAAAAACGGCTATCCATGCTTGAAGCGCTATTATCCCCTAAAACAAAGTAATACCCTTCCGGAACTTTAACGGACTGCCCCTTCACTCCATACTCCCCGCGATTATAATAATAATGGTTTAAAATTCTTCGATCTTCAATTTTTGCCCCATTGACATAAATCCCGCCTTCTTGAATAATAACGGTTTCGCCAGGAAACGCAATCAGGCGTTTGATAAAATCTCGGTTGGGATCTTCAGGATATTTAAAAACAACAACATCGCCGCGCTGCGGCTTGCCATATCCGGGCAAACGAAAATGCGTCCAGGGCACCTGAGGCCCGTATTTCATTTTATTCACAAGGATCCTATCTTCCTCCAAAAGGGTTATCCGCATGGACCCGGTTGGAATCTTAAAAGCTTGGATCGCAAAGGTTCGGATGACCATGGCGAGAATAAAGGCGATAACAATAGACTCAATCCACTCTCGAGTTGCAGAATTTTTCTGAAAATATTTCTTCCACATCATATCTTTAACACCGCTAAAAAGGCCTCTTGAGGAATTTCAACCTGCCCAATCTGTTTAAGACGCTTTTTCCCTTCCTTTTGTTTTTCCCATAATTTACGTTTACGTGAAATATCACCGCCATAACATTTCGCCGTGACATTTTTTCCTACCGAACGAACGCGTGCACTTGAAATAATACGCCCATTGCAGGCCGCCTGAATTCTCACTTCAAAAAGCTGCTGAGGAATAAGTTCTTTGAGTTTTGACACGAGACTTAAACCTTTTTCATAGGAACGCTCCTTATGAACCAGGCACGAAAAGGCATCGCAAATTTTATCATTGATCAAGATATCGAGTTTGATGATCTCCGTTGCAAAGAAGCCTTTAAATTCATAATCGATCGATCCGTATCCTCGAGTTGCAGACTTTACAAGATCGTTGAAATCAACAATGACCTCGGACAGCGGAATATCAAAGACCACCTTCATGCGGTCAGACACGTAAGAGCTTTCTTGGTAAACACCCCGCTTAGACTTTGCCAAATCCATAATCGCATCCATCATGGTCACAGGAGAAAAGATGGATACAGAAAGATACGGCTCTTCAATTTTAGCAATGGACGTCCAATCCGGCAACGCCATTGGGCTTTCAATTTCAATGACCTCGTTATTTCTCAAAATAACGCGATAGCTGACATTAGGTGTTGTTAAAATAAGATTAAGGTTGTATTCTCGCTGAAGCCGTTCCTGAACAATCTCCATGTGCAAAAGACCCAAGAATCCACACCGAAACCCATGGCCAAAAGACTGTGATGATTCAGGCTCATAAACAAAGCTCGGGTCGTTCAAATGAAGCTTGCCCATGGCTTCGCGCAAAGGAATAAAATCCTTGGCATTCTCTGGATACACCCCGGCAAAAACAAGAGGTTTTAATTGTCGATATCCTGCTAAGGCCTGCGGTGTCGGGTTGGCGATATCGGTCACTGTATCCCCCACGTGGACCTCTCGAGGCTCACGAATATTGCACGTAATATATCCGACCTCGCCGCTCGTCAACTCTTTTACACGTTCTGCTTCAGGTTTAAATACGCCGATTTCTTCGATGATGACTTCCTTATTAATATGCATCATTTTAACATGCATATTTTCCCTTAAGACGCCATTGACCACGCGGACATAAACAATCACTCCTTTGTAATTATCATATTTGGAGTCAAAGATAAGCGCTTGGGTCGGAGCCGCATCCTCGCCTTCTGGAGACGGAATAAAGGTCACGATCTTTTCTAAAATATCCTTAATCCCTAGCCCCTCTTTGGCAGAGGCAAAAATCATATTTTGCTCTTTAAAATTAAAAATTTCCTTAAGCTCGGTTTTGACAATGCCAAGATCAATGTTGGCAATATCAATCTTATTCACCACAGGAATAATTTCGAGATTATTCTCAATAGCAAGATAGTAATTGCCGATAGTCTGTGACTCAACACCCTGAGAGGCATCGACAACGAGCAAAGCTCCTTCACAGGCCTTCAGAGATTTCTCAACTTCATAGGTAAAATCAACATGCCCGGGAGTGTCGATCAAATTCAGAATATATTCTTTGCCGTCATTGGCCTTGTAAGTTAAACGCACAGCAGAGGCCTTGATCGTAATGCCGCGCTCGCGTTCTAAATCCATATCGTCGAGCAGCTGATTTTGAAATTTGCGTTCGTCGATAGCACCGGTATAAAGCATCAGGCGATCCGCGAGCGTTGACTTTCCGTGATCGATATGGGCAATAATGGAAAAATTTCGAATGAGGGACTTATTCATGAGGCTCAATACTATCAATGATCTTTTGAACAACGTCTTCAGCGGACATATGCGTTGAGTCAATCACAATGGCATCGTCGGCTTTCTTCAGCGGGCCAACCGTGCGCGTGAAATCTTTGGTATCACGCTCCTGAAGATCTTTTTGAACACTGGCAGACTCGACAACCGTGCCCTTATCTTTCATTTCTTTAAAACGGCGGTTGGCACGTTCTTCAAAATTGGCATCCAGGTAAAATTTGCGATACGCATGAGGAAAGACAACCGTACCAATATCACGGCCTTCGGCAACAATATTGGCTTTTTCCCCAATCGCCCGCTGCCGCTCAACCATGACCTCGCGGACACCGCCAACGCGCGCAATATAAAATGTCTGATTCGTGACCTCCGGTGTTCGGATATCTTCGGTCACATCAACTCCATCAAGCAAAACTTTGAGCGTATGCTGAGGGCTCATCTGCAAATCAATCGTAGTTATGCGTGCAAGTTCAATGAGTTTCTTTTCATCGTTGACATCGATATGATGACGTAAAGCTTTCAGCGTAAGCGACCGATACATCGCTCCTGTGTCTAAATACACAAAGCCTAACCGCTTGGCGACTTCTTTGGCTACCGTACTTTTCCCAGCACCTGCCGGTCCGTCCAAGGCAATCACAATAGATTTCTTTGTTTTATGATCCAAGAGTATCCCGTTTTTCTTTTGCCCGCTGAAAGGATTCTGTCAGCGCTCCTTCGTCGCCAGCGCAAATTGCTTTGCGATACGCGGATAAAACTTTAATTGTCTCATCCAAGCTTTTTAAAACATTCTTTGAATTTTGCATACACACATCATTCCACAACTGCGGATTTGATCCAGCAATGCGTGTTGTGTCTTTTAATCCTGTGGCGCCATAGGTTAAATAACCTGAAGGAATTGCATCAATAAGCCCATAAGCTAACAAATGAGGAACATGGCTGGTATAGGCAAGGATGGAATCATGTTCATCAGGAGAAACACTCTTAACCGTGCACCCCATGCGCGTCCACACTTCTGACACCTTTTCAAATGCATCTTTGTTGGTCTTGTCCGTTGGTGTCAAAAGACAAAAACTCTGGTTAAACAACGTAGCATCACTAAATTCAATTCCTTTTTTCTCTGACCCAGCTAACGGATGTCCACCAACAAAAAAAACATGATTAGGCAAATGTTTTTGCGCTGCGGCAACAATACTCGACTTTGTGCTACCGACATCCGTGACAATACACCCGCGCTTTAGACGGCTTCCTAAACTTACCAAAAGTGAAAGAATGGTTTGAATGGGTGTTGCAAGAATCACAAGGTCAGCATTGTCAACGGCCTTGATAATATCATTTGTCCCATGGTCAATAATTTTATTCTTGAGCGCAAAATTGAGCGCCGCTTGTCTCCTTGAAACACCGACGACTTCACGTGCGAGATGATTTTTTTTGAGTGACAAGGCAATCGATCCACCGAGAAGCCCAATCCCGACAACAGTCACTTTTCTAAATAACAGAGGAAATCTTCTAAGACGCATCATATTAAAGATCCCTTGAAATTGCTACAGCGATTTTCTTTAATTCTTTAAGTAAGTTTTCGAAATTCTTGGGAACCAGCGACTGAACACCATCCGACAAGGCGCTCTCCGGCTGTTCATGAACTTCAATGATCAACCCGTCGGCCCCAGCCGCAATCCCGGCTTTGGCCGCAGGGCTTACAAGCCCCCAGCGACCCGTTGCATGACTTGGATCCACCACAACCGGCAAATGAGAAAGCTCTTTAACAACGCCGACCGCATTAATATCTAACGTATTGCGTGTATATATTTCGAAAGTGCGTATACCGCGCTCGCACAAAATCACATTAAAATTACCTTCCGAGAGAATATATTCTGCCGACATAAGCCACTCTTTAATGGTGGCGCTAATACCGCGTTTAAGCATCACAGGCTTTTTCGTCATACCAATTTCCCTTAGAAGCGTAAAATTTTGCATGTTGCGTGCCCCGACTTGCAAAATATCAACATAGCGGCTCATCAGCTCAACATGGCGTGGATCAATAACCTCAGAAACAGTCGCAATGTCATATTTCTCCGACGCCTCTTTCAGATATTTCAATCCCTCTTCCCCGAGCCCTTGAAAATCATAAGGCGATGTTCGCGGCTTAAAGGCACCTCCTCTTAGAACACTGGCCCCGACCTCTTTGACTTTCTTGGCAACTGACAGCAGAGACTTTTCGTTTTCAACAGCACACGGCCCCGCCATGATGATAATTTTCTTATCACCAATTTTCAAATTCTTTCGAATGCTAACTTTAGACGATTCTTTTTTAAACTCTCGAGAAACCAAACGGTACGGCGCCAAAACAGGCATGACTTCTTCGACGCCAGGAAAAACCTCGAGCGGCGTGACGCGCAAAACATCCTCAGGCCCGATCAAGCCGATGATCGTCCTCTCCACTCCACGAGACACATGCGCGCGTAACCCGAGCTTTTTTGTCTTCGTCAGAATATGTTCGATCTGCTTTTCCGTCGCACTCTTTTTTAAAACAATGATCATAAAATCTCCTTTAACGTTTTAATAAACTTATTGTTTTCTTTAGGGGTCCCGATCGTGACACGAATAAACTGATCCTCAAGCCCCCAAAATCCCATGTCACGAACAATCACGCCTTGACGTAAAAGTTTTTGTGAAATCCCGAAACTGTCAGCCTTGACATTGATTAGGACAAAATTCGTCTCGCTTTCAACAAAACCTACTTTAAGTTTTCTTAAATTCTGATAGAGACGTTTTTTTTCACGGTTAATTTCTTTTCCAATCCCCTGATAATACGCATGATCCTTTAGCGCAGCCAAGGCAGCCACTTGAGCCAACGAATTCACATTAAACGGTTCCCGAATCCGATTCAGGAGCTCAATCATTTCCTTGCTGGCGACGCCATAACCGACGCGCAGTCCTGCCAAGCTATAAATCTTGGAAAATGTCCTTGTAAAAATAACATTCGGATGTCGCGATAAAAACTGCACACTATTCGGAAAATCTTTTTTATCAACAAATTCATAATAGGCCTCATCAAGAAAGACGATGATATTTGATGGTAAACTCTGCAAAAATTCTTCAACCTCTTTCTGCGTGACATATGTTCCGGTTGGATTATTGGGATTTGCAATAAAAATAATCTTTGTCTTTTCCGTCACGGCAGCGCGCATCGCACGCAAATCGTAGCGAAAATCTTTAAGCGGAATCAGGTAAATCGTAGCCCCTGAGGCCCTCGCCGCAATTTCATAAATCGCGAAAGTTGGCCGCGCTGTTATGACCTCGTCTCCTTCGCCGGCAAAGGCACGGACAATGGAAAGAATGATCTCATCAGAACCGTTTCCAAAGATTAGCTGATCTTCTTCAACGCCTAAATGCTTGGCCAAAGCCCGGCGGAGATAAAAACAATTTCCATCAGGATATCGATTAAGATTTTTAAGCTCATCTTTGATCGCCTTCATCACTTTCGCTGGCGGCGGATACGGATTTTCATTCGAGGCCAGCTTATAAACTTCTTCGATACCTAACTCACGCTTGACCTCTTCAATAGGCTTTCCAGGCAAATAAGGTTTGACAGTTAAAATGCTTTTTTTGACCAGGTGTTTCATATGTCCTCAAGCGGATAAGATCCCACGATCTTTAAATATTTGCACATGCCCTCTAATTGATCCAAGGCTTTCTTGACTTTTGCATCCTCCCGATGCCCGATTAAATCAACAAAAAAATAATAGTCCCATGCTTTTTTCTTCGATGGCCGAGACTCAATCTTAGTTAGATTGATCCCCAGTTTTCGAAATGGCACGAGCATATCATGCAATGCACCCACCTTATCCTTAATGGAAAAGATCAAGGATGTTTTATCCTTTCCTGTCGGAGGAACATCCTGTTTGGCAATAACAAAAAATCGTGTCATGTTGTGCGCCATATCTTGAATGTTCTCTCTGATAATCGGCACCTCGTAGACCTTAGCCGCCAAA
>Ga0172375_10000138_pt1 | contig 111111 bp, 126 predicted proteins | sample LakKiv1m_FD_114537 | JGI IMG/M metagenome (GOLD analysis project Ga0172375, IMG submission 114537) | Freshwater microbial communities from Kabuno Bay, South-Kivu, Congo - kab_092012_11.1m | ecosystem: Environmental > Aquatic > Freshwater > Lake | place: Democratic Republic of the Congo...
AAACCAAAGGCAAACTCGGCAACGCGGAAGTGCAGCCGTTTGTCGCCGCGGCAGTCAAAGAAGCCCTCGAAACGTATTTTGAAGAAAACCCCTCTGATGCGCGCAGGATATTGGAAAAAGTATATCTGGCTGCAAAGGCGAGGCTGGCGGCCAAAGCCGCCAAAGATGCCATCATTCGGAAAGGCGCGCTTGAGGGAGCTAGTTTACCGGGAAAACTTGCCGACTGTCAGGAGAAAGATCCGTCAGTATCCGAATTGTTTATTGTCGAGGGAGACTCTGCAGGCGGAAGCGCAAAACAGGGTCGTGACCGTAAATTCCAAGCTATTTTGCCGCTCCGTGGAAAAATTCTCAATACCGAGCGCGCGCGGCTTGATAAAATCGTGGAATCCGAAGAAATTAAAGCGCTTATCATCGCACTCGGCATGGGCATATCTGAAAGCCTCAATCCAGATAAACTCCGCTATCACCGCGTCGTGATCATGACGGATGCCGACGTCGACGGAGAACACATCATGACGTTGCTGCTTACGTTCTTCTACCGTCATCTTCCGTACGTCGTCGAGCATGGACATTTGTATGTCGCGCAGCCGCCGCTGTACAAGATCACATTCGGCAAAAATAGTTTCTACGCATATTCCGATGAAGAACGGGATGCCCGGATTAAAAAAGAAGGAGCTTCCTACAAGACGGCGCCGACCATACAACGGTATAAAGGTTTAGGAGAAATGAACCCGGAGCAACTCTGGGAAACAACCATGAACCCGGCAAATCGCGTGATGAGACAGGTAAATATCGCGGACGCTGCAGTAGCCGACCAGGTATTTTCCATGCTTATGGGCGATGAAGTACCGCCCAGAAAACGGTTTATACAGACACACGCAAAAACAGCGACATTAGATATATAATTTCTCTCATAAAGGAGGAATAGCTATGAACCTATCAACCATTAAACCAGGAAAAAATCCACCGGAAGACATAAACGTCATCATTGAAATCCCTGAAGGATGCATGGTGAAGTATGAAATGGACAAAGAAGCCGAAGTCATCATGGTTGACCGGTTTGTGCGAACCACAATGGGATATCCGGCAAACTACGGATTCGTTCCGAATACCAAATCCGGCGACGGCGATCCCGTTGATGTCATTGTGCTGTGCAGTCAGCCGCTTCATCCGGGCGTCATGGTAAATGTCGTACCGATCGGCATGCTGGAAATGGAAGATGAATCCGGCATCGATATGAAGGTGATAGGCGTGCCGAGTGAAAAATCCGATCCGTTCTACGGAAGCATGAAAGATATAGGAGACGTCCCGGAACCGGTAAAAGCCAGAATTAAACATTTTTTTGAACACTATAAAGAACTGGAACCCGGCAAATGGGTCAAACTGAAGGAATGGAAAGGGAAAGCGGTCGCTCAAAAAGAAGTAATGGACGGCATCGCCCACAAATAACCTATGGCGAACATCGGAAAAATCCAACCCAGTGAAATCGTCGATGAAATGCAGAAGTCCTATCTGGACTATGCAATGAGTGTCATCGTGTCCCGCGCGCTTCCTGACGTGCGTGACGGCCTAAAACCCGTTCACCGCCGGATACTGTTTGCCATGCACCAGACGGGACTGCACCATTCGTCCAAATACAAAAAAAGCGCAAGTGTCGTCGGAGAAGTGCTGGGTAAATATCATCCGCACGGAGATTCATCGGTCTACGAAGCATTAGTGCGGTTGGCGCAGGATTTCTCCATGCGGTATACGTTAGTAGACGGACAGGGGAATTTCGGATCCATCGACGGCGATCCGGCAGCTGCCATGCGGTATACCGAGTGCCGCCTGGATGCAATCGCCGACGAGATGCTTCTTGATATCGAAAAGGAAACGGTGAATTTCATCCCGAATTTTGACGGATCTATCCAGGAGCCCGTGTATTTGCCGGCCAAATTACCCAACCTTCTGCTTATGGGAAGCGAGGGTATCGCAGTGGGCATGGCAACCAAAATTCCGCCGCACAACTTATCGGAGCTTATAGACGCCATCACATTCATGATAAGCAAAGCGACCGTGGATAAGGCGGGAAAAGCCTCACAAAACGACGTCGGAGAAAGCAAGCGATTCGGCATGACGTTTGACGTCACACTCGAAGATCTCATGCAATTCGTCCAGGGACCTGACTTCCCGACGGCTGGGGCCATTTACGATATCAATGAAATCAGAAATGCCTATTCGACAGGTAAAGGCAAAATCGTCATGCGCGGCAAAGCGGAAATTGAAGAAATGGGCAACGGCAAAAGCATGATCGGCATAACCGAACTCCCGTACCAGGTGAATAAAGCTAACCTGGTCGCTAAAATCGCAGACTTGGTAAAAGACAAAAAACTCGACGGCATTTCCGACCTCCGGGATGAATCAGACCGCCGGGGAATCCGTGTCGTCGTCGAACTTAAACGCGATGCACAGCCGAATAAAGTGCTCAATAATTTATATAAGTATACGGAACTCCAGACGACGTTTCCGGTCAACGTAGTCGCATTGGTCGACGGCACACCGCGCACGCTTACATTACGGGAGATTCTCGAAGAATACCTGAAACACCGCCATGATGTGATATACCGAAGAAGCGAATTCGAACTCAAGGAAGCGAAAGCCCGCGAGCATATCCTGGAAGGACTCAAAATTGCCGTCGACCATATCGACGAGGTCATCTCCATCATCAAAAAAGCCAAGGATGCCGATGACGCCAAGGTAAAGCTTATGGACAGGTTTAAGCTTTCCGATCTGCAGGCGACCGCCATTCTCGACATGCAACTCCGGAAACTTGCCGCCCTGGAACGGCAGAAAATTGAAGACGAACTCGCTATGATCCGGGAAACCATCGCGTACTTAAACGATCTTCTGGCACACCCAGACAAAATACTCAAAGTGATCAAAGAAGAACTGGCAAAACTCAAGGAAAAATACGGTGACAACCGGAAGACCCGCGTGTATAAAAGCCGCGTCGGCGAGCTCTCCGACGAGCAACTTATCGCCAACGAAGAGACGATCATCACAATGACCGAAACCGGATATATCAAACGCGTACCGCGCACCACGTTCAAGCTCCAGGAACGAGGGGGCAAAGGCGTTATCGGCATGACAACCAAAGATGAAGATGCGATCGACCGCCTCGTATCCGCACAGACGCATGACAATATGCTGTTCTTTACCGAAAAAGGCAAAGTCTATCAGGTCCGTGTCTGGGACATACCGGAAGCCAGCAGACAGAGCAAAGGCCAGGCTGTCGTCAACCTGATTAATATCGAAAGTTCGGAAAAAGTGACGTCGATGCTTGCCTACAGTCTCAAACGCGCCGAACAGAAAGAGAAGGGAATTGAGTATATCCTCATGGCAACGAAAAAAGGCGTCGTGAAAAAAACAAAACTGTCGCAATTCGAAAACATCAGAAGAAACGGCTTGTTATCTATCAAGCTGGATGCCGGAGACGAACTCATTTGGGCAAAACTTACCAGCGGCAATGACGACGTACTGCTGGTTACCCATGAGGGCAAATCCATCCGGTTTGCTGAAAGCGAAGTCCGGCACACCGGCCGGGACACGATGGGGGTGCGGGGCATCCTCTTAAAGCCGGGAGACTTCGTCGTCGCGATGGAAGTTATCGGAAGCGAAAATAAAAAAGCCGACTTTCTGACTCTGATGGAAAAAGGCCTGGGCAAAAAAACCAATATCACCGGGTTTCCGAAACAGAAACGCGGCGGGCAGGGAGTAAAAGTCGCGGAAATCAAACCAAGAACCGGCAAAATCGTATTATCACAAATGGTTCCCGAGGGAAGTGAGGAAGTCATACTGACCTCAACCCACGGCCAGGTCGTCAAACTCCCGATGAAGTCGATTCCGCAGCTGTCGCGGGCAACAAGCGGCGTTATCCTTATGCGCTTTACGGACAAAAACGATACGATAGCAGCAGCAACCTGCCTGACCAAATAAACCCTGCCCCATTTCCACTCCTATATGAGGGAAGCATTCAATCGTGGGTACAGAAGCGGGCATATTGTAGAAAAAATACGGGTACGAAGAGGATGGGGTCAATCATTTCGCGTCTCAGCCTGGCTCTTCGAAAGAGAAGACGCCTATCATACGAGTTCCCGATCAGAATCCACGGTGTATTTTCTCGGTCATATAGTTGGAAACACCGTCGCGGCGACCTGCGGGCTGCTAAAAGCCGTACGGGATGCACATAAACAACCGGATCACATTACCGTATGGGTAGACAAAAATTCGCTACGCAAATAATGCGGACTACTCAAGTTCAAATGTTACCGTGACGGTCTTTGACACCGTGCCTGAGCCCGGTTCCACCGCACCTCCGCCGCCCCCGCCACCGCCTTCCATTCTGTACATGACCGGCTGCTGCATCGCACCAGCCTCCGTCACGCTCACGACTTTACCGAGTTTGCGTCCGGTACTTTGTGCTACTTTTGCGGCCTTCGTCTGCGCATTTTTAAACGCGGCATCCAAAAGTGCCGTGGATTGCTCGCTCGTATCGTCAAACGTAAAGTTGGGTCCATACACATTTGTGGCTCCGCTTTTTGTCAGTACCCCCGCAAGCGACGCTGCACGGTCGACATTACGGAGTTTAATTTCAACCGTGTTGCCAACATTCCACTGTCCGGGGCGGTATTTCTGCCGTCCGTCTTCATAATACTGATCCTGATTCTGATAAATGTTCATGCTCTGCGTTTTGATATCTTCACTCGTCACGCCGAACTCTTTTACGGCTTCTATAATCGCTTCGACTTTCTTATTCACATCGCTTACAGCCGCGTTTTTGTCATCATTAAACGCGTTCACTCCTGCCGTAAAAATCGCGATCTGGCTCTTTTCCTGTGATTTCGCTTCACCCACTACCGTGATGGTATGGGGAGCCAAAAGCCGCAGCTTTCCCCATGACGGGAGAAACATCCCTCCCAGCGCCACAAGTGACACCACTATGACCGAACTCAAAATAATTGCCATACTCACGGATTTATTTTCCATACACGATAACTCCTCTTATACTATTCAAGAAGAAATGGGGGGCTGTGTCAATTGCGAATTTGGTATACTCACTCATAGCATGATCATTGACGGCAAGTTATTGGCACAATCCTTACTTTCGGGACTTTCGGAACACGTGGCAACCCTTAAGATCAAAGGCCATACCCCAACGCTCGCTGTTATCCTGGTCGGGGATGATCCGGCAAGCCTTGCCTATATCCGGCAAAAACAAAAAGCAGCGGAACAAATCGGTGCGCGCGTTGTCTTCAGCCATCAGCCGGCGACTATCAATCGGGACGTACTTAGAACCCTTATCGAAACGTATAACGCTGACTCAACCGTTGATGGTCTCATTGTCCAGCGTCCGGTTCCGGATCTACTCGGAGATGTTTCTGATATTCTCAATACTATTTCCAAAAACAAAGATGTCGACGGCTTCCTTCCTGATTCACCGTTTGATGTGCCGATTTCTCTTGCGGTAGGGGAGATACTGCAAAACGCGTACACCCTGACGGGAGCATCTGAAAAAAATTATGAAGAATGGCTCCGTCATCAGCGGATCACCGTGATCGGAAGAGGAGAAACGGCAGGGGCCCCGATCCTCCGGTACCTCGAAAAGCAGGATTGTACGACGTCTGTCATCCATACGGCTTCGGTTCACCCGGAAACCATCATGAAGCAGAGCGACATCATCATCTCCTGTGTCGGAGCAGCCGGCATTGTTCCGGCGTCGGTAGTCAAACCCGGCGCAATTCTTATAAGCGTCGGACTATGGCGTGATGCCGAAGGTAAACTCCGAGGAGATTATGACGAACATGAAATTGCCGGCGTTGCACTCTGTTATACGCCCACACCCGGCGGAGTAGGGCCGGTAAACGTTTCATGCCTTATGCAAAATCTTATAAAAGCATGTATGATGACTAAAGGAGGCCGTATATGAAAAATTCCGCAGGAGCAGTTGTTCTTTTCTTCATTCTACTGTTTGCATATACCAAACTTGCAGGCCCCATACCGTTTTCTTTAAACAGCGTTACCACCACCAAGACGGACACGTTTTCCGTGTCCGGTGAAGGAAAAGTCACCATGATGCCGGATATTGCCGTCGTTTCCGCAGGCGTAACCGCACAGGGAGCGACCGTCACCAAAGTACAGCAGGAATTAAATACCAAAATCAATGCCGTGACCCTTGCTATCAAAAAACTCGGCGTCGATGAAAAAGACATCAGGACAAGTTATTACAATATCTCGCCGACCTATGATTATTCATCGTCAACGCAGCGGGTCACCGGATATCAGGCAGATTCCAATCTCACGATAAAGGTCAGAAAAATAGACATGGTAAATGCTGTCATTGACGCGTCAACCGCACAGGGAGCCAATGAAGTCGGCGGTGTCCGCTTTGACGTTGATGATAAAACTAAGGCAGAAAACCAGGCCCGGGAACAGGCAGTCAACGACGCAAAATCCAAAGCACAGGCTGCAGCAAAAGCCGCAGGATTTAAACTCGGCCGCGTTATAAACTACAGCGAAGGCGGCGGAGCCGGACCCCGGCCGATGATGTATGATGCTGCCAAATCCGTGCCGATTGCAGGCGGGGGAGCACCGACACAGGTAGAACCAGGCACGTCAGAGCTTACCGTCAGTGTGACGCTTAGCTACGAAATTCAATAACTACCGAAGCTAAATAGCCTCAATAAGACTGCTACTATAGGTCTTGCCGGCCATTTCCGGACGGGGTAAAATGGTTGTTCCAGCGCCCCTAATTCATATTTTGCGGTTCATATGGGAAGATCACATGTCAAACCAATCATGCAACCGGATGACACAACATGCGGTCCGGCATCCTTAAAACACGCGCTCAGCGTTTTGGGAATGCGTGCTTCTATGGAACGCCTTATCACGCTATGTAAAACAGGCAGAAACGGCACTTCGACAAAACACATGATTGATGCGGCCAATAAACTCGGCTTGTCCGTTCTCGTCGTGGAGTATGCCACACTGCATCATTTACAAAGCGCGCTTAAATACCGCCCGAAAGAACCCAGAGCCGTACTGGTTTCCTATCTGTACGACCTCGATGAAAAATACGAGCCGCAGGAGGAATCCGGACACTGGGCAGTGGTCGCATCATACCTTTCCAGCAAGTCACGTATCGTCCTTCTGGACAGTTCGACCGGGAAACGCAAATCATATGCATGGAGCGAATTCAGACTCCGCTGGTGGGATTATGATTTCAAACGGAAAAAACTGAAAAAGAACAGCAGTAAATTCCGTCTCGTCAGGAAATGGCAGCCGCAGCTTATGCTCGTCATCGCCCGGGATCCTGAATCATTGCCGTACTTCAGGACGGAAACAGCCCGCGTGTATATACCCTAACGCGTATTCCTACGTAGGGCAGATTGAACGATTTCCCAGACAAAATCCGCAAACGTCATGCCGGAGGCTTTGTAGGAAACGGTCATCCCGTACTGTTCATCGTCGCTTAATCCCGGGTTGGAATTTACTTCCAGAAACATCGGCTTCTCTCCCAGAGAACGGATATCAAAGCGCGCGTAATCCCGGTATCCCATGGTCGTAAATACGCCGCGGCACATCGATTCGAGATCCTTGGAAAGACGGTCCGACAATACCGCTAATTCGACGGTCGAATTCTGAAAATCAGGATGATCCGCATTCCACCGGCTTTCGTATGTTAAAAACGGCACATTAGTTCCTTTCGTATAAATCACCTCGGCCGGAGGCAGCACGGTAAGTCCTCGTTGTGTTTCCAGTAACGTCACCTGAAACTCCCTACCGGTTAAGAATTGTTCTGCCAGCACCGGCTGATGAAACGCGGCAATCTGTTTTTTGACAAACGCACGGAGTTTTTCCGGAGCGTTAATAATGGCGGCCGCTGACAAACCGACACTGGAATGTTCTAAACTCACTTTCACGATGACGGGAAACGGCAAGTCAGTGCGGATCATTTCATCGCCGGTAATAAATTCCTGCCAGGGAGCCGTGGGAAATCCCTCGGCATCCAGCCGCTTTTTCATGGCTACCTTGTCGCAGGACAGGAAGTAACTTTCCTTGGTAGCACCCGTATATATGGCATGCCGGGCATTTAACAAATCATACGTTTGCGCGGCGTACTTTGCATCCGTCCCGGTCCACTCGATCAGATTAAAAATAAGATCGTCAGGAAGGGCCGCAACCGTTTCGGAAATGGTATCTTCGGTGATCGGAATCAATCTGACTGCAGCGCCTTTCGTACGCAGTGCGGCAGCCACTTCTTCTGCGGATTCCTCCGTATCCTCTTCCGCCTCCATATTCTTTGCATGAGGCGTAAAGCGCGCGGCGGGCTTGTTGTACAACACGGTAATCTTCATCTGATAACAGGTAATTACTTGCTGTGAAACTTATCGTGAATTTCCTTAAGCTGCGGATTGGTAATATGGGTATATATCTGCGTCGTGGATACGTTTTTGTGTCCCAGCAATTCCTGGATTGCACGCAAATCGGCTCCGTTCCCCAGTAAATCGGTCGCAAACGTGTGCCGCAGTCCGTGCGGCGTAATTTTTATCATCAGCTTGGCTTTTTTGACGTATTTTTCGACGCTGCGCTGAACACTCCGTGCCGTCAGCCTGATGGATTCTCCGGTTCTATCATGTTCATCAGGCGTTTTCCCGCTGTAGCGGATAAATATAGGGCGTAAATCGTCTTCCCGCGTTGCGGTATACCTACGTAGCCAATCGGCAGCACGCTCCGACAAAAACACGATACGGGTCCTCCTGCCTTTCCCGATTACACTAAATTCCCTGCGGTCCAGATTTATCTGATCGCGGTTTAAACTCACCAGCTCTGATACCCGGAGCCCTGTCGAAAATAACACCTCCAGAATCGCTTTGTCCCGCAACCCTTCCTTCGTACTGATTTCCGGCATATTCAGGAGTCGCTCCATGTCGGCATGTTCCAAAAATTTGATGGACCTGCTTTCCGCTTTCGGCAAATCTATTTTGTCAGGGGAGACTGAGGGAATATCCCTTTTAGCCATGTATTTGAGAAAGCTCCTCAACGCAATCAGATGATAATTTTGGGTCACGCGCTTGAGGGTCATGCCTTTGGCATCGGAAAACCTGGATAAATACAGGCGGTATTGCCGTATGCTTTCGGCATTTACGTCAGAAATTTTCACGCTGTTTGCCGGCGGGGGAGGGGAGGATTGGGCGTTGGAATGGGCCAAAAACGCTACAAACCGCTCCAGATAGTGGCGGTAATTCCGAATCGTTAATTGCGAAACATTCCGCTCAATTTCCAGATATTCCAAAAAGTCTTTGATAAGTTGTTCCAAGTCCATACATTTATAAAAATGCGCTGTTGCAGGACGTCTATGAAGACGTCTCTACAAGAGTCATTTTACGAACGTCTATGGAAGACGTCGTAACAATGACGAGTTGTTGTATGACGTCAAGAGACGTCCCTACAACAATGATTGTACGACATGACATGCGCTGTCAATATGGTAGAATATTTCTGATGACACCTTTTCAACGCAAACAGCTTGATCTGATGCGCCACATGGAGGCTACACTTGCCGCCGGAAGCCACGGATCAACCATTGTCCCTATGCAGACGGATTATGCTACCGACGCGCAAATTGCATTAACATGCGTAAACTTTATCGATAAAGATCTCACTGCAACAATCCAAACACAGATAATCCGGCCGCTTCAGGAACTTGAACCTGAGTTTTATTATTATCCCGGTAACGCGCTCCATCTGACAATTCAAAATATCAGGGTCATCAACGATCCGCCGCATTTTAACGCGGCAGATATAGCCAAAGTACAACAGATACTCACTGAAATTACACCCCCGGCAGGACCGTTTGAATTTGCTCTTGCAGGTCTTTTGAGCATGCCGACAAGTGTTTCGCTTATTGCGTTGATACGCCCTGAATATGACAAGTTCGTCAGGGATTTCCGTAGACGGCTTACGGATGCCGGCGTATCCGATGACAAAAAATACTTCACCGATGAAATCATGTTTGCCAATATTACCGTGTGCCGGTATACCCATAAACCGTCATTGGAATTCCTCAAAAAGCTGCAGGAAATGAAAGACATAATCATCGGGCCATACACGACAAAAAACGTTTCATTGGTAACGATGAATGCGGGCGCAAGTCCTTCAAAAACCGTCATTTTGGACACCTATCAATTCTCCCGGATTTAGCCTCAATTTTACGCCTCTGTAGTGACCTAGGACGCCCCTGATTATCGTAAGACGTATCATTCATCAACTCGAATTAGCACCGGAGAACCAATCGGGTTTTCCGGACAAGAAAATCTTCAAAAACAGGTAACAAATATACAGGGTGACAAACCCCTGAGAAACGAAAAAATAAGGCGGACACATTCGCAGAGGAATAGTAAAAATACATAGCACGAAACAATGAATATTTCTTATATGAATGACACGAAATACCATCGATATGCAAAGCAAGCCAAATGGGCCAGCCAAGCACACGTTCGTTGTACACGTCGCAAAAGTATTATTGTGCGACTACAGTGATTTTTCTGCCCTGCCTGGGATTTGCCGGAAACCCCGGGGTAAGAAATACGCATAATAACTCCGGCTAACCCGTGCGGAGAAGAACGGGGCGCCTCTCCCCGTGATGTGCCTAAAGTGAGGCTATACTGCGCGATAAACCCGGTGCTCTGCCGGATACATACATTGATGCGCACCGCACTTCGTTCAGAACGGGCATTCGGGTTTTTTATGCTAGTCACAAATAGCGCGTATTAATGCGCTGATTGAACATTTTCGAGGCTGATTACCTACTCCGCGGCGAAGCCTTGTATGCGAGACGTCGCAATTTAGCGCATTAATATGCTCCATACTATTATTTTCGAAGCTAAATACATATATATTCCGACCGGTACATAGCAAGAATAGAGCGTAATAACAATCCGTTTATGCTATTTCGTGCGTACTTTCATGCCTCACCGGAGGCATATCAGAAGCTGATATTAGCGTTTACCAGGCTATACTGCCAGACCTGTTTTCTTTTCGGCTTTATTTAGCGCCTCATTATGCTCCAAACTCATATATTTGAGGCTGATATTCACTACTCCGAACGTAAGTGTATATCGAGTTTAGCGCATAACAACAATCCAAATACCTATTTTATCGCACACATTGTGTACTCAAGGGAGCGGGTACGAAGTAGTGCGAGGCTGGATGAGGCTACTATTCAGCTGAGCACTATACCCTATAGTTTATCTCCCACTGAGGCTAAGACGAGGCTGTGAAAATAATGCTCGGATGCCGTGAAAATAATTATCCACATTGTATCCTATAGTTTTAAAGACGTGTATCAAACTATATCAACTATATCAAACCATACCACTCTCCCACTACCCGCGTTCTGAGGCTATATTAGGATCAAAGAGCTGCGCGCCAATTGATCGTCAGAAGCAAAATTGCAAATACAATTGCAACAACGCCGAAGAATTCCCATACGGTCCGTTTATAGAGCCTGTCCGAAAGGTACTGTTGACCCATCCCTACCAGGCCGTAAAAAATCGTAGTCAGGAAAAGTGCCAAAAGTGTCGTTCTGACGGGCCAAAGCGAAAATATCCAGGCTATTTCAATACAGACCAGCGTAACAACCAGCGTCAATTCCCTGACTGACTTCCCTATTTGGGATTCCAGATTTGTTGCCCACAAAATCTGAATGGTTAACGGATACGTGACTGCGCCGACAAGAATCGCGTTCATCCACCCGGAAAAACGGTATGCCAGGATAGTCTGCACCAGCAGGAAAAACGTAGCCAACGTCAGTAAAAATCCGACGGAATGCGCTGCCCGGAGCAATGCAATTGTGCGGGCGGCCGCCACATTATAAATATTTTCGGTCAACAACAATGCATACATGCCGACGGCATACAGTCCTACGATCGGCAGCCTGGTAAGCCAGCGGGTCGGCAGCAGAAAATAAAACACGGCTACAGCCGCCGTAAATAATGAGGGCAATATAAGAAGCGTCGCCCATTCATGACCTTTGAGGTCCTCACGCAAACCAAATGCGCAGAGTACATAACTTAATACGGCCAGCACGCCGACCATCGGATACCGGAAATCCAGCGGCACCAATTGTGTAAGCATAAGTACCGCGGTAAGGGCTCCCGTTATGATGACGAACTGCTGCCGCTTGGTAAACGGCTGAGTCCGGTCCCACCGCTTAAACCGTTTCAGAATGTGCTGCCAGAGTGTGTTAAACATAGTGGTATTCCCCTATTGTATGACAAAACGTTATTCCATCGTTGTGTACACATTTTGTACATCATCAAGAGATTCCAATGCTTCTACTAATAGTTCATTCTTTTGACGGATGCCGGGATCCGGTTTCACCGTGATATCTGCCTTCATAATAAACCCTGTGTGTTCAATACTGATTCCTTTGGATTCCAGCTGTTGTTTTACGTTCGATAATTGTGCAGCCTTTGTATACACTTCAAACACATCATCCACCTCTATCACGTCATCTGCCCCTGCAGAAAGTGCAGCTTCAAATATCATATCGAACGTACGGAGTTCTTTGGACACCAGCACGACACCGCTGCGTTTGAATTGGTAACTGACTGCTCCCGGGGTTGCCAGTACTCCCCCTGCATGATCAAACACATGTTTTACCTCGGACGCCGTGCGCTGATGATTATCGGTTGCCGCCTCCACAAGATATGCGACCCCGCCCAACCCATACCCCTCGTACAATAAATTTTCAAATGCGGCAGCCCCCGATCCGGCCCCTTTCTCTATGGCGCGCTCTATCGTATCTTTGGGCATATTAACCGCCTTTGCCTGTTCGACGGCAAGACGCAGACGGAAATTTTTATCCGGGTCCGCAATCCCTCCGCCTTCCCGGACGGATACGGTAATAGCACGCGAGGCTTTGGTAAACGCACGGCTTTTTACCGCATCGGTTGTCGCCTTCTGATGTTTTACTTTACTCCACTTGGAATGTCCGCTCATAACCGTTCACTATTGTATCTTCTGTATTGACAATTCTCAAGAAACTCTGGTACAGTTCATGACCATGAGCGATGATATAATTTCCGACCAGTCAGCGATTAACGCTGCCCTTGCCCAGGATTGGAAAGAGGCAATCCGCATCAATGTAGCGCTTCTTAAGAACGATAAAAATAATATAAGCCTCTTAAACCGCCTCGGGTTCGCCTACCTTCAGAGCGGAGACGTAGCACTCGCCAAAAAAACGTATCTTAAAGTGACCAAACTCGACGAATACAACCAGATCGCAATAAAAAACCTGAAAAAATTAGGAACCGTACGGCAAAAAGATCTGGTAAAAACACATAAAAACCAAGTCGTTCCCATGTCGTTTTTGGAAGAACCCGGGAAAACAAAAATCGTCGAATGTGTTAACGCCGCTCCCATGGCAGCGCTTGCAACCGTATTCCCCGGCGAGGAAGTCGAGCTCAAAGCCAGAAATCACGTCGTAGAAGTACGTAGTTCTTCCAATACATATCTGGCTGCGTTACCTGATGATCTTTCATTCCGGCTTATCAAATTTCTGGCAGTCGGAAACACCTATCAGGCGCTGGTAAAATCGGTCGGAAAAAATACGGTTACGGTGTTTTTGCGGGAGCTTTCACGCGGCAAACGCTTTGCAACCCAACCCTCATTTGCAAGTTCCGCCATGTATGTACCGTTTACCCGGTCAGAACGCGGCGATGACGCAACCGATGCAGAGGCAGAGCCCAAAGAGGCGGAAAACGAAGAATAACAGACCGTTGCCCCTCCTTATTTATACTGGGCAGCGTAGTCCGACCCCAACTCCATGACAAGATCCGCCCCTGTTTCCTTGCCGGTCTGACTGCGTTCCCTGGCTTCTTTACAGCGGAAATATGAACGGATAAATTTTGCAGTTTTCGATTTCATCGCCGTATCCGTACCGCTCAGGACACATGCGGTCAGCGAAGGCTGATCTGCGTTACCCACAAATACCAATTGCACGCCCAGTCTGGAAAGCTGGCGTGACGCACGAAGCCCTATGGATGCCACATCCGTCGTGTTATAGACGGCAACGGTCAGATTTTCCGCGCGGAGACCGGTATCATATACTTCGTTCTGAAGCAGAAAATCCAGTTTGCTTTCATCCAGCGTCATAACGAGCCCCCCGTCGGGAGACGGGAGAGGCACAATTGCGGGCCGGATATCGATAATTTTTACGGCATCAGCAGGGACAAACCGGAGTGCCCACACAAAATGTACCCAGGTGAGCATCGGTATGGTGGTTTCCAGCTTTCCGCTCATGCGACGAACGATACTGCCCCAGGAAAATAGGCGCCGTATCATTTCGACGGAACCCGCGCCGGAAGACAGATCACTCGGAGCCACATACCATGAAACGGGTATGCCGAACGCATTACTGATACTGCCGGAAACAAGTGACCCCCGGTGTTTATCTATCGAGTCAAGCGTCGTCAGTGAACGGATGGAATACGCGCCATAGCCTTTCACTGCCGAAATAACGGTTTCCTCCGGAACATCAATGAGAATAATGCCGGTTTTTGACGCATTGAGGGAAAGGATATGAGTCGGATTTCCGGCTATCACGATGGTCTGCCGGTACGGCGCCGACTGGGATACCACACGAAGCCACAGGACCGCCAACACGACAATCACGAACGAAAAAGCGCCGATTAGCAGTTTCGGCACCAAGCGGCCCGCCCGGCGCATCTGTGGTGGCGTACGGTTTCTCATGGCAGGGATTGCGTAACAAAGATCACCACTCTTTTTTTCCTTTTTTAATTATCTCGACTTGAGGAAGTTGCCATGAGCCGCCGGATAATTGTTTCTGCGCCTTTTTTTCCAAATCCTTTTTCTTCGCTTTTTTCTTATCGCCTTTGTAGTAACCGCCGAATTGTCCCATACCCCGGTAGTAGAACTTCGAAATCAGGCATACGTATGCCTGATCCCGTTATCCTAATCCTCCAAAATAGAACTCATTAATACGTATGGTTATTGTAAAGCCACTGTTGTTTCATTTCAAGGAACGTTCCCTTCCCTAACGACTCACGGATGGAAGAAACGAGTTCAGTTACGAAATGAATATTATGAATCGATGCCAACCGGTAGGACAGCAGTTCGCGCACACGGAACAGATGATGGATATACGCCCGTGAAAAATGCGTACAGGTAAAACAACCGCACCCGGCTTGTATGGGACTTGTATCGCAGGCATATTCTTTCCCGGTAATGTCGATCATGTATCCGTCCCGTATACCGGTGTGAGCCTTGTTCGGAGGCACATACAGTTTCCCCATACGGGCAAGCCTGGTCGGCTGCACACAATCAAACGTATCCATACCATGCTCAACAAGTACGAAAATATCGTCTATCTCCCCGACGCCTAATAAATGGCGGGGTTTATCGTGGGGCAAATGCGGAGTAACCCACTGCAACACATTCTTCATTTCTTCTTTACTTTCCCCGACTGACACGCCGCCGATTGCTATTCCGTCCACGTCCATTCCGGAAATTTTTTCGGCGGATTCAATACGCAGATCTTCGTAGACACTCCCCTGGACGACACCGTACAGCGCCTGATACGGCTTCCCTGCTTTTTTATGGGACTGCCAGAGTTTCGTATGAGCAATTAGCGACCGCTCTGCCCATCTGTGTGTTCTGTCCATCGCTTTTCTGGCATACGCGGGCGTAGCCGGATATGGCGTACATTCGTCAAACGCGATATGAATATCACTTCCCAGTGTCCACTGATATTCCATAGACGACTCAGGACTGAAAAAATGTTTGCTCCCGTCCCAATGGGACCGGAACCATACGCCGTCTTCCGTAATTTTTACAAGTGCGGCAGCTTCTTCGTCCCTATCTGCCGGTTTATATTTCGGCCGTGCAAGTGAAAAGACCTGAAATCCGCCGCTATCGGTAATAATCGGTCCGTTCCATCCCATAAACGCATGCAGCCCGCCGAATGAGCCGATCACGGAAAGTCCCGGCCGCAGATAGGTATGATACGTGTTTACGAAAAACAACTGAACGCCGAGTGTACTCAGTTCATCGGGGGTGAGTGACTTGACGGTCGCTTGCGTGCCGACCGGCACGAATGCCGGCGTGTTGATAATTCCGTGCGGAGTAACGATGGCTCCCAATCTGGCACCCTGTGCAATCCCGGTTTGGGTAAATGTGAAGGAAAACTGTTTCATCTGCCTATTTTACCCTATCCCGTGTTCAATTTTGAGCCGGCTCATTTTCCCCGCCATTTCCTCTTCGGGAATATTAAAATCCGAAAGTAATTTCGAAACAATGGAAAGTGCCGCTTCAAATTCCGGCTGAACGATCGTCTGAACCCCTAAGGATTTAAGATGCCGCTGATCTTCTTCATGATGCGTTCTGCAGATAATTTTAATTCTGCGGTTTAACGACAGTGCGTTCCCGATCACCATTTCCTGCGTATGACGGTCAGGAATAGCGATAACAAGTGCCTTGGCATAATCCACCTGGGCAAAATCCAGCACATCTTTATCTGCAGGATCTCCGTAGACTGTCTGAATCCCAGCCCCCCGCAACCCTGCCAGGGTGTGCTGGTTATAGTCCACAACCAGAAACGGAATACTGCTCATCTGCAGCGCCCGGCCGATGTAACGGCCGACCCTGCCGTATCCGCAGATGACGACGTGATCGCGGATCGGATAGCCGTTGTCCGCATTTCCGCCCAACGGCGCTTCTTCAGCCTTCTCACGGAACAACTTCGGAAAACGCCGGGTAAGTGAATGAACGAAATAATACACCTCGTGACCCCGGCTTATCATAGGGCTGGAAATGAGAATGGTGATAAATGTTACGGCGATAAGTAACGATGACTGACTTTCGTTGAGCGCGCCTAATGCAACTCCCGTACCAGCAATGACAAAACCGAACTCACTGACCTGTGTTAAATAAATGCCGACCAGAAACGCAGTTTTACGGTGATACCCCAGAAACCGGAGCAGCGTGTAGATGCTGCCGCCTTTTATTACGACCACCGCAACCGTCATAACCGCGAGGGCCGGTAACGAACTCACCAGAGCGCTTACCGGGAGCGCCATCCCCAGCGAAACAAAAAATACGACGGCAAATAAATCCCGAAGCGGACGTATTTCGGCAAACACCGCGTGATTTTGGCTGGTTTCCGCAACCAGCAATCCGGCAATAAATGCCCCCAATGAAACAGACAGGCCGACGGCATACGTTAACAATCCGACGAAAAATACGATGCCGATCGTTGTTAACAGAAAAAATTCCCTGTTCCGGAACCCCGCAACGGTGGCAAGAAGCGCCGGTACTCCCCGGCTCCCCAGATATAACACAACCGTAACAAGAACTCCTGCTTTAAGCATGGCCAGCAATACCGCTCCCAGCACTGCCATAACCGTGCCTTCGTGACCGCTGGCTCCCGAAACAGCGGAAAGCAGTATCAGAATCGGTACGACGGCAAGATCCTGTATGACAAGCCACCCGGTTGCCAGTTCCCCCGGAACGGAATCAAGTTCTCCGCGTTCAGACAACAGCTTCACAACAATTGCCGTCGAGGAAAGTGCAGCAGCGCTGGAGAGAAAAAGCGCCGGAATAAATGAAATCTTGAGCGCTATGAGCGAAAGCAGCACGACAAGCAGCGTAATGACCATTTGTGCAATCGCCGGCCAGGAAATCGCATGAAGAATGCGTTTGAGCCTGTGAAATGAAAACTCAACGCCGAGGGTAAAAAGAAGCAACGTCACCCCGGCTTCCGCAATCATGGATATCAACTGATGATCAAATCCCCGGGAGAATATGTTTCCGACCAGTATGCCTCCTGCTATGTAGCCGACGATGGAGGGAAGTTTGAGCCGTACGGCGATTGCTCCCCCGCCCAAAGCGGCAGACAGAAGCAGCAGAAACGTAGTAATGAGCGAAAGTGAATGGGACATCCCGGGCTCTCCGTATTTTTCAGATGATACTCTTCATATCATCCGGTACGGGAGCTTCAATTGCAAGTTCCGTATGATGATCAGGATGCATAAACGCAACCTTCCACGCGTGCAGCATCACACGGGGTGCCCAAAGCCTGTCTGCGCGTGCCGTTTTGCGGCCGGCGTATTGCCAATCCCCGATGATCGAATGGTTAATGTATTTTACGTGCACCCGAATCTGGTGGGTGCGCCCCGTTTCGGGATAAAGGGCAACCAATGAAATATCGGTTTTGTGTGAATTTCCCGTACGCATAACGGTGTATTTAGTCACTGCATCCTTGCCGCCGGGAAGAATCCCGAACCGCTCGCGGTTCCACGGAAGACGTCCGACCGGTGCCCGTATCTCCCCTGACTCCGGCACGAGATGGCCGTGCACAATCGCAAGATATGTTTTTTTGACAATGCGCTCTTTAAACTGCCGCTGTATATCGGTAAATGCAGTAACGGTTTTGGCAATGATAAGACAGCCGGATGTTTCTTTGTCTATCCGGTGCACGATCCCTGCACGCTCAACAAACACTTTTTCATTATCGGTAGCAGGCACAAATCCGTCCCGTAAGACGTTGGGGGCTGCCCAATCCTGCACGGTCTCCTCTTTCACTGATTCCGCGCGGTTGACGACAATCCCAGAAGGTTTGTTTATGACGAATACATGTTCGTCTTCGTAAAGTATGGGGATATCCATCTTGCGCCTACTTTTTCTTCTTCGATTCGCAGGACAAACACATGGTAGCTGTCGGATGGATTGCCAGACGGTCGGTATCGATCATCTTTCCGCACTCAACGCAGAATCCGTACGTACCGTCCTGTATCTTGGATAAGGCGGCTTCTACTTCTGCTGCCTGTGTTTTCAGTTCATTGACCAATGCAGACACCCGGTCATGATTACTTTCTTCACTGGCCTCCGTATCGCTTGCGGCATTATCACTCGTTCTGTCCGGATCGCTGAACGGATCCTGAACCGTAAGTTCCGCAATGCGCGCCAGAAGCCTGGCCTTCTCTTCTTCAAGATGTGTTTTGATGTCAGTCAGTGTGTCGGCGGGAAATTGATTCATGCAACTTCGTTCCTTTCTCTTCCAAAAATTTTAATAATCTGTGTGCAAATGGCCGCAGATGTTCCCTGCCGCCGCCCCGCACATAGAGCACTCCAACACATTCAGCAAAAATGCCAATCAACACCCATTGATTGGCGCTAAGCGTACTCCAGTATACACGAGCATCTTTAAAAAACTCAAGGAGGAACGCGGTTGTCGCGTACAAAAGGAAAAACCAGATTCCGGTTATCCCGTACGGCCATTTATTCCTGACGGAGCGTGCATTCAGACGGAGCATGATAATGCTTACCATAATTAACCCAATCATTTCATACAGCTGTATCGGATGACGCGTAATCCCGTCTGTGCCTATGCGGAGCGCCCACGGAAGCCCGGAGGCGACCCCAAGTTCAGCACCGGTAATCAGCGAACCCGCCTCTCCGAGAATAATCGGCAGCGGTAACGCCGTAGAAAGGGTATCCAACACCAGTCCCAGCCGTACTTTGTACTGACGGCTCAACGCGACACATGCAGCCAGCCCGCCGACTAACGCAGCAAGCCAGGATAATCCGGGAGACACCCATAATGCGACAATCAGAAGCGGTGATTTACCGGAAAATAGTTCCCAATGCGTGAGCACAAACCCGAACCGGGCAGCGACAAACGCAACAAGCGTCATATAAAACGTCAGATCAAAAATCCTGTCTTCCTCGACAGCGACGGCACGCAACCCCCGCCAGAACAGAAATGAAAATGAAAGCCATGCCAGCACGATCACGCTGTTCATGACGACTATGCCTCCATGATCGATGGGTATAAGTGCCGGTATCATATGGTATGCGGATCAGAAACGGGCCCTTGCCGGTTCACGCTCCACCGGTAGAACCCATACAATGTTACCACGAGTCCCAACAAAAAAATAACCTGCCCGACGCCGATTAAATCCGCCAATACGCCGCTTATGACGACAGGAAGAATGCCGGCTCCGCCCACGGACGCAGACAGTATTCCGTACACCCTTCCCCGCATGTCCCCCTCGGCTTCCTTCTGCAAAATAGTATTGGACGGGACATCCAACAGACTGTTTGCTACTCCCAACATAAAAAACAATCCCAGCGCGAGCGTCAAAACAAGCGGTCGCGGAATAAGCGAAAACCACAGGGTATTTGCAGCTCCGAACAGGAGCGACGTGGTAATCAGAATAATACCGGCAGATACCACGCCGATATTCATAAGTCTGGTCGACGGGTACCGGTATCCGCGGTTCCCGACCCATACCGTGCCGCTTAATATGCCGAAAATCGTGGGGCCGACAATCAGAAGCGATGCATCCCGCACATCAATGCGCAGCACCGTATCGGCAAATCCCGGCCCTAATGTCCCCAGCAGCACCAGCATGATCTGTGTACCCGTAAGCAACACGACCGCATCCCGTAACACCGGAGATTTGGCAACATACTGGATTCCCATCTGCATATTTGCCAAAAACCGTTTCAGTATGTAGAAAATATCATAGTGAAATATACGCTTCAGGGATTTAATCCCCTCCCCCTGCGGGGGGATACCGAACACGGAAATTGCCGCGACAAGAAAAAGGGCGAAGATCAGTATATGGGCTCCGTCCCGCCCGAGCCACCGGAGTACGGGGCCTGCTGAAATAAGCCCGATTGCCATACTGCTGTAAAAGGTAAATGAAAAAAGACTGTTGGCTGATACAAGGTGACTTTTCGGCACGAATTGCGGAATCAGGGGAACTTCGGAAGGCATCGTAAGCTGATTGATCACCGCATAGAGAAAAACGATCAGGTACACCGCGGAAATCCGCTCATTGAGGGCAAGTACTGCAAATACCAGCAGTGCGCGTGACGCATGGGCTACGAGCAGCACGGCGCGGCGGTCCAGACGGTCAACGATAGTTCCCGCAATAACGCCAAACAATAATGACGGGAGTCCGTACGCCAAAAACAATCCTGATACCGCAACGTTACTCCCTGTTTTCCGGTACATAAGAAGCGCTAACAAAAAAATAAGCATGTTGCCCGCAAGCTGGCTTGTCATCTGACCGATCCATAACCTGCGGAACAATCCGTTGGAAAGCACTTCCAGCACCGGATCCATTTTTTTCGTGAGGTGGGTAACTTTCATATATTTCAGGCTGAAACTTTGCAACACCAACCATCTTATCATACAATAGAACCATGACTGCCACCGCACACGCCCTCGTTTCCGGAGCTATCGCATCACGTTTTTCCGACCCCGGTACGGCTTCCCTTCTCGCACTCGCTTCCCACTATGTCATGGACAGCATCCCCCATTGGGATTTCGGTACGAACTGGAGAAACCGTCCAAAACGTGCGACCGGCGTGTTTGCCATCACGGAGACAGTGTTCGGAATAGTGCTTTCCTATTATTTTTTCGGGCAGCATCTGCCGTTTACCCTTTGGGCCGTTACCGTTGCGTTTGGCATTATGCCGGACTGGCTGGAAACCCCGTGGTACATCTTCTATGCCAGTCAGAAAAAACATGAACCGGCCAAAAATGCCGGATTCCTGGAACGGTTTGCCTTTGCGTTCTATAAGCTTCCGAACATATTCCACGCCAAAGCACAGCTCCCGCTTGGATTGATTACGCAGATTGCCACAGTCGCATTCTTCTTATTTATTCTTTCGTAACCACGAAAAAATCTGCAATCCCCGGAAGGAAATAGTTGTTGTTTATCTGCGGACGCGGATCAGACCGGAACACGGAAGAATTTTAATTCCCTGCTTCTCAAACGCATCAAGCAGTAAATTCATCCCCAGACTGTCCGAGCTCATGTGCCCGGCTATCACGAGGTTGATATGATATTTGAGTGCTTCTTTCCGGTGCTCCTCGCCCGCATGCATGCCGATAACGGTTCCCACTCCTGCCATGGCAAGCTTTTCGTAAATAATATGGGACGGCTCCGTTCCTCCGGTAAATTCAATGGGGGCAACTTTTCCGGCTCTATTCCTTGCATCTCCGGCAAATATCATGGGACCTGCTTTTCCCTTCATTGCTTCTTTATACTCCGGCTCGCGTTTTAACATATCCATGACATCCCCGACAGTCTCGGGAACATTCTTTTCAAAGAGGCGTTCCATATACTGATGCACGAGATTATCCGTCACCGTATGCGTTCCCATAAATGCCAGCCCGAGCAGTTTAGCCGCATCGATGGCTTCCGCATGATTGACAGGAGAAAATCTCCGCTGCACTTCATGAATACGCTCCCGCATGACACCCTCGGCAATATTTATCGGAACGCCGTATTTGGCCCAAATATCCGCCTGAACTTCCATGACTTCATGAAGTGATGCAAGCGATGCGCCTTCGGGATGATGAGTCAGCAGAAGATCAATACTCTCCCCTTTTTGATTCAGGCGGTCGGCGAGCAGCACTTCCGCCGCGTTGATATCGATACCCGCCATAATGGAATCGACTTCCATATCCGGCTTCCCCCAGAAAATACGCGAATCCGAATACGGATTGACCAAATCTTCTTCGTCATACTCCTCGCGTTTGGATTTGGGGAGCTCGTCAAATTCTTTTTTGCGGCGCAAAAGAAGATTCTTGATACCGTCTTTCCCGCGCGGGTCCGCTTCGATACCCATCGTTATTGCCAGTGAATAGAGTTTAGAAAGCTTCATATGTGTTTCACTATACCATACCTAGTGTTTGGTGCCGAGGAGAGGAGTCGAACCTCCACGAGGGGTTAACCTCACAGGTTTTTGAGACCTGAGCGTCTGCCATTCCGCCACCTCGGCAATACTCGTTTATCAATATGCTGTTGCCCCAGTGGCTTTGAGGGGCCACCTCGGCAACAGAAAGTATTATAACGCAAATGAGGCGGCAAGCGGAATACGGCTAGTGGACAGCAGGAGGGGCGTCGGTATGCTTGTGTTCCACGGAATAAAACCGGATGCGGTCTCCGCGGAATATAAGGTCTATTTCCCCGAGAGGACCGTTTCTGTGTTTGGCGATCCTGAGTTTTGTCTGAATCTGGTCTCCCCACATCGCCTGATCCGCTTCTTCCCGGTATAAAAACATGACGACGTCGGCATCCTGCTCAATGGATCCGGACTCACGCAAATCCGACAGTTCCGGCACTCTCGTGCCGCGCGTTTCTACTGCCCGGGAAAGTTGTGAGCAGGCAAGAACCGGAATCCGCAGTTCGCGGGCCAGATTCTTAAGGCTTTGGGAAATAATAGATACCTCCTGGACACGGTTATCAAATTTCCGGCCCGGGTCGCATAGCTGCAGGTAATCCACGATAATCAGTTTCACACCGTGTTCTACCTGAAGCCGCCTGGCTTTCGTGCGCATCTCGATGATATTCATACCCGGCGTATCGTCGATAAACAGCGGCGCTTCCGCGAGTTCACCCATCGCATCAGATAGTTTGGTAAAATCGTCGTCCGTCAGCTTGCCGGTCTTGAGCCTCCATGCGTCGATGTCCGCCTGAGAAACGAGCAACCGGTCAACCAGTTCTTCTTTACTCATTTCTAGCGAAAATATGCCCGTCGGAATTTTTTCTTTTACCGTCACGTGCTGTGCGATGTTTAAAATCATGGCTGTTTTGCCGGTTCCCGGACGTGCGGCGAGAATGATAAGGTTTGCATCCTGCATGCCGGCCAGTTTGGTATCCACTTCATTAAATCCAGTCGGCACGCCCCGCAACCCTCCCGCCCGCTTATGCAGTTCATCCAGACGGTCAAACGATGCGGCGAGCGCATCTTTAATCGGTAAAAAATCGCGCCGGGTGGTCGATTGGGCAATGGCAAAAATTTCCATTTCCGCGTCATTGACGATGGACTCCGATCCGCCTTCATCCCGGAATGCCATCTCGGTAATTTTGGCTGCAGCTTCTACCAACCGCCGTTTCGTGGCGTGTTCCGTAATGATGCGCGCATATTGCTCGGCATGGGCGCTTGTAGGCACCACATTCACAAGATCCGATAAATACGCTGCTCCCCCGACGTCTTTCAGCGTCCCTTTTTTCTTAAGCTGAGCAGAAAGCGTCACGACGTCTATCGGTTCGTGCGCCTCATACAATTCAAGCATTGCCTCAAAAATCATTCCGTGGATCGGCGCGTAAAAGTGATGCGGACGTAAAAATTCCGCGACATCGACCATGGTATCTTTATCAATAAGAACAGCACCCAACACCGACTGTTCGGCGACATTGTCGTGCGGAGGAACTTTGGGGCTCGTCATGGTTTACTCAAGTACGACGACTTGCATCTCGGCAGGTAGTTTATCGCGGCTGATCGTTAATTTCGCTCCCGGAGTAACGGATTCTTTGCCCATTTGTTTCAAAAATACGGATACGGGAGCAAGACCCTTATTGTACGTATCGGTTCCGTAGTGCATCGGAATGACAATACGCGGCTCTAAGTCGGAAATAACCTGCGCTGCTTTTTCCGCATCAATCGTATAGACGCCTCCGACCGGGATAAATAATACATCCACACCGTCCACCACATCTACCTGCGCAGATGACAACACATGTCCTAAATCACCTAAATGCAACAGGCGGAGACCGTCTATTTCTATCCTGTACATCGTGTTTTTTCCGCGTTCTTCTCCGTTTTTATCATCATGAAACGACCCGACACCGATGACGGATACGCCTTTGATTTCGTACTCTCCTGCTCCCTCGACGACAAACGGAGAGCCTCCTATAAGGCCTTTCGCGTTGTGATCAAAGTGATTATGGGAAATCGTCAGGATATCCGCTTCGATGTGTTTGGGGTATTTGATACCCATTTCTTTTTCATCATACGGATCCGTGACGACGGTAGCGAATTTACCGCGGAGTTTAAATGATGCATGACCCAGGGGAAGTATTTCCATAGTAGTTGCATTTTATATCAGATTTAAGTATCCTAAGCAACAACCCCCTACGCTATAAGCTTAGGGTTTCCCTGCCCCGGTACGTACGGTATAATTACGTATACTGTTCCAATTTCTGTATATGAATAAAGACGCGCTTCTTGCTACTGTTATCGGATTCGGGGTAGGACTCGTGATTGCCGCGCTTGTTTTTTTGGGTCCGTCGGTGTTTAAAAATCTTCCGCCGATTCACATGCCCGATTTCTCATCGCTGATTTCCAAATTTACCTCGCAAAAAAGCGGTCCGAAGCCGTCTCCCACCCCGAAACCGAATGAAGTCTTAACAATCCAAAGCCCGTTACCGGAAGCGATAGAGGGGAAAAACGAATCGCTGGTTTCCGGCTCCGCCCCGCCGAATGCGACGATAGTTCTTGAGGGAGAAAGCACCGAAAACGTCGTCGTGGCCAACGCGGAAGGCGCATATGCCGGCAAAATTTCCCTGGGAGAAGGAAAAAATGAACTTATCGTTACGAGTTATTCAAAAGGAAACATACAGACGCAGTCAGTTATCGTCTATTACACACCGGAGGATTTTTAACACATGAACATACAAAAATCGCGCCGCATTGCATTGTGTATCGCATGTATCGGCATAGTATCCATGCTGACAACACCCGCATTTGCTGCAGTTTCGACTCCTTCAGCGACTCCCAAAGCCGCAAACACATCAACGGCAAGTGCGCAGCTTGAGGAACTTAAAGTCCGGCTGGCTACCAAAGTTGCGGAACTTAGATCCGTCGTTAAACGAGCGATGTTTGGTACGGTAAAAACAATTTCGCTTACCTCAGCTTCTGTAGAGACAAAAACAAAAGACATTAAAATCGAACTCACTGATGACGTGAGCGTCTCTCAGGTTATAAGCGGTAAACGGGTAAATCTGGATCTGGAAAAGCTGGAAGTGAAAGATCCGATTACGGTATTCGGCACCTACGACGAAGCGTTGGATTTACTGAAAGCGCAGTATATCTTTATAGAAAGTGCAATCCAGACATCACGCATAACCGGTGTTATCGCCGACGTCGACAGCGAAGAATTTTCGCTCATCGTCAATACGGCAGACGGCAGGAGTATCACCGTTGATATCGAAAAGTCCACCAAAACCACTGCGTGGACCGCCGCCTCAGGCATAACCAAGGCAGGATTTTCCAAACTGGCGGTCGGAGACTCCGTGCATATCGTCGGCATCCCCGTTCCCAAAAAAGAAAACCGCATCAGTGCATCCCGGATTTTGGATTTAGGCAATATCACCGGGGCGGCAGGTGCTCCTACGACAACCCTCATTCCCGACGCTTCTCCTTCCGCGACAATCAAAGCGACACCCAAACCCACGGTGACGCCCGCGGAAACCCCATAACACACCTTTTCGTGGTACGATACCAACGATGAATAAAGGGTTTTTCGGCTCGCTTGGCGCAATTCTCATCACCGATCCTTCCAATGTCCGGTATCTCACCGGATTTATGGGGGTTTCACCCCATGAGCGCGAAGCCTACGTGCTTTTGACTCACGATAAAATCGTACTTTTTACCAGCCGTCTGTATACCGAGATTGCGCGTCGCCTCACTCAGGCAAAACGACTCACGTTTACGGAAATAAGCCGGGAGCACCCCCTGTCGAAAGCACTTATTACGATCACGACTGACGACCACATATCCAAGCTGGGATTTGAAGACCGACATCTGACAGTCGCGGAATTGTCCAACTTGAAACAAACGCTTCCGCACGTGCGACTCATACCGACGGGAAAGAAAATAGAAAATCTGCGTATGATCAAACGCGCTGATGAAGTAATCAACATCAGGAAAGCGGCTGCGCTGACTGACGCATGTTTTACCCATATACGGCAATTCATTCGCCCCGGGGTAAGCGAAAATACCCTGGCGTGGGAAATCGAGCAGTTTTTCCGTGCAAACGGTGCCGGCAACGCATTCTCCCCAATCATCGCATTCGGCCCACACACCTCCCAACCTCATTATTACAACGCACCGGATACACAAAGTCTGCTGCAGAAAAATGACATTATTCTTTTGGACTTCGGAGCCAGGGTAAACGGGTACTGCGCAGACATGACACGGATGGCTTTTATCGGAACTCCCAAACCCGAATGGATTAAAGCGTACAACGCCGTGCTTTCTGCGAATGAAAAAGCGCTGAGCCTTCTTCGGGACGGTGAGCGGAGCGGTACCACCCTCGATGCCGCAGCCCGCGAAGTGATTGCCGAAGCTAACCTGCCGGTGTACCCGCACAGCCTGGGGCACTCGGTAGGCCTCGATATTCATGAAGCTCCCAGACTGACCGTACACCACGCCGAAACACTTCTGCCGTATATGACCGTTACCATAGAACCGGGCGCCTATGTTGAAGGTTCATATGGAATCCGTATCGAGGATCTTGTCCTTATAAAAGACGGCTCCGTGGACGTACTCTCCGCCTCTTCCAAACAACTTCTTGTCCTATAACGGTCCCCGGTACGAATTTGACATTTAAAGGATTTGTAGTATGATACCCAATACAATTGAATAGAAAAGCGCTATCAGTGGAGTCACGATCCACGAGCTGAAGGCCAAAAAGCCTTACGGAAGTTGAACCGTCAAATGCAACAGTCGATGTCGCCCACGCGGAGTCGGCCTGAGAGTTCCGGAGAGAAATACTCCGGAAAACGAAGGATGGGACCGCGGGAGGTCCTTTTTTATTGGCCTCTCGTTCCTTACGTATCACATGTTTTGTGGTGCGTAGAGAACGAGTGGCCTTTTTTATTGGCAAAAATGGTGGCTGTAGCTCAAAAGTAGAGCGCCTGCCTGTGGAGCAGGAAGCAGCGGGAGCATTACCCGTCAGCCACCCAAAAGGAAAAACATATGAATAACCAATATCTTAAATTAGCGATACAAAAAGACGGGCGTCTGACGGAAGAAACGCTTTCGTTTTTGCGCGCCGCGGGCATTTCATTCGAAAGCTATAAACGGAAGCTGTTTTCGACCTGCCGGAATTTCCCCATGGAAATTCTGTACGTCCGTGATGATGATATCCCGGGGCTTGTCGAATCCGGTGTTGTCGATTTGGGCATCTTGGGACAGAACGTGTTAAATGAAGAGCGTCCGGGTGTCAAAAAACTATTAAATCTCCGGTACGGATTCTGTACGCTCACGGTATCCGTGCCGAAGGAATCCCCTGTCACAACACTAGCCGACCTCAATGGGAAGACTATCGCGACAACGTACCCCAGATCTACAACGCGGTATTTTCAAAAAAACGGCGTGTCGGTAAATACGGTTACCATACGCGGATCGGTTGAAATTGCCCCGTCGTTGGGCATTGCCTCGGCCATCGTCGACTTAACGTCAACAGGAAGTACACTCGCACTCAATGACCTGCGTCCCCTCGCCCCGATTTACCGTTCGGAGGCCGTCCTTATTGCCAACAAGCAGTCGGCGGGTTCTCTGAAAGAACAGGCACTGGTAAATCAGCTGCTGACGAGATTTAAAGGGGTTCTTTCCGCCGCAAATTATACATACATCATTATGACTGCCCCGAAACAAATCGCACCGAAACTCACAAAAATCATTCCGGGACTTGCGTCATCGGAGATTACTCCTGACAAAACAGGATCGAATGTACGTCTGCAGGGCGTCGTCAAAGAAGATATGTTTTGGGCGCTTTTCGAACGGTTAAAGACACTGGGGGCAGGTAAATTCGTTATGCTGCCGGTCGAAAAAATTATTTCGTAATTATATGAAAACAATACGTCTGAAAGACATAAACAACACTGACTATCAGCGGATAGTACGCCGGTCTGCGGGCATGGACGTCCGGATACGGCCACAGGTCAAAAAAATAATGGAGTCGGTAAAAACCTCCGGGGATGCTGTGCTGCGGAATAAATATGTGAAGCGCTACGGCGCTGCTGCATACTCTTCTGTCGCGGTAACACCGGGCGATATCAAAAACGCATATACAAGGGTGACGCCTGATTTTATCCGGGCCTTGCGGCAAATGATAAAAAATATCACCGCCGTCCAAAAAGCACAGCTTCCGCGCCTGAAGGACACTGTTGTCCGTACGGAAAAAGGAATTACCGTCTGGCGCGAGTGGCGGCCGATAGAAAAAGTCGGATTGTATATCCCGGGAGGCAAAGCTGTGTACCCTTCTTCCGTCCTTATGACGGCAATTCCCGCTCAAATTTCCGGCTGCAGGCAAATAGTCCTTTGCTCCCCTCCCCAGGAAGACGGACAAATTCCGGCGCCTACGCTGGTTGCCGCGGACATGATCGGAATTACAAACATATACAGAGTCGGCGGCGCTGAAGCAATTGCCGCCATGTGCTACGGCACAAACACCATACCGAACGTATACAAAATTTTCGGGGCCGGTAATGCGTTCGTCACGGCTGCCAAAATGCTCGCTCTTGATACGGTAAGCATCGACATGCCGGCAGGACCGTCAGAAATTTTTATCATTGCCGACGATACTGCAAATCCCGCGTTCATAGCCGCTGATCTTCTTGCTGACGGCGAACACGGAGAAGATTCCGCCTGCGTGCTTATTACGACGAGCGAAACCGTCGCCAAAAAAACCATTGCGGAAATACAAAAACAACTGCCATTTCTTAAAACGGCAGACAGGATACGCGCATCACTCAGACTATACGGACTGTTCGCCGTCGCAGATTCGATTACGGAAGCCATAGCGTTTACCAATGAGTATGCGCCGGAGCATTTGGAAATTATGACGCGCCGGCCGGAAACGGTTGTCGGACGCATTCGAAATGCCGGCTCCGTATTCCTGGGACCGTGGACGTCTAAAGCAACGGGAGATTATGCAACGGGTGCCAATCACGTCTTACCGACCGGGGGGATGGCCAAAATGTATCCCCCGCTGGGGGTGGACGCATACGGCAAATGGATGCAGGTACAAACATGTACCAAACGCGGATTATCAACAATCCGGAACACAATAGAAATTGTAGCCGCTATCGAACAATTACCGGCACACAAAAATTCGGTATCGGTACGGTTTATGAAATGAGCGGGAAGGAATGTATATGAACATGAACTATCGGTTATCACAAGTGGGACAAACGACCAGCCCGTACCAATGGGAGGCGTATGCTGTGGCAGACACGCTCCGGTTTGACACGAATACGCTTCCCTTTCCCCCGCCAAGCGCCGAACGTGTTCTTGTAAACGCGGTTTCCGTCAACGAATACGGGGACCCAAACTATACAGGGCTCAAACGGGAGCTTGCGTCCTACGAACGCGTGTCGCAGAGCATGATTACCGTCACCGACAGCGGCGATGAGGCAATCGATATCCTGTCCAAAACATTTTTAGACCCGGGCGACCGGTTTGTTATTACCCCTCCGACATATGAAATGTTTGATATCCAGTGCAGGATAAACCGCGGCATCCCGATCGAAATTCCGCTTATCGGAAAAACTTTCGTCGTCAATGCGGCTGATATCATCAGGGCGTCCCGCCAACCCCGGACCAAACTCATATTTCTGGTAAACCCGAACAACCCGACAGGATCCGTGATACCGCAATCAACGCTCAGACGTATCGTGTCCGCCGCTTCATGCGCGGTCGTCGTTGACGAAGCATACGGGGAATTTTACGGCAAAACCGCCGTACAGCTTACGGAGCAATACGACAATCTTATCGTGCTGAAAACGTTTTCCAAATTCGCGGGACTTGCCGGCGCACGTGTAGGTTACCTTATCGCAAATCAAAACCTTTCCCGTGTTTTTAATGCCGTCCGGTTTCCCATGGGTGTCAGCTCGCTTTCTTCCGGTCTTGCCGAAACGGTGCTCAAGAATGACAGGCGGTGGATCCGAAAGCAAATATCCATGATCCGGGCCGAACGCCGGCAGCTGGCTGGTTCCCTTACCGCGCTGGGATTTGTTGTCTATCCGTCAGAAGCAAACTTCCTGCTCGTAAATATGGGCAACCGTGCACGCAGCATAGCTTCGCGCCTTACATCCTGCGGCATCATCATCCGGGACCGCAGCACCAAACCGTATTTATCCGGTTGTGTGCGGATCACGGTCCGGAGTAAACGGGAAAACAACAAACTTATAAACGCGCTGAAGGAGATCGTATGAAAAACACGTATGACGCAATTATTTTTGATATGGACGGGGTGCTCGTTTCCAACGAGAGCTTCACTGCAGCAATCAAACAAACCGTAAAGACCATGCTCCGAGAAACCGGGCAGATCAACAAAGCGGTTAATGCAAATTTGATTGCCGCCGTTAAAAATATCCCAGGCTTCAATAACGACTGGGATGTTTCATACGCGCTTACGGACCTTCTGAGCCGGAATATACCGGCGTCGGATTTTGCGCAAAGTATCGTATTGCTTACGGATGACATACGGCAAACCGATAGGTATCGCCGCATCAAGTCATGCTTCCAATCCGTTTACCTGGGCAACAACTATGACGGCCTTATCGCGCAAGAAACGCTTCTTATCGAAAAAAAGGTGCTCATTTCTCTCAGTACTGCCTACCCGTTAGGAATAGCGACAGGCCGCCCCAAAAAAGAAGCCGTATGTACGGCTTCGAACCTCGGGATAACGCCCGACTGTATTCCGGCTGCCTATATCGTCAGCCGGGAGGACACGAAAAGGGAAAAACCGTTTCCCGATCCCCTGCGTGAAGCGGCACGGCGGATGAAAGTGAAAAATCCCGTCTATGTCGGCGACACGATAAATGACGTCCTGGCTGCCAAGCGCGCGGGCATGACAAGTATATTTGTCGGATACGAAAAAATCGGTGACATACGGATACGCAATATAAACAATCTAAAGGAGGTCCTATGAAACGGAAAGCAGCCATAACCAGAACAACATCGGAAACGGACGTTTCCCTATCACTTTGTCTGGATGGAGCGGGTATCCGGTCGATAGATACACCGGTCGGGTTCCTCACTCACATGCTGGATCTTTTTGCCAAACACGGCGCATTCGATCTCACAATGAAGGCCGCGGGAGACATGTATATCGATGACCACCACACGGTTGAAGATATCGGCATTGTGTTGGGAGAAGCGTTTTTGAAGGCACTGGCGGACAAACGCGGAATCAAGCGGTATGGATTTTTTATCCTGCCGATGGATGAAGCACTTGCCACGGTGGCAATCGACTTTTCCGGCCGGTACGCCTTCACACTGAACTGTCCGTTTACCCGCGAAAAAATCGGCGACCTGAGCAGCGAACTCGTCTATGATTTTTGGAACGCATTTGCACAGAATGCAAAAGCGAACGTGTACATAAAGGTGGAAAACGGCAGAAACGATCACCACAAAGCCGAAGCGATATGGAAAGCAATGGCCAGAGCCATACGCATGGCCTGCGAAACGGATAAAAAAAGCGGCGGACAGATTCCGTCGACGAAAGGAACATTATGATAACTATTATTGATTACGGATTAGGAAACATCGGGAGTGTCGTCAACACGATGACCGCTCTCGGTGTGCCGTGCGCTGTAAGTTCAGATCCTTTTGTCGTCGGGTCCGCCGCTGCTATCCTCCTGCCGGGAGTAGGGGCGGCAGGGGTAGGCATGCAGAACCTGAAAACACGGGGCCTGGATTCGGTCATCCGGAATCAGGTACTGCGCGGCATTCCGTTTATCGGATTTTGTCTCGGCATGCAGCTCCTGTTTGAATATAGCGAGGAGGCGGACACGGTGTGCCTGGGGATACTCAAAGGGTCCGTCAGGAAATTCCGGGCAGAAAAAAAAGTCCCGCAAATCGGCTGGAATACCGTCACCGTTTCCGAAAGCAATCCCTATGCGCGGCGCTTGTTTGACGGAATTCCCGCGGCGGAGTTTTATTTCGTCAACAGCTATTATCCGGTCGTGGAAAATCCGGACATGGTCGCGGCCACGACCAAATACGGAGAAACGTTTGCCAGTGCTGTCGTGTACAAAAATCTGTTTGCGACACAATTCCATCCGGAAAAAAGCGGGGCAGCAGGAACCATATTATTAACCAATTTCATAAAGGAGAATCTATGACAACAAAACGTATTATCCCCTGTCTCGATATGACAGAGGGCAAAGTAGTAAAAGGCATACAGTTTGTTTCGTTCCGTGACGCCGGCGACCCGATTGCGCTCGCCAAAAAATACAGCGACGACGGCGCGGATGAACTGGTATTTCTGGATATTACCGCAACGGTCGAGAACAGGCCGATCTTATTCGACGTCGTGGTAAATACCGCCAAAAAAGTAAACATTCCGTTTTCCGTGGGCGGAGGCGTACGGAGTGTTTCGGATATGCGGCAGCTGCTACTGGCCGGCGCGGATAAAGTTTCGCTGAACACAGGCGCCGTTAAAAACCCGAAGCTTATTACCGACTGCGCCAACGCATTCGGAAACCAGTGCGTCGTATTATCGCTTGATGCCAAAGCCTCGGCTTCCGGACGGTGGAACGCCTGGATAAACGGCGGCACCAAAGATTCCGGTCTGTCTGCCGTGGAGTGGGCCAAGGAGGCTGCCCGGCTGGGGGCAGGAGAAATTCTTTTGACCAGCATCGATGCCGACGGAACAAAAAACGGCTTTACCGTAGAACTTACCCGTCAGGTTTCCCGTGATGTGCCGGTTCCCGTCATCGCATCGGGAGGAGCCGGAAGTATGAAAGATTTCCTGGAAATATTCCGGGACGGCGAAGCAGATGCCGCCCTTGCGGCTTCCCTTTTCCACTTCGGTGAATTGACAATACCGGAATTGAAACGCTATTTGTCCGCTCAAAACATAGCGGTACGGGAGATCCTATGAAAACCATACTTATTCCCGCCGTCATACAAAACGACCGGACCGGACAAGTTCTTATGGTCGGCTATATGAATGACGAGGCACTCATACGCACCAAAAACACGGGGTGGGTATGGTTTTGGAGCCGTTCCAAAAAAAGGCTCTGGAAAAAAGGAGAATCATCGGGAAACCGTCTCCGGGTCACAAGCATATATCGTGACTGTGATGACGATGCGTATCTTATTCGGGTTAATCCCGTGGGACCGACGTGTCACTCAGGAAATATATCGTGCTTTTACAGAAAGGAGAATATATGACAATTGATTCGCTCTACGCGGTCATAAAAAACCGTCAGGAAAACAAACCTGAGGGATCCTACGTCGCGTCACTCATTGATAATTCCGACCGTCTGATCCAGAAAATCGGAGAAGAAGCGACGGAAGTCGTCATCGCGGCCAAAAATGAAAACAGGCAGCGCAGGATCGAAGAGCTTGCGGATTTACTGTTTCATTCCGTTGTCCTCTGGGCGGCTTTGGGAATCACCCCGGAAGACATATACGGCGAGCTGGACAAACGGAAAAAGTGAAAAGTTCACTATTGTGAGGAGCGTGACTGACTGCTACGATAAAGGAGGCTCGCCTACGTTTACTTTGAAGCTTTTCACTACTATTTGTTGACGCTTCAAAGAGCACGTGATCGGCGGGTAAAAAAATTATGGATACGATATTGCCGCTTAAGGGATTTCGGGATTTTTTACCGGTTGAGGCTGCTAAACGGAAATGGCTCCGCGATAAACTTGCGGACATTTTCGAAGTCTGGGGATTTGCACCGCTGGAAACCCCCACACTGGAACCGCTCGAAATATTTGTCGGCGCCATCGGCGAAGACGAAAAATTATTCTTTAAGTTTAAGGATCAGGGAGAGCGCGATGTGGCACTCCGTTATGATCAGACGGTACCTACCTGCCGCGTCATCGCCCAGTATCAAAACCAGCTGACATTTCCCTTTAAGCGGTACCAGATACAGCCGGCGTTCCGCGCCGAAAAACCGCAAAAAGGACGGTACCGTGAATTCACTCAGGCAGATGCGGATATCTTTGGTGTCAAAACGCCAGATGCCGACGCGGAAACAATTGCATTATCGCTTGAAATCTATAAACAGATGGGATTTAAAAACGCGCTGGTACGCATAAACTCGCGGGCACTTTTTAAGGATATGCCCTATGATGCGATCGTGAGTATCGATAAAATCAAAAAAATCGGTGATGACGGCGTACTTTCGGAAATGGAGAAAAAAGGGATCCCGCTTGATAAAGCGAAAGAATATCTCACCTATGTAAAAAACCTCAAACCAAATGAGGAACTTTCGTTTATCCTCACATACCTCAAAGACTATGGATTTCCGGATGACTGGTACGCGTTTGATCCGACGATCGCCCGCTCTTTCTCCTATTCCATGGGCCCTATCTGGGAAGTGGAAATTCCGGATGCCGGCTACAACATGTCGGTGTTGGGCGGAGAGCGCTACGACGGACTGCTGGAAAAATTTGCCGGACGCGATATCGGAGGTACCGGGTTTGCCGTCGGTTTTGACCGCACGCTGGAAGCTGCGGAAATCATGGGACTGGTACCGAAGCTTTCGGTTGCGGGCAACGTGCTCGTCACGGTATTTAACAGCGGACTGCGGCCCGAAGCACAGCGCATTGCAGGCGTACTCCGGGAAAACGGCATCTCTGCCGATCTCTATCCTGCCGCCGATAAACTCGACAAGCAGCTTAAATATGCAGATAAAAATGCGATCCCGTTCGTTATTATCCAGGGGCCGGAAGAAAAGGCCAAAGGAACGGTTAATCTCAAAAACATGCAGACAAAGGAACAACTGCAACTTTCCCTAGCAGACGCCGTAAAACAATTATCCCGTTAGCCCTGCCATGAACCGACGCACAATTGCCTACCTTTATCTTCTTCTCGTGTCAGTGATATGGGGTGCGGCAAGCCCGGTCGTAAAACATACGCTCCAATGGTTCAACCCGTGGCTGTTTCTGACCTACCGGTTTTTTATGAGCACGCTTATCGCGTTTCCCTTTCTTACGGCAGCAGGTGTGAAATTTCCTAAAAAGCCGTCGGTACAGTGGCTCATACTTCTAACCGGTATTATTTCCGCGCCGCTTTCTTTGTTTTTGTTTTTCGAAGCGCTTAATAAAACCACGGCGCTTTCCGGAAGCCTTATCACCGCATCGGGCCCGCTGCTGCTTGTGCTCGGAGGCATGGCATTTTTTCATGACCGGATTACGAAAAATGAAAAACTCGGCATAGGAGTCGCTTTACTAGGCACCATACTTACGGTCGTAGGTCCGCTCATTATGAACGGACACAGCGACACGTTAGGAAAACTTGAAGGAAACACTCTGATGCTGCTTGCCGTCATCACGGACATTATCGGCGCGCTTATGAGTAAGGAAGCGGTCAGGCGGGGCGCCGCCCCGACACTTGTCGCTCAGGTGCAGTTTATCGTCGGCTTTGCGATATATCTGCCTATCCTGTTTCTTATGCAGGCACCGGAAACAGTATGGCAACTGCTTACATCCGCACCTTTGGAAGCACATCTGGGTGTGGCATTTATGGCGGTTCTTTCAGGAACGGTTGCCTACACTATCCGCAATATAGCGGTAAAATCCATAGAGGTTTCGGAGTCGGCCATGTATTCATACCTGCAGCCGCTCTGGGCGGCAATATTAGCCGTTTTGTGGCTCCGTGAGACCATTACTCCCTCGTATATTGTCGGGGGCGTTGTCATAGCCATAGGAGTATTTATTGCCGAACAGAAGAAAAAACGGTAATCTTCTATATGATATGAGTGATTTCTTACGTGACCGCCTGCCCGGGCTGTTTCAACGCAAAGAATCCCCGCGTCAGGGCAAAACAATGTCCGTTCTGGGTGAGTATAATCTGGGTAACATTATCGCCTTTTCCAGTGAATTTTCCGATCAGGCCAGGGACATGATGATATCTGCAGGTGAATTACGGGCAGGCCGCATTGTCGAAGCCTTTAAAAAAGGCGCCCCGAATCCCAATAAACACCATATGGTTCCGCTTGTAAGCATCATTAAACGAGGTGACCAGCATTTTCTGCGCTACATGCAGGAGTGGCGAAATGAAGTTGACCAGCCGGACGTGGCATTGACCACAGCGGGAAATGAGGTACCTATTACACGGCGCCGTGCAAAAGAAATCATGCGAAAATTTTCGCAATTTAACGAGTTTGAACTACGTAAATAGCCTGCTATACGCTATCCCACCCCAAAGCGGGTAATGAGGGAATATACCCTCTATCTATACGTAAATCAAATCTTTTGCTATAATAGGTATCTTATGAAGTCCGATATTCACCCGAAATGGTATCCGAATGCAACCGTGAGCTGTGCCTGCGGCAATACGTTTACCGTGGGTGCCACCAAAGATAAAATCCAGGTAGAAATCTGCGGCAAATGCCATCCGTTCTTTACCGGTGAAATGCGCTTCGTAGACACGATGGGCCGGGTAGAGAAATTCCAAAGCAAGCAGAAAAAAGCAGCAACCAGCGGCTATGTATCCAAGAAAAAGAAAAAGCAGCAATCGTCTGACGACACAACGCCGAAATCGCTTAAGGAAATGCTGATGGGGTTAAAGTAGGAAGCAGAGTTTAGAGGAACGTGTATTGCGTTTAGTGAAAAATGCTAAACTAATACGATGTTTCTTTAGACTCTTTTTTTATGAAAACTGACGTCGCCATATTAGAATTCCGTGCGGGCCCCGGCGGAGAGGAAGCAAAACTGTGGGCTGCAGATCTGATGCGCATGTATACGCGCTATGCCGGCATCATAGGCTGGAAAGTCGAGCAACTCGATGATTTTGCCATCCGCATAAAGGGTGCGGAGGCATTTACCAAGCTCCAGTATGAAGCAGGAACGCACCGCGTGCAGCGCATCCCCGCGACAGAACGCCACGGCAGAATTCACACCTCAACGGCTACTATCGCAGTCCTTCCCGAGATTCCGGAAAATGAAGTGTATATAAAACCGGAAGACCTGGAGTGGGATTTCTACCGCGCAGGAGGCAAAGGCGGCCAGAATGTAAACAAAGTCAGCTCAGCCGTACGATTGCGCCACAAACCCACCGGTATTGTGGTGCAGTGCCAGACGGAACGCGATCAGTACCAAAACCGCCAGGTTGCCCTCTCAATGCTGCGTTCACGCCTCTGGGAGCGCGAACTGCTCGCACGCGAACAATCCATGAGTGAACAGCGCAGCATCATAGGACGTGGCATGCGGAGCGAAAAAATCCGTACCTACAACTTCGCACAAAACCGTGTCACTGACCACAGGATCAATAAGTCATGGCATAACCTCGAGGATATTATCGAAGGAAAAATGCAGAAGATTACGGAAACCATGAGCTCAGCGTCATTCTGATTCTGACGTAAAGAGGTGGGGTGTATGTACTTACTCCTGCGTACCCAGTGTTACGGTCAATGTCTTCTCATTGCCGTCTCTCCAGACCGTAAGCGTGACGATGTCCCCTGCTTTTTTCTTCCCGATAATTTTTGCCAGATCATTTGATGTCGTCAATCTGTCACCGTTTATTTTGGTGATGATGTCCTCTGCCGTCACACCGGATTTGGCAGCGGGGCTCCCCTCCACAACCGCCATGATATACGCACCCTCAGGAATTTCGTTTAGCACGGCAACTTGCCGGGAAATCATGCGGTACTCGACCCCCATAAACGGCCGGTTAAACTGACCTGTCGTATTAAAGTTGTTGACTGCGTCTTTGACCGTATTAATGGGAAGTGCGAATCCGATTCCCTGTCCCTCGCTCGATACGGCTGTGTTTACCCCTACCACCTGACCGGCTGAATTGAGTAACGGTCCGCCTGAATTACCAGGATTGATCGCCGCATCGGTCTGGATGACGTTATCCAGTTTTTCGGCCGACCCCTCAAACGGACTCCCCGCAGTAATTCCGCGGCCGACTCCCGAGATCACGCCGACCGTCACGGTATTCCGGAATTCTCCGAGTGCGGTCCCGATGGCGATAGCCTTCTGGCCGACTTTTATTTTATCCGAGTCGCCCATTTCGACGGGCGTAAGCCCGGTCGCATTGATTTTAACAATCGCAAGGTCATTATCGGGATCACGGTAAATCTTTACCACGTCGTAGGATTTGTTGTCTTTGGTAATCACGCGGTATTTGGCGTTGGGAACCGATACCACGTGCTTGTTGGTGACGATAAGCCCGTCACCACTGATGACAAATCCGCTTCCTATGTCCTGATCGATCGTCGCTCCCCTGCCGGGTACGGATTCTGAGGGACCGTTCGGGTCAAACGGATTAAACTGGAACATGTCTGCTCCTCCCCGCCGCGTCTGGGAAATCCCGACGGTCACGACGGAAGAAGATACACGGTCCACAACGTCGGTAATCACGTTTTCTTCTTCCACGACTTTGAGGCGCTCGGAAGGCAGGGTAAACGAAGAGCCCGCAGATTTGGGCAAGCGGAACATCTGATCGACTTTATTCCAATTGAGGCCCAACCATCCGGCGGATACCGTGCCGCCTATCAGCAGAAATACCGCCGCAGCGATGATGAGAGCATTCCGCATCTTCATAAATAAAGTATACGATACCCCATGCTAATCTACAAAACTGAAAATTTACTGAAGAAGAAGTTCGATTCCCCGGGCTAACTGTGCGTCGTTGGTTGCGCTGAATGTTTCATTGAGCGGAACTTCCAAATCAGGCGTTAAACCCTTTTGACTGATGGAGTCCCCACCCGGCAGAAGCCATTTCCCTGTCGTGATATGCACGCTGGATCCCTGAGCCAGATCAAACGGTGTCTGTACGGTGCCTTTGCCGAATGTCGTCTCGCCGACTAATTTGGCGCGTTTACTGTCCCGAAGCGCTCCCGATACAATTTCCGCAGCAGAGGCACTTCCTTTGTTTACCAATACGACCACACGGATATCCGTAAGTTTCCCCTTGCGGTCCGTGGGATAATCCTGGCGCGTCCCGTCGCTGTTTACCTGCGAAACAACCGTGCCGCCTTTCATGAATTCACTGGCGATATAGACGGCGCCGTCCAGGTACCCGCCCGGATTGTTCCGCATATCCAGTATCAGTCCGTTGATTTTCCCGCCGGATTTTTCTGACGCGAGGATTTCGTCCACCGCTTTACTCCAGTCCTGATTCGTATTATCCCCGAACCGGGTGAGATTGATATACGCAACCCGGGAATTGCCGGATTTTGTGCGGACCTGAGCGGCTTCCGTCGCTTCCGAAATTTCCGTGATATTGCTTACCGGCTTGACCCACCAGGTGACGGACGGAACGGTAATCGTGTTTCTCGTAATACTTACCTCCCGCGGTCCCTCGGCAGTTGCAGGACTCAACAGGGTCAGACGCACTTTGGTATTTTTGGGGCCCCGGATAGTATTGACCGCCTGCTCTACTGTCCAGCCTGCGGTATCTTTATCGTCCACTTTCAAAATTATGTCGTTTGGTTTAACCCCTGCAGCTTCTGCAGGCGTGCCTTTCAGCGGAGAAATGATCACGACACGTCCGTCTTTCATGCCGAGCTGTGCGCCGATGCCTTCAAACGCACCGCCCAAATCTTCTTTGAACTGCTTGTTCTCCTGCGGCGGGAAAAATGACGTGTACGGGTCGCCTACTGCACTCACCATACCGGTAATTGCCCCGTATACGAGCTTCTGGACGTCAATGGATTTGGGTTCTATATAGTAGCGGGTAAGCTTGCCCCATACATCCCAAAACAGGTTAAAGTCTACATTGGTGCCAGCCGGGGCTGCGGTATTTACGACGGGGCGTTTATCAACGAAGTCAACCGTGGTTCTGCGTTCCCCTAACCTGTAACCCAGACCGCCTGCCAATATGAGGAGCGCGACGATAAGAATGAACGAACGTATTTTAGAAAATGGCAGGGATTTCATTTTATGCTCTCACCACGAATGGTAGAAGCGCAATTATCCGGGCTCGTTTCACTGCTTGTTCCACCCGGCGTTGGTGTTTGGCACACACTCCGGTGCGTGCACGTCCGAGCAGCTTGCCGCGCTCGGTAATGTATTTACCCAGCATCGCGGCATCTTTATAGTCAGGATTCGTCTTTGCTGCACAAAACGGACAGTTGGTCGGAACCGGCCGTAATTTTCGAATAAATTTTCCAGATCGTTTCATCATATATTTAACAATTAACTTTTAACAATTGACTATTAACTATTTTATATTTTTTCTGGTCAACAGTTAATAGTTAACTGTTGCCTGTTATTTAAAACGGAATGTCATCAGGATTGACGCTTTCCGCCGGTGCCTGATGCGGCACTTCCGCTGTTTCTGCTTTTACGCTCTTTTTTTTGGCCGGAGCTGCCGGTGCAGGGGCCGGTTGTACACTCGGCGCTTCTGTTGCTGCTCCCTCTTCTCCCGCAACTCCCGGGCGTTTGGAATCAAGAACGATCATGTCTTCTATGACAATCTCCGTACTCGTCCGCTGAGAACCGTCCTGTGCCTGCCAGGCAGATGTTCTGAGTCTGCCCTCTACATAGACCTTGCGGCCTTTGGCAAGCAACTGACTGCAGAGTTCTGCAAGCTTATTCCAAGCCACCACCCGGTGAAACTCGGTCTCTTCTTTTTTCTCTCCTGCATCGGTCACCCATGTCCTGTTTGTCGCAAGTCCGATCGTGCACACTGCTGCCCCTGTCGGCGTGTACCGAAGTTCAGGGTCCCGGGTAAGATTCCCGATCAATGTCACTTTGTTTAAACTTCTGCTGGACATAACATTCTCCGATACCGTTCCTGTCTGTTACTCTTTTACGATCAAAAGCAACCGTAACACGTCTGTCATCAATTTCGCTTTGTTTTCAAGTTCTGCGGATTTGACATTCCCCTCCAGGACAGCGACCAGATAGGTTGCTTCCGTTTGTTTGGAAATAGGATATGCCAGTGTCTTTTTCCCCAACGAGGTGACTTCTTTCACCGTGCCGCGTTCTCCGACCAGTTTAGCGATCAGATCTTTTTGTGCCTTCGGCTCCGTCATATCGGCGGACGGGGCGACCAAAACAACTAGTTCGTACGTACTCATAGGAGGAATCTTACCATAAATAGCATGCGCTTCTCAATGAGAAGTTTACGATTGCCGTTTTAATCCCCGGGGTGCGTATCTGTGCCCGACCGGCGCTTGCGTATAGTTCCCAAACCTCTGTTCCTGGCTGCCTGTTGATAATCAGATGCGGTTTCATGGTGCACGTTATTAAAATGTATCCCGTGCGCCTCAAGCTCTGCATCGATACGCGGCTGATCCCGGTAATCCAGCTTCCGGCCTAGTTCTTTTTCCAGCGCCTGACGGATTGATGAAAGAATAAATTTTTCGCCCCGTTTGAGATGATGACTGCCGCTTTCTGTCATAGAGATTCCTTATGCCCCTATTTTAAACTCTACCACGTCACCGTCCTGCATGACATATTCCCTGCCCTCACTCCGGGCTTTACCCGCTTCCCTGGCCTTTTTCCACCCGCCCAGGGAAATGAAATCAGAAAACGATACGACATCTGCTTTGATAAATTTCTTTTCGAAATCCGTATGAATCACTCCGGAGGCTTCCGGCGCTTTCATGCCTTTTTCTATCGTCCACGCGCGGGATTCGAGTTCCCCCGTCGTCAGAAACGAGATAAGCCCGAGTGTCTCATACGCCGTGCGGATCAGTAAATCGAGTCCGCTCGATGTCACACCCAGTGAAGCCAGATAATCTTTTTGTTCCTCCGGTGTCATGGCTGCAAGCTCCGATTCCGTCTGCGCGCATATGTAGACTATGGGAGACAAATCCGACTGCGGAGGAGTACCCAACTGGCTTTCCGATACGTTTCCGACATATACGATCGGCTTCATGGTGAGAAGCTGCAGCGGACGCACGAGTTCCTGCTCGTCAGGGTCAGTTAACACCTCGCGTGCACGTTTCCCGCCGTCCATAGCGCTTTTTAGCTTCTGCACCAGATCGTACCGTAATCTATCTTCTTTGGTCGCATTCATTTTTGGCTCCGCCTGTTTATTGAGCGTCTGTAAGTCGGCAAGTACAAGTTCCGTTTCCACAATCGTGCGGTCGCGCTCTGCATCAATTCCACCTTCCGTATGGACGATATTGGAGTCCGGAAAAAACCGGAGTACGTTACAGATGATATTTACTTCGCGGATGTGGGAAAGAAATTTATTTCCCAGCCCCTCTCCCTCGCTTGCTCCTTTTACGAGTCCCGCGATATCGACAAACTCGACGGTAGCGGGCCTAAGCGGCGGCAATTTTTCCAGATGGTCTTCTGCTTTGGTCGTCTCAGCAAGTTTTCCGAGCCGTTCGTCCGGCACGGGAACCACGCCGATATTAGGCTCGATAGTTGCAAACGGATAGTTGGCGGCAAATGCCACCTGCTTTTTGAGCAGTGCGTTAAACAGCGTGCTTTTGCCTGCATTTGGCAGTCCGACAATTCCGATTTTGAGATTCATACCGGTAATTATGCCATAAACAGAATAATCTGTCGTATATGCGTTACCCGAAAGCAAATTATTCTCATGTCACCGGTCTCTTATGGAGCATAATATTGCGTATATAGATAATCAGAGCAAATCCCTGACCGAAGATAAATACCGGATCTCCCCTCTTTATCGCATAAATAAGGATAAGCACCGATCCAACAATACTTAAATACCAAAATACGAGCGGTACCACGCTTTTTTTACGACGTTCGGATTCAATCCACTGCACAATAAACCGCAAAAAAAATACCCCTTGGGCACAAAAACCGAACAAAATCCACGGATCAGTGAATTGAGATATGAATTGACGCATATCTACTCAGTCTCCCAGTCGAACAACCGCAAGAATCAACGGAAACGGATACGTAACGCGAATTATTTTCAAATCATTACTGCGTAAAAATCGAGTAAATGACATCGCTGTCCAATGATTAATATGTTCCGGATGATTACCCAATCGTGTAAGATACTTTCCGTGAAAAAAGTTACCGAGCATAAACAAAGGTTCATGCGGCACAGACAGGATAAGAACTTTTCTCGCGACACGCGCAAGCTCATGTAATGCTTTTTGAGGATCGGTAAGATGCTCCAAAACCTCAGTACACACGACCATGTCAAACGACCGGTCCGGAAAATCGAGCCGATACAAGTTTCCCTTCCGTAAGTCCAATCGTGGGAACACCGACTTTCCAAGACGAAGCGCTTCCTGAGAATTATCAACCCCGGTAAGTACGGCTTTAATGCCTGATTTTCTGATGAGATTCAGACAAAATCCTTCACCACAACCCGCGTCTAAAATCGAGGCGACAGGGCCGGCAGCGAGAATTTCTTTTATAAGAGCGGCATTAAACCGGTCGATAAAAAATCGCTTTACACGACCCGCGGATGTATGTTTAATAAAATTGGATGGCTTGACTTGTTTCTTATTCATGATCTATTTTTGTAGCGATCATGTCAGATTCAGGCCTCAAATGAGAAGCCATAATGATATACTCTCCCATCAAACCGGTGATTCCGATTTGCACCCCCATGATCATGAACATGACGGATAAAAGTAGAAGAGGTCGATCACCTATTGCAATTCCAAACAGTATCTTGATTGCGGTCAGATATGCTCCGCCCATAAAACCCAGGGAGAAAAAAATAAATCCTATGTACCCGAAAAGATGCATAGGCCTCGTACGGAATTTAGTTATGGATATGACGGTAAACAAATCAAGAAAACCGTTGATAAACCGTATGGGCCCGTATTTGCTTTTTCCTCTTAATCTTCGTCGGTGATGCACGGGAATTTCCGTAACCCGAAACCCCTGAGCCTGGAGAATGACCGGTATATACCTATGGAGATCCCCATATGGCGACAAATGTTTGATTGATTGCCGCGTAAATGCTTTTAGTCCGCAGTTAACATCATGAAGTCTCACTGATGTCACCAAACTAGTGACATAATTAAATAATCTGGATGTAGAGTTTTTAATAAATCCGTCCTGACGATTTTGTTTCCAACCTACAACGACATCGGAGCCAGTTGCAAGAGCGTGAAGTAGTGCGGGAATTTCAGCTGGATCGTCCTGTCCGTCGCCATCCATAGTTATAACGATATCTCCTTTCGCTTTCCCAAGTCCTATAGAATAGGCAGCTGCCTTACCACCATTCGCACGCAATTGCACCACAGTAATTATGGATGGATACCGAGCCTGAATGGTCTGTAACTCCTGTTGAGTACCATCAGTGCTTCCGTCATTAATGAACAATATTTCGTAAGAACGATTCATTCGCTTCATGACCTCTATGATTTCACTGGTCAATGGAGCGATATTTTCGGCTTCGTTATATACAGGTATAACACAGGATAGTTTCATTGATCATTCTATTTCTTCAGGGGCTTTATCGACTCATTGTACCATACCATTTCTCACTACCTGAATTGTAGTTTACACCATGTGTTTATCCGTTTATGAAAGACTTGTTGTATAACAACCCTATTCTGCTTACAATAAATATACATGCTGCCCACAGCAATTCAGGCAATTCAGGATATCAAATCCCTTAAAATCCAAGGGGCGACCAATGTTGCGCTCAAGGTGCTTGATACGCTCTCCGGTGTCATACACGAGAACCCGGACACCTCCTGCTATGAACTGACAAAATTAGGCGAACAATTAGCCTACGCCCGCCCCACCGAACCGCTGGCACAAAACGCCGTGCGCTTCGTGAGCTTAGGGTGTACGTCGGAAGCGCTAAATAGGATAGAGGAATACAGGGAATATATTTCTGCCGGCAAAAAAACTATTCCTGCTTTGGGAGCTCCGCTCCTTGTGGACGGCGGCGTGTACCTTACGCTTTGTCATTCATCTACGACTGTGAACATGTTTACAAAGGCCCGCAGCAAGGGCGCATATTTCTCGGTGTATGTCGCGGAAACCCGGCCGCGGTTCCAGGGCAGGACGACTGCCAAAGAACTGCTCGCTGCAGGATTCAGCGATGTGACGATGGTTGTAGACGATGTTGCCGTCGCGCTTATCGAGGGACGTATCGGCAAAATCGACGCGGTGTTTATCGGAGCAGATCTTATCAACGACAAAGGATTCGTAAACAAAATCGGCTCACTGGCGGTTTCTGCCGCCGCCAAACGCAAACACATCCCCGTCTATGTACTCACAACACTCCTCAAATATGATTCGAAACCCTTTTCCCCGGCCATGATAGAAATGCGGAGCACGGACGAAATTTGGGCCGATGCTCCTACAAATCTCAAATTCTACGCGCCGGCCTTTGATTATGTGCCGTATCTTAGTAATATAAAAGTAATCTGTGAAGACGGCGTGATTGCCGGCAAACAGGTGCTGGCGGCTACCAAAAAGCGCTATCCGTTTATTCTTGACAAAGGGCACGACAAACATCTCTACTATGGCAAATCAGTATAAAAACTATCTGGCATTAAACGAAACGGTCGATAAAACCAAACACATCATCGCTACGTTCACTCTCAAAGTGGAGGGAGAACCGTTTGATAAAACGGCAGGAGGCGTAGCGGCAGAATCCTCCGTCGGCACGTGGACCGACTCAGGACTGGAAGAAAAAACCATCTGGGACAAACTCCATGCCAAAGTGATTGCCATGGACGAAAATTCGGGACGCATCACCGTCGCGTACCCGCTGGATTTGTTTGAGGCAGGAAGTATCCCGCAACTCCTCTCCTCCATCACAGGCAACGTGTTTGGCCTTAAGGAAATTGTGGGGCTCCGGCTCGAAGATCTGGAATTTCCGGAAGTATTTGTGAAAGCGTTTCCGGGACCGGCTCTCGGCATAGGCGGCATACGTAATCTCACCGGAGTCAAAGACGGCCCGCTCACCGGCTCCATCATCAAACCCAAACTGGGACTTACGAGCGTGCGGCATGCAGAAGCGTGTATGGAAGTATGGGACAACGGCGTAAACTTAGTAAAAGACGATGAGAACCTGGCCAACATGACGTTTGATAATTTCTACACCCGGGTAGACGAAGTGACCCGCCGCATGAAAGAAAAGGGATATCTGGAAATCGGAAAAGCAAAAGTCCATGCGTTTAACATCACGGCAAGCTACGAAGAAATGACGAAACGCGCTAACTACGTGCGGGACTCAGGCGCTAACTGCCTCATGATTGATGTGCTCACCGCAGGATTTGCCGCAACCCAAGGAATACGGAACCGGAACTACGGACTCATGATCCACGGACACCGCGCCATGCACGCGGCGTTCACCCGCTCACGACAATACGGCATATCCATGCTGGTGATTGCCAAACTCGCCAGACTAGCCGGCATCGATTCTTTTCACACGGGAACGGTCGTCGGAAAAATGGAAGGCGGAAAAGAAGAAGTGGTCACGATCAATAATTTCCTGCGCAGCGAATGGTACGGACTCAAAACCACCCTCCCCACCGCTTCCGGCGGGCTGCACCCGGGACACATTCCTGATCTGGTTTCTATCCTCGGCAAAGATTTACTGATGAACTTCGGCGGCGGCATTCACGGACATCCTGATGGCACCCCGGCGGGAGCACGCGCGATAGTCCAGTCACTCAAAGCAACGCTTGCCGGTATCCCCCTCTCGGAAGCAAAAGACAACCCGGAGCTGCAACGCGCCCTGGAAAAGTGGATGCCAAAATAACACGGCATGAAACTTTCCGTTATTACCCACCCCAACACGAAGCGGCCGAGGGTAGAAGAGGATCTCACCGGCATGCTGCACGTGTACGTGAACGCTCCCCCGCTGGAGGGCAAAGCCAATCAGGCGGCACTGGAAGCGCTGGCAAAACATTTCGGGGTAAAAAAGAGTGCGGTACAGTTACTTTCCGGCCACAAATCCAAGCAAAAACTATTTGAAATCTCCGGGAAATAAACCTCTGCGTCAGTGTTTGTGAGAAGACAGGTGCTTGTTAGATGTCCGTATCTCGTCGTGGACATGATACAGCCCCGCCAACACGGCCAGCGAAAGATACACGCTCCAGATCGGGATATCATAGTACGGCGGACACGGGCTGCCGGAAACAGGAGCTACCATATCGCAGACTGCTTTATAAATCAGCCGGTCAAGATTAAACATATCGACTGCCCCGACAACGAAGAAAAGAATGAGGTAAACGAAAAACAGTTTATGATGCTTCAGAAGATGTCCCAGTGACATATATTCATCATGGCACGTGCCCGTATACAATGCAAGCGCTCACCCGGCAAACGTGGTCCACAGCAGCACGACAAGCACTAATACCGTGGATACCTGAGTGATTATTCTCGCAATCTTTACCCCGAACAATTCCGAAAGCCGGATCACGAATACCAACAGGAGAAACTGTGCTTCCCAGACAATGAGCGGAGGCACGTGACTGCCCGCTTCCGGCAGATTACCGGGCATCGCCCACGAAACAATCGTTTTGTATTTAAGCACCACCATGTGGACACCGATCAATACGAATGCAAGTCTGGCTCCCCAATACTGCAGTTCCCACCATAGTTTGGTTCCCAAAAGTTTCATGGACCAATTCCAGGAAAACACAAGCAAGACAAACAGCACGATGAGCGCTTCTAGTCCGGAATACGCGGAAAACGGCCGCGACCGGTAGAGACCCCACGGACCGTTTCGTGCCAGCGGAAACATCACAAGATACACGTGCGTAAGCGCGGTGAAAAATGTCATGATCCCAAGTTCCTTACGGAACTTAAGCGCCCAATCAAATATGGCAAACATCCGGCCCAACGGCCCCATAAGTAGCACGAATCCCAGAAGAAACAGCGTGCCGGAGGCCGTGGCCACGCTGAGTGCTGACAATCCCGGTTCTCCTGAAGCCAATACGTCTACCCGATACAGACCAAATACAACACCCGCGGCAAACACGGCAGCACTGGTATATTGGAACAGGGATTCTTTACTCACGATAAGATCATTGTATCATCGGCTGCGGTTCGATTGCGCGGTTGAGTTCATCCAAAATTGCCAGTATTTCCTCGGCGCTGTTAGTCGCCATGCAGCGCACGCGCCACTCCGTGGCACTATGGAATCCGTTCACGTAAATTTTGTAAAACTTCTTTAAAATCGCGTAATTTTTCTTGTGCGCCCAGGTTTGGGAAAACAGCCTGATGTGCTGCTCCATAACTGCCAACAATTCTTTGGGGGTTGCCACATGCGGTACAGGCGACCTATCAAACGCCCACAAATTGGCAAATATTCCGCGACCGATCATCACGCCGTCCACACTATACTGCCGGTGTTTTTCCATCGCGTCATTGGCATCTTTTACGTCGCCGTTGCCGACAATCACAGTAGACACCTTCATGCGGTTGCGGATTTCTACTGCTTTGGCTATCTCGTCCCAATGGGCAGGCACTTTGGACAATTCAGCGGCCGTTCTGCCGTGAACGGTAAGCGCGTCTATCCCCTGTTCCAGAAGGAATGGAATCCATGATTCGTTGATACGTTTGATACCGATACGGGTTTTTACACTCAGCGGTATATCTGTGCCGGAAGCGTTGATACCGTCTTTGGCAGCCTGAATCACGCGGGCCGCAATCTCCGGCGTTTCGATCATCGCTGCCCCTCCCCCGTGCGTCATTACCGTTTTGTCGGGGCATCCCATATTTAGGTCGAGGCCGGCAAATCCCATACCGGCGATGGCTTTAGCGGTTTCAAACACCGTGCCCGGATTTTTGCCCCAAATTTGTGCAATCAGCGGCTGCTCTATGGGAGTGAACACGAAGTTTTCTTCCACGATCTTACGCCCCGGAGAACAAAATCCGTCGGCAGACGTAAATTCCGTCACAAAAAGATCCGGCTTGGCGCAAGACGCGACAATCTGCCGGAACACGGTATCAGCTACCCCCTCCAAAGGGGCAAGCATGAGAAACGGACGCGGGAGCGATTGCCAGATCATGAGGCATTATTGTACCAAACCTAGCATCAGCCTGTTTAGCGGGAGGGTATATAATAGATGATATGCAGACGACATGGATAAAAGTCGCGGGTATTACCGCGATAGCCGCACTCCTTATGTTTATAGCCCGATTTCTCCTTGGAGGACCGGAAGATACGTGGCGGTGTGTAAATGGCTCATGGGTACGCCACGGCAACCCCGCAAGTTCTCAGCCTGTTACCCCCTGCGGATATATCCCGTAAGTTTCACACTATTTACAATAGTTTTCACATTGTGTATCGTGGGTTTAGAGAGGGGTACATCAATGAAATTATTCGCTAAATTTTTGGTCCTCGTATTACTTTCCGTTACGTTTTTTGCCCGCTCCGCATATGCTACTTCTGATTCCAGACCGCAAACCGTTTCCGTGCTGGAACGCAAAGAGGTCGTCAACAAAGACTATTTCGCAGCCGGTGATTCCGTCCGGGTATCGGGCACCGTCAACGGAGATGTATATCTTGCCGGCGGATCGATCGTAATCGACGGCACGATAAACGGCGACCTGTTTGCCCTCGGAGGCACGATCCAGGTCAGCGGACCGGTCAAAAACGATATCCGGGCTGCAGGCGGTTCTCTTACCCTGGTAAGCACCGTCGGAGGCAATGTCACGCTCGGCGGAGGCACGGTCATTATAAGTCCGGATGCCAAAATCACTGGCAGTGTCCTTGCGGGCGCGGGTAACATAGGGATTTACGCCCCCATAGGACGCGGGGTTATGGCGGGTGCCGGCACACTTACGGTCAATAACTCTGTCGGCGGCGATATGCTGTTGGCAGTCGATGAGCTTATCCTGCAGTCCAAAACCAAAGTTGCAGGAAACGTCACCTACTGGGGCGAACGCGAAGCGACCATAGCCGACAATGTCGCATTATCCGGAGAACTGGTATTTCACCAGATGCCGAAAAACGAAGCAAAGCAGGCCAAAATCGCCAAAGGAGACATGAAGGCATTTGCAGGTATCATCGCAGGATTTGCCATTACCATGGCGGTCGTAGGTACTGCCGCATTGTTTGTCCTGGGACTCATCCTGTTTGCGATGTTTCCGGTATTTACCGATAAAACGGTCCAGGGAATGCAGAAAAACATGTGGGGATCATTCGGGTTAGGGATTGTCACGGTCATACTGCTTCCGGTGCTGGCAATAGGCGCCATGTCGACAATTGTCGGCATACCGATCGGTATGTTTCTCTTTATGGCGCTCGGACTGTTGTGCGTAGCAGGACATCTCTATGCTGCGGTATTCATCGGAAACGGCATATTTACAGGGCTAAAAGCTGACGTACACCGGGCATGGCAGCTGCTCTTGGGACTTATCATCCTGGGAGTATTTACGCTTATCCCGGTCTTGGGCTGGTTTGCCCGCGCCGTCTTTGTCCTGATTGGCACAGGCGCTATTCTCTTTGAGAAACACGCCCTCTATCGCCAACTTCGGACAAAACATCTCATCTGAACGCAAGGCGGTATTTCATATATGTTTGTCCGATTTTTTCCGGTCATAAGCCCGATAATTTTTACCTTTGTGGTTCTCGTGCTTGGATTTGTAACTCCGGGATATAACCATATCAATTACACGATCAGCAGGCTCGCGATAGAAAAATACGGGTGGATCCAATCGCTAAATTTTCTGCAGCTGGCGCTTAGCCTCTTGGTACTGGGGAACCGGCTTTCATCGGACATGAAGCAATCAGCCTCCAGGGCAGCGGTACGCACCTTGTTTATCCTCTCTGCCGTATTTCTCACCGTAGCAGCGCTTGCACCCACGGATCCTATCGAAAACATCCCGCTGCGGCTCTCGCTCTACACGCCGATAGGACTTGTTCACGCCGGCTCCGTGATTCTCTTTCTGACTGTCTCCCCGATCGGTGTCCATAGGCTTGCAACAATATTTAAGGCTGAACCACGGTACAAGCCATATAGTAGCGTCACCACATTCATCGGCTACGGCACGTTTATCATGAGCATCGTGTGGTTTCTGTTTTTTGTCCTGGGCATAGGACTCCCGTACCGCGGCATATTCCAGAAGATCATTGCCGTCCCCGTTCTCTGCTGGTTTATGATTATGGGTTTTGCTACCGTAAAGAACCGTAAGGTATAATGCATCATTTGTTATATTTAACTACTAATGTTACATTTATAACATAATGGCTACCATCTCCGGTTTGCTGGAAGAAATCCTCCTGGGTGATACTATCGCCCGCGAAGCACTGCGCGCCGGGTACCTCAACATGAGTGCGTATGCCCAAAAAGTGCACCCCAAAATCGTATCGCGCCTCAATAAACCCATACCTGTCGCCTCTATCGTGGTTTTCCTGTCCCGGATACGTAAGAAACTGGCTCATCAGACCGACTACAAGCCTGTTATCCGCATTGACGCGCTGTCATTACGCACGAATATAAGCGAAATCAGCTATGAAAAGACGAAAGAGGCAGTTATTTCGGCTGCCAAACTCAATACCCTGCTTATAGACCCGGGAGCATTTTTTGCGATTATTCAGGGGCAAAGTGAACTTGCCGTCATATGCGACAGCGCGCACCTGGAACAAATCGTCACGCAGTTTTCAAACCAGCCGAAAGCGCGGTATACCGGACTTGCCGCCGTCACAATACGGTTTGCTGATCCGGAACATACAAAAGCGCCCAATATCATTTTTCCCTTCATCTCAGCGCTTGCTTCTGACAGAGTCAGTATCATTGAAACCGTATCAACACCCGCGGAGTTATCATTTGTCGTACATAGTCAGGATACGCAACGCGCTATCAACGCGCTGTCGCAATTTGTAACGCACACGACAAAGGAAGCCAATGTCAGCCCGTATTTATAGATGCAACGCAAAAAACTGAGCCGTGCGCTGCATGGCGGCCGTAAAATTTGATCCCGCTATATTGTGCCCGCCGCTTTGATATTCATACAATTGATGCGTAACCGATGTCGCATCGAGAAGTTTCATAAGATTGCGGCTGTACTCTATACTCACAACAGTGTCATCTGCCGCATGATGAATTTCCAGTGCCCCATTAAGGTCTTTTAGATAATCCGTAACTGCCACCTGCTTCCAAAACAGGCTGTCTTCGCTGAAATCCCCATACGCATCCCGCAGCTGCTGACGCTTGATCTGCCGCGGTGTTGTCACCTGCGGTGGCCGGTAACTGGCATCGGAAATACGGTAGGTTGCTAAATCCCTGTAGGTATACCCTGCTCCCGCCCAAATGACTACGGCAGGAATCTGCGGGCGCGCGGCAAACGCGCGTATCACGACGTTTCCTGCCATACTGTGTCCCCAAAGACCAATCCTGCTTTTATTCACGAAACCGGAGGTTTCCAAAGCGGCGCGGGCGTTTAACGTATCAATCACGTAATCAGATGAGTAGTACGCCCCTCCCGGCTCTCCCTCGGATTGATCGTGACCGCGCAGGTCAATTTTAAATACGACAAATCCTTTTTGTGCCAGATAATCGACGTAAGATACATAATTTTGAGCCGTACGGTATTGCGCGGGCGGGATATACCCGTGAACAAACACAATTGCCGGCCACCCTCCGGAAGGAGCTTCTCCTTTGGGTATGGTCAATAATCCGCGGATTTTTAACCCGTCTGAATCATACGTTGTTATATACGATGTATATGCAGGCGATTCAGAATTGCGCACCCGTTCGCCTAATGCACTGGTGTACTGACGTGCACGAAGATACGGAACCGTGAGTTCCGCAAACGGCATCGGAGTCGGAGTAGGAATATTACCCGTAATGACTGACACCGGACTCCGGATAAATCCGGGAAAGTCCGTAACAAAACTGCGGTTAAACCACAAAACCCCCAGAAGAATGCACGTTATCAGAATACCTGCGGGAGCGCGGAATTTCATGCGTGTTTTATCCTACCAGATCGTATTTCTCGAGTGCGCGGGTACGCTCTTCCTCGGTCGCTCCGAGCAGCGTTTTCTGAAGTTCGATCATGCGTGCATACAACCCGTTCTTGTCACGGAGCAGCTCCTGCGGAGAACCGAACTGTCCGATTTTCCCGCCCTGCAGCACCAAAATTTTGTCGACTCCCGACAAGGTAGAGAGTCTGTGCGCGATAATGATAGTCGTCTTTCCGCGGGTAAGATGCGTAAGTCCCTGCTGCACCAACAATTCTGATTTACTGTCGAGCGAACTGGTCGCCTCGTCTAAGATAATAAACGGCGCATCATGAAGAATAGCCCGGGCTATTGCTATACGCTGTTTCTGTCCCCCGGAAAGCTTTATGCCGCGTTCACCGATTGTCGTATCAAACCCTTGCTCCAGCGAGTCGATAAATTCCGTGGCATTGGCCAATTTAGCCGCTTCACGCATCTTGGCATCCGTAGCACCCGGGCTTCCGTAACAGATATTCTCGGCAATAGTGCCGGAAAACAGCAGTGCATCCTGAAATACGATAGAAATATATTTACGGAGCGAATCACTCGTAATGCCGGAAATATCCTTACCGGCCATTGTTATCGTCCCCTTTCGCGGGACATAGTACCGCAGGATAAGATTCACGAGCGTCGATTTCCCCTGCCCGCTCTCTCCGACCAACGCTAATTTTTCACCGTGACCTAGCGAAAACGAAATATCCCGAAGCACGTCTTCGCGGTCAGCGCCGTAGGCAAAAGAGACCCGGTCCAGCGCCAGCACCGTTCCCTTCGCTGCCTTGGGCCAGACCAATGTTTTGGCGTGCGGTGCGTCCGTGATGACCTGCTGAGTATTCAATACTTCAAAAAAATCCTTGCTTCCTGCATCCGCCTGCTGAATTTGTCCGATGATAAATGACATGGCAAACAACGGGAACCGTGCCTGATTGACCAACTGCAAAAGAAGCGTCATTTCTCCCAACGTATAGATGCCGTGGTACGTCTGATAGAGGATATACGAAATGATGACAAACAACACGACATTGAGGACAATCCGGCGGTAGAAATCAAACACGTGCCATTCTTTGGTCTGCTGGCGCGTAATGGCTTCTATTTTTTCCCGGGCAGCAACGAACGTTTTAAATTCAAACAACTCGCCAACAAACGCTTTCACCACCCGTATGCCCGACAAACTCTCAAGCGCCCTGCCCTGCGATATGTCCCCTATTTCGTTTTTTTTGCCCTCATGTATCCCCCATGCCATGGAGGAACGATGCGTAATCAACGTATAGAGCGGGAACAATGCAGCCAGCAATATGCCGACAACAGGAGAATACATCATGAGTATCCCGATCGTGATAAACGCGGTGAGAAAAAACGGCAGAAAGTTATTTGTCGCACTCTGGATAAAGTTCGTAATACTTGCAATGCCCCGGTAGAGTTTATTGGTGAGATTTCCTATTCCCATGTTGTCGAAATATCCGACATCCAGGGAAAGCACGTGCTTGTAAAACTTAGAAGACAGAAACGTCTGAAGTTTGACGGCAAGCAGGTCACCGATCCACATGCTGTAGGCCGTCAGCACAGATCCGATAATATCGGAAAACAACAGAATCCCTAATGCCCAATAAATAACCGTCAGGTCACCGGTTTTTCCGGTAATTTGGTCCGTGATCACATCGACAATCCGCTTCAGTACAAACGGCGTCACGAAATTCAGAAGCGAGGAAACGATGATAAACAGACTCATCGCGGCATACCAGCCGCGGAAGCTTTTGGTAAACCGGAATATGTTGAGGATATTTTTCATGCTTCTGTAGGATATCTTACACCTTTTTTCCCTTACTCACTAGAATCCGGTATAATGCGTATACACGTAATCGTACCATGGAACACCAGCCCCTCCTGCAACCATTATTTCATCTCACAAAATTCGGACTCGGTGTTTTGTATGTCCTCCGCGATCTTTGGTACCGCCCTGACCGCACTACAATCGAGGGACCGACTCCCATGCCCGTAAACGACAAAAGTACCATGACCCGTGCGGCTGATTTGCCTTCCCACCGATATGAATTTAATGCTGCGGCTTTGGATAACACCATCTATGTGGCAGGAGGAATATTCCAGCCGTCCGTATGGCTCCCTACCGCTTCGTTTGAAGCATACAATATAAAGGACAATTCCTGGGAGACGTTACCCGACGTTCCGCATGTGACCCATCACCCCGGTGTGACAGCCGACTCCAATCATGTCTATGTCGTGGGCGGATGCGGCATACGGATCACCCCGCTTTCTTTTGCCTGGCAGTATACCCCCAAAACCCGTGTATGGAAGCGTTTAACCGATATGCCGACCCGCAGGGGCGCACTCGGACTCGTGTGCATCGACGACATGCTCTACGCAGTCGGAGGAGCTGATTACGGCAAAAAATATGCGACACTGGAAGCCTATGACACCAACACTGCTTCCTGGTCCCGATTACCTGACATGCCCACCCCCAGAGAACATTTGGCGGCCGCTTCAGTAGCCGGCAAACTGCATGTATTGGGCGGCTACAATACCGACCGGTTCGGCGCGCTTACGACACATGAAGTATACGACCCCAAAACCCGCCGCTGGGAAAGTGCGCCTCCCTTGCCGATGAGACTATGCGGATTTGCGTCTGTCGGTTTAGGCGAGAGCATATATGTCTTCGGGGGTGAGCAGGGCTGGGCCGTCTCACCGTATGTATTCGAGTACAATACCCGGACAAAACGCTGGATACGGCACGCCGATCTGAAAGAAGCACGCTACGCTGCATCCTCGGTAGCTATCAATTCACATATACATATTCTCGGAGGAAATACGCGGATGTTCAGTGATGACTTCAGCGATCGTCATGATGTGTTTACCCCATGAATATCCGCATATACGATCATAGTTATCACGAAGTCATAAGCGGAGGCGACGTCATTGCCGCGGAATTCACCAAATGCTGGGAGCTTCAGGGGCATTCCGTTTTGCTTTCTACACATCCGGAAGCTGCAGCTTTTTTCCGCACACGTTCCGTGCCCGAACATTCCCTGCACATAGCTACCCGTATCCGCACAGGGCACCGGAGCGTACTGATCGGAAGTATTGCGCATATTATCAATGCAGTTGCCGACGCACTGATAACCCGGAAACCGGGTGCCGACATCATATTTGCAGGATCCTGGAGTCTGCAGGATCTGTTGCCTGCACTTATCGATAAACATAAAACTCCGCGCGCGCAGCTTATCGTGGGCTGTTATCTGTTATTGGCTCCCCCCTGGAGCAGGACGTACGGATCCAATTGGATCAACAGGCTGGCATTCTGGTCGGAATATGTTATCGGCATCACGCTTACCCGCCTGTATGCTGCAGTCATTTGGACGGCAAGTCCTGCTGACGCCGCGTTTATACAAATACAGTGGCATAAACAGGCGGCCGCTATCAGGGGAGGAGCTGATATACAGGCCGCCCGGGCTGCAACAACGCGCATAAAGAACAAACGATACGACGCCGTCTATATCGGCAGATTTCATCCGCAAAAAAATATTGCCGAGCTGATCGATATCTGGAAACTTGTCATATTACATAAACGCGATGCCACGCTGGTTATCGCAGGGGCAGGATTTCTCAAACGCACATTGGAAACCAAAATCCGTTCGGAAAATCTGGAGCACAACGTGACACTCCTCCCGCCGATAGACGGGGAGAAAAAATTCGATCTTTTAGCTGCATCAAAACTGTTTATTTCGGCTTCCCATCATGACACGGGGAACCTTGCGCTGGACGAAGCACTTGCCTGCGGCACACCGGGGATCGTATACGATCTGCCTAAACTTGATTATCCACGCGGGGTGCTTCATGTCTCCCCGTTTAACACGGCTCAATTTGCCCGCATGATCACGACCGTGCTCGATGAGGAGGAAACCCGCAGGAATCTTTCCGATGAAGCACACGACTTTTCGGGCTATCTTGACTGGCAGGTACAAAGCAAACGCGCGCTTGATACCATTCCCCTCTCTCCCTGACCCTTGTGTTGTATTTCACAAACAAACGGGGTACAACTAAATAAGACCGTGAAAAAAACTGCCGCCCTGAATCCGGGATCGCTTCTCCTTTTAGCAGGACTGGCCGTCATTTACTTTATCCTCGGAAAAGCAGGGTTGGAATTTGCCAGCATCAATCCAAGCGTTTCGGCTATCTGGCCTCCCACCGGATTTGCAATTGCAACTCTGCTCTTCTTCGGCGTACGCGTATGGCCGATCATACTGATCGGTTCATTTTTTGTAAATCTTACGACATCCGGCATGCTTTTTTCGTCCCTCGGGATTGCCGTCGGCAATTCATTGGAGGCTATCATTGCTACGTGGTGTATTGACCGGTTTGCCCGCAGCACACGGGTATTCGAACGGCCGATGGATGTCGTCACGTTTGCGTTCGTTGCCGGACTCGCAACTGCAATCAGCGCTGCAATCGGTGTCGGCATGCTTATCAGCACAAGACTGTTGGATCCCGCACTCGCTCGTCAGGTCTGGCTTACCTGGTGGTTAGGAGACATGGGCGGCGCTGTTGTTTTCACACCGGTATTGCTTCTGTGGTATGCACGCCCAAGGGTCAGTATACGGCCGTTGAAAGCTGCGGAGTTTATCCTGCTTTCTTTTGTCCTGACCGGCATTTTCTACATCATTATCGTACGGGGATTCCCACACCCATACCTGTTCATTCTCCCGCTTATCTGGTCGGCATTCCGGTTCGAACTCCGCGAAACCGCAACGCTTCTTATGACAATTATGATGATTACGACATACGCAACTACACACGGGACAGGCCCCTTTATTACCCACGCATCATCCATAAACGAAGCGCTGCAGCAACTTCAGATATTTATGGTGATCATCGGTGTAACCAAACTTACGGTAGCGGCCGCCGTTGAGGACCGAAAGCACACCGATCAGACGTTATACACCCGTGAACGGCGGTTCCAGGCACTTATCGAAAAAAATACCGATGCGGTCGTTCTGACAGACCCGGGCTCCGTCATAACCTATGCCAGTCCGTCAACATATACGGTTTTGGGGTATAAACCGGAAGAAGTATTGGGGAGGAGCGGATTTTCATTCATCCATTCGGAAGATGTGGAAAAAGCCAAAAAGGATTTATCAGACGTGGTCATGAATCCGAAAGAGTCAATTTTCGGACAATACCGCATGAAGCACAAGGACGGCAGGTGGATATGGATAGAAACCATCGGCAGAAGCTTGCTGTTTGATCCGGCAGTACAGGCCATCGTGATAAATTTCCGGGATATAACGGAACGCAAGGAGCTCGAACGTGCCAAAGATGAATTCCTTATGACTACTGCTCATCAGCTTCGCTCTCCGCTTACGGCTATACGCTGGAACCTGGAATCGATTATTGATCCGAAAATAAAACTCCCGCCGGCAATCAAAGAAAAACTCATGCGCATATTTGAAAGCAACCGGCTGATGGTAAAATCGGTAAACGAACTTCTGGATATTGCGCACATTATCCAGGGAAAACTGCCGAACCATCCGGAAAAAACGGATGTGGTAGCGGTTACATCGACACGGATTTCGGAAAACGCGGACTTTGCCAGACGGCAAAAAATACACATACGTCTCAACAGTAAACTCTCTTCCGTCAACGCTGTCGTCGACCCGAAACACTTACACGGGGCAATCGAGAACATTCTGTCGAATGCCATCAAATACAACACTCCCGGGGGTTCCGTCGTCGTCGATATACTCCGCCACCCCAGCGCCGTCGAGATCTCCGTAACCGATACGGGCATAGGGATACCCGTCGGAGAACAGAACAAACTGTTTACCAAATTTTACCGGACTACCACAGGAAAACTTGTCGACGCGCAGGGTGCAGGACTGGGGCTATTTATAGTAAAGTCATATGTAGAGGACTGGGGCGGAATCGTGACTCTCAAAAGTCCGGTTGCCGATAATCACGGGACGACCATATCAATAACAATACCGTTAAAAAAGGAGGGTTAGTATGAAAAAAATACTGCTTGTTGAAGACGACGTGACACTTCACGATCTGTATAAAGAAGCGCTTCAGCCTCATGATATCGAGCTCACCGCAGTAACCACGGGGAAAGAAGGCGTATCGCTGGCCATAACAAATCCGCCCGATATGGCCATTCTGGACATTATGCTGCCGGGAGGAATCAACGGGTTTGACGTGGCTCGGGAAATCAGACTGCATCCCAAGACCGCAGGAATCCCGATTCTTATCCTTACAAATCTGGATTCCGAACGGGAATCCGCTCTTGCGGTGAAAGCAGAGTATTTGGTCAAAACCAATACCCCGCTGGAAGCGGTCGTCCAGAAAATCAGGGAAATGCTCAAAATTACTTGACACCGGACGAACGAACATAGGAAAATGATGGTAATGACGAAAAGACCGGACGCAATGGTATATGCCGTAGCCTTGGGTGGGCTTATCATAATCGGCGTTGTGACGACAGCGATTATTAACGTCGTAAAAAACAACCAGAGTGCACCTACGGACATCCGCGCGAAAGCAGGAGTCGTAAACACCCTCAAACTTACCGGCACCGTTGACAGCGTGGATGAAACAGCCGGCACCATTTCCGTTTTGGACGTACAGTTTTCTTCAGAAAGCAGAAGCGGTAAACCGGTAAATTACGGAACATGGACCGTAACTCCCCCGAGAACTTTCAGTCTTATGACCGCCGTACCGGGCGCAAAAATTTCATTTACCGTCAACTCGGATTCCTTCGACGTTATGTCCAAACAGGTGGTTGCGGCAAACGTCACGATTCTTCAAAAATGAAATTCCGCTCGTTATGAGCGGGGCCGTATCACGGAGCCTCCCGGAGTATCTTCTATTTCGTAGCCTAAACCAAAAATCTCACCGCGCACCGCATCGGACTCGGCGAATTTCTTTGCTTTACGCAGCGCTTCGCGTTTGTCCGCTAACACGCGCACAGCTTCCGGCACCGGTTGTTCCGCAGGCAGAGATCCCGTTTCCGAAAGCCCAAGTCCCATCACCTCATCAAATTCCATGACAAGTTCGTATTTATCCTGGCTGGGTATATTGGACTTGATCACTTCCCATAGTACGGCCAGTGCCTGAGGTGTATTCAGATCATTGGAAAGCGCATCATCAAACTTCTCGCGGAATTCGTCCACTTGCTGTAGTTTCTCATCACCGAGAGACTGCCGGGCTGAAGCCTGACTTTTCAGATTGATGACGTATTTCCGGAGTTCTGCAAGCGCCGATGCAGCAGCGAACAGAGCCTCCCACGTAAAGTTCAGTTCATTGCGGTACTGGCTCGTCAGGTAAAAATACCGCAAAGCCAGCGGATCAACGCCCTTCTGTACGACATCTTCTATCGTGAAAAAATTTCCGAGACTTTTGCTCATTTTTTTACCGTCTACCCGCAAAAAATTATAGTGAACCCAATACCGGACAAACCGCTTGCCGGTAGCCCCCTCACTTTGGGCAATTTCATTGGGATGATGAACCGGAATATGATCAATCCCTCCCGTATGAATGTCGAATGAGGACCCGAGATACTTCATGCTCATGGCAGAACATTCTATATGCCATCCCGGAAACCCGTCTCCCCACGGGCTGAGCCAATGCATAGCGTGGTCCGCGAACCGGCCGGCACGTTTAAACCAGAGCGCAAAATCCGCAGGATGTTTTTTGTGCTCCCCTTCCTGCACGGACTGACGTGCTGCTGCCTTTTTTTCCTCCAATTTCTGACGGCCGAATAATGTTTCGTATCCTTCGAATTTCGTTACGTCGAAATACACGGCTTCTGGCGTATCATAGGCAAAACCTTTCAAGAATAATGTTTCGATAAGGGAAATCTGTTCCGAAATATGTTCGGTGGCTTTGCAGATGACATGCGGCCGCAGGACATTAAGGGCGTCCATCGAAGAATAAAAATGATCCGTGTAAAACTGCGCCACCTCCCATACGGTTTTGCCGTATTTTTTCGCGCCTTTCTCCATTTTGTCTTCCCCCTCATCCGCGTCGGAAGACAGATGACCGACATCCGTCACATTCTGCACGTGCATCACCTCATACCCGAACCGGGTCAGTGCGCGTCGCAAGATGTCATCACCCACATATTTCCTGCCATGACCGATATGGGCAAAATCATACACCGTCATGCCGCAGGTATACATGCCGACATGCGGAGATACCAGAGGTACAAATTCTTCTGTTTTACGGGTCAGTGAATTAAATAGTTTCATGTACTATAGTATATCAGTCCTGTCGTTTACCTTTGTTTTCTATGTTTGTTTGTTTGGCTTTTTTGCCGTACAAATCACCGCGCGGGCGCTTGCTGGAAGACTGCGGCAGCGATTTTTTAGCCGCTTCGGCCTGCTGCTTCTTCTCCATTTCTTTCTTCTGCTCTTCTTCTTTCTGGAGCTTTTCCCATACACTCATTTCTTTCGGACGGGATTTACCCGACAACTCTTCCAGTGCTGCCCGTGCGATTGCCCGTTTCGCCTCATCACTCGGACCGGTCTGCGCTTCTCCCTGTGTGCTTTCCTGAGACGGAGATCCGGCGGAGGCAGCGGATTGTTGTTTTGGTTTTTTTTGCCCCGAGGAAGCGCCTAAACTCTCCAGCGCCGTACCGACGATATCTTTCGGAGCCTGCACGGTTTCACGCGCCACATCTTTTGCTATCGTTTCAAACGACTCACCAATCTGCTGTAAGATACTTCCTGTATTTGCCATATTACACAAAGCCCAGCTGCTGTTTGGCTGATTTACTCATCCGTTCAGGACTCCACGGCGGATCAAACGTAAGGTCGACGTCTACCCCTTTGACCCCGGGCAGCTTCCCGACTTCGCTTTTGATCGGTTCTGAAATAAGGGAAAACAGCGGGCACCCGATAGTCGTTAACGTCATCTGAACGCATACGTTTCCTGTTTTTTTGTCTATGGAAACGTCGTAAATCAGACCGAGATCCCACAGTGACACGCCGATTTCGGGATCGGGAATGGATTTCAACACGTCTTCAATCTGTTTTTTGGTCACCATATCAGTATGCTGTCCTGCCTTCCAAAGCGCGGGACAATGTCACTTCATCAGCATATTCTATGTCGGCTCCTACCGGAAGACCATGCGCTAACCGGGTTACTTTTATAACACTGCCGTTTTGCTCTGCCAAATGATCAATTTGTTTCTGTATATACATGGCCGTCGCTTCCCCTTCCATATTCGGGTTCGTTGCAACGATAACTTCTTCTACCGGATAGTGCGCATCTTTTATGCGTTTGAGCAAATCCGCAATATAGATTTCATCCGGACCGATATTATTCAGAGGATCAATGCTCCCGTGCAGCACATGATATAGTCCGTGGAATTTCCCGGTTTTTTCAACCGACAGTACATCCGTAGGCTGTTCCACGACACACACGGTACGCGTATCCCGGTTAGGATTACCGCAGACGACGCAGGGATCGCGTTCCGTCACATTTTTACATATCGAACACAGGACAGTATTTCGCTTGAGATTTTCCAAACTGCTAGCAAACTGATCGAGATCTTCCTGCGGCACATGTAAAAGATAAAATGCCAGGCGCTGCGCGCTCTTGGGGCCTACGCCGGGCAGCCGCTCGAACGATTCTATAACCCGCGATAAGGATTTAGGAAGCAATGCCATATTGTACCGATCATTTTACTTGGTTTGCCCTTTGATTGCATCAGCAAGAAGCGAGGAAACCGATGCCACGATAAGCTTGGGAAACTGCTTGTGTTTGGGGATTGCGATTGTGTCCGTTACAACGACCTGATCTATCACGCTCTGCTGTAAATCCTGCGGTGCCGAACCGGCCAGCACTGCATGCGTCGCCAGAAAATACACGGATGTCGCCCCGTTTTGTTTTACAAACTCACTTGTTTTAAGAGCGGTGGATCCGGTATTGATGATATCGTCAAACATGATAACGGTTTTCCCCGAAACCTCGCCGTCCGTTCCTGTTACCTGCACCGTACCGGTCGCCAGGTCGCGGGTTTTGGCAAGATACACGACCGATACGCCGATTTCTTCTGCAAACCGTTCCGAGCGGGACTTTCCGCCTTTGTCCGGGGAAACGACGATAACATCGGACTTAGACATATCCGTGTGGGCAGAAAATAACCCGGCACCCAATACGGTATGTGTTGACAGCTCACTCACCGGAATACGGAAATACGGCACGACGTTTTCCGAATGCAGTTCTGCAGTAATCACCGCATCAAAGCCGGCAGCCTCTATGAATTTGGCTACTAACTGAGCTGATATGGCTTCCCCTTTGCGGAACGCCTTGTCCTGCTTGCTGTAGCCCATCCACGGGATGACGGCAGTCACTTTTTTCGCACCGAGATCTTTGAGGGCGGAACCCAACAGACACACCTCCACCAGATTCTGATCTGCCACTTCCGACAGCGACTGCAGCACGAACGCTTCGTGACCGGAAACGCTCTCACGCACAAAAACGCGGCATTCGTTATCGATAAAACGGGTAATTTCCGCGTCTCCCAGCGGAATATGAAGTGCATCCGCGACTGCAGATGCAAGAGGCTGATTTGACGTTCCCGAAAATAGTTTCATTACTGTAATCCTAACAAGGTAAGCACCTGTTCGTCCATGAGTGAGTCGACATGAAGATCAGGAGGAAACTCTGCAAAATCTTCTTTCGTAACCTCCCACCCCGTCGATACGATAATCACCGTCGCTCCGATAACGCGAGCGCATTCCGCATCACGCACGGTATCGCCGATAATAATTATGTCTCGGGGCGCAAACTCCCGTCCGAAATACGCCGTTGCTTTCGGCGGAATAAGCCTTGCCAAATCATTCCGTTCATCCGCTTCGTGACCATAGACACCGAATGCGATATCCGGCAGTCCGGCAGACCGGAGCTTCCAGCTTGCTGCGGGTCCCAGATTCCCGGTAAGCACACCCTCAGACAGATGCTCTGCTGCAATGACTTTTTCGACCAATATTTTCGCGTCGGGAATCACTGCGTACGAAGGCCCGCCGGCTTTTATGCTGTCCAGATACTCGGCGAACGCATCCCCGATATCACCAATCCTGTCCAGGAGCGCATCCGTTGTGACGCCATACTCTTTTGTAAATTCCCGGAGAATATACCGGTCGCCCATCCCGTTAAAATTTTTGGATTTCCACCGTTCCATCGTAAAAACACCGATATCCACACCGAACACTTTTTTTATGGCGTACGGAAACCGCTGAAGATTGTCTTCCATTCTTTGTGCACGGATAAGCGTACCGTCTATATCAAATAACACTAGCTTATTCCCCTGATTCATAGCGTGTCACTTTCTGCTTTCTTTATACGCCGCTTCGGTATATCAAGAAGCGCAAACATCGACTCGTCGATAAGGGTATTCACCACAAGATCTCCCCCTGCGATTACCAACTGCTCATAACTCTCCGTCATTCCCGTAGCGACGCCGACCGACACGACACCGGCTTTCTTGGCCGATGCAATATCGTGAATGGTATCGCCGACGACGATAATATCAGACTTCCGAAAACTCACACCAAAATGACGCTCCGATTTGCTGATAGCTTCCAACACCAAATCTCCGCGGTCTTCAACGGTATCTCCGAATCCACCCACCGAAAACGGGGCAGCAAAATCCGCGCTTTGGAGTTTAAGCCACGCGTTTTTTTCTATATTTCCCGTCACCAGGCCGATATGGATATGTTCAGATTTCTCCAGTATACCTATTAAATCGGCGGCTTCAGGAATCTTCGTGAAGTTTATATTTTTTTCCGCTATATGATGCGTAAGCAAGGTGTGAAAAAATTCCGCAGCGGCCGGAAACTTTTTTTCGAATTCATCTTTGGTCACTCCTAGCATCTCGGCAATTTCCCGAAAATACCTGCGTTCTACTTTCCCGTTTACCCGGGCAAGATCAAAATCCACCGGCAGATCTTTGTGATATACCTCCTTAAATACCTCCACCACACGGATACGCCACTGTTCGATACTCTGCCGGTCCGTCTGAACCAGCGTGCCGTCAATATCGAACAGAACAAGTTTTTTGCCGTTTGGTTTTTCGCCGTTTGTTTTCATGGGGTAAAAATCAGGCATTCCGTTTTCCGTATTCGGTCAGGGCAGTCTTAAGAAGAGCGACACACCGGGTAATCGCAGCCGTGTTGAGGACATACGCAATCCGCACTTCATTTTTCCCTCTGCCGGCTGTCGCGTAAAATCCCGCGGCGGGTGCTATCATCACCGTTTCATTGTTGTCCCGAAAATCCGTAAGCAGCCATTTACAAAAATCTTCCGCATCGGCAACCGGCAGACCGACAATGGTATAGAATGCACCTTCGGGCTTTGGTATCACGACACCGGGAATGGATTTCAGACCTTCGTATAACACGTCACGGCGACGGGTATATTCTTCATGGACGTCTTTCAGGTACGAATCCGGAACATCCACAAGTTTAGAAGCGATCGCCTGATCGACCAATCCGGATGAAAGCCGTCCCTGCGCGATGGCAAGAATGCCGGAGAGTACCTCTTCATGTAACGTTACCAGCGTCCCCAAACGCACCCCGCACAGACTATAGCGTTTGGACATACTATCAAGCACGATCGCTTTGTCCGGTATTTCCTGCATGAATGCAAAAAGCGACACATGCGTTCTGCCGTCGTAGGTGTATTCACGGTAGACTTCATCGGAAAGAAGGAATAATCCTTTTTCTTTTGCGATATCCACAAGCATGCGTATTTCTTCCGCGGTATACACGGTACCCGTCGGGTTATTAGGGTTACATATGAGAATTGCGCGGGTATTATCTGTTATGGCGTTCTCTATCACATCGCGCGTCGGCAGATGAAATCCGGTATCCGACGACGTAAGTATGCCTTTTAATGTCACTCCGTTTACTACGGCGTATGAATTGTAATTGGTATATAACGGCTCAAAAGTGAGCACTTCGTCACCGGGGTTACATACGGCAAACAACGCCATAGAAATAGCTTCCGATCCTCCGTTTGTCACCTGAATGTTTTTTGTACCGATAAACGTGAATCCCAACTTGCGGTAATATGTCTTCATCGCTTCCAGGAATTCAGGATTTCCCTGTGATTGGTCGTAGCCTATCGGATTTTTATCCCAATCCCGGAGCACATTCAGCATGACGTCGGGGGTTTTAATATCCGGGTCACCGATGTTAAGGTGATACACATGCACGCCTTCTTTTTTGGCGGCTACGGCAAATGGCACGAGTTTACGGATGGGACTTGCGGGAACCTGAGTAAGACGGGTTGATATCCTAGCAGATGAACTCATGTGGTTATTGTAGTCGGGAAACATGCAAAAATCCAGAGAAGAAGCGGTATTCACCAATCACCGAATGCTTCGCTCATCCTTTTTCGGTTCTGGCGGGGAATTTTCATCGATCGGACAGCGTCCCGGAGCTCATCTTTGTCTCCGCTTCGTGCCCATATCTCGTGAATAATGTCGCCGTCGCTGGCAGTGGACCGCGGATGAAATGTCTCTTGTTTCATCTCAGTGGCGAGGATAGCGAGCAACCTGGCTCTTTTATCCGGCGGAAGCAGTCCGGATGCGGCAGAAACAAAATCGGCCCTGCCGCCGTTTAATAAATAAATATCGAATGTGGTAGACCATGAGGAGTCGACAGAACGACCATCAACAAACGGCTGAAGCAATCGGACAACCTGCCGATCATATCGGGTTCTGATAGTTATCTCTTTCAGTGCGCGACGCACTTTACCCGCTGCCGTCTCTAATACGCCCATCTGTAATTATTGTAACTGCATGGTAATAATGAGCGCAATGTCATTTTCTGATAGACGACCGCAACCCGTACGGGTATAATACCGCACACTATGTTTGACGGAGAGCGTATTGTCATGCAGAAAGAGAAGCTGACGCGCGACGTGAAGTTTCTTCTTAGAAACGGGGCGGTGCCCATTCCCCGGGCATCGTTTGATATCCCCCTTATTACCAGAGACTCCCCGCGTCGGGATGTGCGCGACGCTGCAGAGGGAATTTTTGAAGACATGCTCGACCACGTCGACATCAGAATACCGCATGAACTGTATTTTCCGTACCGCAGACAATGGGAATCATCGGACGCCAGAACGACAATGGAAGCATTCGATGCGCTCTGTGATAATCTGCATACGCAAATGAAAGCGTTTGACGTCTCGAGGGAAATGTTCGGATTCCGGACGACCGTTTATCCCATTGTATTTCCCTGGGGCAGGAGCAACCGGAACGTATTGATTGCAGATATCACAAGCGGCATATCCACACGGTTAGGTGACGGCCAGCGATACCATGACGGGCATCAGTGGACATTCAGCCAGATGAAAGGCCGGCGGACTCACACGGGACACCTCTATGTCCGCGGGATTCCTACGTAACGTAACGGTTATGTCCCTTCCTGCCAGCTTCCGAGGTAATGTTCCTGCTCGCGGGTAAGCTTATCAAGCTTCACTCCCATCGCAACAAGCTTCAGGCGCGCAATTTCCGTATCCATGGCACGGTCGATATGGTACACCTTTACGTCTAACTTGCCTTTATTTTTTACAAAAAATTCCGCAGCAAGTGCCTGATTGGCAAAACTCATATCCATCACCTCGGCCGGATGCCCCTCTGCTGCAGCCAGATTAATCAGTCTTCCCTCTCCGAGAACGAATATCCGTTTTTTGCCCAGGATATACTCATCGACAAACGGCCGGATGCGGCGCTTTGATTTCGCTTTTTTCTCCAGCGCGGCAATTTCAATTTCGACGTCAAAATGCCCTGAATTACATACGACCGCTCCGTCTTTCATGGCGAGCATATGATCAAGCGTGATGACACTTTTGTCACCCGTGAGCGTCACGAATATATCACCGATTTTGACCGCGTCCGCAATGCGCATGACGCTGAATCCGTCCATGACTGCTTCCAGAGCTTTGATCGCATCTACTTCCGTGACGACTACCTGCGCACCCATGCCGCGGGCCCGGGACGCAAGCCCTCTGCCGCACCAGCCATATCCGCACACGACCACGGTTTTGCCTGCGATTAACATGTTTGTCGCCCGCATAATCCCGTCGAGCGTTGACTGTCCGGTGCCATAGCGGTTATCGAACATATGTTTGGTGTCAGAATCATTGACGGCATACACCGGAATTTTCAGCGCCCCGTCTTTTTCCATTGCTTTGAGTCGGATAACGCCGGTCGTGGTTTCTTCGCTGGAACCGATCATTTCCGGTAATTGTTTGGTACGTTCTTTGTGAAGCAATGAAACCAAATCCGCCCCGTCGTCCATCGTGACATTCGGATGAGTATCCAATACGGCATTCAGATGTTTGTAGTATGTCTTCGTATCCTCTCCCTTGATTGCGTACGTCGGAATCCCGTAATCCCTTACCAAGCTGGCTGCGACGTCATCCTGCGTAGACAGCGGATTACTGGCGCACAGGGATAAATCCGCCCCTCCGGCTTTCAGAACCAGCATAAGGTTGGCTGTTTCTGCGGTAACATGCAGACACGCGGCAAGCCGCAGCCCTTTCAGGGGCTTTTCTTTGGCGAACCGTTCGCCCAAGATTTTTAGAACCGGCATCTGATTTCCTGCCCATTCAATGCGGTTTTTACCACCCGGTGCAAGGGAAAGATCTTTCACATCATGAGAAACTGATTTTGCCATATGCCTCCTTATCAATAAATGTATATAAGTATTTGTTCGGATATCAAAAGGTAAACTATTCGGTTACGAGGGGCAGAAACAGATGTACTTCGTTTATATAACTCCCTTTATATGCAATCGCTCCCGGTATGATTCCCGCTTTCTGAAATCCCAATTTTTCATATACCCGCAGAGCAGGCGCGTTATTCTCGAAGCAGGACAACGTGAGCAATCGTAATCCAAGCGCTTTTGCCTCGTCAATAAGGGATTTCATCAGTTCCGTTCCGATTCCCTCATTCCGGAACGCAACCCGCAGCGATATTCCCATACTTCCCACGTGACGATGCCTTCCTTTACCACGGTTCACCCTGCCGTTACCGGCAAACACACCTCCGACATATGCCATGATATATATGGATTCCTTCTGCTCCACTTCCTGCATCATGCGGCTGAAAAAATCGCGCTCTTCGTTTTCCGTCGGCGGCGCATCAAGAGCCACAAACGTGTCCTCAGAACCGATATCACATGCAAATGAATACATATCGGCAAAATCCGTTTTTTTGGGATACCGGAACACGACGTCATTGCCTTTTTTACTGCGGAACGATGTAAGCAGTTTGTTCATGAAAACAATCAGAGCGGAAGCGGCTGGTTATAGTTTTCTTTATACCGGCTGATGAATTCGTCTTTCGTATAATGATGCGTGACGGTTCCGTATTTTTCGACCGTGTACACCGCGGCTACTGCCCCCATCTGTCCTGCTACCGCAAGATCAAATCCTTTGAGATAACCGGCCAGAAATCCTCCCCTGAACGCGTCGCCCGCCCCGGTAGGATCAGAGACGTTTTTGGGTTTGGCTGGCTTGATGTGCACTGCTTCATGCCGCGTCTCAATGACTGCCCCCTGAGCGCCCAATGTCGTGATAACCGCTTTGGGTCCCATCAGAATAAGTTCCTCGTGGGTAATCTCCAGTTTTTGTTCCATGAGGGCAATTTCATAGTCGTTGCCGATGAGAAGTTCCGCACCCTCTATGGCGGTTTTAAGATCATCTGCGGAAAAATTGCCTATCTGAAACGCAGGATCATAGAGGTACCGCAGTCCCTGCGTGCGGCACTCGGCAACAAATTTTTTCATCGCATCAGGATCATTGGGACCTATCACGACAAAACTCTGTTTGTCGGGCGTCACCACTGAAAGTTCTTTGTTGTATTTCGTCGCCCCCGTATAAAACGCACCGATCTGGTTATCGCTGGAGTCGGTGATGACATGGTAGCTTCCGCAGGGTTCATTTGTTACCACGTTAATCCCTCCGCTTTCTATACCGTGTTGCTCGAGGAATGTACGGTAGTCTGAAAAGTCATTGCCTGCCGTCGATACGATATAGGGATCCTCTCCCAGAAGCTTCAGGGTATAGGCAAGATTGCCCGCGGTGCCTCCCAGATTTTTGGAAAGCTTGTCCGCCAGGAAACTCAAGGAAATCTGATGAAGTTTATCCGGCATGATCCGGTCGGCAAACCGGCCGGAAAAATTCATGATATAGTCGTACCCTAACGAACCCGTGACTATTTCCTTCATTATTGTTGGAAATTTTTGGAGATTTCGGCAAGCTTCATCGCTGCTGCCTGCTGGCTTTTTTTAATAGCCTCATTTAATGCGCTCTGCACTTCCTGGTTTGCCACGCCGTCAATCTCGACAATTTTGACATTCTGATTGCCGGATATAAGGATACGGACATTGCCGTGTGTCACTTCAAATTCCTCCTGCTCCAGCGCCTGCTGGATCTGCAGCGCCTGTTTGCGCATCGCGTTCACGTCACCTAATGCTTTAAATGGATTAAACATATACCCTCCTTTGATTTATTTTTTTCCCAAGACTATTTCTATTTTAACCTTCTCGCCGAATAATTTCTTCAGTACATCAGCCAGAACCTGTTTTGTGCGTATATCGGCCAATTTTTCCTGGTGAAATTTATAAAAGGCCTCAATGCAAACTATACCATCTTCGACACTCTTCGGTCTAGAGGAACGCAGCACCCCCGCAATGGAATGATTTTCGGGTTTGGTTGCCGCAATAAAATCCGGCCAATGTTCCACAAGCTTATCAAGCGTCAGAAGACCCAAAGACACATGTGCAGGCTCCTCGCGTTGCTGCTGAGCCGGTGCTGCGGCCTTAATCGGTGTTTCTGCCGATGGCGCTGCGGAAGGCTGAACCGGTTTGGCGGGCAGCGTTTGCCCGGTTGACTGTGTATTCGGTCCCTGCTTTTCATGCGTAAGGGCGGCCGACAGCGCAAACAGTTCAATCACGGCAAGTTCAAGCGGAAGCTCTGGGATCGGCGTATACCGCAATTCCCCGTATGCTTTCGTAAACAGAAACATTGCCCGCTGCAGTTTTTCCCTGTCAGCAAACACTACCGGAGTGCTCACGGTTCCGTTTATCTGTCCGATAAGATTTGCCCGAAGATACAACAGCACGTCGGTAATCAGCGTGCGCATATCCATACCTTCCTCTGCCGCGGCTTTTATCTGTGCAAGGGCGGATGTTTGCGACGCATCTTTCCCGTCAAGATACGATACAAATCCGGCAACAAACTGACCAGTCGATAATGAAAGTGCCGCATCGATATGCTCCAGTTCGATTTTTCCTTTGTGAAAGCTTACCTGCTCCAAAAATTTCACTGCGTCCCGGAATGCACCGTCGGAAAGTTCTGCTATCCTACCTAGCGCCTCATCGGATATGGAGATTTTTTCCGCCGTAACCACCCGGGTTAATGCATGAAGCAATTCCGTTTTACTCGCTTTGGCAAACCGCAGGATCATACAGCGGGATGTAATCGTCGCCGGAACCTTATGTGCGTCCGTCGTCGCCAGCACGAATACCGCATGGGCAGGCGGTTCTTCCAGAGTCTTAAGCAGTGCATTGAATGCTTCGGTTGTCAGCATGTGCACCTCGTCGATAATGTAAATCGTGTAGGTTGAAGAAACCGGAGACAATCCAATGCGCTCCCGAAGCAGCCGGATCTCATCTATGCCGCGGTTGCTGGCTGCATCCATTTCCACGACATCCATGCTCGTACCGTTTGAGATGGACATGCACTGTTGACATGTGCCGCACGGACCGGATTTGGTCAACTTTACACAGTTAAACAATTTAGCAATCACCCGGGCGGCCGTCGTTTTCCCCGTACCTTTAGGCCCGGTAAAAAAATACGCGTGCGGCAATTCTTTGCGGTCTTTAGAAAGCAGCGCCAACAACTGTTCTCTGACTTTTGCGTTATCGATTTCGTCGATGACCTGCGGGCGGTATGTGCGGTAAAAAGACATATACGAATCTATATGACACTACTCTTCGTGATGGTTACCCAAAAGGTGTTCCAATCCGTGAAGCACCAATTCTACTATCTTCTCATCAACTAATTTATTTTCTTCCGTCGCTTCGCGGACGGCTTCGGGATAGGAAACGACAATGTCGCCTAACCGCATAACACCGTCGGGAACATCAACAAACGGATGTGCTGGCTGACTCGCGTCATGTTGCGGGAATGAGAGTACGTCCGTCGTGTAGTCTTTCTTGCGGTAACCGGCATTGAGCTCACGCATGCGTCTGTCTCCGACAACAGTCACGCTCACTTCGGCGGCACTCGTTACCCTGCCGAGAAGCGCCTGTATGATCGCTTCTGTAACTACGGATTTTTTGACCGGAAAATGGGACTCAGTCTGAAAAAGAACGGATATCATTTCTGTGTGTACAATATACCAATCCGGTATTATTTGGAAGACAGCAGTTGCTTGAGCATGATAGATACGCGTCCGCCGTCAGCTTGCCCCTTGGTCGCTGCCATAGCGCGGCCCATCAATGGCCCGAAATCTCCGCCGGCTGCAGCTACCGGTTCCAGCAGCTTCCTAAGATCCTCGTCGCTTATTTGACTGGGAAGATACTTTTCCAGAACCCCCAGCTGTGCGCGTTCGTTTTGCGCCAATTCCGTGCGTCCCGCTTTGGTAAACGCATCAATGGATTCACGGTGCGTTTTCACCTGCTTCTTCACCACGTCCAACACGTCATCATCGGTCACTTTGGCGTCACCCTGAGCGCCGTATTTGGCTATAGCGACATAGTTTACGGCTGCCAACAGAAACCGTACGGTATCCACCGTAACGGTATCATGGGCTTTCATGGCAGCAGTAAGCTGCGCGTGTAAATCATCCAGTAACATACCCGTATATTACCGCATCGCCAATTTGCGGTTTCTCTTCATGCGGCGCGCAAGTTCCTTTTTCTGTTCTTTGCGCTTTTCCGCCGGTTTGATGTAATGTTCACGCTTTTTAAGATCCTGCAAAATCCCTTCATTTAAGACTTTGCGCATAAATTTACGGATCAATGCATCTGATGTATCGCCTGGTTGTGCTTTGACAAATACCATATAAATAAAAACACCTCACTTTCCAATGTGTGATTGTATCTTCCTTGCCACTTCTGTGAAATCTTTATTCGACAGTTTTTTACCGGGAAGTGACTGCATTATACCACCTCCGTCCCCATCAAAGCGAGGCATAATATGGACATGGAGATGCCGCACTCCCTGCGGCTCTCCATGGTTGATGCCGATGGATAGAATGCGGGTATCAAATGCTTTTTCTATCGCGGACGCTACGTTTTGCACACCTGCCCACAATACTTCGAGTTCGGAAGATGTATAGGATAATATCGTATCTCCGTGCTTTTTGAGAATCACCATCGTATGTCCGTCTGTGGCCCCATAAATATCCAGAAATGCCCGGACATGTTCGTCTTCGTATACCGTAAACGAAGGGATTTCGTTTGCAACCAGTTTACAGAACAGACAGCCGTTCATGCGCATACCTCTTTCATAACGTCGATCAACTGGATGAGTGTCCGCGTGGAAGGCCTCATGTCCGGATTTTTGGCGCTTCCGTTTAACACCATATGGCGTGAAGCATGCAAAAACCATGTTGCGTCCGGCTCATCGCGTTTCAGACGCTCATACAACGGAGTAAGATCGATAGCTTCATCGGGCAACGATTTGATACGGACGTATCCTTTTTTCGCATCCTTACGGATAACCAGGGCAAATCCGCGTTTTTGTGCCTGATGAATCACTTCATCGTTTACCGTCTCAAATCCGATGCCTTTTCCCCACCTGGTCGTAAATTCCACGGCGTGGTCGAGTTCTTTTTCCGCCCAGATTTTATTCAGCATCACCTTATAAATACCGTCGAGAGACTGGAATCCGAGTTCCATGATTTTCATGGGATTATCCGCATGAATTAACCGCCATCCGTCTATCAAGGCGACCATCCAGAATTCCCAGTAATCAGCCGATGCATTGGGGTAATATACTTCGCGGAAATGATCCACATCGTTTATCACGGCCATCATACGTTCCAGTGCAGGATCTGAGCCATGAAGCTTTTTCACTTCCGCATAGACCAGCATGGCTGCGCAGATATCCGCATCCGTCTGGTGATGGTCATATTTCCCGAATCCCGTATCGACGTGGATAATTTCCGGATCACTATCAGGTGCCATCTTATGCAATGTCGTTCCGGCCGGCACAAACGCCAGACTAGCTTCCTCCCACCCCGGCCAGAACGTTTTGATAAGCCATACGCTGGTGATTGCATCAAGATCCGGACCGATATGCGCGACAATGGTTTTCATGTATGTAGTATACCAGATATTGCTGCCTGTCCTTAAAGACATATACTGGTTTGACAACAGGATGCTTCCGGGACTATGATCGCGCGAGCATGTCAAGTTCTGTTGCTATAGAAGCGCACGTCAGTCTGCTGGGACGATTGTTCGGGTACAGACTGGAACATCAGCCTATTTCACCGCGTCTGAGCCGCCGAAGCGCCCAGCCTGCTTTGGAATCCTGGACTGCTGCCGGCATACGTTTCCAGCCGGATACTCCTATGCGGATCCGGGCAAACGGAGGTCTGTTCGGGCCGACCGCGGAAGTTGAAATTTACCCCTTGGGCAAAAAAGTACGCACTCCCGATGACATCCGCCATACGCATATTCCGCTACCGCCGTACGTACGGACATTCGGAATTCTCAGGGTGAGCCGTGGCTGATATAAAGGGCTCCTCTCATGCCCTGACGGGAAGCTGTCCTGCGACAATATGCGACACGATCTCATCCACGCGCCTCAGGTCGGTTTTTCCGTTTAATGAAGCGATAACGCGCTTACCCTCCGGCGAATGAGAAAAATAATTTTTCCATTCCTTTGCAGCTTTCCTGATTTTTTTCCGTTCTTTCGAGGCAGGGCTCGCTCCGTCCATCAGCACGACAATAGGAGCGTAGAAAAAAAGTTTCACGAATTTAGTGAGATTATGCCAATACGATTCATTGCGGAACGCCTCATCCGTAGTCTGCAGTTTTTGGGGCGCTTCGCGTTTCGCCTTTTCGAACGCTTCCCATGCACTGCCATACGGGATGACCGACTGAATTTTCGTAATCTGCCGGGTTACTTCTTTGGAAATCGGACCTGTGGGACGAAACGTATATTCCATCCGCGCACGGAACCGTTCTCCCAGAGTCTGCTTTTTGAATTCTCCCAGTTCAGGCATGGTAATTAATATGATTGACCGAATAACCACCTGTGGGTAGCCGGTTTACCGCAATGGACACACACACCCTTTTCCTCTGTCGCCCCGAGCGGGAGGCACCGGGTAGCAGCTTTTGTCGTTTCTTTTATCGCGGCCTCACAGGATGCTTCTTCACACCAAAACGCACGGATAAATCCGCGGGTAGTTTTCATGATATCCTCAAATTCGGCAAACGTACCCACGTCCCTCGTATTATCGTTCATGTGCTTTAACGCTGTTTCATACAGCGAGACTTGGATATCCTCTAACAGTTTTTCTATCTTCGGAAGCATTTCCTTGCGCTCAACCAGCACTTTTTCACCTGTGTCCCTGCGCGCCATGGTAACGGTGCGGTCTTCCATTTCTTTACGCCCGACTTCCAGGCGGACCGGCACTCCTTTGACTTCCCACTCGTTAAACTTCCTGCCGACTGACTGACTGTCCCGGTTGTCCAGCCGCGCGCGGATCCCTTGTCCTACCAATGCGTCACGGACTTCACCGCAATACTCCAACAGCGCTTCCTGCCCATCATCGCCTCTGAAAATAGGTATGATCACTACCTGGATGGATGCAATCTTGGGAGGCAACACGAGCCCGCTGTCGTCTCCGTGTGTCAGAAACAATCCGCCTAAACTGCGGGTAGAAAATCCGAACGATGTCTGCCAGACAAATTCGGATTTCCCGTCGCGCGTCTGAAACGATATGTCAAACGATTTGGAAAAATTCTGGCCCAAATTATGACTCGTACCTCCCTGCAATGCTTTCCCGTCCGGCATGAGCGCTTCCACCGTAAATGTTGTTTTTGCACCTGCAAATTTTTCGGATTCACTCTTTTTTCCCATAACGACAGGTACGGCAAAGTAATCCTCATAAATCTGACGGTACCAATTGAGGGCTTTCATAACCATTTCCATCGCTTCTTCCTCTGTTTCGTGCGCGGTATGCCCCTCCTGCCACAAAAATTCCGTCGTACGCAAAAACAAATACGTCCGCTTTTCCCACCGGACAACGTTGTTCCACTGATTGATAAGCACGGGAAGGTCGCGCCAGCTATGCACCCATTTGGAGTACATATCGTACATGATGGTCTCGCTTGTCGGACGGACAACCAGAGGATCTTTGAGCTTCTCTCCTCCGCCGATTGTGACTATTGCCAATTCCGGGGAAAAGCCGGCAACATGCTGTTTTTCTTTTTCCAGCAGCGAATGCGGAATAAACAGCGGAAAATATGCATTCTCGATCCCGGACGAACGCATCATACGGTTTAAGGCGTCCTGTACCGCTTCCCAAAGCGCATATCCGTACGGACGGATAACCATGCAACCTTTTACCGGCGCGTAATCCGCAATTGTGGCTTTCAGCACCACATCGGTATACCAATCGGATAAATTCTCACTTTTTTTCTTCAGTTCTTTTTTTTCGAATTGTTTCATATGTATTTGTCGTTGCGAGACCGTTCCGACGGCGCGGCAATTTCGCCGGGTTTGCTTCGTCGCTACGCTCCTCGCAATGACCTCCTGTTTAGTATAATCTTCCTCCGACTATTGCATCATCTTTATCAGGAACAATCAAGACGCACTCGTGATCCGTGTCCGGGACGCCGAGTGTCAACACTTCAGACATAAATGGCCCGATCTGTCGAACCGGAAAATTCACCACACCCAGCACTTTTTTTCCGACCAGTTCGTCTTTTTTGTAATATTTCACCAGCTGTGCACTCGATTTCTTTTCACCTATTTCGCTGCCGAAATCTATCGTAAGCTTATAGGCGGGTTTACGGGCTTCCGGAAAATCATCAACTGCAGTGATAACGCCCACGCGTATATCCAATGCTGCAAAGTCATCGTATGTAGCCATAAAAAATCCCTCCCCTACGCATATCAGGCATATTTCCTGATATGTAAGGGCGAGGGTGTGCTCGCGGTACCACCTTACTTACTTCTTAATTGTAAGCGTTACGTGCTTTTTTCGTCCCCGTTCTTAGCGGAGCCGCTTTGTTCCGGTCGGATCACGGAACGCGTTTCTTCCTGCTCCTATAGTAACACAGCACTCTTTTCCAGGTCAATAAACTCCGGTCGCTAATGATTTCGGTTGTTATCTTTGTTGTCGTTATTATTGTTGTTGTCTTCCTCGGCGTTATTAAAAATATTTTGAAGAACCGGAACGGGAGTGCTTGTCGGAGGAACTTCCGTAGGTTCAACCGTCGGAACCGGCGTTTCGGTCGGAGTGATACTTTCCGGAAGCGCATCAGACATCGATTCCAATTCATTGATCGTATCGTCGATTTCCTCCTGAACGGTACTCACCGCATCATCTACTGGAGGCGCAACCTGATCCACCTGCTCCTGTATGATCGTACCCTGTTGCTCCTGCTGCTCCAGAGCGGCTGCCACCTGCTGCTGTTGCTGCGGCTGCTGCAGTTGAGATTGCAGTTGCTGAAGCTGTTCCTGCTGCTGCTCGAGCTGAGAAAGCAGTTGCTGCGTTTGCGGCTGCTGCAACTGCTGCCTGAGTTGTTCCTGCATCTGCTCCACCTCATCCAGCTGCTGCTGAAGTCGTTGCTGCAATTGTTGCTGACTTGTTCCCGCCGTTTTTGTTTTGGACGCTAAACGTGTAGACTTGGCTTTTTGCGCTTTCAACTCCTTTGAGACTCCCTGAAGTGTCGTAATATAATTTTTAGCGGCTTCCCGCTTTTTTTCCTGCGTAGGCGCCCGTTGAATCATGACTCTGGTTGATTTAATCTGCGCGGAAAGCTGCGACAACCCCTCTGACGACTGATTTTTGGCAAGAAGTACTTTGGCTTCCTCCATGCGGCGCTTCGTAAACTGTGCGTTCAGCTGCGCTTCAGTATCATAGGAAGGACGTACGGCAAGTAAAATTGCCTGCTCAAATGTACGCTTCACGCCGAACATCGGTTCTCCGGGCAGACTGCTCCACGATGCAATAATAAGAACGGTGGGAGCTGCAAAAAGCGCGATAAAACCCCAGGTCAGGTAATCCACGACTTTATTCATTACTATTACAGTACGTGATAGGAATAGATGCTGTCAACAGCAGCGTAATGTGTCCCACATTAGCCCCGGACAAGGCGGAGAATATCGTTTATGGACACAAGAAGCACGAGAGCAAGCAGGATAATCATACCCACCTGATGGGTGGATTTCTCAAACGTGGGACGCACCTTTTTTCCGAGAAGTTTTTCCAGGAAAACAAACGCCAGACGTCCTCCGTCCAAAGCCGGTATGGGAAGCACGTTTAATACGGCAAGATTTAATGACAGGATGCTGGCAAATTCCAGCACTGCCTGAAAACCAAACTTTACTGCCTGACCGGTTACCTGTGCTATTCCGATCGGGCCTGCGACATCCGCCTGCGGCGGACGGAGGGTTACCAATCTCCAAACGGTAGTTCCCAAAGAGACAAGCATATCGCGGGCACGGGAAATATTTATCGTAAGCGCTTTACCGGGGGCTTCCGTTACCGAATATTTCTTAAGTTCCAAATCGGAAACGGCAACACCCAAAGGTCCTTCTCCTGGAGGAACTTCCGTACGCGGCACTGCAGTGACGGTCGTCTCCTGTCCGTCCCGCTCGACAAAAATCACGATCTCACGTCCTTTATTGGCTCCGACAAATCCGATCAGATCACCCGGCACCCGTACGTCCGTACGCGATTCCCGGCCGACCGCAACTCCACGCACGACATCGTTTACCGCAAATCCTGCTTTTTCCGCGGGAGAACCTGCGACAATGCGCTCTATGCGAACGTTACCCGACGGTTCTTTGACCCCGGAAACCAGAAGTCCTGCGGTGATGGCGACCGCAAGTGCAAAATTCATAAACACGCCGGCGATAAGAATCGCTGACCGTTCTTTTTTGCTGCGGGCCCAGAAATATTCCTTACGCGTAAGCTTTTTTGCGGTATCCTGTGCGTCTGCCTCGGCATCTTCTCCTGCCAGCCGGACGAATCCTCCGATCGGAAGCCAATTGAGTGAATACAGTGTCCGCCCTATCTGTTTACCCCAGATCCTTGGCGGCAATCCGAGACCGAATTCTTCTACACGAACACCGACCCACCGCGCCACGAGAAAATGTCCCAATTCGTGAATCAGGACGAGTATTGTGAGTATGACAAGAAACGTAACGGCAGTGAGGATCATTTGGTGTTATACCTGCAAGAGTTCGGCCTCTTTCTTCTCTCCCATCGTTTCTATTTCCGCAATCATTTCATCCGTCAGTTCCTGAACTTTTTTCTCTCCGGCTTTCTGCTCGTCTTCACCGACATCTTTGCTGTCCAGTGCATTGCTCAATTCTTTCATGGCGTCATGGCGCACCTGCCGCACCATGACTTTTCCGGCTTCCAGCTTCACCTTCACAAGCTTGATGTATTCCTGCCTGCGTTCTTCGGAAAGCGGCGGGATGCTGATACGCAAAATCTCCCCGTCTACGATGGGGTTGAGCCCTACATTCGCCGCGGCAATTCCCCGTTCGATCTCGGCAATAATGGACGGATCGTACGGACTGATAACCAGCGTCTTGCTGTCGAGCGTCGATATGGTCGCTAGCTCCATCACCTTCAAGTGCTGGGTGCCGCCATATACGGAAACGACAATATTCTCGACTAATGCCGGAGTTGCTCTGCCGGAACGGATTGATGAAATATCCGTGCGTGTGACCTCTATCGCTTTTCTCATGCGGTCACGGGTGGAATTGAGAAGTGCATCTATCATCTGACTATGTATATTACGTGAAGCAAACGCGTTTCGTCAAGACAATCAAATGGCATGCCGGGTGCGTTACTCTCCCAACTGCATACGCGTGAACCGGGCAACGGTGATATTTTCGCCGACTTTGGCAATCGTAATTTTCACCAGCTGCTCCATGCTTTGTCCTGCATCACGGATATAGGCGCTGGCAAGCAGTGCTTTCACATCCTTAGGATTCATTGCCGCAATCTGCAGTGTTAATTCGTGGGCGAGATTTTTAAACTCATCGGTCCGCGCGACGAAATCCGTTTCGCAACGGAGCTCGACTAATACGCCGACCTTGCCGGTCGCATGCACGTAGGAGGCGACAACTCCCTGGGATGTTTCCTTGCCTTCTTTTTTGGCTGCTTTCTCAAGTCCGCGTTCGGTCAGTAACTTTTTCGCCTTGTCGTAGTTTCCTGCCGCGTCTTCCAATGCCTGACGGCAATCAGCCACACCGGCAGACGTTTCTTCCCGAAGTTTTTTGAGATCGTCGATAGAAATTTTCATGTATATTACTCCGTCTTCTTCGCAGCTTCCTTTTTTACCGGTTTTTCCTGCGCTGCAACTTCCGGTTTCGCTTCTTCTTTAGCCGGTTCCTTTTTCTCCTGTGCGGCTTTTTTTGCCTCTTCTGCTTTGGCGGCTTTCGCAGTTTCTTTTTCCAGTTTTTCATGACCCTCGCGGTACGCTTCGGCAATAGCTGAAATAATCAGCTGAACTGATCCTACGGCGTCGTCATTTGCCGGAATCACGTATGTGATATCCGAAGGGTTTGCGTTAGTGTCAACGATACCGATGACGGGAATATTCAGACGCTGCGCTTCCCGGACTGCTGACTGTTCTTTCCGGACATCGACGACAACGATTGCTTTCGGCAACTCGTTGAGCATCAATACTCCCTCGTAATCCACGTTCAGACGGCTTAAGTAGCGGCCCATTTTGGTCTGTTCATGTTTAGGAAACTTTTTCCATGCTCCGCTGGCCTGATCAGTCATCATTTTATTTATTTTCTGGATATTTTTGTGCACACCTTCCCAATTTGTCATGAATCCGCCGATCCAGCGCTGGGTAAGGTACGAAGCCCCTGCTTTGATCGCTGCTTCACGGACGACTCCGCGTGCCTGACGCTTGGTACCGACAAACAGCGCGGTGCTGCCGTTGCCTGCAAGCTCGGAAATAAATGCCAATGCGGCATCTAATCCTGCTTTGGTTTTGGCCAAATCAATGATATGAATACCGTCTTTTTCCTGCCAGATGAATTCTGCAGCTTTCGGATGCCAACGCTCCGCTTTGTGACCGAAATGACACCCCGCCTCCAATAATTGCTCCAGTGTTATGTCTTGCATAATAGTTTATAAAAAAACACGCGATACGCGCGTGTTTACATCGCGTATCTCTTGACCTTCCATCCGATGCCCTTACAGGGAGAGATACATCTTCGGATGTGCGTGATAAAGACAGTATACAATAAACGCAAAATTTACACAACCCCTCTAGCGCCTCCAAACCCGGTTTCTTCCCTGTCTATCAAATCCGGCCTTCGTGTAAATCCCTTTATCTTCCGATTCCGGTGAAGGACTCAGGGCTATTACTTCATTTACATCCATTCCTTGTTTTATCGCTTCAAGCAATATGCGCGCGTATCCGTGATTTTGCTCCCAGGATTTCGTCCGCAAACTATGGATGGTAAAGCTCCCTTCATGCTCGTTCAATTCCCCCTCCACAACTGCTTTTCTGCTTGCCTCAGGAAAACGATCGTCTTCAGGAATAACTATTTCTACCCTGTTCCCCGACCGCTGAATAAATGTCCTCACCACACCCTTTTTTAATGAGACTAACGTCTTAAACGGTTCGTAACCAAATTCATTCATATATTTATGGTACCAGAAAATTTTTACACAGCACAATTACCTCGTCTTTTATATTCAGCAATGTGTTATTTACCTGCAATTCTTTCTTTACGCCGGAAAGAAATCCCAATCTACCTTCTTTTGTGTCCGGTAAACGATAATGACTTACTTCAGAAATGACGGTGGAAATCCAGCTGCCGATCTTTTTCATCTCCTCTTCTTTCATTCCCCGGGTCGTTACGGCGGGTGTCCCCAGACGCACCCCGGAAGGATAAAACGGCGGATTCGAATCGTGCGGCACGCTGTTTTTGTTTACGACGATGCCGGCAACTTCCAGCGCTTCGGCGACGATATTGCCGATCACTTTCTGCGGGCGGAGGTCGATGACCATGAGGTGGTTATCCGTTCCCCCGGTCGTAAGGGCGATTCCTTTGTTTAACAACGTTTCGGCAAGCACTGACGCATTTTTTACTACCTGATGCGCGTATGTGGTAAACGACGGCTGACTGGCCTCTTCAAGCGCCACGGCTATCGCGGCGGTTACATTATCATGCGGCCCTCCCTGGAAACCCGGAAACACGGCTTTATCGATTTTTTCTGCCATTGCAGGATCTTTTGCTAACCCGGTATCGGTAACCATCAGCATCGCACCCCGCGGCCCCCGGAGCGACTTATGGGTGGTCGTCATCACAATATCAGCAAACGGCACCGGAGACGGATGGACGCCCCCGACGACGAGCCCTGCAATATGTGAAATATCCGCAAGCAGATACGCGCCTACGTCATCGGCAATCTGCCGCCATGCCCGCCAGTCATAAACCCGAGGATATGCTGTCGTCCCGACAACGATCATACGCGGCTTCACTGCCTTTGCCATTGCCGCTACTTTTTCTAGATTAATCATCCCGTCTTCTTCCACATCATACTGGCTCGATGTGAAATATTTACCGGAAAACGTGATATCCGGATGTCCATGGGTAAGATGTCCGCCTGCCGATAGCTTCAGACCCATAATGGCATCTTTAGGTTGAAGCAGCGCAAAAAATACCGCAGCATTTGCCGGAGATCCCGAGTACGGCTGTACGTTCACATGAGGAACGCCGAACAATTTTTTGGCGCGGTTTATGGCGATATCTTCTATTTCATCAACGAAACGGTTGCCCTGATAATACCGCTTATGCGGATACCCCTCGGAATATTTGTTGGTTAATACTGATCCCAATGCTTCGCGCACAGCCAGAGACGCGTAGTTTTCTGACGGAATCATTTCCAATACGTCCTGCTGACGCTTGGCTTCAGACGCGATAAGCCGGGAAATTTCGTGGTCCATAGAGGAATTATATCACTTAGTGCGTCTTCGTCTTTTCCGCTAACCGCATAACTGCAGGCTCGAAGGCACCGCAGATAAATGGACGGAGTGCTACGTCAGGAATATGGGCCCATGTCTCATACCGCAACATCTCCTGCGGTTCCTGGGTCAATCCGTCCTGGACGGATATGGTAAGGGGCTTACTGGTGTCAAAAAACTGACGGCCCCCGTTTGCCAGCGATATGCCGCCTCCGGTATCCGGAATCGTTTTATTGCCGCTTCCTTTGGCATATTCGATAAGTTCCGCTCGTGTAAACGGGCGCATCGTTGCTTTGGCACGTACCAGTACCGTCTGCGGCTCTGATACACCATGTTTATCGCACCGGACGGCTGTAATAGCACTTACGATTTCTATGGTTTTTCCTGACTGATCAATCGCTTCGGGGGCAGTGGTTGCCCATACCACCGGGTCACCCTGCGGTTTTTCATGAATAGTCAGCGATCCATCCGGCTGGTGCACAAACTGCACGGAATCGGTATACAGATACATATGTCCGCGTTCTGATTTAATCTTTTGAGCCTGATCAATCATCGCTTCGGAAAGTCCGCAAACTGCGCTGACCCAGGCTGCATCTTCACGTGCTTTTCCCTCTGCGATATACACGGGACGTTCCTCGGTATGCGGGGCGTTCTGTTTGATTCTCCATTCGCTGAATTCCGGATCTTTCCGGTCTATATCCCACTCCGGGAGAGCGGCTTTGTAGATGCGGTCTTTCTGATATCCGCCGTTTTTGGTGACAACGGTAATAGTCGGACGTTCGGTATTCATAGTTATAAAAAACAAAAAAGACCCTTGTCAGAGGGTCTTACCAAATAGAAAAAACTATAAATACCGGCAACCTGTTTTTTCGTTTGGTGAACCCCTGACACCGATTTTTACTATCGGATCTAGCTAATCCAGCTGCTCGCGAGCGGCTGGACGGGCTTCGTTACTTGAGAAAAAACCTATGTTAAACTAAAAAACGCTCAAAAAGCTTTCGAGCGCTTTTATTATTTATACCACCCGGGAACCTCCTTGTCAAGGAGCAACTATAGGATATACTTCAGGCGTACTTCCCTCTCCAAAAACCAGCCTGTAGCCTCCGGCAAGCGGGGTTTGGATCTTACGGCTCATCGCAAAGTCCATGGGCATCCGGAGGTATTTCATGAGGCTAAACCTGATCGGATCGCCGTGGCTAACCACCACAACCTCTTTCCCTTCGTGGCGCGTACGGAAGTCCTCAAGAGCGCTCCACACCCGGTCAGAAAGAGTTTCCATGGTTTCTGCGCCTTTTGCCGTATATTGAGGCAAATAGGACAATTCGCCCTTCGTATCGTCAAATAGCTTCATCGACACTCCTTCCAGGGTAGTTTTTACCTCCATAAGACGGTCATCAGGCACAACCGGGAGGCTGAGCGCATTTGCCAGTATTTCAGCCGTTTGCCGGGCACGGAGGACTGGACTGGAATAGACGGAAACGACGGCTTTGTCCGTAAAATACGGTATCAGTGCCATAACCTGACTCCGTCCATTCCCGGACAAGGGGAAGCCGCTCGTACTTGTCGGGAAAACGTACTCGGGGTTCTCGTATTCCCCGTGCCGGACCAGGTAAATCGTCGTCATGGAATAAGTTTTTTCTCCCGGAGAACCGCCAGAATTTTCTCATGAATTGCATCTTTGGAAAGAATCACGCCGTTTTCCGTACACTCAACCGTCACCCAATTTTTCCGCCGCTTCGCAAGTGACAGATACATCATTTCCGATTCCCGGCGGTGTTTTTCGTCCGCTTCCAAAATATCCTTCCCGTTGCCCAAATATGCGCGCTCACCTTTCTTCTTGGTAAGTTCCATACCGATTTTCCACGGAACATGAAGGTAAATCACGATATCCTCCCGGGGGATTTTATGAACCTTGTATTCCAACTCATCAATCCATTCCAAAAATTCCGGACGCATATTGTCCGGCAGTCTCGCCCCCTGGTGGGCCATGTTGCTTGTGGCATAGCGGTTACTCACGATGACGCCGCCGTGAGAAAGCCACGCATCCATTTCTTCTTTTGCCGATGCGCGATCCAGCGCATACGCAAGAGAAGCAAGATACGGGGACACGTCACTTCCGAACTCGCCTGCCAGAAATCGTCCCGCCAACTCACCATGGAATGAGCTGTAGTATCTGGGAAAATCAAATCCCTTTACCGCAATGTTATGATCTTTAAAATACTTCATGAGCAATTCTGCTTGCGTTGTCTTCCCGCTTCCGTCGCCGCCGTCGATCACGATAAGTTTCCCCCGGCGGTTTTTTTCCACATCGACCTGCTCCAGAAAATGCTTGAGCAGTATCGGCATGCTGTCTTCGTCATAATGTTCCAGAAATAAATGGTCGGAAGGATTGCCGGTGATCATGGCAGACAGCTCGTTGGGCGCATCCTTATAAAAAAGCGCTAACACCGGCTTATGGTGCGTGAGGGCGTATACCAATTCTCCGCCGACACCGCTACTGGGTTTCGTCACTTCAGCCACGACACAATCGGCTTCTTCAATTGCCTGCTTTTCACGGTAAAAAATTTCCTCTGCCGATTTGGCAGCATCTTTCGCAAGCTCCTTATGATCCAGAATCTGTTCGCCTGAGGTAAGACTATGCCCCAAGCGTTTGAGTTCGTTAATAATTGCCGTTTCCTGGGAAAGATAATCGCCGTTATTGGTGGTCGCCGCGGTAAAGTATATCTTCATATGTCTATAGTAGACATTCACCGTGAAATGTCAAAGCCAAATCGGGGAAATAGAATTTTGAGGAAGGAAAGACAGGACTATTGCGGTTTCTGATAGACGGAAAAACTAGCTCTGTTTACCCTGGGCGGGCGGGCACCGCGCGGTCCGACGTAGTCTTCATTGTAGAACGATTTTGGCAGCGATCCTCCTGCTTCCAGAATCGCCCGGATTTCAAGATAATGCGGATTTTCTGTTCCGGTAATGACAGGGCGCGCTTCTTTTTTGGTACTTGATGCTTTTTTCCTCATATAAGTAAATCCGGCACAGTGTATATTTCTTCGATAACATTGTCAACATTGCCTGTTTGCGGCTTCGTCAATCCCCAGCTCACTAAACACGTATGCATTCCTACCGACTTGGCCGGCGCCAGGTCGACAGCCTCACGGTCTCCGATCATCAGATGAGCCTCAGGCGGCAATCCGGTTTTCCTGAGAATATATCGAAAGCCATCTGGCTGTGGTTTATTAACCCCCACTAATTCTGCGGTCACTATTTCACGGAATATATCCGGCTGTACCCCTAAAACGGCAAGAGACTCCCGCACCTTTTCCACAATACCATTTACCAAAAAATAATGAGCATAGCCCTTTAATGCATTAAACATATCGATAAGCCGCTGATCACGGGACAAAAACGGCCGGCGGTCTTTATAGAGTTCGCACTCGATCGCTGCTTCCTGCACGGAAATACCGGCCAGTATTGCTGCTGTTTCGGTGCTACTGGGAGTCTTTATCTTGAATATTTTATGAAATTCCTCGACAGTCTTTGCTTTATCCCAGCCGGTATGACGCATAATCAGCTCATAATCAGCCTCGACAATCGCCTGCGTGAGTGCCGGAGTCGGCCGGTACAATGTGCCGTCAAAATCCCATATACAGACAGCGATGCCGGGAATATGATTCATATCCTGCTAGTGTACACTACCTTTGCCATGCAGTGCGTGCCGCACGATCGAGGTAAATTGTTCCTGCGCGTCCCTGTTCCTTGTGATATCAAGTGCATCCGTATGCACGACAACAACCGGAATGTTCGTGTTTTGTTCCAGCCATTTGCGGTTCAGTTTGTCCAATAATGTGAGGTAATCCGTCGGAATGGTCTGCTCGAATCCCCGTCCGCGGGAGGCAATCCGTTGCTCTATAACAGGAATGGACGTATCCAAAAAAACGATAAGGTCAGGATTCGGAAAATGAGGCGTAAATTCATGATAAATTTTCTGGTACAGCACCCACTCTGCATCATCCATATTGCCCAACTCGTACTGTGCCTGGGCATAGGAATAGACATCCTGCGTAATGGGCGTATCCTGTACGACTGATGTTTTCCCTAGCAGTGTTTTTGCCTCTATCATCTGCCGTATTTTTTCCATCAGGAAAAATACCTGCGAATGAAATGCCCATCTGCTCATGTCTTTATAAAACCTCGGCAAAAATGCATTTTCCTTTACATTTTCTTCTATGAGGGTGAAATTAAGCTCTTTGGCAAGCAGATTTGCTGCAGTTGTTTTACCGCTCCCCATCGTCCCCATCACCGCTATGTATTCGTGTTGTTCTTTCATATTGCATCTATGGGTTCTACCACACGCGGCCTTTCTTGACAATAAGAATCTGACAAGAGTAGCATTGGCACTAGGAAGGAGCACATTTACACAGAGAGCGGAAATTGTCCCGCGAAGCGGGATCTGGCTTTGCCAGAGAAATTAATAGCGTGTGGCCCAGCCCTTTGAGAAGAGTTGGGATACGAGGAAGGGGTCCCCAGCCTCTCGCGAGAAGCTGGGGAAATCGGACCTCTCCGGAAGTATCGGAGGGAGTATCTGCGGAAACCCCTCGGTGGCACTCCCCACCGCAATTCTTGCGAGAAACCCTGGTGTAAACCAAGGAATAGAACGCAACTGAAACGGAGCCCGCATCTCTTCTGATACAACAAAAACTCATAATTTTTTTCTATAACACGTGAGCGTGGTCATGCTCTGTAAGGAGGCACTATGTGCGGCATTTTCGGATATATCGGTAAGCAAAAAACAGCTCCGACAATTGTTCTCGACGGACTCAAAACACTGGAATACCGGGGGTACGACAGCTGGGGTATTGCTGTGGTTCCCGTACAAAACGGGGACGGTCAAACCATTATCGTCAAAAAGAAAGCCGGAAAAATCGGCAAGGCAACCGTTGCCGATTTGCCCAACGGCACGCTTGCGTTCGGACACACCCGCTGGGCGACGCACGGCGGAGTCACGGACATTAATGCACATCCGCATCTGGATTGTACGGGCACTATTGCCGTAATTCATAACGGTATCGTAGAAAATTACGAAACCCTCAGGGCAGGGCTTATAAAAAAGGGCCATCGTTTCGTTTCGGAAACAGACAGTGAGGTAATAGCCCATCTGGTAGAAGAGTATCTCAAACGCTTTACCGTATCCGCGCGGGACGCGGCTCCCGCGTTTTCAAAAGCAGTACAGGCGGCATTTAACGATCTGGACGGATTAAACGCCATAATCCTCATTAATACCCAAGCGGATGAAATGGTAGCAGCCCGAAACGGCTCCCCGTTGGTAGTCGGCTTCGGAAACGGAGAGAATTTCCTGGCCAGCGATCCGTCGGCACTATTGCCGCATACTAAACAAGTCCATTATCTGGAAGATAACGAGATGGCGGTCGTCTCAAGAGGCGGCATCCACATATTTGACGCAAAAACAGGGCTAAGAATCCGCCCGCGCAAACAGCAGCTTACCTGGACTGCGAAAGAAGCGGAAAAAGGAACGTTTCCGTATTTTATGCTTAAGGAAATTTTTGATCAGCCGGGCATGCTGTCAGAAATTTCCGCTGAATCGACACAACAGGCGATGCTGCTGGCTCATGAGCTCAATACGGCGCCGAGAATATATATCGTCGGAAGCGGAACCAGCGGGTATGCTGCCAGATCAGCATCATATCTGTTTGCCACTGTCGCCCAAAAACTTACTAACTGGAGCAGTCCGACGGAAATGCATCATCATATCGATCTGCTTCCGCGCGGCAGCATTATTGTGGCTCTTTCCCAATCAGGAGAAACCATGGACCTTATGGAAGTTGTCAAACGCGCAAAAAATAACGGCACCAACGTCATGTCGCTTGTCAATGTCGTGGGGTCATCTCTCTGGCGCATGGCAGACCTGACACTCCCGATCGGGGCAGGTCCGGAAAAAGGAGTTGCATCTACCAAAGCGTTCACCGCGGTGGTTGCACAGCTCATTCTGATGGCCCATGCCATGAAAAATGACGTCAAAACAGGACAGCGGCTAGTTGCAGCTGCCGCCAAGGCCGCAAAGGAGGCCTTGAAACCTGAACGGACGGACCAACTCAAACGCATAGCGCACGAACTCAAAGCGGTCGAACATATTTTTGTTATCGGGAAAGGACTTTCCTATTCGACGGCTCTTGAGAGCGCGTTGAAAATAAAAGAAATTTCCTATATCCACGCGGAAGGAGTCGCGGCAGGAGAATTGAAACACGGTCCGCTGGCACTGGTGACCCGCGGCGTTCCCTGTATCGTCTATGCGGCAAATGACACGCATTATCAGTCGACACTGGCCAACGCCATGGAAATGAAAGCGCGGGGCGGATACATCATCGGGGTGTCGCATAAACCGGATGAGGTATTTGACGAATATATCCCCGTTTCGGATGTCGGCGAAGCAACCATTATCCCGAATGTCATCGTCGCTCAGCTGCTGGCATATTATCTTACGATCGAGCGGGGATTTGATCCGGATATGCCCAGAAACCTTGCAAAAAGCGTCACGGTAAAATAAAACTCCGGGGGCTTCTGCTCTTGGTTTTTCAAAACACCGTTTTTCATAAATGCGGTACAATATGATGTATTCCGGTATGAATAAACGCGTGGCAATCATCACGGTGCATGAATGTCCCCTGGCAAGCAGCGAGGGGAAGGAACGCGGCGGCATCAACGTCTATACGTTCGAACTTTCCAAGGCGCTTTCCCGTCTGGGCTGGCAGGTCGACGCCTATACGCGCGTGCAGGATGACGTGAATCCGCGGGTAGTGATCGTCAATGATAATTTCCGCGTCATTCATATTGAAAGCGGCGCTCATACTCCCCTTTCCAAAAAGGAAATCCTTGCAACTATCCCGGAGTTTACCCAAAACGTCGCGGGGTATATCCGGCAAAACAACCTCACGTACGACGTGCTGCACGGGCATTACTACCTTTCCGGCATGGTAGGCAAGGCGCTCAATGAAATGCAACTAACGGAAATGCCGCTCATCATGACATTTCATACCCTGGGCCTCATGAAACAGCTGGTTGCCCGCTCAAAAGACACCGACGATCCGCCGGAACGCATCATGCTGGAACGGGATCTTGTCTCGTATGCTACCAATCTTATAACCTCCAGCGAGACGGGAATGGAATATCTTGCAGCACTCTATGATGCCCCGGAAAACAAAATCATCACTATCCCCCCGGGAGTGGATACGAAGGTATTCCGCCCGATACCGTCAACCCTTGCCAAAAAACATATCAACGCTGACACACATCACAAAATCATTCTTGCCGTCGGACGGATTGATCCGGTCAAAGGATTTGATGTCCTGCTGGTGTCGCTCAAGATGCTGCTTCGTAAATATCCCGGTTACTCGGACCGTCTCTGCCTGTGGATCGTCGGCGGAGACGTGGGACAAAACCAAAATGAGTGGTCCCGTGAACTTAAGAAGCTTGATCACCTGCGGAAAACACTGCATCTTTCTGCCACGGTAAAATTTGTGGCCACACAACCCCAGGAAGAACTGCCGTATTATTACAGCGCCGCTGACGTGCTGGTTATGCCGAGTCATTATGAATCGTTCGGCATGGTAGCACTGGAGGCAATTGCCTGCGGCACACAGGTGATTGCAACCGACGTCACGGGAATCTCCCCGATACTCAAAGAGCTTCCCCAGGGGCATATCGTAAGCGCAAATAATCCGCTTGCGCTTTCGGAACAAATTAGACATGTCCTCGAAGGGACACACCATCCTCAGGCATCAACAGAAACGATACGCATGTTTGACTGGGATGTAATTGCAGAGCGTATCAGTAAGGTGTACACCGCTGCTGCGTCATAATGCGGCAGCGTCTGCCGCAAGAGTTTCCAGATCCGAAAATCCCGTGTCTTCCGCGCTCTCGAGCGCTTTGCGTAAATCCGATACCGGCTGCGTCGACTGAATGGTATCAAACCCTACCTGCGGCTTACCGACATCCCGGAGTTTCGGGATGGCCGGTGTAGGAAGCGCTCCGACAAGAGTGGTTTGTTTTGCAGGAGCGGATATATAGGTAAATCCGATAACTCCTCCGACGACAAGAAGTGCTACAACGACCGGAATAATAATGACAAACGGCGATGATTTCATTTTGCTGCCTCCTCAGTAGCATCGGTGTATTCCTCTACACCCTCAAGCGCCAGTTTGACCGCTTCGTGCGCCTGGACAAATGCCGTGTTTGCAGGCTCAAACTGCGCTTTCAGGGCTTCTATCGCTTTCATCACGTCTTCTTTCGCGCTGGCTTCCGTCGCTATCGAAAATGACGTGGGCGTAGCGGACGCAAGATCGGCAACTGCGGTTATGGCGCTCGTCACTTTCGCCTGAGCGCTGCTTATCCGGGATTCGATGACGGACACATCCTTCCCCTGAGCTTTGAGCGCACCTGCCGCTGCGGCAATCCTGTCGAGTAATACCGTCATGGACTCCAGTTTCTGCTGCATTGCAGTGAGGCGTGCGGCTACCGATGTCTGATATTTTCCGGAAAGCGCCAGCAGTTTTTCTTTCTTTTTCTGATCCGTAAATGCTTTCGCTTTTGCTTCCAGAGCGGATTTGGTCGTTTTATCTTTTTCGATCCGAGCCTTTTGCTTTGCCGCAAAATCCGCATGAAGCGACTCTATACGCAGCTGTCCCACGCGCTTGAGGTTTTCCTCACGCTTCGCGCGCTCCTTCTGAAACGCTTCCTGCTCTTCCGCCGTAAATTTAGGACGCATGATCCGCAGCGTATCAGCCGGTTTCCGGCGCGCACTCGTACTGGCATCGGCAGATGAACTCGACTCAACGGCAACATCCGTCTCCCCCAGCACGGACGGATAATTACGTATTCCGAACCCTAACAGAATGAGACCAAGAAGATAGTCGAACATCAAAATCCAGTATGGGGCACCGGACAAATGAAAGTCAAGAATATTACAGCGCCTTGTTGGCCGCAGGATCCTGGTTGAACAGTTCGGCAATACCGAGCTTGATATAGTATTCCGCACGCTGCAGCTCGCTGCCTATGTATATAGCGTGACTCGGTAATACGAGGTAGTCGCCGATATTTATAAGATCTATATAGATATCCATTGCCGTTTTGCCGCGCCATTCTTTAAGCAGCAATCCCCCGTTAGGCGCATACATTTTCAGCACGATTTCATACTCTTTGTCTGTCGGTTTCACCGCGTACTTGGTCGGCCTCCCGACCGGTTTCGTTCCCGTTTCCTCTATCTCAATCGTGATATTTCCGCGGGGATCATCTTCAAACATCTGGCGGCTGGTATACCCTAATTCTTTTTCGTAATTTTCCTTCAGGATTTTTTCTACCAGTTCATAATCATCACTGTAAATGTGTGCACTATGCGTAATCATGACGAATGCACCCATGGCAACCCCTGATTCATCACAGATACGTTTCTGGAGTTTACGAAGGCTGAACACGTTGCGCGGCCAACCATGCACCATATCCTGACTCCGAAAATGCGTTGTCATAAACAATTTCCCGTCCTGGATGCTGCAAAGAATTTGGGTAAGACACGGTGTATCTCCTTTATTGACCACTGACCAATCCTCTTTTATTTTTGCCGTAAACGCAACCATTTTTTTACTGAACGGCCGGTTTTTGATAAGGTCGATAATATTCTGAATCTGATCAATGCCGTCATGATCACGGAGTCGCTGCCCATACGTATAAGCTATACCCGGAATTTGCTTGGCGGAAAGTACCTGCGGGTAATACGATGCAAGATCTTTTTCCGAAAACGGAAAAAATTTCGGAAGGTACGGCTTATCCGGATCTTCTTCGTACACGACTGCCATTACGTTCAACAACTCCTTCAGCTCGTTTTCCTGCGTGTATCGCGTCGTTTTGTTGCGGCCGTACCGGATAATATTGTGAAGAATCTTAAGCCATGTCTGCGCCGCCGTTTGCCCGTGAATGCGGAATCCGATTTGCTCTGATGGAAACGTAAACGGCTTGGGCCTGCTTGTCGGGAATTTTTTGGGCTCAGTAAACGGTACCGGCACCTCTCCACTGTACTTTGCCACGGTTTTCCGGAGTTCGTCCGGCGATTTACCGCGCAGATTAATCACTTCAACTGACGACCGGAACAGATCAATGGCTTCGTGGCCGATTTCTTTTTCTATCTGGCCGCCTTTTTCATCGCCAATGATAAAAAAGTTCTCGTCAACTCCGTTTGCCATAAGCGCCATAAGAGCCTGACCGGATCTGGAAAGATCCGCGCCCCACAATATGATTTTCCGCACATGCGGATTGGCGTAAACATTCCTGATCATCGCAGAAATGCCGGCAGACGAATACAGATTACCGATGGCACAGTAATTTTCATCCTTGAGCATGTCGGCAACTACCTGCCGCTCCGTCCACATAATAGCAACCCCGACGGGGTTTGCTGGATCTTTGACATGCAATACCTGTTTATACAGAATTGGCCAGTCCATATATATTATTCGACGTTGTTATGCTCACATACCCGGAATGCCTGCGGCCGGATCCTCCGCATAAACCAGGTAAATCCTGGCAGCGGGATCACTTTTTTCCAGGATCCGATCACATCTTCCCGATTCCGGTTTTTTTCCGTCATGGCGCGCTCCACCCTATCATTTGATTTCCAATGGTTCCGGCACGTACCCGGACAGTCTGCCCTGTCCGTAAAAAGGCAGGGTATCTTCTCCGCTTTTTTGACCATAGGACATTACCGCTCTTCACCGATTCTGCTCGCCAAGGGAGTCTTTTGCCCGACATACTTTGCCGCCTTTTTTTTAGAATACGGCACCTGGGCAGGAGATGATAATTCTTCAAATGTCATGCTGCAAATCCGCATACCCGGATAAAGCGCTACCGGCATACGGCCCATATTCCCTAATTCCATAACGACCATTCCCTGCCATCCGGGATCAAAAATTGACGCGGTTGAATGTACGACTATCCCGAGTCTTCCGAGACTGGAACGGCCCTCCAGGCGGCCAACCAGATCGTCGGGAAGCTTAACGGATTCCATTGTGGTCGCCAGAACGAAATCTCCCGGCTGCAGGATGAATGGTTCCCCTTCCTTCAGCTTCACCTCTGCCATCATGTCCGTCGCGAGTTTCGCATTATTGGGATCGATGTATGCGAATTTACTGTGGTTAAAGATACGGAACTGTTTACCCAACCGTAAATCAACGGAACATGAACCAAGCTGTGTCTTACTATCGATCTTGGGGATTATGGTAATTCTCCCCGTACGGAGTGCATTGGTAATATCCCGGTCAGACAAAATCATGCAGGAAGTATAGCTAATTGCAGAGCACGAAACAAGCGAAAGATTTTATCTCAGGTACGGGGACACTATGTCAGAATGACAAAATCGCCAGTATCGTATCGAGAATGGATTGCGTTTCTGACAATACTTCTCCGCTAAGCGCTGATACCGTAACTTTGCGGTTAAACGTAACCGGTACTATGCCGAGAAACTTCTCGTGTTTTTCGCCATTCACCTCGTAGACCAGGTTGCCGTTTTTCAGCGTGAGCTCAATGGAATTTGCCAAGGTTCCCGAGCTACTTGCGTCCTGTGGCAACGCAGAACCGGAAGCGACCGGCGTAAGTTTTCCGGAAGCAAAGAGCCTGCGCATCGCTTCATCCGGCAATACCGCAACGGTCCGCTCGCCGGCGGGCGTTGTCACGATAAGATCGCGTGTCACCGGATCGATCGACAGCGGGAATCCGAACCGCGCACGTACTGCGTTATGCTCGATTTCCATTTCTCCTGCCTCACTGGATATGTTTATGTCCTCGTCTTCCAGTTCCTGCTCCAGTTCATCCCGCTCTTTTACGTGTTCGCGTGCGGTGATCTCTTTCCCGTCTTCCGTTTCCACATGAAGCTTCAATTCCCCGTTTTCTTCCTGAAAATTAAAATGAACGTCTTCTGATTCCGCTTCTACTTTGACGGCTCCGTTATCTTCGACTTTTGTTTTTACCTTCACACCATCTCTTGTTTCCGTCTCGGTTTCATTACGCTGGGTTATCGTGCCGCTGCTTCCGGAAATTTGTGAAGATTCTTTGATTTGTTCTTCCTGCTGTTTGGCGGCTTCCGTTTCCTGGCGCCCGGACGTACTGTCTTCGTCACCCAGTACGTTACTTTGGAAATTCTGGGTATACGTAAGCTGCGAACCGGCCAGCAGTGCCAGCGCTGCAAACCCGAGCGGCAAAAAAATCCGCTTGATGTCCCACCGGTCTTTTTTTGTGCGGGTTACCGGTTTTCTGGCATTGGTGCGCACGGATTTTTTCTTTTTGGCCATACTATGTTTATATCAATAGAAAGCCGGGGCGTGTCAAGAATGAAACGTACCGGCCGGAATTACGGCGACACCAGAGAATACAGATGGTCCTCAAGGGCAAAAAATTCTTTTGACCGTTTTGCCCGGGGCCGCAGAAGCGTGTTACGTACGATCTTCTCTAATCTGCCGGGGTGTACGGTAAGTACCGCTATTCTGTCGGCAAGTTCAATCGCTTCCGGAATAAGATGAGATACCATGATGATGGTCGGTTTGGTTTGACTCCAGATTTTTAAAATATCCCGCCGCAATGCTGCGGCTGTAAATGAATCCAACTCACTGAACGCTTCGTCCATAAAAATAATTTTGGGATCCGTTGCAAGTGCACGGGCGATACCTACCCGCTGGCGCATACCGCCTGAGAGTTCACGGGGAAACGACCGCGCAAATTTCGCGAGCCCGAACCGGTCAAGTTCGCGTCCGACACGCTCGCGGACAAGTGACGCGGGTGCATGCCTGGCAACCAGTCCGATACCGATATTGTCATATACGGTAAGCCACGGCCACAGCGCAAACTGCTGAAAAACAAAACTGATGTCGTTGCGGTCTACCTCAGACGCTAAACGGACTGTTCCGTGATAGGATTTTTCCAACCCACTCATAATGCGCAGTATCGTCGACTTCCCCGATCCTGACGGCCCCAAAAATACGAAAAACTCGCCCCGTGTGATCTCAAGGGAAATATTTTCTACGGCCGTAACGAGTTTGTGCCCGTCACGGAATGTTTTAGTCACAGAGTCAAGCGCTATAATTGTATCCATTATTCCTCCAGGAGCCTGTGGCTCCAGTCCAGAAGCGGTATCCAGATCAGTTTATTGATACTGAAAATAAGTACCATCAGACCCAAAATACCAAACGACGTAATAGGCGTATTCTGTGCATACTGCTGGAAGAAATTACCCAATCCTGTATTGGTACGCACAATGATTTCCGTCGCAACTAACGCTTCCCAGCCCTCCCCTAACCCGATAATGCTCCCGGTGATAAGGCCGGGAATCGAAACCGGCAACACGAATAACCGGAGATAATCAAAACCTTTGAGCCCCACAATTTCCGCTGATTCCTCCCAGTCGTGTTTCATCAGCCGAACGTTACTGAGAATCGAAAAAAATATCGGCCAAATGACCGTAATAATCAGAAACAAAATAACTGTCGTATCTGATCTGCCCCAAAGATGCGTTGCAATGGGAAGTGCGGCAAATGTGGGAAAACTCTGCAGTACGTCAAAAACCGGCAGAGCGACGGAAGCGAGCTTCCCCCGATAAAAAGAAATTGCCCCGACCCATGCAAGAACTACTGCTATGCCGTACGCGACAGCGAGCCTGCTTACCGACGCGACTAACTCAAGAAATAGCGTACCTACGGCCAAATGAGCAATGCCGGCAAATACGATAAGAAACACAAACGGCAACAGCATGACAAAAAACGTCGCGACAAGATGGATTTTTGTCGGGTAAATAGTCACGCGGTGGCGATGGGCAGCCATAATGGTAAGTATAGCACCGGCAAAAAATCCCCGTCCATTGATTTATTGGCCGTTGTGGGTATAATACTGGCTGGTATGACCCGAACGGAGCATGCACCCGGCAAAGAAGACTGGCAGGACACTGCAGAGGCACACATCGGGCATGACCAGACTCCTCTGCCTGATACACATCCCCACCGGGAACCCCCCCCATGACAAACGCGAGTGTACGCTCTATCCTTCCGACTTAAACAAGGACATCCTCGAAAACCCTGCGCTCTACGTAGGACCTGCCGATTTCTAAATACGCCCTGTTTGCGTTATAATACCCTTTTCCTATGGCTTCAAAAGAACAATCACCTATCCCGATTCCGGAAAAACCTGCCTGGGCCGAGCGCAGCAGTAGCTTGGCATCCGTTTCCATATTTTTGTCCGATGAACGCGGGCGCCTCCTCATGGTGCAGGACCTGGATGAGCACGGCGGCAAATGGTCACCTATTGCCGGCTATGTCGACGATCTGATGGGTGAAGAACCGGAAATTGCAGCGCTACGGGAAGCCAAAGAAGAACTGGACCTGGATATCCGCCTGGACCAGCTGCTCGGCGTATGGCATTACTATGAGAAAAACGGGATCCATGAAACTCCGACAGGCGAAAACGGCGCGCGAAACGGAAAGGTGAAAATGCACGTGGGTTACGCATTTTGCGGCACCATCCTCGACGGAACGTTCAAAATGCAGGCTGAGGAAATACAAAATTACGGATTTTTTACGCCCGCGGAAATCGAACAGATGCACATCGACAAAAAACTCAAAACTCCCGAATACAATTACGACGGATTTAAACTTTGGGAAAAAGGCACGAAGCACCCGCTGGATATTGTGCGCTCAAATACCCGTGCACGCATTATTTGATGATAAAGCGGCTGCCGATGTGAGCGGCGATCTTCTCTTCCAATTCCAACATTCCCTTCCCATCACGGCTTATATACGAACTGGTATCGACCGCGAGCGCATCCGCAGGTCTGTCCAGCAATCCGTTGACACGGTCTTTGCCGTCACGCTCCCGGATATAGAGTTCTTCCGTGCTCTGGTGCATGAGTGAAGTCGGGTCATGCGTCACGCGGTACGCGGCCGATGCTTCCGGGCTTGCAAAAAGATACAATTTTATCGGTGCTTCAGGATACAAATCCAAACCGGTTTTTCTTCCGATCACGATTGTGCCGCCCATTTCTTTCACCGCACCGCGCCAAAGCTGGTATAACTGATCCCGCACCAGCGGGCTGGAAGCTATAATAGCAGCCAGGTTATCAACCGCTTTCTGCTTCCGAAACGCCAGAAGCTCACCACGCATATCCCGGGCGCCGACCATAATCCGTGCAGTATGCTCGCCTTCCCGGGGCTTTACGACAGCCAGCTTCTCCGGCATTGCCTTATAAAAATCCACCATGCGTTCCACAAAATCTACCGGGATATTGGTCACATTATTATTATCCGTTCCTACCAGATTGTTTTCTATCGCAAGCAGGGCCAACGAGCGTATCGTCGTACCGGTATTGAAAACCGTGAGGTTGTACCGTTCGGCAAGCCGCTCCGCCACCAGACGCTTTCCTGCCGTCGTGGACCCGTCTATCGTAATGATGAGGTTATTCCGGCTCAGTTCTTCTTTCGGGCTATACGGTGTTCGTTCGAGCAGTGATTTCATACAATATTAAGGGGTAATTATACGCCTTTTCACGAAAAAAGCCAGTTTACCGGACACGCTAGACAAGCGACTGCTGCCGTATATGTTTGTGAAGAATCCCGATTGCCAATACGGCCGCCGCAAGCATCGAGGCTGACGCAGCCAGGAACGGCAACGGGATAAATATGGTTGCCAGCAGACCGCCGACGACAGGGCCCACGATCTGGCCGATACTTTGGTACGATGCATTGATTCCCATAATCGCACCCTGACTTTTCGCGTCTGCTTCTTTGGAGAGCAGCGCCTGAATCACCGGGTTGGAAAATCCGTTTGCAAACGCCTGCACAAGCACGATCGTTACAAAAAGCGGATAGGAACGCGTCATATAAAGCAGCGCAAACGTAATAACGGAAGAAATAAGAGATCCGACGAGCACGGGCCGTTCTCCGAAACGTCGGATCACCCGCGGGATAACAGCACCTTGAGAAATCAGGCCTACGATACCGATTGCCGTAAAGATAACTGATATTTCTCGGGTGGACAAATGCAGCAATTCTACTGACATCGGCTGGAACGCGTAGATAAAGATGGAAAACCCAAGCATCACGAGAAATGAAACCAGCAGCGTTTTCCCGATGGCGGGATCGACCAGCGCATGGAAAAGATGCCGGAAATCAAACACATGTTTTGTCACCTGAATTCCCTTGTGGGTATTCGTTTCAGGAAGTAACGCGAGCGTAAGAAGAAACGCGATGAACGCAATGCTTCCCGCTATCAAAAACGGTACCGCCGTTCCCCAGTGAATCGTGAGAGCCGAAATTGCCGGGCCGAACGTAAAACCGAACCCGAACGACGCGCCGATAATCCCGAACCCTTTCGCCCTGTCTTTGGGCTCGGTAGTATCGGAAATGACGGCAAGAGCCACAGGGATATTGCCGGCCGTAATTCCGTCAAGCGCACGTGCGACGAAAAGCCAGAACGCACTCGGTGCAACTGCCATCAGTGCAAACGATCCGGCCGTACCCAAAAGCGACACCAAAAGGAGCGGCCGACGCCCGTACGCATCGGAAAGCCTGCCGATAAGCGGTGTAGCGACAAACTGGCACACCGAAAAAACGGAAAAAAGCAAACCGTTTTCAAAATCGGTAAGGCCGAATTTTCTCGAATACGAATAAAGAATCGGAATAATAATCCCGTATCCTAACGCGTTGACGACGGCGATAAGCGCGATAATCCACAGAGTTTTTTTCATACGAAGAATATTTATTGTACCAAAACCACCTGCACTGTCCATAGCACGAACCACATACACAGCATCCTAAAACTACCTGTCTCAGACCGTTCCATTGCTCCGGCTTGCCCTTACAGCCCGGTATTTATTATACTATCTCTACCCTATGATTACTGAAGTAATCTTTGACATTGAAACCAAACGGCTGTTTTCTGAAGTTGAGGGAAATGATCCCAGCTTATTGGGGGTATCAATCGTGGGCGCGTATATCCGGCAGGTAGACGAAAACCAGCACGAAATTTCGGGCGAAATGCGCAGCTTCTGGGAAGAAGATCTGACAGAATTGTGGGACATCATGAAGCAGGCGAAGCGCATCATAGGATTTAACACGCTGAAATTTGACGTACCGGCACTTATCCCGTATGCGCCGGAACACTTTTCCAAGCTTCCGCATTTCGACATTATGGCGCACGTCCGCGCCAAACTCGGCCATGCACTGAGCTTGTCAACGCTGGGCAAATACACACTCGGCCGGGACAAAACGGACGTCGGCACCAACGCGGTGGTGTATTGGAACCAGCACGACGAGGAAAGTCTCAAAAAACTTAAAGACTACTGCGAGGCCGATGTCTGGCTCACCCGTGACCTGTATGACTACGGCGTGGTAAACAAAGAGCTTAAATACATCGACAATTGGAACAATGTATCGAGTTTTGCTGTCGATTTTTCGTACCCCAAGGAAATCATAGACTCCACCCGGCAGATAGGATTATTCTGACAATTCCGGCAGATAATAACCGTGTCGCGGTTTGCGTGCGCGTCACTTCATCGGGCTCATGAGCTGGAAATAGTTTCCGTCAGGATCGGAAAACGTGGCAATCCACATTCCTTCCATGCCTTGCATTTCATAGGGTTCGGCAATGACCGTTGCTCCGAGCTTTTTGATCCGGTCAAACTCTCGGGACACTTCGTTTGTTTCAAAATTAAACATGATGCGCTCCGGTTGTTTTATCTTGCCGTGCACTTTGTCATGCGGTCCGATACTGAAAAATCCGCTGCTTACCTGAAATCCCGCCCAATCTGCCTCCGCCCAATCAGGTTTCTTGTCAAACACGTTCGTGTAAAACGTAATCATCTCTTTCGGCTTGTCTGAAGAAAGTAAAATAGAATTAAAGTTCAACATAGGTCCTCCTGACACCAGGATAGCAATATGTAAGACACATTACAATACAACACGGTTCTTATAGTCCCGGATACGCGATATTATAATTGGGAACAGGCAAAGCAGGATTGATATAAAACAACCACAACACGAACGGTCCGGCAGCATATATTTTTTCCTCTTTTCTGTCCAAAAGATACGCTCTCGCTGTTTTAAAATTCCCTGTGCATGTATCCCCCCGCCCGAACCCCCGGTAATCACAGAGTACGTAAAAATACGAAGGACGTCGTACGACGGGGAAAAAATTCGTGCCGTAATTGTCCAGGCGCACGAGCCGTTGTTTGAAATGCTCTTCCAAAAAATACCAAAGTGCCCCAGTACCCCACCCGTCATACGGCAAGGTTTTTCCTGCCAGCACGGCAAGCGCGATAGCAGGAGGGGCCTCTCCTGCAGGCTCCCGAACGCGGTAATCGTCATACAACCTGTTTGACACCTCCCGCAATTGTTGAAAATACGATCGTTGCGGAACCTCAGAAACGACCGTTAACGCCTGTTCCATAAATATCCACAGGATGATGCCGATGCACACGAGCCCAACGTACCGGTTCCGGGCCAGCAATGCACGCAGTCCTGCCGCGATAATAAAGAGAAGGATCGGTAAGGTACCGAGCATGTAATAGGTATGAATGCTGTCCCCATGAAACCCGGCGACCAAAGGAGGAATTACTGCAAAACCGAGCATCCACCAATACGACCGGCTCCCCGAGTGCTTTTGATGCGTCCGCTGTTTTTCGTACCAAAAGGCACATCCCGCAAAAAACATCAGCATACCGATAACAACGACGGGGTCTTTGGCCCACCAGATGTTATCTGCCGTCACTATCCACGCGTCCCGCATTTTGAGAAGAACAGTGGGTAATGTCCGATGCATTTCGTCAGCCAGATAAAACTGCTGGTCAAACGGAGTTTTCCCGTAGGTAAACCACACCCATGTCATCAGAACATACTCGACGACAAGAGGCGGTATGATTTTCCATGTCAATCCTCCCTGTTTCCGGAATGCGTGCTCTACCCATACAACCCCGAGCCAAAGGAGGCCGGCAGGAAGCATCAGCAGACTTCCGTAATGGATATGCATGGGAAACAGAAGAACGACAATCAACAGACAAAACCTCCAAAGCGTCATCGTTCCTCTCCGCCAGAACAGCCATAAAAACAGGACGGAAAATAGCGGCAACAGGTACGGCTGCGAGATATGTCTGCTGTTGCTGATAAGCGTCGGCTGCACGGCAAACAACAGCGCCATGATAATCCCCAACTGTTTATCCCCGGCCTCGACGCCTGTCCTGTATGCTATATAGACGACGCTCATAAGCAATGCCGCCCATAGCAGCATGACGGAAAACGGCGATCTGCCGATAAACCACAGGACGGACAAAACATAGTAGTACATGGGAGAATTCATCAGCGCATTCATACTGCCCGAAGCCAATGGTCCGCGCCATAGCCAATCCCCGTACTCCACAATGTGGCGCGCAACTAACATATCGCGGGACTCATCGTATCCTTCCAGCATCCAGGTGGATTGAAAAATACGGAAAAACCGAAACCACGCTCCGATCCCCAATATGACTACAAGAAGTACATACAGGCCGTACCGGCGGATCAAATCAGGAATACCACGGGTTTGTTTCACTCTTTCCACTATACCCTGAGTTTTTCAAAATAACAGTGGTACAATTGACTTTTCCTGCATTCTATATAGGTATGAGCGTATTACACCGGTATCCCGCACTCACGTCACGCGACTATGTCCTGCAACTGGTCGGTCAGTTCATAAGTAACGCCGGCACGCAAATGCAGACGGTAGCGTTAAACTGGCAACTGTATGAAATGACGCATTCCCCGTTTGTCCTTGCACTTCTGGGAGCATCGCGAATTCTGCCGATTATTGTTTTTTCTCTTATCGGAGGCGCACTCGTTGACGCACATAACAGGAAGAAGATTCTGTATGTCACCCAAGCGGCTCAGGTATTGCTAGCATTTATGATGGCAATCCTTACCTGGACCGGCACGGCAACCGTTACGAATCTGCTCACAATCAACGCGCTGCTAGTGGCGATATTTTGTCTGGATTCTCCCGCACGGAGCGCACTGCTTCCGAGTCTCGTCAAACGCGAGCATTACGGAAATGCCGTAAGTTTAAATATTATCGGGTACAACACATCAACGGTGGCGGGCCCTGCAATCGCCGGATTCCTGATCGCAACGACCGGAGTCGCCTCTATTTATGCGCTCAATTCATTATCGTTTGTCATTTTGTTGTTTGCACTTTTTGCCATGAGCACACATGGCGCAGTCGAAGGGGCCGTGCAGCCGGCAAGTGTGTACGCCGTCAAAGAAGGTTTGAGATTTGTTATGAAAAGGACGCTGATCTGGTCCACAATGATACTCGACTTCTTTTCCACGCTGTTTGCGGAAGCGACAATTCTGCTGCCTGTTTTTGCGACCGACGTCCTTCACGTCGGTCCGGAACTGCTCGGACTTTTGTATGCGGCTCCTTTCGTCGGCGCGTCCCTGATCGGATTTTTTGCCGCCACTGTCGGAAAAAGACTCCATACAGGCCCGATACTGTTAGGCAGTATCGTCATGTACGCGTTCGGCACGATACTATTCGGACTCTCGACACATTATCTGCTTTCCGTCATCGCGCTTATGATCGTCGGCGCGGGCGACGGCATGAGTTCGGTTATCCGCAATATTATCCGCCAACTCTCCACGCCCGATCATATCCGCGGCCGCATGACGGCGATTAACATGATTTTTTATACAGGCGGCCCGCGATTAGGAGAGGTGGAGGCCGGGCTGCTTGCCGGTATTGTCGGAGCCCCCATGACCGTCATTATCGGCGGCATCGGTACTCTTATCGTCGTTGCAGTAATGGGCATGGCTATCCCCGCACTGCGCAGATACAAAGAATAACTGTATTCCTGTATACTTACGTGTACTGTCCTCCTAATTAGATGTATATGACAGAAACGCCGACACCCATACCCCATCCTCCACAGGAACGCTCGGTATTTATCACTCATCACGTACCGGACATGGATCATGTGTCCGTCGCGCAATTTGAGCGTATAGCTCCCGAAATCAAAAAACTGGGTTTTTCTAAACACCGGTTTGACGTCCGATGGAAAACAGCGTCCCCCAAACCCAACGAAGTCAATGATACATATCTGGGCAAATCCGCACTTTTAGCGCAAGCCGCCCAAAGACACGGACTGGAACCTATCGTCATCCTCTCAACCCCGCCCAAGTGGGCATACCAGAACAAATCGCCGGAAGAAATCCGGCGCGCATACACCGATCACGCCAAAAACGTCAAACGACATTTTGACCGGCTCGACGTACCGATTAAAACAGTGCAACTCCTCAATGAACTCAATAATCCCATGTATACCCCGGGAAAACTTCTCAAAGAAATCCCGTCGCTGGCTGATGCCACCCGTGAAGTATTCGGGGCTGACGTCGACGTAACTGCGACGATAGTACTGGCCAAACCCTGGGCAAACGCCGCACGATTTCTGACCAAACATCAGGATACATTTTTGAAACTAAACAGTATCGGATTGGATTTTTACCCCGGATCATACCAGTACAATAAAAAAATGCTGCATCCCAAATCAGGAATTACGATAGCGCATCAGACGCTGGAGGCAATTGCTACCAAAGGAACGCGGAACGTGCGGGGAGACTTTCTCGCGCTTCTTACGGATCAGATTACCGACATACACGAGTTTAAAAAAGTAGTTCATCAGACACGTGCATTGTTTCCGGATCTGGCAATTGATGTCGGGGAATTCGGATTCCCCACGCTCGACCCGATCCAGAAAAAAAATCCGAAGCACGAAAAACTTCAGTCGTTTGCCGTCGAAAAAATAGCACAGGCCATGCTTCCCGTCGTTAATGACAACAATATACGGAATATCGGGTTTTACGAGCTGTTTGACGATAAGGAATTCGGGGTTCTCAATTGGGGACTCTTAAACGACAAAGGAGATGCTAAACACATAGCCACCCGCCTTCCCGATATTATCCAGTCGCTTTCTCAAAATCCACTGGCCGCACGCGGATAAGCACCTTTTCCAAATTGTCCTGAGAACCGAGTTCTGATAGCCTAAAAGATATGAAGCGTCACGTTGCATCTATCTCTCACCATGCACGTCATATCGTGCGGCACTTGCGGCACAAAAGAATTCTGACCCGGCGCAATGTTCTTGCCGCGTTTACCGCACTAAATGCCGTATTTCTTTTGATTATCAGCGCAAACACGCTGAGCTTTCCCAATACGGTCATCGGGAATACCAACATGGGGTTACGGACCAAGCGGGCAATTCAGGAATTTCTCACCCGGAGTTACCAGTCGACGCTTGTACTTACCATTAACGCTCAAACCTACGATTTATCCTACGAACATATCGGCGTTTATATGGATCCTGATGAAGTAATTCATGAGATATTCACCCCGAACACGTTCCCCTGGCCGGAAAAAATTCAAAGTGCAGTGAGTCAGATATTCCGGCCGCGGATTGTAAGCGTTCCGCTTTCTTTTTCCCAGGAATTTTACGAATATGTTGCCAAACTTAATGACGCAGGACTCAGCAGCCAGAATATCGTTTACCTTGATCAGGATAACAAAAAGGCGACGCTGTTTGCCCCGCAGCAACGGTATATCGTCGATATCACATTGTTTCAGACTGAGCTTCTCCGCCACTTCGGCTCCATCGACGCGCCGCTGACTGTTCCGCTGGTCGAAGCGCCGAACCATCTCGAAGAAATTGTCGCATCAACAAATACAAAACTGGCCAGCGTGTACAGCGAGCCACTTACCGTCATCGTCGGTTTAAACGGCAGCAACCAGTTCATAACGCTTTCCCCTGCCGACTTACGCCGGTATACGACCGCCAGCATGTCAGCCAATTCGGACACGGTCACGTTTTCCGTCAATTACGACACCTTTTTGCCGGACCTCACTACCGCGTTATCCGTGTATCAGGCAACATTTAATCCGCAAACCGCATATGAACGGGTCGGCAACGGGATTAAAAATGCGCTTACGACACGGTTTGCGGGCGGACCGGCCGAATCGGTCAAGGTAGGGATAGACAGCGGTCCCAATACTGAAGGAGAAATTGCCGGAAAATATATAGAAATCGATATATCGCAGCAGAAACTATTTACGTTTAAGGACAAAAAGATTGTCAAAATATACCGCGTTTCTACCGGCAAAGACTATCCCACCCCGGTTGGGTCCTTTAAAATTCTTAATAAAACCGGATTGGGATTTTCAGGCATCTATAACGTCTGGATGCCGTACTGGATGGGCTTTGAATTTTCCAAAGAACTTCATGCCTACTTTGGTATTCATGAACTGCCGTATTTTTATTCCGGAAGAAACAAAATACAGCGCCCGAGGGAATTTATCGGCGCTCCGAACACCGGAGGCTGTGTCGCTCTCGATGTGGGAGATGCCAAGGAAGTGTACCAATTCGCCGATATAGGCACGCCGGTAGTGATTTATCAGTGAGCCTTGTGGTACAATTATTGCCATCCTGACTGGGTGCGTAGTTTCTGGCAAAGCCAGATCAGGCTTCGCCTGACAGTGGTATGTACTATGTATATGTCCTCAAAAGCAAGGCTAACAAGGACGTATATATAGGGTCAACCGAGGATTTACGTATAAGATTTACTCAGCACAATAACGGCGAGGTAAAGTCAACAAAAGGATACAGACCTTGGATTTTAGTATATTACGAAGCGTATAAAGATAAAAAAGATGCATTGATGAGAGAAAAGAAACTCAAAATGCATGCGCTAAAAGAAGACTTAAAAACAAGATTACATAATAGTTTACTGGGTGCGTAGTTCAGTGGTAGAACGCTTTCCTGATAAGAAAGAGGTCCATAGTTCGATTCTATGCGCACCCACCAAACGGCTCATGTTTATATCCACGGCTCGGTGGCGAAGTGGTAACGCGGGAGTCTGCAAAACTTCTATGCAAGGGTTCGATTCCCTTCCGAGCCTCAATACCACACGCAAATTGCTACCAGGGATTGTCGATTCTCCCGCATAGCGGAATTTCGCTGACTCAACCTTCCGAGCCTCACATAGGAACCACTGATCTTCTCTCTACTCATCAAGGGAAACATCAACCGTTTGTCTTCGTTTGTGCCTATCGACATGCGTCGTCCGTACGGTTCCCGGCAACGGTTCAGTCGCCACGGGATATCCATCAACCTCCGGCATCTGTATTCCGGATGCTCCTCCCCGTATGAGAGCCGTGCGCAGGCGCGCAATGCGCTGCCCCCTGTCAGTTATTCTTCTTTGTTTTGGCTGTGCTTCGGGTAATTCTTCTACTGTCATTGTGAGATTTTATCACAGGAACAAACCAGATCAAAATCCATATAAACACACTCATCCCGCTCACCCAAAGTCCCATACGGAATGAGTCCGGATCATAGAAAAACCGCACGGCATGAGTCCCCTTCGGAACGACTATACCGCGAAACGTGTAATTTGTCCGATAGATCGGCGTTTCTGCTCCATCCACACTCGCCCGCCATCCGGGATAATATGTATCGGATAATACCAATAGAGCATTCGAGGGTGAGGTGACCGACATCGTCACGGAATTGGCTTTATACGAATCGATTACTACGGACCCTGTCATGCCCGAACCGGTATCGAGGAGTGGAACCGACGTCTCAACAAACGCCGTTTTTTGTATATCGGTCTTATTGGAAAACAACTCTGAAAGCAACGCATCTGGATCTGGCTGTACCCTCACATCAGTAACAAGATATGACCGAGGAAGTGCAGTTTTTCGACGTGCTATCTGCCACTGCTTATTTTCCCAGAAAATATCACAGACGGTGGCATTCCTTTCATTTTTTGGATAGCATAAATCATCTGTTTTTTTGGATATCATCGCGCTCGTGCCGGTCATATCCCAGAACCGCTCGCGTCGAAATACTAACTCGGCACTCACTGTTGCATCGGCAACCACATGTACATCACTTCTCGACAATCCTTTCAATCTATCCCTCAAATTTACGTACGAAACAAGTTCTCCGTAACGGCGGATATATAGTGGATCGTAATAATTGGTATCAAAATATCGATACTGAGTCGCAAAATCTGTAGCAAATACGGCATTCTCCAATCCCGCGATACGGAAAGGCGCCAGATCGCGGGCAAATGACAATACATCATGTTCGGGCATTGCATAAATAGGTTCAGAAAATGGAATGTTTTTTCGGGCATTATATACCCCCACACTGAACAAAAGCATTACGGATATCAAGGTCATAACCACTGTACGTGTACGAACAAGCCAGGATACAATACAAAAAACTGTAAACACTGCAATTTCTAAAACGGTATTACGTATGGCCGAAAGTCGGCAAGTCGGTACCTCCACGGGACACGCCGCACGCATATACCAAAGCAGAGCAGTAACGGATACAATAATCAGAAGAAAAAAAACGAAGCGAACCAGTGAGCGAATTCTCCGTGGATCTTTTTCAAAACTCATATATCCCATACCAGAGAGTAGGCTCATTGCAAACGTCGTCACGATATACATCCTACTCGGAATATTGGTGGATATAATAGGAAGCGGTAAAGTATAAAACCATCTGGTGAATGCCGAATCAAACGTTAGAAACATGGTGATGACGACTGTCCATCCCAATGCTGTTACCAACGGATCCCGTTTCCGCTGGAAAAAAATATATGCTGCCAGAAATGTCGGTATAAGCCCGACGGAAACCATTGTCTGCACAAAATCTCCCCGGCCCCACCAATTATACGTCGCCGCATTACCGAAATAATTTGGTATTCCGAGCGTCACAAGGTGTGACCATGGCAATAGAAACCGCTCAAAAATAAATCGCGATGCATCAGTGGTCACATTGGACATTCTGTAAAGCTCAATCATCGGTAGCAACTGCGGTGCAGCAGTACCGATACCCAATGCAATCCATAAATAAAACCTAAACAGTTCCTGCTTTATGGACCACAGACGGATTGATCCGTAGACAATAATAAAACTCAAAATATAGCTAAATATCTGCGGTTGTACCGTTATCAGAAGAAATGCAGTCGCTCCGACCATTACCGCCGATCCCGCAAGTACTGCTTTTTTTCTAATAAGTTCAACTCCGCACGCTAGAAGCGCCAAAGCTGCCATGGCATACCCATATACCCCATATTCCAGTCGCACAGTCATGAAGCCAGACAGCAGCAACGTAGTGACCATCACTATAATAGCCGACACAGACAAGTGTAAAAGCATCCCTAACAAATACAGAGAAAACCCGGTAAGTACCATCTGCATGATCACATACCAACTCCAGCCCTGCATACTGTTTCCCACAAGAAGCAAATATGAGAATGGATTGAGGTATGCTGAATGAATCGTCGCAAGCAATGGCTGTCCTGATCCGTTATAGGGATTCCAAAGCGGAACATTACCCCGAACCATTTCTTCAATCGCCAACAGTTTAAATGGAACAACCTGACGAAAAACATCGTCCCCTATCGGCTTATGTGGTATCGTCGGCGCGCCATTTACGGTTGTATCGGTTTTCCATGGTTCATACCACGAAACCATATAATTTCCTGGAATAGGCACCATACCCCGGAAAAAGAAATCCCAAAATACCATAACGGTAATACCGGTAACTAATATGGCAGCAAGTATTTTATGGTGTATTTTCATACATGGGCGTATCACGTGATTCGCAAACCGCCAAGGATGCTACTGAACCATAATACTATATTGCAGTGCCGATCTCAGAAAATCGCGTTTGCCAGCATTCTCATGTATGTAATACTCCAGCTGATTACCAAAAAAATGAAAATACTATTAATAGATAACCCGACTCATTCACCCCCACAAAAAATCCCCTCTTACGAGGGGAAATCTTGTTTAATCCACCATATCTTCCTGTTCGCCTTACCTACTATTCGTAGCGCGGCTCACAGGGCGATTATCGGCGGACTTGCCTTTAGCAATCCAATGGTGATAGGGATCCAGAGCAGCACGTCCAGTCACACCGCATAAAAGCGGAAGCAACACATGACGATTTGCATAGGATCTAGGGTTTTGAGAGAAAAATATCAAAGACCATTCACCTAATTGGTGAATATCCCGATCGAGTGATATTTTTCAAATAGAAAGGAGGTGATCCATCCCCAGCTTCGGCTAGGGATACCTTGTTACGACTTAGTCCCCATCGCTGAATTCGGCTTAGTTC